>Ga0154980_107_pt1 | contig 1088 bp, 2 predicted proteins | sample RifCSPhighO2_01_FD_105948 | JGI IMG/M metagenome (GOLD analysis project Ga0154980, IMG submission 105948) | Candidatus Roizmanbacteria bacterium RIFCSPHIGHO2_01_FULL_39_12b | reverse complement strand
GATCGTGACTCATCGTCCCCTGGAACCATGTTTGAAACAACAAAGATTGGATTTCCCTCCAGAACACCCCAGTCAACACTTAAGTCGCCAACCGCTTGAGCTGTTGGACTTTCAAAAAGCGAAGAGAAACCACCCCTCACAAAAACAACACCTAAAATGATTGCTATTATAATTGTTAGTCTAATAATTCTTTTTTTCATATTAGTTTGATATGCCAAGCGATGGTGTTGTATCTATAATCCAGTCTGATGCTGAATTTGTATCTGTCCCGTTTGGACTTCTGGCTAAAGATTGACTTGAAGAAGGTGTAGTTGGAGGAATTGGAAATACTGATGTTTCATTACCATAACTCATAGAATCAACAACGACATTTAAAGCGTTTTTTAAATGAACTGCGTCACCTGTATTATTAAGACCACTACCAATATTCGCATTAACTAATTCGATAGTTATGGCAGAAGATGGTATACCTGCCACAGTACTATTATTAGTTATTACAACCGCATATCCTAACGATGGAATTGAGGGTGTTGTTGGGAAAGTATCATCTCCGCCAGAGTCAAATGCGTTTTTATCAGAGATTTTCCAACCGCTTACATTAATAGGCGAATCAGTAGGATTATATAGCTCAACCCATTCATCCTTACTATCTCCACCAGATGAGATCTCATTAATAACGATAATTACGGCCGGCGTTGGGGAAGGACTTGGTGTTGGTGTGACAGCGAGTGTTGGAGTAGGGAATGTATCGGCAGCTGCAAATGTATTGTTTTGTGATTGTCCTGCATCACTAAAAAAAGCTGATGTAAATTTCAGACCAATTGTTAAAAAAAACACCAACACTATCCCAATTAATATTTTCCTTGTTCTCATGTCATTAAATATTTTTTCAATGCTTCCTTCTCAATTTCTTTCCTTATTGTGAGGATCTCAAACGCAATATAGATAAATGCTGGAATGATGATGAAAGCAATAAATCCAGGGAGAGTTCTCATGAAAAAAATAATATTACCAATATAGGGGATTGTCACAAGCTGTTTTCCTAAAATTACATTTGACTCAACTAATCTTTTATCAATTACATTATT
>Ga0154980_137_pt2 | contig 1215 bp, 1 predicted proteins | sample RifCSPhighO2_01_FD_105948 | JGI IMG/M metagenome (GOLD analysis project Ga0154980, IMG submission 105948) | Candidatus Roizmanbacteria bacterium RIFCSPHIGHO2_01_FULL_39_12b | reverse complement strand
TATAGAAATTATCGGCGAAGCCTCTGCCAATATCCCAGTAAAAATAAAAGCCCAATATCCCCAATTACCCTGGAGCAAAATTATTGGTATGAGAAACAAAGTAGTCCATGAGTATTTTGGCGTTGATGTAGAAATTCTTTGGGGAACAATTCAAAAAAGGATTCCGGAATTAAAAAGAGAGATTGGAAGGGTTAAAAAGTTATTTTGAGCGGTGTTTGGAGAAGCGGATGAACGCGGATAATTCGCGGATTGACGCGGATGGTTGTATGGTATCGCCAAACTATGCGAAACTTGATGCGAAACCACGCTTAAAAAATAACCCTCGTTTATCCGCCACTAATAATCCCTATATAAATTAAGACAATAACAAAAAACAAAATCATGTCCGATAACAACAGCAAAAAATACATCTTCACCTCCGAATCGGTCACCGAGGGCCATCCGGACAAAATCTGCGATCAGATTTCCGACGCGATTTTGGACGAGTTGATTAAGCAGGATAAAACTTCCCACGCCGGCATTGAAACTTTGGCGACCACCGGCTTGGTGGTGGTGGCCGGCGAAATCAGGACCAAAGGTTATGTTGACATTGCCGCGGTCGCCCGCCAAACCATCAAAGAAATCGGTTATGATGATCACGCCATTGGTTTTCACTGGGAAGACTGCGGCGTGATTGTGGCTATTGACGAACAAAGCCCGGACATTGCCCAAGGGGTTGACAGCGGCCGGGGCAAATTCAAAAAGCAAGGCGCCGGCGATCAGGGCTTGATGTTTGGCTATGCTTGCAAGGATACGCCGGAATTAATGCCTTTGCCCATTATTCTGGCTCACCGTATTGCCCAACGGTTAGCCCAAGTGCGAAAAAATAAGACTTTGCCCTATTTGCGGCCGGACGGCAAATCCGAAGTGGCGGTTGAATATGTCGCCGGCAAGCCCAAGCGGGTTGACACCGTGGTGGTGGCCGCCAGCCACGATGCCGAAGTTTCCGAAAAAAGAGTGGCCAGAGACGTGATTAATAAAGTCATTAAGCCGGTTTGTAGAAAGTATTTGGATAAAAAGACGCGTTTTTTTGTCAACGCGACCGGCCGTTTTGTCAAATGCGGGCCGCCGGCTGATGCCGGCTTAACCGGCCGAAAAATTATCGTTGACACTTACGGCGGCCACGGCAGCCACGGCGGCGGCTGTTTTTCCGGCAAGGATCCCTCCAAAGTGGAC
>Ga0154980_108_pt1 | contig 1502 bp, 1 predicted proteins | sample RifCSPhighO2_01_FD_105948 | JGI IMG/M metagenome (GOLD analysis project Ga0154980, IMG submission 105948) | Candidatus Roizmanbacteria bacterium RIFCSPHIGHO2_01_FULL_39_12b | reverse complement strand
AGAAGCAGAATGCTCTGTACGGGAGGATCAGTTATGTCAGCAAGCTGCAGACCCCAATTGTTTTGTATGATCAGCATGTTGCCCGAAACTGAAATACGGCTTTCGGAGCCTTTGGCAAGCTCCTCTAAGTCTCCTTGCTGCCACTCACGCTGAAAATCACTTTTGGCGGGACTGTATAAGTAGTGATTGATCATATCGACATAAACTCCTGATGGGGTGACCTCATAGTGCGAATATTCATTGGTTGTGAAGATAGGCAGCGGGTTTGCTTTTTGGATATTGATGGAGTTGCCGGCGGGGAAGTCGGCCTGAAGAATTACCCGATAGTTCAAGTTGGGGCTGTCTCGATCAAAACGACGCCAGTCATTTAAGATGAGTTTGTCTTGTCTTGAATCATAGCCGGTTAAGGTGATGTCCTCCTCCACTGCTACCCGCCTAAGCGTTGGTGAGGAGGGGACCGACAGATCAACAATTTCCATGTACGGTTCGCGCTTGTCGTGAATTAAAAGAGAGTGGTGGCCATAGATTATTCGATCTGCATCCGTTGTTTTGATAGTGCTTAATAATTTTGGACTTTCCGGGGTACTGTTGTCATAAATTGCGTGAGAAAGAAATTGATAAGATTTTTCGTCTTGTGCTGATAGTATCAGCAGATGATCTTGTGAGTTAACCATAAATGATCCAAAGCGATCAACACTCAGCTGGGCGTCGGCGGAGGTGGGTCGAAAATTATAAATAATAGTATTATCAGACTTGATTTCAAAAATTCGAAGTGGTCGCGATGTCTCCATTGCCGGCTCCAACGTGGACTTCTCCTGAATGGCATAGATAAAGTCTCTGCCGTTTTGGCGCAGGTAACGCAGGTGGTTAAAATGTTCTGCTGTTGACGGATCGGTTTTGTCCGGCGGGATCTGATAACTCCCTAAAATTGTAAATTTTTCTTGATCAGTTGTGTCAAAAAGCATCAGTTGGTTGGACATGCTAACGCAAACTCTGTTGTCTCCGCACCAGGTGCTGTCATAAAGAGGTGCGTTAACGTTATTGACGAATGAACAAAGATGTGCGTTGGCAAAAGGATCCTGTTTCTCAGTAGATGTTGCTATGGTATTTGTGGCGGTTTTGGTCTGAGTAAGTTTTGTGCCAAACCAGTAAAAAATGATAAGAGCAACAACTGCTCCGCTTGTAAAAAATATTTTTTTGTAATTTCTCATTTTAGCATCCACTGGGCTTGCCGTGTGGTGTTTTTTTGTCGACTATATAATAGTTATATCAGATTTTGAATAAAAGTGGAATATGTGCTGATGGTGATACTAGGACTTAAACCCTCCTTCGCTATCACTTCGGAAAGACAGGCCTCCTTTGTTAGTGCCGCGGGAGAGATTTGAACTCTCACGGAGTTACCTCCACAGCGTTCTGAACGCTGCATGTCTGCCATTTCATCACCGCGGCTCAAGTGTAATTATACTAGTTTCAGGTATTCACCGGGAGTGAGGGCGCGGACT
>Ga0154980_123_pt1 | contig 1959 bp, 1 predicted proteins | sample RifCSPhighO2_01_FD_105948 | JGI IMG/M metagenome (GOLD analysis project Ga0154980, IMG submission 105948) | Candidatus Roizmanbacteria bacterium RIFCSPHIGHO2_01_FULL_39_12b | reverse complement strand
GGGCAAGGGGTGTCGTCAGACGGCAATTGCTGTAAGGCGGGGTCTTCTGAGTGTATGGGATTATTCCTTTGTTTTTTTCAAAAACGGTGGGCCTTATACAATAAGACCATTTGTGGAATACAGAAATGCGGCCGGATTGCTAGTGTCTCAACGAAATAGCGTTGAGTATGGTGATCACTTCTTGACAGTCGACCCCAGCGACAGTTCGAATCGTAATTTCACGATTAGAATCAAACCGGCCGTCACAACAACCGGAATAATGCGTCTTGGCGGTACGGTCACCGTCAATTATGACAATGCATTTGTCAAAGCAGTCAAAGTTGAATATTCAGGAACTGTTTGCACGCCGGGTAAACCATGTTCAGGGGAAATTAATGCGAAACAGGTTAGTGGCAGTGGTAATCAATGGACATACGCAATAGAACTTCCTGAAGTAAGAGGAGATCAATATAAAATCCGAGCTTATGCAATCTCAGCCCCAACCGGTGGAGGAGCAGATAAAAAAGATTTAGATCCTGCAACGGGATATGCGCAGGTCTCTGCCGAAGGAACCCAAACTAAGAACTTCGCAATTACTGTCGGTAATTCTATAACTCAAAACGTCACAATTTCAGGGTTTGTCACTTTCAATACAGGCAGATCCACCGCAATTAAAGAGGTTAAAGTTGATTTATTGTCTTTAACTTGTGGTCGTGGAAGCGACTGCAGAGTTGCCAGTGTCAAAGCGGAAAAAACTGGCGATCGAAATCAATATAAGTACACCGCCAGCGTCCCATCGATCACGGGCAAATATGGCATTATAGCAAGTGTCGTCTATTTTGTCGGTGACGCCGGTCAAACTGAAAGCGCAAGCACCGATGGCAAGGATACGGTCTCTGGCAATGCAAGCTCAATAAAGAATCTGTCTGTTGTTATTCCAAGCTTTACATCAAGAAATTATCTAATTTCATCATGTGATGTTAATGGGGACGATGCTTGCAACACAATTGATTACATTCAGGTGAGTCAACATCTTGGGCAAAGAGGTGCAAACTTGTCTTGGGATCTGAACGGTGACAGAAAAGTTGACGGCGCAGATGTTTCAATCGTTCTTAATAATCTATAACAAACTGCCTTTTCCAGTTGAACTGAGTCCTTCGTTTTGTTTAGAATGAAATGATGAAACTTTTCAAGCTTAGATTTTATTTAAAAAATGTTATTATTGTATTAATTCTTCTTTTTGCGTTACACGTTACACGTTACACGCTACACGATGTCAACGCCCAAACATCATGTAATTTTCGACCCGTGGCTTTTATTTTAGAGAAAAGAGCCGATGGAAAGCTCTACCCCTTAAAATCACCCAATCCTCACAACTGGGGAGTCATCTACGACAAAGTAAAAGAATCTTACGGCTACAAACCGGAAAATCTGTCTGCTTTTAATAAATTGGGAGAATTTGACCCATGCGGTGACGGAGCCTGTGAAACTGGAGGCAACAATTTTGAATTTGTTGACTTTCCTGATGCAAAATATCTAATCAAACAGGGCGACACGGCCGATGTCACGCTTGTTTTTGACCGAACAGCATTCAAGATAGCAGAGGTCTGTTTGCCTTATCAAAAATGCGCCCCGTCAACAGAAAGCCGACTCAATGTTATCAAAGATATTCCCGTTGCCTGCGGGCGTGAATACCGTTTTGGTTGGGTGGTTGAACGAAGCAGCATCAACCAGGAATGTGCCCTGGAAGATGTTTCCTGCAGCCTGAAATCATTAACAGGAGAGTTTCGCAATAATAAACGATTGAGAGTGGGCTGGAACAATCCGGATTCCAAATGCCGTGAAGCTAAATACTCTAAAGATCAAATATTAATCGATGTTTATGACAGTCAAAAACAGCGAATTTGTTCAAAAAATCAAACTCTTGACGCCACTGACACTTCAACCGACTGTGTTTTAGGCAGGGACAAGGCTCGTCCT
>Ga0154980_119_pt1 | contig 2507 bp, 2 predicted proteins | sample RifCSPhighO2_01_FD_105948 | JGI IMG/M metagenome (GOLD analysis project Ga0154980, IMG submission 105948) | Candidatus Roizmanbacteria bacterium RIFCSPHIGHO2_01_FULL_39_12b | reverse complement strand
CCTTGTAATAAATATTAATTTCGTCTCCCGTCTCGAGTTTATATAACAAGTAGAATACGGCGTTATACCGGGTAATATTCCAAAAGTTATCTGTTGAGTGAGCAAAATAAAACATGTGTCCGCCTTCACCGGGGTTAGCGGTCCCCTGGGCATGAGCAACGCCTTGTTTCAACGCCTCAAGATACGCAGCCCTATTGGACGTATCAACGTTGGCAACGATTTTGGCGTTGGCATTAATTTTGGGAATGACTATACTATACTCGGGATCAATCGGTTTAATGACTTCAATTGTTTCGTTGTCAACGGTCACTATCCCGCCCTTACCTTTATGGCGGGAATAATCTTTCTTAAAGGTCACGTCAGCATCATCGGCTAAAATATATTTTTTGTGGCTAATCTGATCGGCTATATATTTAAGTTCTTGCACAACCGGTTTTTGAAAGGTGCGAAACGTCATGAATAAAGCAAGAAGCACAAGAAAATTACCTATGGTTCTTAAGGTTACGATCGTAATAAAATCAGGCTGGCTCAAGGCACGTTTTGCAATGCCTCCCAGTTTTTTCATATCATTTGATGCCTACAGCATAGACGTCGGGGAATTCGTTATTTTCCGGGTTAAGATTGGCAAGGATAAATAATTTACCGTCGGACGTTACTGACAAGAAATCCGGCTTAAATGGGCCGGAATAGAGGGCTCGTTTATTTGTGCCGTCGTAATCAATTACGGCAATATCTGTTTCGCGGTTAATAATCAAATGATTTGAGTCAGTGTACCAAATCACTGGAGGAGTATTGGTTACATTTTCGCTTATCGGCACGTCAATTTTGAAATTTTTGTCTTCGGTTTTATCATAAACATAAAGTTCCCCCGGGACCAAATCTCGCGCTTCCTCAGTCTGGTTCGTTGCGATAAGCCTTGGTTTGATTATGATTGGCAACGAACTTGGATTTTTTACCGTATAAAGAATCTTCTTCTCATCAGGAGAAAACGAAATTATGTAAAAATTTTCAGCCACTTTGGGAAAGGGTTTCTTATATGTTTCAAGAACTTTTTTGATATTTTTTGCTCTCTGTTGATCCCAAGCTGCCTTTACAACATCAACCGATTGGCTGACATCAAGAGCATTCTGAGCGAGCGCGTCAATATCAAGAAGATATGTTTTTGATGCTAAACCACTTGCGGACGTGAAGGTTATTAGCATTTGTTTTTCATCAGGCGAGAATGTGATGGTCGCCGGATCAGGATTATAATCTAAACCAAATGCCGAGTCCTGGGCAATAAGCTTGAGTGGGTTAATAATTGATAAAGGCAGACGATTATTATCAAGCTGATAAACACCACTTTTTTGCTCATCGCTAGCCTTAGTAAGCAGAATTAACTTGCCACCGGTTGGCGAGGCAACGGCCTTAACGATCCCCAAGGATGTAATGGGGGAGAGTGAGGGATTTAAGGGGAAAAGATTTGGGTTGACGTTGGCAACCCACTCACCTTTAATTCTCATTGTTTTCTCCCACGGGGTAAAGCCGTCTTTCTTGATTTGAATGGAATATTCTCCCGGGGGAAGAAAAATGTTACTATCGGTTGCTCCCTTAAGCTGGCCATTGACATAAATCTTGGCCCCGTCGGGAGTTGAATTGGCAACCAGAATTGCTGTTGCGTTGAGTGATTTTTGCTCAACGTTAATCCGATACCCTCGGCCAAAAATAATCAGCCCGACTAGAATTACAGCAAAAAACCCAACCAATAATAATCTTTTTAAGAACCAGCTAAATTTCATATTCTAATCATATTACTTCTATATCAAAATCTAACAATGTTAACAATGTATAATGTACTAATATTATACTCTATATCATGAATTTAAGAAAGAAAATTGCTATTGACTTGGGAACGGCCAACACTCTAGTTTACGTTGCCGGCCGGGGAATTGTTTTAAATGAACCGACCGTCGTTGCTTACTCGCTCGATACAAAACAAATTCTGGCGGTAGGCGAAGAGGCTAAGGAGATGCTGGGGCGAACTCCTGGCAATATCGTTGCGTCCCGTCCCTTGAAAGATGGGGTTATTGCCGATTACACAATTTGTGAGGCGATGATTTCATATTTTTTAAAAAAATCGATAAAAGGATTTACTCTAAGAATTGATTTGATGATATCAATTCCCGGCGGGTCGACTCAAGTGGAGAAACGGGCGGTTGTTGCTGCTTGCAAGTCGGCAGGAGCAACGGAAGTTTATTTAATGGAAGAACCATTGGCTGCTGCAATTGGGGCAAAAATTCCAATCTCCCAAGCATCGGGCCACATGATTGTTAATATCGGAGGGGGGACAGCCGAGATTGCAGTAATATCACTTGGACAGTTAGTTGTTTATAAAAGTGTTCGGGTGGCAGGAACTAAAATTGATGAGGCGGTCGCTGCTCATTTGAAGCGCAATCATTCAATAATGGTGGGAGATAGAACTGCTGAGGACGTGAAAATTAAAGTTGGCAACGCATACCAAGACGTAG
>Ga0154980_122_pt1 | contig 3177 bp, 4 predicted proteins | sample RifCSPhighO2_01_FD_105948 | JGI IMG/M metagenome (GOLD analysis project Ga0154980, IMG submission 105948) | Candidatus Roizmanbacteria bacterium RIFCSPHIGHO2_01_FULL_39_12b | reverse complement strand
AAAGGGCATTTTGGACAAGTCTATCCTTGAAAACACTTATTCAGGCACGGTAACAAAAGTTCTAACAACCGGAGGATATGCGCCGGCTAATAATTTTAAATTCAAAATAATGATTGCGTTGAAAAATAGCCAAGGCGAACAAAATACTTTTTATTATAACGACCGTGAGTCAACCATACTTCAGGGACCGATTGAATCACTTAAGTCCGGCGATAAAATCACAATCTTTGAGACGATTGACCTTCAAAAACCCCAAGAAGAGAATATTGTTGCCCTTTCAATAACGAAGCAGTAATTATTACGTATTTTTTACATAACGTCATTAAGATGTACATGACCCAGTTTGCATTAGTCGCTTAAGACATGTATACTGTAGATACTATGGGCTTACCAGAAGGTGGGTTTACACCTGAGGCAGATGGTTATATTCCCGAAATTGAAGGAACTGTCGACCGTTCTCCATGGACAAGAGGACCTCGGCATAATAGGTTGGGTCCAAACAGTCCCCTGCCCGAAATATCCGGCAGTAAATTGCAGGGGCTTCCTCCATTCCTTGGTCAACTAAGGCAAGATCTAGGTCATGAAACTACTCGCAGTAGCTTTATTAAAAATCTAGGAACAGCTACTATGGCAGGATTAGGTCTGTACCGATTACTAACAAAGTTAAAGTGGTTAGAGGATCTGCCAAAACCAAGCTCTCATTGGGAGGGACCAATAGTGAGTAGGAGAAAATTTCTTACTAGCGGGGCCGTTGCAGCAGGAATACTGGCTGCATTGGCCAATCGACCTAGAAACATTGCTCAAGGACAACCTCAGCCAAAGTTGGATCACAAAATTGGTCTGCCATTTGCCGGAAAAGGACCATACGAAATTTCAGTTCCAAAATCAATCGCTCCAACCGTAACGCCGATAATAACTCCAACCGCACCGATTCCCACTGAAACACCAACAACTCCCGCAACCGTAACTTCAACCGCAACCGCAACAACCAGACCATCTGAGACACCACCGCCAACTGAAGTTCCCGATCTTCACGCCGAGATTTTAAGAGAATATCCATTTATAACTTCGGGTTTTTCCATAGACGCACCGCTAACTCGACCCTTCTCAACCCGAGCTATCCCGGGTGGAGCGCCTGAAATTCCAAATGACGCGCCAGCAATTATTGTTCGCAATCAATTTAGAGTTATAAATAGCGAGGAAAAAATTGCATATACCAGCAGTTACTTGACTATTCCATTTACAATGACTAATGGAATTAAATAAACCTTTGGGGGGGGCCAAACACAACTTTCGTACCGGGTAGAAATCGATCCCAAGAGCGGAAAAAGAACATATCAGTGGATAGTTTCAAACGTTCATAGGGACTGGTACTATGATGAACTAGGTGTGCAACGCCGCGAATCGGAAGACTATGTTATTCTAGAAACAGACACAGATATCCCTGTTTGTGACAGCATTGTTCATTACGACCGGGCTACACAACAGACCAAATGGATACTTAAATTTGCTGCTGTCCCTGTGCCCGATCCTAGGGATCCGAGTAAACAGATCCCACTTGATCTCACATTTGATATACCACCATTTCGGGTTACGTCTACCGACCCCGACTTTGACCCGGCTGCCCCAGTGAGCACAATGATAAACTTTGAAAGTCACGCAATCATAACAAGTGAAATGGATATTCGCCATAAAACAGAAGGAGAAGTTCACGAATATAAAGAGCCGGAGTCGCTTAAGAGAATGAGAGAGTTTGAAATTGCCATAAAAGGATATGGCATGGCAGGCAATCCGTGGAATGTGGATGTTGGTTGGAAGTGGTTTATTCCCTACGCCATGCGCCGATCATATACTCATGCCCAGCAATTTGTTCATGGGTTTTACTTAGGCCGATATGCAGATGTTGACGCCGGGGCGTATCAGGTGTGGACGAAATCGGACGAAGATAATTTTGGGGCCAACAGGACAGACAATGGCTGGCGTTCATGGCAATTCCCCGACCTTCATGCGCTTGCGCTACAACGACTATATACTGGCCGGGTGCTTAAAAAGATAAAAGAATATGGCGAACAACCTCCAATCCCCGAAACATTAAGCGCCGGTATTTTTGGTGATGTTCCCCCATATCTTTATGATGAACGAAGCAGACTTGATAAAACCAGAGCCAGAAAACATTTTGAGAATTTAATTGATAAAGTTTGTGATCATATAAATAAGCCTGGGTTTGGTGATAATCTTCAAAGTACTCTTTATGTGTTTAATGGAGCAGTAGGTTCTGCCGGCTGGCGCCAGGTTATGTCTGATTATATTGTTCAAGGCTTAAGACGAGCGCGCGGTAAAGGTGTACAAAATGTTGGTTTTAGAGAGGATGGATTGTTTGGAGGCAGCCAGTCCTTTGCCTCAAGACGAATGGATGAGATTACACAAACTATTAATCAAACTCACGCTGTAGGAATTGATAATTTATCTATCTGTCTTGGAGGAGTTGTTAAAGCAACGGACATTGCAGGGTCAATTGGTCAGATTAGGAGCGTACAGGTAAAAAATGATATAGCAACACGGGTACGCCAGATAAATCAGACAAATACTAAAATTATGGGTGGTGACGCAAACATCACAATTCCTCCAGTTGGAACTATTGATCTTGATTTCCACATTGACTGGATGGGGGTGAAAGATGAAGATAAACCAGCTAAATTGGTTGAGATTTTACAACATCTATTTGCTCTTCGTCAGGAGGGTGGAGTTAGGCTTGAATATACAATCCGCCAAATGGAGGATTTAGAACTTTTGGCCCGAGATGAGACTCAACAACTGCTAATTAACGCCATTAATAATCCGCCCAATGTGGCAAAAGTTATCCCCTTCCCCACCAAAACTGCACCTCTAAAACGCGCAGCCTAACGTCAGATAATTGATTTTTGGCTTCAAACGATTTATGATGAGACTATTAACCAGGTGTCATTATGAGAAAAACTCTTTTCACGTTCATATTTCTAAGTATATTCTTTCTGTTTGGGACATCATTTCTAAGATATTCTTTAGGTTTTCTTAGCTATCCTAAATCGGTGTTTGCTGGGTCAATTGGCGGCGAGCCTGGTGAGGAATGTGGTGGCCAGGGTTTGCCCTCATGCGGACAAGGGGATCCCCCGGGAGAGCCGACCCCGCCGGGAGGCG
>Ga0154980_108_pt2 | contig 3590 bp, 1 predicted proteins | sample RifCSPhighO2_01_FD_105948 | JGI IMG/M metagenome (GOLD analysis project Ga0154980, IMG submission 105948) | Candidatus Roizmanbacteria bacterium RIFCSPHIGHO2_01_FULL_39_12b | reverse complement strand
GATCAAGATCTTCAAAAGATAGTTCACCCGTTTTAACCTCTTTATGAGAAGAGAGATTATTATATACAAAGGCCAATTTGGTTTTTTTGCGCCCGCCATCGGGAGTGTTAATGTAGTCATCTCCCAGTACGACCAATTTATTTTGATTGTCGTTATAAACTTCTCCTGTTGACATTGGCAGATTGAAGGTAGTTAAATAATCATCGCCAAAAAATTGCTTAGGCCATAAATATTGATCATATAAAATCTGCTTGCCGGACAAAGTGTAGCCGACAATACTCTCAAACCAGTCCATATCAATAAGCGAATTTAATGTCGGCTCATCATAGACAAAAAAGATTTCTTTGTCACAATCATGGTGACAGTCGCCCAGATCAATATCATCAACTGTTGGCACGGCGTGCATTGTCGGGTAGCCGGGTGCAAAAATGGCATCGAGGTTAAAAGAACGGCTGTCCCAATTGACGTAAGGGTTTGCCTGATAATTAACAACAGAGACAGTTTGAGGCCCGGCAACAATAACTTCTTTTTTGTGATCAGTGTTGATGTCGGCAATAACCGGTATCATTGGAAAATCCTTGTTAAACGTGTCTTTAATCTGATATGGCCAGCCCTTTTTTACCCGATTATCTAATATAAACGTAACAACCGACTCCTTGGTGGTGGTTGAGGTTTTGACAGTTAGTTTAAGTTGTACTTCGCCTGTCTGGTACATGTCCAGATTCATCATGCCTAAAGTGCTACTGATAATAGGTTTCGTATTATCATTGTTTGGATAGGTGACATTATCAGCTGACCACGCTTGCGTATCAGTCTGTCGGTGTTCAAGAGTATAAGAGAGAAACTTGTCCCCGTCGGCGGTGCCGGAGACGGTAATTGCCTTATTTAGGCGAGTTCCTGAGGCAGGGTAGGAGATGTAGGCTTTTATCGGCTTGCTTGGGTCGGGTTTGGACAGAGCTGAGAGAGCATTAATACGGCCAAAACCAGTGTAAGGGTCCCAGCCGGGGAGACCAACGTCATCGGCAGAGTTTTCTAAAACAGATCTTACCTGGCCGGCTTTAATATTTGGTAGTTTATTGCGAATCATGCCGGCAAGAGCTGAAACATGAGGGGCTGCCATAGAAGTCCCACCCAAACGCAAGAATAGTCCCAGATCAGACGGAACATAGTCAACCTTGTATTTATACGGTATTTTATTCGGATAGATAATGCCGGCGTTAAGTGAAATTATATTGTAATTTTCGCCCTTATCGTCTCCGCCTCCCGGAGCAACTAGATTCAAGTGTTGTCCCCAGCTGGAAAATAACGAGCGCCTGTCATTAACATCAGAGGAGCCAACCGCAATCACGCATGGTTCTTTTTCCGCCCGGTTATTGGGGTTTTCGCAGACAGTTGCAGCCGGATAGCTGGGGGAGGAGGAGCCTGTATTGCCGGAGGAAGCAACTAATACCACATCGTTTATAAAATATGCATCCGACAGCGCTTCGGTAATGGCAAGGCTCTCAACTGGGGCGCCAAAACTCATGTTGACAATTTTGGCATTGCCTTTGTCCGGGTCCGTAAGCGAATATATAGCTGCGGTGATGCTGCCGACTGTGCCGATGCCGTTTTTGTCAAGCGCCTTAGATGAATGAACGACAATGTTATTGCTCATGCCCGACATTCCAAAGTCGTTATTTTGGGTCGCTGCCATAATGCCGGCAACATGTGTGCCGTGACCGTTATCATCTCTGTCGTCTATGGAAATAAAATTGGTACATGCTTTTTCAGAAGGAAAGTGAGGATCAACATTAACGGCGCCACATTCTTTGACAAAACCAGAATTAAGATTATAACTCCAATTCGCTACACCGGTATCAATTAACCCCACCTTAATTTTGCTTTTTGGGCTGGCTTCATAGGCCAAAGCCTCCTCAAGATGAATCTTACGTAGGTTCCATTGATAAGAGTATGTCGGGTCCCAGCGGTAGTCGCGATGTTCGCTGTAATTGGGGGGATTATCAGTGTAGAGCGGATCGTTAATTGATTGAATGGTATAGATATAATTTGGTTCAATATAGGCTACTTCGTCAAGAGGCGAAATTGTCTCCAGTATGGTATTGATTTTGGTTTTATCAGGAAACTTGAGTAAATAAATATTTTTATGAACAGAGGGAGGCAATGTAAGCGCATTAAATGAGGCAAGATTTAATTGATTGAACGCGTTAACAAGCGGAGCTAACCGGTCGGATTCCTGACTGGCATCCATTGAACCGTTTTTTAATCGTTTGTAGTTGTTTGTTTTTAATGGCGTGTCAAGCTTGATGATAAATTCTCCCGGCTTAGCTCGAAGAGCAATGGCCGGCGTTGGGCTTAGTGTGGGTACGATTGATGGAGTGGGGCCTACCGTCTCTTCCGCTCTGTTGAAAAGACTTGTCCTTGTGGTGGAAACCAAAACTGCAACAACTCCAACCAACACAAGCAACAAAAATATTTTAAGAATTGACGGTTTTAGTTTCATGTTATCTTTTTGGAGGTAGACGTAGCCTGTCGATCTTGCTGAACTTGTATATGCTGGTGCTGTCGTCGCTATCTAAGTCATAACCCGGCAACGGCTCGCCATAGCCAGAAAACGAGGAATTGTTAATAATTAATGTGTCAGCAGTAATATTTTTAATATAATCGCCCTTTGTGTCAACTGTACAGCTGTAAAAACTGCTACCTGCCTCAGGGAACTTAGTTTTTTTGTCAAAAGATTTTTGGAAGAGTCGGCTATTGTTCAAGTACGAAACCAATTTTGTCGTCGGGTCAAACTTTGCCACAACGCTTTGTGGGGGAATATTATCAATAGGTTGTTTGGTTTTATCATCAAGATCTATAAGGAAATATTCCCGGTTCAATTCTTCAAAAAGAAAATCAGTAAAAACACTAAATGAAATAACCATTTTAGTATGATTATTTTCAAGGTAGCTGGCGTAGATGGCAATAGGATCATTTTTATTTATGAACGTCGATAAGTCAAGCTTTTCCAGCTTTGGTCTGGAACTATAGGTATCAGTCAGGCGCCAAACTCTGTCGGATCTGCCACTTGAAAGAAATAGAGTATTGGAGTCAAGTACAGACATTCCATAAGAGGTACTATTATCAAGCGGCGTGATACTGTAACTTGGTGCTGTAGGAGGATTTTTCAGGATAATCAAACGTTTGGGTTGATCTAAAATCACAAATGTCAAGTCTGCTGTCGCCGCAAAACTATCAGTATAAGTGTAGTCATCGGCAGAAACTTTTATGGTGCTTTGATCTATGTCCCCATGAGCCGGAGTTACCATGCCGTCCTCAGCCTTGAAATAGGTAAAGGCAAAGCGATTTGAGGGTTGACCGCGGGCGACAATAAAATAGGGAGTATTGGGAATGTCGATAAGTTTGGCGTATTGCCAATACTCATGTAGGACAGTTCGTCGTGCGCCGGTAAGAATCTGGGTAAATGTATCCGTGGGTTTATAGGAGTATAGGGCATTATATTTTTTGGTTCTGGTGTCGCCCAAACTGACAATAGTGTCAGGCTTCATAATCAAATAGGCGTGTTGTTGCACAAGTGGATACTCCCGATA
>Ga0154980_137_pt1 | contig 4037 bp, 5 predicted proteins | sample RifCSPhighO2_01_FD_105948 | JGI IMG/M metagenome (GOLD analysis project Ga0154980, IMG submission 105948) | Candidatus Roizmanbacteria bacterium RIFCSPHIGHO2_01_FULL_39_12b | reverse complement strand
ATATGTGGCCAAAAATGTTGTGGCCGCCGGTCTGGCTGAACGTTGCGAAGTCCAGATGGCCTATGTTATCGGCGTGGCTGAACCAATCAGCGTTTTAGTTGACACTTTTGCCACCGGCCAGATTAGCGAGGATAAAATCGTCAAGCTAATCAGGCGATATTTTGATTTGACGCCGGCCGGAATAATCAAAAAACTGAATTTGTTAAGGCCAATTTATAAAAAAACGGCGGCCTACGGCCATTTCGGCCGTAAAGACCCTGATTTCACTTGGGAGAAGACAGATTTAGCCAAGACTTTACGCCGGGCCGCGGGATTATAATCATTAAAACATAAAAACATGAAAACATTAAAACAAGATATTAAAATATGTTTGTTTTAATGTTCTAACGTTTTAATGATTATATGACTGATAAAGACAAAAGCAAAAGCGATGATTTTTTCCGCTTGCTGGAAAAAGAGCAGCAGATTGAAAATCCCTTCGCCGCTGATGAAATTTTGTTTCGCGACCAAGCCGGTAATTTAAAGGTTTTAAAAGCCGGGGAAATTTTGGACTTTGAAAAAGGTAAACCGCCAGTAATGTTTGAGCCAGCCAGCTTTCAGCCGCCAGCTAAAGATCACTTAACTAACCGCCAGGCAGTTAAATTAAAACCGCGGCCAGCCGGCTTAAAAATCGGTTTATCCGCCGAGCGCTTAGCCAAAGTGGCCAAGCCTTTAAATATTGACAAAGAAATCGATTTAATTATTAAGCGCTCCGGCGTTAACTTAAGCGATCCCGAGGATTGGCGGCGGTTTAAAAATATTATCAGTTCCCGCTTGAAAGAGGTCAGAGACCAGATTCAGGTCAGGGAAATGCTTTTGAGTTCCCCTTTAGTCGGCGGCATGGGTTTTGACGCTCTGTCCGCGGATTGGGTTTTAGCCGTGATTAATCAGGAATTTGAACGTTTTACCGGCGACTTGCTTAATGAGGTGAGCAGTGAACCTTTTTCTGAATTAAGGGCCGAAGCGAAAGAAATTCTGGAGCAGCCATTGCCCGCGCCAAAATTTGAGCGAAAAGAAAAACCGGAGCCGGCCGTTAAAATTTCACCAGCTGAAAAGCCAGAACCGGTTGAATTTTCTGAAGCGAGGCCGGTTTTCCGGCCGATTATTCAGCCAGCCAGCCAGACCAGCACTGCTTTCGCTAAACCCAGAATTGAAGATGTTAAGTTCCGGCCCAAGCTGACCGGCCCGATTGAGGAAATTCGGTCAATGATCCTGATTGATTTTAGGCGCTTGGCGCCCAGTCCGGCCTTGGCGATTGAAAAGATTTTGGCAAAAATTGATTTATTGGAAGAAGAATCGTTTGCCAAAAAAACGCAAGCGATTAAGGCCTGGAAGGAAAATGAAATTAATCAGCTTTATTTAAAACTGGGCAACCAAAGTATGGAAGAAAAAAAGTCCGTTAGCCAGATTATTACTGAACGCCAAGCGCTAAAGCAGCCCACTTTGACCAAGGAAGAGGTCGAAGCGATTATTGAGCTGAATCAGAGATTGCGTTATTAACAATTAAAATTCTAAGCACGAAATCATTTTGGGAATTAAGAATTATGAATCAGGAATTAGGGTAAATCAGCCAACCATAATTCATAATTCCTAACCTGTCCCGAGCGAAGCCGAGGGATTCATAATTCCATTTTTTGGTGATATTCCTAGGTTTATAATTTATAATTTAGAAATTAGGATTTCGGATTTAACAAAAATTATGCAGCAATTCGTCGTGCCCCAATTTATTGATGTTGAAGATAAGGTGATCGGACCAATCACGGTGCGGCAGTTTATTATTATTTTAGTCGGCGGCGGCTTGGTTTTTATCGCCTATAAGCTTGCTGATTTCACCTTGTTTTTATTGGAGATGGTCATTATTTCCACTCTGACTTTAGGAGTGGCTTTTGTGAAAATTAACGGCCGGCCGGTCCATTATTTTTTGCTGAATGTCATTCAGACCACCAGGCGGCCGCGGTTAAGAATTTGGCAAAGGCTGTTTTCCCGGTCTTTACTTAAAAGTTATGCCAAAACAAAAACGGTCCAACTGCCGCCCCAGATTAAAACGAGGAACAAAGTCAGGGCCTCGCGGCTGGCCGAATTGGCTTTGATTGTTGATACCGGCGGTGTTTATCAGGGCGAAAAAGAGCCGCCCACCAGCAAGAGCCAGCTGGTTTAGTAAATTGGTGTCTTAAAGCCCAGCGCTTAAAATATGAAGTCAAAAAAATTGGCCAACAAAAAAATTAAGACTTCTTCTCAAGAGCATCTTGATATTGCTGAAATCAAAGAAGATGTCGTGGTTTTAAAGGACGGCACTCTGCGGGCGGTGCTTTTGGTCTCCAGCATTAATTTTTCCTTAAAGTCCGAAGAAGAGCAAAACGCGATTATTGCCGCTTATATCAGCTTTTTGAATTTTTTGGAATTTCCCTTGCAGATTATCATCCAGTCGCGCCAGCTTGACATTGACGGCTATCTGGAGCGGTTGAAAAAAATTGAAAAAGAACAAACCAACGAACTTTTGCGGATGCAGACGGCCGAATATCGGCAATACGTCAGCGAGTTAGTTGAGATTGGCGACATTATGACCAAGCGGTTTTATATTGTTATTCCTTACGATCCGTTGTCGGATAAACAAAAGTCCTGGGTTAAGAGATTTCTCGGTCTATTTACCGCCGCTAAAGAAGTTAAAATCAGTCAGGAAGTTTTCGCCAAAAGGCGCCACGCTTTATTCCAGCGAGTTGAACATATTGTCACCGGTTTGGCGAGCATGAGCGTGAAAGCGGTGGTTTTGGATACCCAAAGCTTGATTGAGCTTTATTATAATACTTATAATCCCGATGTTTATAATCAGGAAAAGTTAGTGGAGATAAATAAATTAAGGGTTGAAGAGTAGACGCGATGCTAATCTACTAATACATGCGAATGATACGAATGCTACGAATAGCCCCTTCTCCCCATCCCAAACGGGGAGAAGGTGCCCTGAGCGACCCCGAGCGACCTTGAGCGAGTGAAACGAGTCGAAAGGGAGCCGAGGGGCGGATGAGGGGGGATATTTAAATTCGTAGATTAGAATACATTTGTAATTAGTATCATCTTATGGCGATTAAACCAAAACAAGTCATCAAAGAAGAAAAGTTAGCCGCGATTGAGGCTGAGGAGAAATTAAGTCCGGAACAAAAAAAGCTGAAAGAAAAAAAGGAGTTGGCCGAGGAGAAAGTTGTCTTGGAAGAAGAGCGGATTTATCGCGAAGGCGTGGTTTCGGTGAAAGATTTAATTTCTCCGGCGGCGATGGAAGTGACGCCAACTTTTATCAAGCTGGGCGATAAATTCGTCCGGACTTTGTTTGCCATTGGCTACCCCCGCTATATTGCCGTCGGCTGGTTTGCGCCGATTATCAATTTGAGCGTCACTTTGGATATTGCGATGTTTTTCTATCCGGTTAAGTCCAATATTATCCTCAAGCAATTAAGGAACAAAGTCGGCGCTTTGGAAGCCCAGATTCTAGCCGATCGGGAAAAAGGCGCTCCCCGCGATCCGATCCGGGAAACGGCTTTGCGCGACATTGAGAAATTAAGGGACGATTTGACCCAAGGCATTGAACACTTTTTTCAATTCGGCCTTTATGTCACCATTTATGCCAATAGTAAAGAGGAACTGGATAATTTAACCGGCGATATCGAGGCTTTGTTTGGCTCCCGCCTGGTTTTTTCCAAAAAAGTTCTGTATCAGGCCGAGCAAGGATTTAATTCAACCCTGCCTTTGGGCAACGATGAATTGATGATCGGGTTTAACATGAATTCCTCGCCGGTGGCCTCATCTTTTCCTTTTATCTCTTCCGAACTGACCAGCGACGAAGGGGTGTTGTACGGCATTAATCGCCACAATAACAGCCTGATTCTTTTTGATCGGTTTTCCTTGCAGAACGCCAATACGGTGGTTTTTGCCACTTCCGGCGCCGGCAAAAGTTATGCCATCAAGCTTGAAGTTCTGCGTACGATGATGTTCGGCACTGATGTGAT
>Ga0154980_104_pt1 | contig 5127 bp, 5 predicted proteins | sample RifCSPhighO2_01_FD_105948 | JGI IMG/M metagenome (GOLD analysis project Ga0154980, IMG submission 105948) | Candidatus Roizmanbacteria bacterium RIFCSPHIGHO2_01_FULL_39_12b | reverse complement strand
GGCTTAGTCATACATCTTCCACCTCCTGATACGATTCTTTCAAAACCGGATAATCTGCTTTTCATGGTGCCGATACTCATAGAGAAGAGCTTGTCTGTAGTTTCATCATTAAATTTCCACATGCCATCTCGAATAAATATTTCTACATATTCATGTAATACAGAATGCAATCTTTCGGAGCATATCTCATGGGAATTTTCCCACACATATTTTAAAGCCGCCGTAACATCAGGAGTATATTGAATTGGTCTGCCTCGATGGTCATTCCAGTTGTATCCTTCAGAACGGAGTTGAATAACCTTGAACCTTCGGATGATTGCTTTTCTATGCATCCGGAGAGTAGTTTCAAGCCGATCCAGGATTTGGCTTTTTTCTATTCTGGAAGCCTTGAGGTAGCCTTCCAATTCCTCCTTAATTACATCGTGTTTTGTTGCCATAATCATGTTACTGATTACGGTAACCTATTTATTGTCTAACCGTGCCCTTCCCGGTAACAGTATTTATTAGCTAAGGGGGGTGGGATTGACTTTGCATTTGAAAGGGAATATAATGGACTTAATATGGATACGGGTAATTAGCCATGTTAGTCACAATTCAACACGTAGTTTAACCACGATTGGTGCCCATGGCGCTAATCGTGGTTATGTTATGCGCAGATAGCGCTTTACAAATCATGCAGGATTTAGTATTTGTAGATTCGCATGTCATTCGTAGATTTGCATTGCGATGGCGTAGCCAGTCCTTTCCCAATTTTGTTTAGTTAACCAGAATTCCTATTTATTTTTTAGGAGAGTTTGATCCTGGCTCAGGATGAACGCTGGCGGCGTGGATAAGGCATGCAAGTCGAACGCTTAGTCTTGTGTAGCAATACATAGGACTAGGAGTGGCGAACGAGTTAGTAATACCTTGGAACGTACCCCCGAGATGGAAATAACCTTGCGAAAGCAGGGCTAATGTCCAATGGTCTGACGGTCAATTTGTGTTTGTAATCAACAATACCATCTCTGAATTTCTAATTTCTAATCTTTAACTTCTAAACAAATTCAAATTTTTTAAGTTTTGAATTTAAAAATTGTTTAGAGTTTAGAGTTTAGGATTTCCGAGCAGATCGCAAATATCAATTGGCTGTCAGTAAAAGAGCAATCTGCTCGGGGAGCGGCCTAGGTCCTATCAGCTTGTTGGCGGGGTAACGGCCCACCAAGGCTACGACGGGTAGGGGGTGTGAGAGCACGGCCCCCAACGACGGAACTGAGATACGGTCCGTACACCTACGGGTGGCAGCAGTCGAGAATATTCGACAATGGGCGAAAGCCTGATCGAGCGACGCCGCGTGCAGGAAGAAGGTCTTAGGATTGTAAACTGCTTTTGCCAGGGAAGAATTTTGACGGTACTTGGCGAATAAGGGGTTGCTAACTCTGTGATCCCATCAGGGATGGCGCAGAGCTCCTTCAGTAATGAAGGATAGGAAAATTCAGCTTATATGCGGGAACATTTTTCATCGGCCGCTGAAGTCTCCGAAAGGAGCACGGTGAACAACAATCCGCAGGGAAGTGTAGTATAATTGAGGTGTAATGGTTAGCTTAAGACAAAGGCAGATTCTTATCGGGAGCATCTTAGGAGATGGAGGGGTTTATGTCCAAAAAAACGCATCACGAGCTTACTATACCGTGAAGCAGTCTAAAAGATATAAAGATTATATTTACTGGCTGTTCAATGAACTGCGAGACAAATGTCCTTCTGAACCAAAGCAACGTAAAGATAATCAGCAATATTATTTTTACACAAGCACCGATGACGAATTGACAAAGCTCCAATCTCTATTCTATAAAGATCGGAGAAAAGTTGTGCCTGGAAATATTCAAGAATTACTAACCTCTCCGCTTACGTTAGCGGTCTGGTTCATGGACGATGGAACGCTTGATTATCGCCTGAAAGACCACTGTGCTTTTCATCTTTGTACAAATTGCTTTACAAAGGAAGAGGCTCAGAGACTTGCAAGTGTCCTAGGTGATAATTTCGGCATTGTTGCTTCCGTGCACTACACACTGTGCCGGGGCAAGCGGCATGCCAGAGTCTACATCGGTTCGAAAGGAAGAGATCAATTTATTAAATTGATCGAACCTTTTGTCTTGGATTGTTTTAAGTATAAATTACCTCAATTTAGACACCCCTCAGAGACTCAACCACATGGATTGGTTGGATAGTAAGTGATGAATGCAATGATTTATTGCTGGATGGCTTACTATAAGACGCTGAGCTCCAGTTCTTGAAAAAGGATTGGATGATGATATAGTCCAAATTAAAACACATAATATTAATTATGTCGAGGCCAGCAGCAGCGGTAATACAGAGACCCCGAGCATTATCCGGAATTACTGGGCGTAAAGGGCACGTAGTCGGTTGTGATAGTCTGATGTTAAATCTCATCGCTCAACGGTGAGGCCGCATTAGAAACGTCACGTCTAGAGCAAGTCAGAGGCACGCGGAACGTGTGGTGTAGCGGTGAAATGCATTGATATCACACGGAACACCAAAAGCGAAAGCAGCGTGCTGGGGCTTTGCTGACGATGAGGTGCGAAAGCGTGGGGATCAAAAAGGATTAGATACCCTTGTAGTCCACGCCCTAAACTATGCAGACTAGCTATGGGGAGCATCGACCCTCTCCGTGGCGCAGCTAACGCATTAAGTCTGCCGCCTGGGAAGTACGATCGCAAGATTAAAACTCAAAGGAATAGGCGGGAGTTCGCACAAGCGGTGGATCATGTGGTTCAATTCGACACTGAGCGAAAAACCTCACCAGGGCTTGAAATCCAGCTGCACGCTTCCCGAAAGGGAGGAAGCCTTCGAGGGTGCTGGACAGGTGATGCACGGCTGAAATTATCGGCCATCGAGAGAGTAATCTCTCGAAAAAAATTCCAACTCATAACGGTGAAACCCGACCCTCTCCATGCTATAATGGGAAGATGGGCAATACCGTGGGAAGTCCCGCCAAAGCGGGATCCCGTAGAGACTCGCTCCGACATTCATTGTCGGAGCCTATAGCTACACACGATCAGTTATAAAGCTATAAAACGTTGGCTCCTTCGTCGCATATAGCTATGAAGGATGAAAGTATAGTCCGTACCATTAGGAATAGTGGAAGTATACGGTCGTCAGCTCGTCAGGTGAAATAAAAGTCGCCTAGTTATGTGGCAACATATAACTGTAATCAGCTCATATCGGGGAAACCCCAAGCGTATGCGAAGGGCAATCCCGAGGGAAGTGAGAAGTCAATGTGTCATATATTACTGGCAAGGAAAACACAATTTCTTATCGTCAATGACAAAGAAGTTGAGTTGTTGGCCGGTTGTATGTTGGGAGACGGATATGTCTCAAAAGAAGGTGCTGTTTGTATTGAACATTCGGATAAACAAAAAGAATATCTTGAATGGAAATACGGCCAGCTCCAATCTCTGGTTTCTGGAAAGCTAAGAAAAGTTTCCCGGAACAGGATTGGCGGAACAATATCATACTCGTATCGGTTCAAGTTGAAACAATACTTCAAACCGTGGAGAAAGATGCTGTATCCGGAAGATCGCAAGAGTATTACGCAAGATTTCCTTATGTTACTTACTCCGCTATCGTTAGCAGTCTGGTACATGGACGATGGTTGCCTCAAAAGCAACTACCAACTAGTACTTTGCACTGATGACTTCAGCGAAGAGAGTATCGAAAACTTGAGAAAATATCTCAAGCAAAAATGGAATATCGAAACAAGATTAAAACTCAAAGGAATAGGCGGGAGTTCGCACAAGCGGTGGATCATGTGGTTCAATTCGACACTGAGCGAAAAACCTCACCAGGGCTTGAAATCCAGCTGCACGCTTCCCGAAAGGGAGGAAGCCTTCGAGGGTGCTGGACAGGTGATGCACGGCTGAAATTATCGGCCATCGAGAGAGTAATCTCTCGAAAAAAATTCCAACTCATAACGGTGAAACCCGACCCTCTCCATGCTATAATGGGAAGATGGGCAATACCGTGGGAAGTCCCGCCAAAGCGGGATCCCGTAGAGACTCGCTCCGACATTCATTGTCGGAGCCTATAGCTACACACGATCAGTTATAAAGCTATAAAACGTTGGCTCCTTCGTCGCATATAGCTATGAAGGATGAAAGTATAGTCCGTACCATTAGGAATAGTGGAAGTATACGGTCGTCAGCTCGTCAGGTGAAATAAAAGTCGCCTAGTTATGTGGCAACATATAACTGTAATCAGCTCATATCGGGGAAACCCCAAGCGTATGCGAAGGGCAATCCCGAGGGAAGTGAGAAGTCAATGTGTCATATATTACTGGCAAGGAAAACACAATTTCTTATCGTCAATGACAAAGAAGTTGAGTTGTTGGCCGGTTGTATGTTGGGAGACGGATATGTCTCAAAAGAAGGTGCTGTTTGTATTGAACATTCGGATAAACAAAAAGAATATCTTGAATGGAAATACGGCCAGCTCCAATCTCTGGTTTCTGGAAAGCTAAGAAAAGTTTCCCGGAACAGGATTGGCGGAACAATATCATACTCGTATCGGTTCAAGTTGAAACAATACTTCAAACCGTGGAGAAAGATGCTGTATCCGGAAGATCGCAAGAGTATTACGCAAGATTTCCTTATGTTACTTACTCCGCTATCGTTAGCAGTCTGGTACATGGACGATGGTTGCCTCAAAAGCAACTACCAACTAGTACTTTGCACTGATGACTTCAGCGAAGAGAGTATCGAAAACTTGAGAAAATATCTCAAGCAAAAATGGAATATCGAAACGAGGATAAAACTCAAGCGAGAACCTTCATACCGGACCTATCAACGACTTACTATTGGCAGCTATAGCCTCGTGAGATTCTTTGATCTCATTCGGCCGCACATAGCCCCAAGCATGTTGTATAAAATTTCTGACCCCGTAACGACTCAATCAATCAAGCGACGTCATCGGACTTAGTATGATTGATTGGATAGAAAGTTTTTACTTTCTATAAAACGCTGACCTCCCAAGAGGAGGAAGGTATAGTCTAATGTTCTAGAAATAGAAACAGGACTGGTTCCCTTAAGTGGGGAAACGAGCGCAACCCCCGTTGCGTGTTATACGTGTCACGCG
>Ga0154980_128_pt1 | contig 5807 bp, 3 predicted proteins | sample RifCSPhighO2_01_FD_105948 | JGI IMG/M metagenome (GOLD analysis project Ga0154980, IMG submission 105948) | Candidatus Roizmanbacteria bacterium RIFCSPHIGHO2_01_FULL_39_12b | reverse complement strand
TTTTTTGCGCGCGCGATTTTGTGCGCTGAAAGCGCACTATTTACGAATTCTTGGAAAGGTTCGAGCCACTCAACGCCGTTTGTCGAAATTTCCTTAATTTTGGAGTTTAGGAGTGATTTTGTTTCCACTAATTCGTTCTTTTTCTTTTGGTAATCTTCGGGAGAAATAATCTTGTCTAAATATCCCTCGAGCAAACGGTCTGTTTTTTCCTCAGTTTCCTTGAGTTGCAGTTGATAGGTCGAAACAATACCTGATGATTTCTCCTTTTCTTGGTTTGCGTCTTTCTCTGCCCATTCAATAAACTTTTTGGCGGCGTAGGAAGGTAATGATGCTCGCAAAACAATTTCCCTTAATTGCTTTTCAATTTCTACCTTATCAATATATTTTTGCGAGCAAGCACCCATTTTCTTAGAGCAACGGTAGTAAATATATTCAGCGGTTCTATTGGTTCGCCTGTAATACTTAGTGTGTTTTTCGGCGGTGATTGCGCCGCCGCATTCGCCGCACTTTACTAATCCCAGAAAATCAAATAAGTGTTTGTTGTTTTTGACCTTCCTACTTTTAAGTTTGACTACCTCTTGGCATTTATCAAAAAGTTTCTTGGAAATTAAGGGCGGGTGCTTTCCTTCATAAAGTTCGCCGCAAAATTTCATCACTCCGTAGTAAAACGGATCGGTCAAAATTCTTTTGATTTTATCGAGGTGTAAAACATGACCAGACTTGTTAAAAATTTTGTTTTGGTCGAAAAATTTGCGGATATCTGCGTATCCGTAACCGCCGGTAGCAAAAAGCTGAAAAGCTTTTTGCACATACTCCACTCGTTTCTTATCAACTTCAATTTTCTTGTTGATGTTTAAGTAGCCAAACTGCGCTTGATTCGGCCACTCGCCGCGGCGGAGTTTTTGTCTATTACCTCGCTTTACATTTTCGGAAAGATTATCCACATAATATTTGCTTTGCCCAAAAGCGATATTAAGCATGAATTTTCCCTGTGGTGTATTTTCAAACCAAAAAGAAGGGAATTTTAAGTCAAGTAATTTTCCGGTATCCAATAAATAGATAATCTTTCCGCCATCAACAGAATTTCTGGCTAAACGATCTGGATGCCACGATAAAATACCATCAGCGTTTCCATCCTCAATTTCTTTCAGGACTTCTGCTAATTTTTCTCTTCCTGGTTCTTTAGCGGTTTTACTCTCCGTAATAAAAGAGACGATCTTTAACCCTTCTTTTGCGGCGTGTTCTTCGAGTTCTGCAACTTGCGCCTCAATAGACAAAATTTGTCTGTCCGGTTCGTCTGTAGATTTCCTGCAATAAGCGATGTATTTAATCATATTTCTATCTTATCTCTTAAAAGTTCTTTAGGCGAACGATAGTGAGCGGGGCTTCTTTCAAGAAGCCCAATTTTTGCGTTTTTTCTTCCTTATTTTTCCGGCGGCTGTCCTCAAGTTTCAAAAAAGGCGGATTTGACGCGCTTTCCGCGGAGGCGGGCGCGGAAAGCGCTACCCCCCGACCTCTTTCTTCTCTTTACTGGCTGGCCGTTTACAAAAAATGTCGAACTTCCTTTGATTAGCTCGGCCTTCGGCCTCGCTATGCTCTGGCGCGGCGCCCCCACCCGCCGCGCCTCCGAAACTGTCGGCTTGTAAAAGTCGCTGAAAGCGACTAAAAAGAAAAACGCAAAAATTTTAAAGAACTTTCTGCAATTTAAACGGCGCAACCGGTGGTGTCAGCAAGAATTGCGTCTTACTGTCCGATTGCGCCATTAAAAAACGCAATTCTCACAAAACTGACACCAATTACAATATACAAATTTTTTAAATCAAAAACAATAGGATGCCTTGTATTTGTATTAGAAAATGCTACACTCTAAGTATGGAGAACCAAGCCGACTTGGATAACCAAAAATCTCAATTAACAGACCAGAATCCTACTAGCCAACCTGTCCATGTTACAGAAAAACGGAAGATAAGCTATTGGATTATTCCTATCGTAGCGTTAACGGTTATTTTAATCGTCGCAGGCCTCGTCGTTTTTAGTATGGTAAAACAAAGCGTAGAGAAATCTTCTACTGTCCAACAGACCCCAGATGCACAAACTATAATACCTTCACAACAAAAACCCGCAGCAGACCTCGCAACTTATAAAATATTGTTAAATTACGAGGAAAAAATAAGTGATAATACCTACACTAATGGGATTTATTTACTTGACCCTAATAACCCTCCGCCTAAGAAAATACTTGACAATCCTGATTATCAAACCGAAAACAACTCTCAATTTATAAATCTGAAATTTACTACCGATGGAAAATACTTAGGATGGATTAGGGCTGGACGGCAAAAGGGCAATTCATTTGAATATGGCGAGATAAATGGTTCAGCCATAAGTAATATTAAAAGTGTAAAAGAGGACTGGTCTCCATATTTGGAAAATTTTTCATGGTCACTTGACGGACAAAGATTTGCCATTTTAGAACGGGTCGGCGAAGGTCCTGAGTATTCTTATAGAGCACGAATTTTTGATGCGAAAACAACAAGCCAAATTATAGAATTTCAAATTGCGTCTACTGCACGTCAACATTCAGTAAACTTTTCTTGGTCTAAAAAAGATAAACTCCAAGCTGTTTTTGTTGTTGGCTATACCCCAACTGAAGAATATAAAGTAGTTTCGTATTCTCCCAATGGTAACAAAGAATTTGAAAAAATGATTTACTCTGTTGAATCAAATAGTTTTAGGCCAATCTTTGATATCTCTCGGGATGGTGAAAATATTGCATTCGTTAAAAAATTCCAATCAGGGAGCAGTTATCGAGGTGAGCTTTGGTATGGTAATTTTGACGGATCAAACATTCGGAAACTAGCTGATACAAACATTGAAAATTGTACCAACGCAAGCCCCGTAGCTATCGAGCCCAATAAAAATTTAATTATAGTTGGAAGTGGATGTGCTGATTCTGTAAAAGCGAAAATTATCAGTACAAATAATGGTGCCATATTCACTGCGGATGTCGACACAATCAGCGCTGTATGGTCAGCAGACGAAAAATTCGTTTGGGCTACCGAGAGTCTTTATAATTCTATTGGACAACCTGTTTCACAAGCTAATTATATTCTTAATTTTCAAGGCAAAGTTGCTAAAAAATTTGACCATTATTCTTCAGCAGTAGTGTGGTTCCCAAATAAACCCTAGGATTGTAATTCTTTCCTCACTCGCCCGAAGGGCGAGAAAATCGCGCGCGCAAAAAATAGCGGAGGCGCGGGGCGGGTGGGGGCGCCGCGCCGGAGCAAGCGAGGCCGAAGGCCGAGCTAATCAAAGGAAGTTCGACATTTTTTGTAAACGGCCAGCCACTTAGTGCACCCTGACTGACCAACGTCTCGAAATGGATTGATTTGGCTTGCTAAACTTGAAATTTTTTCTCAAACATTCGTACCGCACGCTCGCGATCCAGGAAATTTAGCCCTGAATCCACTGTGTTTTCCTAAAAATTCCTATAAAGCAGCGCTTTGGATAGTGAGGCTACGGTTCTATGCAGTCTAACGCGTCCTCGAAGGTAGGATTCGAACGGAGGAAAGTTTAATTGAGAAGTTTCGCTTGTTTACTTTGATGTGCTATTTCTGCGGGGCAAAGTCCGTTTAGAACTCTATGTGGGAAATAATTCCATGCCTCATTTAGTGTTTCAATTATGTTTTGAAGTTCATATGGTGATCCCATATCGAAAGCTCGAATAATATCGTTTAAATCCTCGAAATCCGTTTCTTCATAAATAATATCCTGAATCTCATCCAGTGTTATATCGCTTTTTGTTTTTTTAATAAGCACTGACAACTCTTTCTCAATTTCCTCTCTTTTTGCGAGAATTACAGGGGGCGGTGTATGCAAATTTTTATGAAGATTCCCTCGTGTTAAATCGCTCAAGAGAAGCTGCAGGCTTTTGTACACCGACGGTTTTAAACTACTTACATATTTAACCCGCCCATAGCTTCTTTCATAATACTTCTCCATCAGCGATTCTATATCACTTAGATATTCTGCGAATTCTTTTTTTGCTTCTTCCTGCTCCTCTATCTGTTTTTGTGTTAATTTTTTACCACGCGGCCATACAAAAGGATGTATTCTGGATGATAGCGAAATGTACATCCAGTCAGCAGTTTTACGCATTTGTTCTCGAACATGGCCATTTTGGTGGCAAATCACCTTAAGAACAAAATCTTTCAGTTTCTTAAAATGTTCGTCAGAGAGTGCAAGAAAAAATAAATTTAATCCTGAGATAAATGCTTCCTGGTTTTTAGGGTTTTGAATAACATCAAATTCCCCTAGCTGTTTTAAAGCAATAGGTGCATGCTTCTTAAAACTTTCACTATCACCGTGCCAAAGTTTATCAAGTTTCTTTTTTGCAACTTTTACTTCTTCTTGGCTTCCGTTTTTTAATATAGAGAAAATATTCTCGAACTCTTCTTTCATCAAATTGTTATGCTTAAGACAATCCCTTCTTTAATTCTGCAATAGTAAGTCTTTTTTCTTTTTTTAAGCGGCGAATTTTTTTTACCTTATTAATAACATCAGGAGAGTATAATTGATATCCTCCTTCAGTGTAATTTTCGACTTTTAATAATCCTTCGCGAGTCCAATAGCGAATAGTAGGTACTGTTTCCCCTGTTTTTTTTGCGACCTCCCCAATTTTCAGAAGATTCTTTTGTGTTTTAGAAACAAGTTCGCGGGAAAGCTCTTGCTTTTCACCTAAAGCATCAAGATATATATCCAAAGATCTATCAACCGCGTCAAAGAGGAGTTTATAAAAAGGTCGCATGTCTTTTTTTTCTCGAGCTGCTTCAAAGGATTGAAGATATGCAATTCTGTCCTCGTTTTTAACAATTGCCATCGGATATTCGTTCAATAGAAGAATTAAATTCATCAAAAGCCTTGTGGTTCTCCCGTTTCCGTCAATAAAGGGATGAATACTGACAAATTTATAATGCGCGTCAGCTGCAATCTTTACAGGATGCTCTTTCTGTTGTGCCTGAAGCCATTCAATAAATTTTTTCATTGAAAATGGGACTTGCGAAGGCTTAGGAAGTTCCGCATTTGAACCGCGTATAAAAATCTCTGTTCTTCGGTATTTGCCAGCCCAGGTGTCATCAATACCGTTTAAAATAATTTTGTGAATGTCCAAAATATCTCTTTCTGTAATGAATTGATGCCCGCGGCGCATAGAAGCGAGTTGCTTAATGAATTCTACAGCTTTAGCATGATTAACGGCTTCAAGTTGATCTTTTAATGCTTTTCCGGAAATTACTGCACTTACTCCTTTTTCGATAACCTCTGCTGTTTCAATACGAGAAAGTGTATTGCCCTCAATAGCATTGGAGGAATAAGTAAGTTCAACTTTTAACCATTCTTCAATATTCTTTACAAGTTCGACAGGCAAAGGTTTATAGCTATCAAGTCTTTGTTTCTTTTTAGTCAAATCTCTTAGAGGTGTATTCATATGTAAAGTATAACGTAATACTTCATGCTTGTCAAATTCGCATAATAAGAGTAGACGAAAAATAGACGATTTTTAGACGATTTGCAAGTGTTAAGGTACGAAAATCAATCCGAATAGCGAAGCTATAGGGCGAATGGCGTTGTGGCAGCCACCTAGTGCACCCAAGCTGACCGACATCCACAGCTTTTTTTAAGACGCGCGTAATAAACTTTTGATATACTCTTGCCATGCAAACAAAAATCTTTTAGCCATGGGAATTACCGGAAGTTTTGGATGGCATTGCTGTAATTGCTGATGTATGGGCTGCAACAACAAATATTAC
>Ga0154980_123_pt3 | contig 5860 bp, 6 predicted proteins | sample RifCSPhighO2_01_FD_105948 | JGI IMG/M metagenome (GOLD analysis project Ga0154980, IMG submission 105948) | Candidatus Roizmanbacteria bacterium RIFCSPHIGHO2_01_FULL_39_12b | reverse complement strand
AACAGGTCGATTATCTTGGAGACGGGATAATTGCTGCCACATGTCTAGAGCACAATTTAGAATTAGTCACTCGGAACAAGAAGCATTTTAGAAATGTCTTAGGTTTAAAATACATCTAGTCTTAAAAGACTAGATCGGTAGACCGTAATCTTTGGGACAAAAGGCATTGTACAAAATTGATTTCAAGATTCAATAGCAAAATCGGTCTCATCATTGCTTGCAAATTATTGCCAAAGTGATATATTTTTTATATGGCCGGTATTGATACACCCGAATATGTTTCTATACTTAGGGACACAACACCCGCTCCTATTAAGCCGTCAAATACCCAAGAACCGAAGGAGAATAAAAAAGATGACAGCCCGCGCTTTACTCAAATGCTGAATGACGCTCTGAAAGGTGGTGACAAAAGACAGTTAGACCAAGCAGCTGGAGCCGTCTACGCCCGTTATTACGACGAACTTGTCGGCTACGTTAGAAGAAGTGTTGATCCTGATACGGCAGAGGAAATTGTTCAGGGCATATTTGAAAGAATGTGGAGGAGGTTGCCAAATACAACGAGTGATTTTGTTAATATTCGAGCCTGGCTCTATTCTGCAGCAGGCAACGCACTTATCGACCGGTCAAGAATAATCAAAAGGCACGGAGAGGACGTCGAGCTTAGCGAGCATCTGCCAGATACCCACCCGACTGTTGAGGCGCAGGTGTTGCGGGCATTAGGAGGCGAATACCCGATAACCCCCGCCCAACTTAGAAGGTGCATGACGAAATTACCAGAAAGATATCGGCAACTATTACAATTAAGATTTGTAGAGGGCTTAACTCACCCGAAAATTGCTGAAGAGTTGGGTGCAAATCCGGGAACAATCAAAGTCGCATGTCACCGCGCACTTAGAAAATTGCAGGAATTAGTGTCAGAAGAACTGGTACATACTCCATCTCGAAAACCTGCCGTCTCATAGTTAAAAATCTCGATCTGTTAATTGCTGAAAAAGGACTTATTTCGTCCACTAAGCCTTAAACAATAAAGTGTCATTCTGGAGCGAAATGAAGTGAAGTGATAGAATCTTACATTGAAAGATCCTATAGCTAGCGCAATTCAAACTGTCGGTTTTTTATACTGTCATGCTGAACTTGTTTCAGCATCCCAACAATAAGATCCCGAAATAAAACTTGTCCCGAACTTGATTCGGGATTCAGGATGACAAATTAGACAGTTTGAATTGCGGTTGCTATATCAGTCACGCTACTCCTTCCAAGATGGGAAGAAGTATAGTCTAGAATAATAAATATTTAAAGCGAAACTCGTAAATGATAACAGCCACGGTCTCCAATAGCTGGCGATACTTAAAATACCCCATGGGGTATTTTAAGAGCTATGTCTTTAATACCCTACGGGGCATAGTATTTTTACTCTCAAACAAGGAGATCACATTGTTGATACATCATGGGGGTGGGATTCGATAAGCGCGCTGTGGGATATTCTAACAAACTCGGCCTTTTTCCAGAGTTCTTTAATGTTATCAGCTCCGCTATATGAAAATCCAGATCTTATACCCCCAATAAGTTGATTTATGATGTCAGCAACCGCTCCCGAGTAAGGAACTATTGCTTCAACCCCTTCGGCGGTATATTCTTCAACTGGACTTCTAATACCCCCCAGGGCATTTTTAGTGATGATGTCGAGTTTACGTCTGTCGTTATTAGCTGTTAAAGATGCCATCCCCCGTATAAGTTTATATCGCTTCCCATGGCGATAGAATGTCATTGCCGGACTTTCACGAGTCCCGTAGAAAAATGACCCAATCATAACGGTTGATGCCCCAGAGGCCAGCGCTTTAACAACGTCTCCTGAGTAGCGAATACCACCGTCAGCAATGATAGGGACATGTTTTTGCTTTCCCGCTTTGACCGCATCCATTACAGCAGTGATCTGAGGGATACCGGCGCCGGCAACAACACGCGTAGTACAAAGCGAACCCGGTCCAATGCCGACTTTAATCGCGTCGGCGCCTGCCTCAACCAACTCTCGCGTCCCCTCATAAGTGGCAACGTTACCGGCAATCACCTCAACGCCCGGGAAATTCTTTTTTAATTTTTTAAGAGCCTTAATTAAATGGGTCGAGTGGCCATGAGCAATGTCAATAACAATAACGTCAACGCCCGCCTCAGTTAATACCCCCGCCCGTATAATATCTTCTTCTTTTATCCCAACTGCTGCTCCAACCAAAAGTCTTCCCTTTTCATCTCTTACTGTTTTATCATCTGATAGCGACGCTCTAACGTCATGGGCAGTAATTAATCCCTTGACCTTACCATCTCTATCAACAAGAGGCAGTTTTTCAACCTTATGTTTAAGCAGTAAAACTTGGGCTTCCTTAAACTTAATAGTGGGCAGAGCGGTTATCAACTTGCTCATTGGAGTCATTATTTTAGTGGCTGGGATATTGGTATCCTTTACAAACATCCAGTCTCGAGCCGTCACGAGTCCCTTTAATCTGGAATCTTTGTCAACAATTATGATACTGGTAATATTGTTGTCGGCCATAATCTCCTGCAGTTGCCCAAAAGTAGCCGAGGTGGGGGCAGTAATTGGGTTGTCAATTTTATAGTTTTCAAACCGTTTCACCCGGTTAACTTGACGCGCTTGCTCTTCAATCGTTAAAAACCGATGAATAATACCAATCCCACCTGCTTGAGCTAAGGCAATTGCCATTTTTACCTCAGTTACCGTATCCATGTTGGCAGAAATTATTGGAATTTTTAAGCGAATCTTTTTTGTTAATTGTGTTGATAAGTCAACGTCACTTCGAGACAAAGATGATGTTTTTTTGGGTACTAAAAGGACGTCATCGAAGGTAATTGCTGGAATGGCACGAATCTTAACCATGGCACCAAACAGTATACTATACTCGATTTCATTTTCAACTATTTTTGACTATTAAAAGAGATTGATATAACAATCTTGACAAGACACAAGTGATAGTTTATACTTCCAACCATGTCATATCAAAACAAACAAAAACGAATGGTGACACTCACAGACTTACCTGATCTTCTAACTATCCGCGAAGTTGCTGACATATTGCGCGTCTCCCCGCTCACAGTCAAAAGATGGGGCAAAAAAGGAAAGCTTCCTGCTATCAGAATTAACTCACGAGGTGATCGTCGCTACCGCAAGGAGACTGTTACTCGGTTACTTGGCGTAGACTCCTTTGAATAAAGATCCTTATTGTGGAAAGTCCGGAATAGTGGGATTTATTGGTTGCGGTTCTTCACTAGTAGATCGACTAGCAGATTGTGATTGTGTCTGGATATTGTCGATTGTTTGTTGTGACGAAGTCTCTTGCGGTAATTCTGTTGGTTGCTGGACTGGTTGCTGGGTTGGAGCCTGAAAATCAGTTAGCGGTTTAGACTGTTGAGCAAGATTGTCCATCACACTCCCCAATTGAACTTCTTCCGGTTCTTGTTGCTGTTGGATCTCGTCATGGGACACGACCGGCTCGGGTTGTGTCAAAGTATCTTGCTGGAACGAAGAATCATCATGCTGTTCAGCCGGAGAATCATCGTGTTGCTCAACCGGTTGAAAATCCGGCTCAGTAACTGTTGGGGCTGGAGCAGATGCAGGCGTCATGTCCTGAGCTGGCTCTTCCGCTGCCACCGGCACCGGCGTTGAGGATGCTGTCGCAAATGCCTGATCAAACTCTTCTTTAGTAAATCCTTTAAGTCCTGCTTCGCTGTTGTCATCAAACATCACATGGACAAACGGAACTCCAGTAAAATGATCCGAGAGATTCAACATCTCATTAAGGTTGTCTTTGTTAAATTCAACGTCTTTTTCTTCAAACGGCAGACTGAGAGATGTTAAATAATCTTTGGCTTGCTGGCAAAATGGACTGCCGACAATCGCGTAGAGAGTAATTTTCATATATTATTGATAGTAGACGAAGAGATACTAATTTGTCAAGTAAAAAAAAGGTCTTGACAGATATTATAAATTATGTAATAGTGAATCTATATGGCACAATCAACATTTTCAGCACAAACCCTTGGTGAGGATATTAAAGATTTCAACAGCCTCGACCCTCAAAAAAAATTGATGGTTGCAGGTATTGTTTTGATTTTATTTGTTGGCAGCATTTTCGTTGGGGCTTACCTTTCTAAAGGCAGGTCCGGTTCAACTAATAAGCAAACTACTAACGAAGTCGCCACGGCTCCAAGCAAAAAACCTTCAACCACGTTGAAGATCGTTGCAAAAGAAGCAATGAAGGTTGGTGAATCACAAGTGGTTACGGTTGACTTGTCGAATGTTGCGGTTACCGCAGCTGACATTGTTGTGAGCTATGATCCTGATATCTTAACTGTTGCCGATGTCCAAAACGGGACGGTGTTTGCCAAAGTTATCCAGAAAAAAATCGATACGACAAATGGTCTGGTGACTTTTTCAGGATCCGTTGACCCATCAAATCCAAACGATTTAAAAATGGGCAAAGTTATGAGCTTTAAAGTGAGGGCCAAAAAAGACGCTAGAGCGACATTATTGCAGTTTGCTAAAGATGACACTATAACTGCTATTAATGGAGAAAACACGCTTGGGCTTACCACAGGCACTACAATTAGAGTAAGTAAGTAAACCTAAAATTAATGAAAGCACGTTTATCACCACAACGGGGAGAGATTGCGACTATTTTGACGATCGCGTCGTTGGTGGTTGTTGCGGTTGGGGCGCTTCTCGGAAACAAACTTACCCAAACTCAGACATTACAATCTCAAGCAGCCAGATGCGCGGTGGGTGAACTCAGCGGGCCAAAATCAGGGAGAGATTGCTCGGGCGCTTCAGGACAAAAGATCACTTGTGGAATGAGAGTAATTGCCGATACATTTAATGTTGAAGAGATCGTCAGAAGTGGTAAAACGTACCTAAGAATTGAAGGAAATTTTTGTTACACGTCTGACTTGACCAGTGGGGCCAACAAAGGTAAACTTTACATCACTACTAACCACCCTAAAAAACCAGCATGTTACAAAGTGTTGGCAATTGATACTCATGCAAGTTTTAGCTCCGGAACAATGCCACTTTGCGATCAGACCGGTCAATGGGCAAAACTCAATCCCCGCCTGCCAATTCCGGATCGGTTTAGAGGACCCGATAAAACAAATAGATTTGATTTTACGGTTGAAAAGCCAGTCACTGGGTGCTTGTATTTGAACACCACAACAGAAGGCTCGCAGGGGGGAGGAGGGGCTGATGAGAACTTTGATATCTGGAACGATCCAAGACTTTGTAATAATGTAACACCGCCACCGCCAACAGGGACAACTCCTCCGCCAACAACAATCCTGACGCCAACGGGTGAAATTCCAACGCCAACACCATGTGGCCAGCCGGGAAGATGTCCAACAATCACCCCAACGCCAACAGATTCTATTGGCAGAGTGTGCAATAGTATTTGCACTGGGGTCGGCCAATGTGGAGGCGGAAATATTTGTGTTGAGGTGGGTGGTGGAATCATGAGATGTCGCAACCCAAGAAACTTGTCTGATCCACAGTGTCGTGAGACAACTTTAACTGTTACTCCCCCACCGCCAACAACGATCACTCCTCCGCCTGTGTGTAAATTTGGAGTCAATACTTACATTGCCGGAGACGAATGCCAATTAGGAACCATAAGAGGCTTTAAGGGCGCGAGATATGTCTGTTATGACGGCACAGCCGGCACCTTAGGGAACGCAACTACGTGTAAAACCTCTGAGGAGTGGCAAAGACTTGCAAATGTTGCCTGTGAGGGAAAAGCGAATTATCCATATTGTTTAACTCCTACCCCAACAGGTGCTACACCACCTCCAACGGGAACCGAAT
>Ga0154980_126_pt1 | contig 7082 bp, 6 predicted proteins | sample RifCSPhighO2_01_FD_105948 | JGI IMG/M metagenome (GOLD analysis project Ga0154980, IMG submission 105948) | Candidatus Roizmanbacteria bacterium RIFCSPHIGHO2_01_FULL_39_12b | reverse complement strand
GAATTGATGGAGGAGTAGTGAAATGCGTTGATACCATCAAGAACATCAGTGGCGAAGGCGGGTTACTGGAAGATAATTGACACTGAGATACGAAAGCTAGGGGAGCAAACCGGATTAGAGACCCGGGTAGTCCTAGCCGTAAACGATGCTCGCTAATTGCATTTCCTCGATTTATCGGAGAAGTGTGGTGAAGCTTATGCGTTAAGCGAGCCGCCTGGGAAGTACGATCGCAAGATTGAAACTCAAAGGAATTGGCGGGGAGACACACAACCAGTGGAGCATGTGGTTTAATTCGATACAAAACGAAGCACCTCACCAAGGTTTGACATCTAACTGCACGCCTGATGAAAGTCAGGTTTCTTCGAGAGTGTTAGACAGCTGCTGCATGGCTGTCGTCAGTTCGTTCCGTGAGGAGTGCCATTAAGTTGGACAACGAACGTAACCTCTGCCGTACGTTATACGTGTCGTACGGGACTGCCTGCGCTCAGCGTGGGAGGAAGGAGGAGCAGACGTCAAGTCAGCATGGCGCTTATACCTTGGGCTACACACATGCTACAATGAGCCGTAACAAAGAGTTGCAAGCCGGTAACGGCAAGCTAATCCCAAAAACCGGCTCTCAGTGGGGATTGAGGTCTGAAATTCGACCTCATGAACGCGGAATTGGTAGTAATCGCAGGTCAGACATACTGCGGTGAATACGTTCTTGTCTCTTGCACACACTGCCCGTCAAGCCAACAAAGTCGGGAGTACCTGAAGGCTCTTCACGGGGACGAGGGTAAACTCGGCGATGGGGGTTAAGTCGTAAATTTGTTGCGACCTATGCTGGTAACGGTATAGTTAAATCCAACTGTAACGGTGAAACCTAATCTATTATAATGATAGAAAGGTGATACCGTGGGAAGTCGTCCTGATGTTATATCAAGATTGACCCCGTAGAGACTACACGTTGGCGCCCGCTCAAGCACAAGCTTCTGAGCGGGATGAAGATATAGTCCATGCCTCACGAAAGTCGAGGAATATACATGAACAAGGTATCTGTTCTGGAAGGAGCAGATGAATCACCTCCTTTCTATTTTTTTAAAGAAAAATAAACAAGTGTCAGGGAGGAATCCTAAAGTTTTAAAAATTGACACAAACTTAAAGTAACTGATTTCCTCCACATTTGTATTGTCAAAGAAGTCTTGCTGGTTATTCTTTGCTATAATTTCCCTAGGTTTGTTTTAGTATGGGCCTGTAGGTAAACGGCATACCGTATCATTCGCATTGATAAGTTCGGAGTTCAATTCTCCGCAGGTCCACTACAAATCATCTATCATCTTCTCTATCCTCGTTAAGTAGGCAATTTCACAATCAGGTTTAGATGTTATAATAACCTATAATATTATGATAGAGCCATTCAGAAGAGTAGAACACAGATTGACTGAAGGTCCTATAAGTACTTTTCATCAATTATTAGTGCCTAGTCTTATAGAACACTCTTCGCATTTTCATCCTTGCGTCAGCTAGATTTGGGTATTTTAGCTTTGGATGCTGTTAAAAGGGTAGCAAATACACCAATAAGTAAATTAAGGGATCTTTATATACATTTTCTCTGGCAAGAAGGGGTGCCTGACGCATTACTAATGCAGTATTTTGGGCTGGATCAGCAAGAACTTATTGAAGTGGTTGACGACGAGACAGATGAGTTATTTAAAGTGTCTGATAATCCTCTAGATCTTCTTAGAAGTCCAAGTGGGATATTCTGGGCGATAACAACCGAAACTACACACAATAAACCGCTAGCAGAAATTCTTAATAGATCAAAAGAAATGATGAGGCAGGGTGCCGATCTTGCAATTGCGTACGGCGATGAAGTCAGTGGCGTTTTATCGACCTATCATATTATTAAGGCGCTATCAAGTGGCGACCCAAACACATTCGGCCCAAAATTAACAAGCCTTGGGTTGTCGTCTGATGAAGTTTATGAGGAAATGAGACGGCTGTCTGGGACGCGGGAAAGGCTTTGGCCAGAGAAAACACCTCAGTGGCATATGGAAATTCATGATTATTTAATGGAAGAGCTTGAACAATACAAGACAAAACGAATGTCGCGTTTTATAAATACTATCTACCTAGCTAAAAAAATGAATCTTCCCAGAGAACAAGTTGAAAGATTTATGAGACGTATAATGTTTATGAGTTGAGAAAAAGATTTGTCCGTCAACGACAGAAAGAATTTGTTCATAGAGTTGAGGATGAGATTGTTAGATTTATTGACGGAGAAGTCGATGTTGTACGACCGCTTATCACATATGCCAAGCTCAGCAGAATTAGTAATTTTGCGCAGGGCAAATTAACCGCTGAGTATGATTTAGTCAAGAAAAGAACTGAAGCAATTAAACGCCGTCTCGAGGCTCTTCTTGAACCATCACCCGATGTTGCTTATTTTCTTGGCACTCTTATTTTTGGAGCATCGGCAATGCCTAATAAAGGATGCTATGCATTTAGGGGCAAATATAGCGAGGTCATGTTTGGCCACTTTGGAGAATTGTGCCAAAAATACTTTTTCAGATTGCCACGGGTAACCAAAGACGGTGTTTTTGTGTGTAACAATACCGTCTTTGACATCATTGGCAATTTGGACAGTAATCATTGGCCGGAAATATTACTGGAAAGATATGGCTGGATATTTGAGGATAAAGACAGCGCTCTGGCCTTTATAAGCGCCATGTTTGACTATAGAGGTATTTTCAACACAAGAAAGCTCACAGCCCAATTATCAAATAAACATGGGGCCGAACTAATTCTTGAAATGCTAAGGTTAGTCGGTGTTAAAGATGCCTACATAACAGAATTCTATTACAAGAAGGCAGCCCGATATAGGGTTCAGGTTGGCAAACAAATCGAAATTGCTGATCTACTCAGACAATTGCAGTGTCGGAATCCTCAAAGGCAAGAAGTGGTTCAGTCTCTTAGTAAGGTTTAATTAAAATACGATTCTAACAATTTAAACAAAAAATAAGAGCTACAATTGATACAATTAGGTTATGGATTATAAAGCCTTTTTGAAAGATTTGACCGATCTTGGTCCAAGATGCGCCGAGAAAGAACTTCAAGCAGCAAAGATAATTAAGAATTATCTTTCTTCAATAAACATTTCTTTTATTTCTCAGATATTTGACTCAGAAGTGCCAGTTTGCACCAAAGCTGAACTTATAGTGGATAATAAAAAAATTGACTGTTTAGGAAGTTCTCTCGTAAGCGGAAAAATACCTAATGGTGAATATCTAATTAGTCATTTTGGGTTTACTGGCGACTCTCCCTATAATATAGCATACAGTCCTGTGACTGATAATATTAGTGTGGTTGACCATTTTAAAGTACCCAGCTTGACAATTTCTCGTAAAGACATTATCAAGATTATTATGGCTAAAGAGGTCAAAGGAATTATTGAAATAAAACGAACAAGAATAAAAACAGAAAATATTTTAGTAGGAAACACAGAAGATCCAAAATATATTGTTTTTGCTCATTTTGACTCGATTATTGGACCAGGAGCTGTTGATAATGCTGGTTCTGTTACAGCAATGATGAGTTGTATAGAAAATAATGAAAATTTATTCACAACTACTTTATTTAATTTTTCTGGTAATGAAGAAATGGCCTACGACGACTACCAATTGAGTGGGTATGGTTTTAGAGTTTTTGAACAAAAATATGGCAATTTACTAGAAAAAGCTGAAAAAATAGTAGTTATGGACGGACTCGGCGTTGGCGAGCCAATCTTCACACAAAACGGATTAGACTGGGTACTGCAACTGAAAATGCTTGATAAAATTAGAGAGAAGGTTTTTTGGTTACAAAATGATCAAGCATCAGTTTTACAGTATTTTCATACACATAGCGATAAGGACGAAATTATTGAAGAACAATATCTGTCACAGGCTGAAGACGCACTAAGACAAAAATTGACGGGCGGTTAGGCAACTTGCCCCGTCTCCCAAACTTCATTTATGTGGGCGCAGATGGGATCGAACCATCGACCTCCCCGCCTTGGCGGGGCGCTCCGCATGTGGGTGTGCCAAGGATCGAACTTGGGACCTTCGTCTTATCAGGACGACGCTCTACCACTGAGCCACACACCCTTTCAGCGTCTCCCATCTTTTATGGGCAGATACCACTGAGCCATGCGCCCAAAATACAAACCTGATTATACAATTGCCTCTATTAAATTACAATTGACTGTGTTATGATTTTTTTGCCTTATGAATATAAATTTCAAACGGTTTGATAAATCAATCGACCCTCCTCAATATCAAACTCAAGGTTCTGCTGGATTCGACCTTCCTGCAAGAGCTAGGGTAGTTGTTCCACCATGGACACCAACGTTAATTCCTGTTAATGTAGCTGTTCAAATTCCAAAAGGATATTTTTTGCTTTTGTGTTCTCGAAGTTCTATGCCCAAAAAGAAAGGGCTAATTGTGGCCAATTCAATTGGTATTATTGATCACGATTACAGAGGAGATGTGGATGAGATAGGACTAATGGTAATAAATTTTACCAAGAAAGACGTTATTGTTGAATCAGGGGAAAGGTTATGTCAAGGTTTAATTCTTCCAGTTGAGCGTGTTGAATTTGTCGAGAAAGAAACTTTCAAGGATAAAAATAGGGGAGGATTTGGCACAACGGGAGGATACTAATTTCTTTTTATGTTTTTTGTCTTCTTTTATCAGCTCTAAGTTCTGACTCGCGCCGGGCAAGGCCATAGACATTTCTGTCAACTATCATTCCCTGAAAGACTGATGGGGCTTCTCTAATTGCTTGATCTGCCAAATGGGCAACAATTTCTCGATAATGCCTCCTTCCTTGAGGTCCAGTTCGAAGCTCAACGATCCAGTAAAGTTCTCGTGCTGTAATTTGTATATACCAATTTTGAATAAAGGCAAATGGAACACAATACTCAGCAACTTTAGGAGAAATTTCTCTTGCAATCTCGTCTCTAAGCTCGCACACAGTCTCTAAGGTTTCTTCAATATCTTCTATAAAAGGTGATGACAAAACATCCGCCTCAAGATCGTATCCAAAAGCTGTTGTTAGTACATGCCTGTCTTGTGTAAGTTGACGATGTCTATGAAGGTCGCGATAATCTCCTCCTCGTCCTCTTACTGCAAACTTTAAGACCACTGCTTCAAATGCTCTTGGTGGTTTTAAAAAGCGATCAGTTTCTCTTTTGGGCTCATTTCCTTCAGGTTGGCGCTCAGCAAGTATTTGTCGCAAGATTTCAGCTCTTTCAGCTTTTGAAATTGCACGAACTTGTTCAATTAACTCGTCAATATCAAGGTTATGATCCCCCTGTTGGAGAAATGATGCGATTACGGCAATATCAGAATCAGGCGTACAATCGACAAGCTTACTCCATGTTCTTTGATTCTGATCAACCTCAGATGCGTCTTTTGGTCGCATATATCGCTCAGTAAGTCTACGACGAAGTTCGACAAGGTTTCGCATATAGAGTTGAACCCTTGCACCTCTCTCGTTCTGTGGACGTTCAACAAGAGAGGGCATAACACGTTCAAGTTCCTGTGCAATCTGTTGTCCCCACCACCGGTCCTCCCCCAAGTCACTACCCATTAATCTGTTAATCATATGCTCGTAGGATCTTGCATTACCATTAAATGCTATGTTTGTTTGCGTAGCAAAAGGAAGAAGATCTCGTATATCATCAAATCGCTTAGCTGATCGTGATCTTTTAAATGATATATCTGTTTCGTTATCTCCTTTTGGATAGAGTGTCTTAGTGTAGTCTAGGTATCCTTCATGCATACGATCGTATAGGTCAAAAAGTTGATCCATCATTGCAGTAAACCATGCCTCATATACCGTGCCTTTTAGTTCTCCTGGGACCACGTATTGATAAGTACCATCTGTTGGGCGTCTATCCCTAAAGGAGACATACCTCGTAGATTTTTCAAGAGGGGATATACCAATACGTTGACTCTCCAGTCTATTGGCAACAACATTTGATACTCCCTCTAAGCAAACATGAGCGTTTGAAAGTTCAGCTATTGAATCGTCACCAAATTCTGCAAGCCATTTTGTAAAAAACCTTCTCCCGCGTTCAGTATTTACAAGTCCCTCAATCCCACCATGCTTTTCATGATATGCCAAAAATGTTTCTAACTCTAATTTTGTATGTAATCGTTCTCTTTGTTCACCTTCATCTAAATCATTCCAATCATTTTGTTCTTCAGGCTTAGCAATTGGTAAAATATATTCACGTAAAAATACTCGTCTCATGCCACTTGGGGCTCGACTATACCGAGAAGAAAGTGCGCCAATCACTTCCTCAGGAAGGCCTGTCACTACAAACACGGATCTATCTGTATTACTAAAAAAGGGTCTTAAGTAACGAAGTTCATCATCGGTAAACGTCTCAGGAGAATAAACCGGAGCAAATTTTTCAAGATCGGCATGTATTGGAAGCACGTCAGAATTGACAATACGCCTTTCATTTTTGAATGCCATAATTTCTCACAAGTATAAAGACAATAATTTGATTGTCAACAAAGATTTCTTTAGAATGATAATATGTCATTCGCCCCTTTAAAAACGATAGAGGATCTTGCAATAACTGAAACACCACGACCTGATGTGTCAAGTTTTACTGCATTTACTGAAGAGAAAATAAATAATTTCATAACAGCAGTTATTAATACGACCATGTTTTTGCCTCATTATTTCTCAGTTAAACACTTGCTAAAAACACTTTTTCTCCCATGGAAAAACTTGACTGAGAAGAAAAAAATGTCAGGTGAGGGGTTGGACGCCCTTTTTAATCGGTTGAGCTTTAACATCATTTCCCGTTTGGTTGGTTCAACGGTCAGAATCATGACGTTAATCACTTATTTATTTGTTCAAATCGCTTTTGTTTTATTTCTTCCAATCGCATTCACAATTTTTCTTTTGATCCTACCCCTTCAATACTTAGCTCAACTGGGGCACACCGCAAAAAAACAGGATGAAGAAGAAAAAAAAGTAAAAATGAGTTTCATTTCATCCCATATGTTAGACCCCAAAAATCAGAAGGTGGTTGAGGAGTGGTA
>Ga0154980_125_pt1 | contig 7221 bp, 7 predicted proteins | sample RifCSPhighO2_01_FD_105948 | JGI IMG/M metagenome (GOLD analysis project Ga0154980, IMG submission 105948) | Candidatus Roizmanbacteria bacterium RIFCSPHIGHO2_01_FULL_39_12b | reverse complement strand
AATCTTCAAAACGTAGTGAATTAAGAAGGCATCTCTTTATTTGAATAAAACACATTTTTAAATGGCCAGAAATTTTCTGTCCATTCTTTTACTAACGTAAATAATTTTTTGTAGTCCCCCCTATCGTATGCTTCTTGTATTACCCACATATTAACAACCGCATCGGTGCCAACAGGAACTTTAAACCAGGGCTTGCAAGCTACTCCCCTCCTCTTGTTTTTCTGATGAGTTCTCTATTTGGGTAAAAGGTTTCGTAATCAATCTTAGCGTCCTTAAATTTTAATTCTTCTAACGTGAAGTTCTTTAACTTGAATTTCACAGGTGGTTTAAATGAATCTGGAATAAATTTGTTCATTTCACTGATCAATTTCATGAGTTTCGGGTGATCTGATTGGTGCCGGAACGTTTCGTGCTGCCTTCCCATTTGCAGCAGCATAGGCAGTTGCATCAGATAAGCGATAATCCATGAGCCCCGCCTCTTCCCACTCATCTGCCATATCTCTGCCAAGTAAGGCCTCAATAAACGTCTTGTTACCCACTCTCCCGCTTGTGCCAATGCAGCCCCTCCATGATAATGAACCACTGGTCTTTCATTTGACCCGCCGTGACGCTTATAACCAATACTTTTTAATTTCTCATAATTTGCCGGCACTCTAATCCCGCCCGCCATGCCCAAGTGGTGCAAATGCTCGGGAGACAGCGCCTTAAGTAATGTCACATGTCCAAACACCTTTCGTAGTCCAGGATCGTCCTCTGCATCAAGATTATGTGCAACTCCCTCGATTGTCCCATCAGCAGCAACTTTTGCAGCTACATACGGCCCGTTTAGATTGAATTCCGGTATTTCAGCTCCAGCAACATCACAAGTTTCGTGTAAACCCAATTCAACGTTTCTCTTTAATTGTTGAGAATATAACGCGTGCTCCGTCATATATCTGATTAAATCCTCATCAACGCTTTTTTCAAGAAATGAAACTATTGCTTTGTATGCTTCGTCTCTTTTATCATCTTCAAGGGTCATAAAGTGACGGAATATATTTTGAAGTTGATGATATCTTAGTTCGAGACTCCTCTCTTCAATATTGTCTCGTGGTTCTCTGTCGGTCATATTTCTTTTAAATTGTCACAATTATATCAGATCACCTGCGCAACTTTGCGTACCCGGCGGGATTTGAACCTGCGACCTTCAGATCCGCAATCTGACGCTCTATCCAACTGAGCTACGGGTACAATCATACACAACTATTATACCTCATTTTAGCTTTCGATAAGCGACAAGACTTGCTAAACCACTCACAAAAACAAGTATAAAACTGAAATAAAAAGGCGCTTGAAAAAAAAGTTTCCAAATAAAAATCCTCCCAGTGCCGGGCCAATCGCTTGAGCTAATGAGTTGGCTCCTTGTGAGATTCCCAGAACAACTCCCTGTTCGCTCGGGTCAGAATAGGCCGAAATTTCTGATTGCAACGTAGTAATTAAAATTCCAAATGGTACGGCAATTAATGTTGCCCCAAGATAAACAAACCGTTCTTGGTAGATAAATAAAAATCCAAAAGCAAGCACAAAAAGACTGATTTGAATTAATCTTTTCTCAGTTATATAAATAAGAAATTTTCGAAGCAATATTCCCTGGGCGATAACCAACATAAGGCCGATATATGCAAAAAATATTCCAGTAAACCGTGCATCCCACTTAAAAACGTCACTGGCAAATAGTGGGAAAACTCCCTGAATAAGAGATGCTGAAAGTGACATAAAAAAAAGAAGTAAAATAAGGTGCAAAACAATTTTTGGCTCAATAACCTCTCTGATTATTTTCATATTCATCTTTTTCTTGTCCTTTTTGACAGAATGGTGTTTTGGTTCAGGGACAATAATCATAATCAAAACTGCATTAATAAATGATAAAATTCCGGCAAAAGCAAATGGCATTGCAAGCCCATATGACGTTAAGAGTCCTCCAATTAACGGACCTAAAATAAATCCTAAACCAAAAGACGCCCCAATCATGCCGATTGCTTTAGTCCTTTCTTTTCCTTGTGCAACATCGGTTATGTATGCTTGGGCTACCGAGATGCTTCCACCGGTGAGTCCTGCGATACTACGTGACACAAAAAACATTGCAATGCTCTGTGAAAACACAATCAGGATATAGGAGATTGCACTTCCAAGAAGCGACAGTGATAAAATAGGTTTTCGGCCCACACGATCAGATAATTTTCCTAAAATTGGCGATCCAAAAAACTGGAAAAAAGGATAAGCTGACATAAGAAGCCCGATTATTATTGCTGATGCACCAAATTTGGTAGCAATAAAAGGGAGTGTTGGAATAACAAGACCAAAACCAAGCGAGTCGACGAAAATCACCAAAAATATTAACCAGAGTTCTCTCTTCATTATTTATTTGGCAGACCCTTTAATTCCTTAAAGAAAATATAATATGCGTAAATTGTAACTATAATATAACTCGCTAAAAGTGCTAGTGGTGGGCCAAATAGCCCATAATTTTGTGCTCCGTAGTAACTTCCTACTCCTATTATGGTAAGTAAAATAGCATTACTTATGAGAACATATTTTGGTTTTTTTACGGCATACAGGAAAAATAACATAGGAATTTGCATGACCACAAAGAAGATATTAACCCCTGATAAAAGTTTTGCAACGGGTGGCATTGCAGCATACTGAATTGAGAAAACCAAATTATAGATAAAATCTGGCGTAATGATCGCCCCGATTAAAAGACCGATTGGCAGAATACAAAAAATTCCAAAACGTCTCATTAAAAGATTAACTTGACTTTTTGTTTTAACAACTGAAAATTGGGGGGACAAAACCTGAGTGACGCTGCTTATTGTTGTCAAAATTGAGAAAACAATTTTCTGAGCTAAGCCATAGTAGCCAACTTCGGTTTTGGTTAAAAAATGGGCAATAATGAAAAGGTCCAGACGGGAAGCAATAAAGTAAAGTTGAGTGGCGATAAAGAAAACAAACGAATAGCCAAGGTTTAGGTGCTTTCTAACAAGAGATGCTTCGATAAATTGTTTTGGAAGCTTTGGATAGATTACTACGATTAGTAGTATAAATAATATCGGGGCAAGAGGTCCAAAAATAATCAATAACCATTCAAGATTTAAAATTCCATAGATTTTGAATAATAAAAGTAATAATAGACGAGTAATATTTATCATATTGATTAAGACATTTGCTGTGAAAAACCTACGAGATGCATAAAGCGTGTTAAGAATAAAATTCTGCCAAATAAGAAGAGGTATCGTTCCGAAGGCCCAAATGAAGTATCTAAACGGAACATGAAGCTTAAGCCAATCATTATTAATTGGGTTTATTAATAAACTTAGGACTATTAATGCTGCTGTTGCCAATATCGTTTGGTAAACAAATGTGATCTTGAGAAATGAGAAAGATTTGGTTTTATCTTGCAACATTGATGGCAGATATGAGTATATTGTCGCCGAAGTACCAAAATCAAAAATGTTAGTAAATACATATACTAACGTGAATAGGACAATATATATTCCATTCTCAGATGGCGTAAAAAATCTTGCAATTATAACAACATAAAGAACCGAAAAGAAAATATTTAAATAATTTCCTATTGTATTGACAACAACTTCGGCAGTAGTCCTTTCTCTTAAAAGAGTACGAATCTGTTTCATAGAGGATTTTAAGATAATTCTACACTACAAATACATTAACTTGACTATCTGCAATTAGTTCATACTATATCATCTTTGAAAACTCTTACAAAACTATTACAATTTATCTATTGATTGACTAAAATTCTTCTGTTATATTGATGAAATCATGAAGAAAACGGCCTTGATTGTAAGGATGCTTGATCAGGGCAGTCTCTGCCTTACGCAACTTTCTATTGGAAAAGACTATCGGTCATATGTTATAAGTTGCAACCTATAAACACTATGTGGAACTGGAGCTGGTGGGGTGGCTGGTGGAACTGGTGTAGTCCATGCAGATGGACTTGCTGGAATCCATGCCAATCTCAGTGTCTTTAAGCTTGTAGCTTAGGTCACATTAAAAACAACACAAAATGGCGCCCTATGGGACCATTTTGTGCCATTAAATTTCATGCCAAATGATTTTTTTATCTTGCCTCATAAATGTAAGCTGGCGATGAGCATATTGAACCTCCCTTAAAGTCCACTCATTAACACATTCTTCTTTGGTTAGATTGCCCTCAATAAAATTTGCTATTTGCCTGATTCCTATTGATGTGAAAGCCTGAGAATCCCTACTGACTCCCCTTTTAATAATTTTTTTTACCTCCCCGACTGCCCCATTCTCCAATCTCTCCTCAACTCTTTGCTTTATTCTCATTCTCATCAGTTTATTTGTTTTATGCCTTAATCCAATAATTTTTTTTGGCCTAATAACGTTTCTTCCCAAAGTGTAAATCTCCTTCACTCCGGGAGTGAAGGAGAGGCTACACATCGGGAATGAAGCAATTTCTATTTTACGAATTAATCTGTGAGGATTATTCGCTTCTGAATTATTCAGAGCATTAAAGATACCACTGTTTATTTTTCTGAGTTTTCTTTGTAAAGATGCAACTGATTCGTTCTTTAGTTTTTTTCGCAGTTGCCAATCAGGTGCGACTGTGACATCAGTTCCATAAAGAATTTGTTTTAAATATAAGTGAGTCCCACCAACAAATATTGGAGTTTTACCTCTCTTTAAAATATCCTCAACAACAACTTTAGCAAGGTTTGAATAATCAAATGAAGAAAATCTTTGATTGGGATTAATGATATCATAAAGCCAAATTCTAGTTTTTCCAACTTCATAATATCCAACTTGATGATTATCTTGTTTAGTGAAAAGAGTAAAATGAGAATCTCTTGGAAGATCTTTTCCAGCAACTACATCAAGTTTCTTGAATATTTGTCTTGAGTCAAAATTAACAAGCTCTCCATCAATTTCTTTTGTAAGATTTAACGCATATGAAGTTTTACCAGTTGCAGTTTGTCCTGTTATAACTATCGTTTGGCCTAACACTATTTTAGCGGTATACCCAGTGGGGTATCGTCAGGTAACTCAATAAGAAGTGGTCGTCCTTCAATATCAGCTGCCAACATCATCCCATGTGATGTCTCCCCTGCCATAGGGCGCGGTTCTAGGTTAGCTAGAAACAGCATTTTCTTGTTTATTAAATCTCCCGGAGTGTAAAACTCGGCAATACCAGTGAGGATTGTTACTCGACTATATTCATTTCCCAAGTCAACAGTTAATTTAATTAACTTTTTTGAATTTTCAATCAAATTTGCCTCAACTATCTCTCCAATTCTTATGTCAAGAGTGGCAAATTGATCATATGCAATTACAGGTTTTTTCATAGTGAATGAACTATTTTTTTTCAAAATAGAGAGTGACGACGGATGATATTGTTTGTGTTCCCGGCTCAATTTGTGGTCCGCCTTCCCCGCCACTCATCATGGTTTTCTCCGCTGCGTAAATAATTGGCGGTTGACTGCCGGACGACTCGACAATATTTGTGATTTTCCCTAATTTAATTCCCAAATTACTAGCGAGCTTTTCAGCTTGTTTTTTGGCGTTGGCTATTGCCTCATCTCGTGCTTTCTCACGGTAGACTTCAGGATTTTCAACGGAAAATCTAACTCCCTGAATTTGATTGGCGCCGGTTTTGGTTGCCCCGTCAATAATCTTTGACGTTAGATTAATACTATTTGTTTTAACTGAAACAGTAGCTGAGCCATTGTATCCGCTGATACTGTCGCGTCGGGTCGTCTCGCTATAGACCATGTTAGGGTAGATGGAATAATTGGATGTTTGAATGTCTTCTTTTTTGACCCCAATGTTTTTCATTGCCTCAATTATTTTGTTATTGATGTCATCAATTTGTTTTTGAGCCTCAGGGGCAGTTTTGGCATTTGTGATAGTTATCCCAACATCAACCGTCGCCGTGTCTGGTGTAACATCAATTTTCCCCTCCCCAACAACTGAAAGCTCACTTGATACTTGAGAGGTCCTAAGGGTGATCGGGTAGGCTATGTCAAATTTTTGAATGACATATAAACCAACAACCGTAATTGCAAGGAGTATTAAATAGGTGTGAACAACTCTTCTGTCAATCATATGCTTAAGTTTACTGCCAAGCTGGCCTTATGTCAATAAAGCAAAGAGCAATTTGACACAATAAATATTTTATGGCATCATATACTCATGAAAGTATTTTCCAAAGTAGTTGCTCGTGCAACGAAAATACATCGAAACATAATTGTAAAAAAATGCACTTGCGAAGCAGTTGTTAAATATGAGAAGGCGTTAAGAAAACTTGCCTATAACTAAGCGTATAACTTGAAACGTATAACTCAAAACGCAAAAAGATTACAAAAACTAGTACAAAAAAACAACGATAAGCATTTTCTATGAGCATTTACTATCTTACTCTTGAGGACATACAGACAATTTGTTTCCAAGCGGTAAAGCAACTCTATAAATTCAACGAACCACTACCCGAATTCCACACTCGTTATGCTCAAAAATTAGAGGCAATTCTGTCAATCCCTGAAACGGAAGTTTTTGGCAGGCAACTCTACACGACAATTCATGAAAAAGCAGCTTGCTACTTTTACAACGTTATTAAAAATCATCCATTTTTGAATGGAAATAAAAGAGTAGCTGTTATCGCAACCTATGTTTTTTTGCGCCTTAACGATCACGAGCTAACAGCATCATGGGAGGCAATTTATGATTTTGCTATAGAGATATCTTCTCCGACTAAAAGTCACGAAAGAGAATTTAGAGCTGTTGTTGATTTTCTAGAGGAAAATACTAAACCTAGACCTCGTCCCCTATTGTAAACTTGTCATATGTTTCCTATAAGAGATACCCGTACTTCCGATAAATTTCCTTTTATAAATTACCTGCTCATATTAATTAATGTTGCTATTTTTTTGTATCAGATGACAATCCCCTCTCCGGACTCATTCATCGCCCAATTTGGATTTATTCCCCAAAACTTCAACTTCACAAATCCCATATCATACTATTCCATATTCACGTCAATGTTTTTGCATGGCGGTTGGTTTCATATTCTGTCTAACATGTGGTTTTTACACATTTTTGGTGACAATATTGAAAGTGAGATGGGACACATTAAATATCTTATTTTTTATCTTATTAGTGGGATGGGGGCGGTTTTTGCCCAGTATGCAATTGCGCCAA
>Ga0154980_113_pt4 | contig 9359 bp, 6 predicted proteins | sample RifCSPhighO2_01_FD_105948 | JGI IMG/M metagenome (GOLD analysis project Ga0154980, IMG submission 105948) | Candidatus Roizmanbacteria bacterium RIFCSPHIGHO2_01_FULL_39_12b | reverse complement strand
TATAATGCGGGAACGATATTCTCCCGATGGACAAGAGAGAACTTTTATGAGAGACGACAACCGCAATAAAATTAAAATAATAATTGGAGAAAAACTAGTAATTATCACAGACCCAGAAATATGGGAAGACAAAATTGTGGGATTTGGTGAGGATTCTATTATCCGCGGTGATGTTGCTGAGAAAATTACCCGTACTGTCCTCTCTTTAGGTGCCAGAGAAGTTCATTGGCGGGTTGCTTTTCCTCCAGTCACCCACACCTGTCATTTAGGTGTAAGTTTGAGAACACTTGAAGAACTTATCGCCGCATGACACGACTCTGATCCAGTAGAAATAGCTAAAGCCATAGGGGCAACGAGTGTCCGTTATATTTCCCGAGTTTCCCATTTTTAACACCAGAAGTTGAAAATGAAGCTAATTTGAGGTAAAAAAGTAGTGTGAAACCGCACTACGCCAGAATTAGAAAGGTTAAAACGGGTTCTGGGGCAACAGCAATCCAAGTTGGGAAGTATGTTGGCAAACGATTTCAACTAACAAAACATATCGGTTCATCCAAGGATCAGATAAAAATTGCTGAATTAATTGGTATTGCAGAGGAATATATCAGATCCCATTCTCAACAATTAGCATTGAATTTCAATCCGCATTCAGACGAGGTTTTGTTTAAACGAGGTGTGATTGTTTCTAAAAGTACTCTTGAGGAAGCATTTGGTTACCTGAGTAAAATCTACACAACTATTGGTTTTGATACTCTTGATCAGAGTATTCTCGAACATTTTGCCATAATCCGTGTTCTGGAGTCAGCCTCAAAAACGAAATCAATTATTCTTTTGCAGAAATACTTTGATATCAGCTACAAGAAAACAACGGTATTTCGAAATCTTGAGAAACTCACAGAGTTAAAAGAAAAAGTAATAGCTGTTGCCATACAATACGCAAAAGACAATTTACAGTTTGATTTCTCTCTGGTGTTTTACGATGTGACCACTCTGTATTTTGAAGCCTTTGGTGAAGATGAATTCAGGAGAAATGGATTTTCAAAAGATAACAAAATCAATCAACCACAGATCTTAATTGGTCTGGTTGTTAACAAAACGGGATTTCCAATCTACTACGATATTTTCAAAGGGAATACTTTTGAAGGAAATACAATTATTCCCATCATTACAGACTTGAAAAAGAAATATGCCATAGAAAAATTCACCGTTATTGCCGATGCGGGGATGTTAAGTCAGAAAAACTTAGAAGAACTCGAGCGACAGAATCTATCGTATGTCGTAGGGGCAAGAATTGGTAAGTTGGGTCTTTTGGAAGCAAGAAGCATTGCTCAAGAACTTGATAAAACAGATAGAAAAATCATAAGGCGTGAAACAGTCCTCTATGAATACTCAGCAAAGAGAGCAAAAAAGGATGCGGCAGATAATGATAAAGCTATCACAAAAGCAGAGTACTTTCTGAGAAATCCTGCAAAGGTTTTGAGACGATCAAGATTTTTAGCAAGTAGTGGTAAGAAGAGTTTTATCCTAAATGAACAATTAATTGAAAAACAACGGATACTTGAGGGGATAAAGGGATACAAAACAAACATTACCGATGTTTCAGATGAACTGTTGGTTGTCAGATACAAAGATCTCTGGAAGATTGAGCAATCATTCAGAATGGCAAAATCTGATTTGGAAGCAAGACCAATTTATCACAGACTGGAAATATCTATCAAATACCATGTCTTGGTCGTTTTTGTTGCTCTTTGCATGGCGCGAGTTATTGAGACAGACAAGGGCAAATCGGTTAAACAAGTAATGGATGAATTAAAGGATAAATGGACAATTACATTGAAAGATGAAATATCAGGTAACAGCCTCAATATTCTACTGGATAAAAAACCACACTAATTGGGAAACTCAGGAGAACTATTTTTAAACAATGGTTACTGTGGCGGATGCCTGACTGGAATATACCCAGTAAGTAAAGAGGGTGTTATCTATCAGAGTCGCTCATAAAATTCTTAACGGGATTCTGAATATTTTTAGATAGCAAGGGTAATCCTTTTTAAACATTCTTCTTTCCCTAAAATTTCCATTGATTCATTGAGTGGTGGAGTTATCTTTTTACCTGAAATCGCAACTCGTATCGTCATAAAATATTCACTATTTTTGGTATTCATTTCTTTTGCAATATTTTGCATTGCATTGCCAATTTTGTCAGCTTTCCAATCACCCAGCTTCTCCAATTCTTCAATGGTCTTTTTTAAAATCTCTCTATAATTTGATAAATCGGTTTCATAATTTTTGGGAAGTTTGATAAAGAAACGACAATAGTCGTCGTATGCTTTTAGCGTTTTAATTCTCTCTTGAATAAGTGGAATCATCTTCGCAACCAAATCCTTCGAGTAATCTCCTTTATAAAATTGAAAGATTTGCATTTTGAGTTTTGAACTTTGAGTTTTTCTTATGTATTCCCCATTCATCCATTCAAGTTTTTGTGTATCAAAGACCGGTCCCACGGTCCGCACCCTCTCTAGGGTAAATTCTTTAATAAATTCTTCTTTTGAGAACATCTCCTTTCCCTCAGGATGACTCCACCCCATAAGAGATAGAAAATTTAAAATTGCATCGGGTAAATAGCCCTGCTCCAAATACCAGCTCGCCCAAACCGGATTTTTCCGTTTTGAAAGTTTTGATTTATCAGGATTTCTCAAAATTGGCACATGAGCAAATATAGGAAGTTCCCAACCAAATGACTCATATAACAAAATGTGTTTTGGCGTACTGGATATCCACTCCTCAGCCCTAATTACATGCGTTATCTTCATTAAATAGTCGTCAACTACAACGGCCAAGTGGTACGTAGGATAACCGTCGGATTTAATTAACACCTGATCATCAATGTCGCGAGTATTAAATGTTATATCCCCCCTGATCTCATCATGAAATGTGACCTGTCTATCTTTCGGTACATTAAGTCGAATAACGTATTGTTCAGTGCTTGGTGCTTGATACTTAGTACTTGGCGCTTTATTTAAACAGTGCTTATCGTATTTGGGGACCTGTTTTGCAGCAGTTTGTTTTCTTCGCAGTTCGTCCAGTCGTTCCTTTGTGCAAGTGCAATAATAAGCAGCCTCTTTTTTAACAAGATCCTCGGCGTGTTTCTTATATATTTCAAGTCTTTCTGACTGGTGAATTATTGGCTCGTCTGGGTCAAGCCCAAAAGATGAAAGTGTTTGTAAGATTTTCTGTTCTGATCCTTCAACCAATCTTGTTCTGTCGGTATCTTCAATTCTTACAATAAATTTCCCGCTGTTTTTTTTTGCAAAAACCCAATTTAAGTAGGCCGTATATAAATTTCCTATATGAAGATCCTCGCCTGTTGGGGAGGGAGCGATTCGTGTTCTGACCATGTATTGCATTATACCAAGCCGGTGGGTATATTTAAACGTATCAATATGTCACTCACTACACTATCTTATTACGTTCGAAAAGCATTGCCATTTGTAATAATTGTCTTTGTAATTTTAGGTATTTTTTACTTTTCATTTGTTCTTGTTATTTTAAACAACCGCCAACATTCGATTGTTTTAAACACTGTTTTTGGAAAAATCAAACGACCGACTGTCCAAAACAAGCTTCCCTTTCCTCAAAATCCTCAATTCACTCTTGATAACATTGAAGGAAAGCCAATAACAGCAACTGCAGCAGGGCAGGTATTTTTTGTGCCACCTCCTAAAACTAAATTTGGATATCTGGAAACTATTTATTTGATGGCAAAAAGTGTTGAATTTGACACTGCTGTTGATAATCACAACCTTAACAATAAGGTTGCTACATTTTCGAATAACTCTCAAACCTTGAGCGTTGATATTGCTAATTTTAACTTTGAGTACGAAACTGATTACAATATAAATACTAGTTTCTTTGAAAATCCAAAAGTTCCTGATCAAAATACAGTTGAACAAGATGCCAAAGAATTTTTAGATAAAATTGGCAGGTATCCTGACGATCTTCGACAAGGCACAGTAAACGTTATTTATCTTGCCCACACCACAGGATCTAAAGACTTTACGGTTGTTAGAAATTCAAGGGAAGCCGATGTTGTTGAAATTGATTTTTTTAGGCCCGAAGTTGATGATTATCCAATCGTTTCCCCCCGTTATTTTAACAGTCAAAACTTTGTCGTTCTAACTTATCCTGATGGGAAACCTAAGATAATCAAGGCTCAAATTCATCATTTTGAAAAAGACACTGCAACGGTCGGCGCCTATCCATTAATTACTGGGGATGAAGCCTGGGCACAGTTTAGCATAGGCAAGGGACAAATTATTGCCAATCAAAACCCAACATCGGTAATTAGAATTACTGATATGTATTTGGGATATTTGGATATTGAAAAATATCAACCATATATTCAGCCAATATATGTCTTTTTAGGAGAGAATAACTTTGTTGGATGGATCGAAGCCATAAAGCTAGAGTCCTTTAAATAGAGTATGTCTTAAACCCAATATTAGTGTTTAGCCAGTTAATAATATTTTTTGTGTCTTCAAAACGATCATCGCTTTTTAAAATTACAATCACAAACTTCTTACCTTTGTGAGTATAAAATGAGACTAAATTTTCCTTCGCAGCCTCGGTGTATCCTGTTTTTAAACCAGCTAATCCCGGAATTTCTCCAAGTAGCTTATTGACATTATTAAGGGGATGAAAATATGTAAAATCGATATCTGATATTGTGATGCTTTTAGTTGACACAATTTTGGAAAGTTCTTTATTCTCAAGAAGTTTTCTTGACGCAAGTGATAAATCAAAGGCTGTAATATATTGCCCCTGGGCATCAAACCCTGCAGGATTTGTGAAACGAGAAGATGACATATGAAGATACTCTGCTGTTTTATTCATTGCAATGATAAATTCCTTGTATCCTCCGGGATAGTTGTCAGCAATGACATAAGCTGCATCATTTCCTGAGTGGACCAGTAGCGCATAGAGGACGTTTTCAAAAGTTAGTTTTTCTCCAACATTAAAACCTGCCACCTGCCCGTCGGTAATTTTCCGCTTTACTGTCAATACCGTATCCAGCTCAAACTTTTTATATCCAGTTAGAGCGGTAATTACTTTTACGGTTGATGCTGGAAGTAGTTTTAAATCTTTGTTTTTTGAGTAAAGCGGAGTGGCTGATGTCAAGTCAATTACATAAGCGCCAGATGCGGTAATTGATGGCGTTATTTGCGGATTAAAAACATAAGGAATGATAATGATTTCCTGAACTGTCTGGCCACTTTGATTATTGGAAAGAGATTTATTAAATGCAAAAAGTTTAAAAAATGATCCGTCCCCGGGATAAAAAAGCAACAGTGAAAAAAATAAAACAAAACAAATAATAAGGAAAAAATCTCGTCCTACAGTCCCAGAGATTATAGCGTCCGTTGGAATCTCTGTCTTTTTATTTTTCTTCAGTTTTAGAGTTTTCTTTTTTTGTTTCATGATTTTTGAAATAGGTTGGCAGATGAACATCAATTCTCTCCATGTCTCTTGGGAAGAGCGATGCTTCACGAATATTATCAAGATTTAATACTTTCATTGTGATTCTTTCCGATCCAAAAGAAAAACCTCCATGGGGTGGCATCCCGTATCTAAATGCCTGCAAGTACAACTCGCTCTTTTTAATGTCAATTCCTCTATTTTTGGCGTTTTCAATTATTTTTTTAAGATTGTGAATTCTCTGCCCACCGGTCAACCACTCAATACCCCGCCCTAACAAATCAAAACTTAGCGTATATCCTGGATCATTAGGATCTTCAAAGGTGTAGAATGGTCGCTTGGACACAGGATAGTGAGTAATAAATACCAATTCGCTCTGCCTCTCTTCAATTGCCCATTTGCAAATTTCTCTTTCATCCTCAGGTTCTAAATCGGGTTCATTTCGATTGTCGCGTCCAGTCCGATCAAAAATAATTTGTTGTGCCTTCCTAAGTTTAAGTCTTGGAATTTCTTTTGCAACTTTAGGTGTAGTTGTTTTATGTTGCTCTAAAATATCCTTACAGGCGTAGTTAATTTGTCCAAAAATATACTTAATAATGTATTCTGCCGTGTCCATAACATCTATCCAAGAATCAATAAATCCCATTTCTGCGTCCAGCGTTGTGGCTTCAGTTAAGTGTCTTGTTGTCATTGACGGCTCTGCTCTAAGCGTTTTATTAACAGTAAATACTTTTTCAAAAACTCCGACCATTATTTGTTTATAAAATTGAGGACTTTGAGCAAGAAAAGCTTTGTAGTTAAAATATTTCACCTCAAAAACTTCCGCGCCTCCTTCAGCGGTTTGGGAAATAATGACAGGAGATTGAAACTCGACAAATCCCCTTTCTTTCAATCCACGCCTAAACGCGTCAATGATAACTTCCTGAATTTGAAAAATTGATCTGACCTTGGGATGTCTAAGCGACAAAGATCTAAAATCAAGAAGTGTTGGCAGAGTTACATCAATCTCGTCTTTGCTTATGTCAAAAGGAAGCGGTTCTGAGCGAGAGAGCACTTTTATATCGTGAGCTTCTATCTCAATCGCCCCAGTTGGAATTTTGTCGTTGGTCAAATGATCAGGTCTTTTTTTAACCAATCCCTTTACTTCAATTACATCCTCGACCGAGAGTTTGGCTAAATCTGGCCCACCAACAACCTGGACTATTCCAGACCTGTCAGTTAAGTCAATAAAAACAACTTTTTTATGATCTCTTATTGTCCAAACCCATCCCTGAAGAGTCACATCTTTGCCAATTAATTTTGGAGTTTCACTAGTATACAATGTCTTCATCGACTTAATTATACCTCACTTAGGTTTTAAACTATTGAGATAACTTTTCTCATCGGTTTTTCTACTCCTCCCCATGAATCAATCTCAAGTTGATAAACCAATGTAACTTTTTGACCTTTTAAGTCTTGAGTATAATCACTACCGTTAAAATAGACAAAGTCATAATAGGAGCCAACATCTTCAATCTTAATGCGAGCATGTTTTTTCGTTTTTCCCATCTGGATAATTTCATGAATAACACCCGCCGATGCAAAGACGGGCGTTTCATTTCCCGGTCCAAACGGACCTAGCTGCAGAATTTTTTTGACAAATTCAAGATGTGAGTAGTTTATTGGCATGTGAACATCAACAAAATATTCATCTTTTTTTTCAAATTTTAAAACTTGAGAGTTGGCTTTTTTTAAAAAAGAATCAATATTTTCCTTTTCGATCAAAAAACCACCCGCCATTTTGTGTCCGCCGGACGACAATGTGAAACCATTAAGTTGTTTAAGAAGTTTTGCGCAATCAACTTGGAGAGTTGATCTAACTGATCCTTTATAAAATCCATTTGACGAACAAACTACAAACGCAGGTTTTGAGTATTTTTTGACGCAATCTGCTGCTACCAAACCAATTACTCCCTCATCAAGATCGTCTGATACGACCGCAACAATATTATCGTTTATTTTTGGTTTTATGTTATATTTGGCACTATTGGTAAGTTGCTTACGAGTGTCAGATAATTTTTGCGATTTTAAATAAATCTCATAAGCCCGTTTATAATCTTTTGTGCAAATAAGTCTAAGGGCATCCATGGCGTCCCCAATCCTGCCAAATACATTTATTTTAGGAGCGATAGAGTAGCCAATGTCAATTACTCCAATTTCCTTTTTATCACCAAGTATTAATCTTAGACCGTATTTATTTATTGATGCAGCCTCTTTTAGTCCATAGACAATTAAGCTCCTTGTTGGCCCAACAACTGGCACCAAATCGGCTATTGACCCGATTGCAGACAATAATAGGTGGTCACTGTGGGAGATGTTTTTTTTAAATTCCTTTTCAAGTTCTTTGCATATAAAAAAAGACAATCCACTCCCTGACACCAGTGTGGTATGAATAATCGCATTAGCATTTGGTAACTTATCTGGGACATTATGATGGTCGGTAATAACAACAGAGACACCCTTTTTCTTCGCATACGAAACTCCTTCAGTTGCCGTTATACCGTTATCAACCGTTACGATAAGTGCCGGGTTATATTTTTTAATAACCTCATCAATCCCTTGCCGAGACAATCCATAACCGTGCGTTTTTCGATTTGGAATAAACGGGAAAACAGCACACTTTAGATTGTTTAGTGTCTCCCACATAATAGCTGTAGCACATACTCCGTCAGCGTCGTAGTCCCCATAAACCACGATTGTTTTGTTGTTTTTTAGACAGTTATCAATAAGTTTTTTTAGTTTTTTAATTTGTGAGGTTATTTTTTTGGGGTCATCAAATAAATCTTTAAAAATGATTTTGTCGGGGTGAGGAGGATTTAAAAACAATTCTTTATTAGGATAAGCCCGACTATTAATTAAAAACTCAATAATCGCGTCGGCCTCTTGATTTTTGACAGTTAATTTTGCATTTATCCTCATGGTTCTCAAGTGTAGTAAAATTGTTGTGTGAAAATAGAGTTCATTCTACCAGAAATAACCCGAACTGTTTTTGACCGATTTAAAAAAGCGGGGTATGAGATTTATTTAGTAGGAGGCGCAGTGAGAGATTTGTTTCTTAAGAAGGAATTGAAAGATTGTGATTTTGCAACTAATGCAAATCCTGATGATGTTCAAAGGTTATTCTCCAAAACTATTTACAACAATAACTATGGAACGGTGACCGTCATATTTGAAGATGGCCAAACGGCTGAGATAACGTCTTATAGACGCGAGGCAAAATACGATGATTTCCGCCATCCAAAAGAAATTATCTGGGCAAAGACAATTGAGGAGGATTTGAGAAGACGCGATTTTACGATTAATGCGATTGCCCACAACGGCAAAGATATAATTGACCCCTTTGGGGGGATTGATGATATTAACAGCAAAACTATTAGAGCGGTAGGAAGTACTGACAGACGATTTCGGGAGGATTCTCTTAGACTAATTAGGGCAGTGCGGTTTGCGTCTCAGCTCGAATTTTTAATCGACACATCAACTTTTGATTCAATCAAAAAAAACTCTCAATTAATACAGCATATTTCAGGTGAGCGAATTCGGGATGAGCTTTTAAAAATTTTGTCCAGTCCTCACCCCGGAGACGGCGTAATGCTTTTGAAAAATGCCGGTTTGCTGTCTTACATTCTGCCTGAGGTTGATAAATGTTTTGGCGTTGAGCAAAAAAGTCCGGGCAGACATCATATTGACGATGTTGGCACCCATTTAATTAAATCATTAAATGTTTGCACTTCATCTGATTCAATAACTCGCCTTGCGACACTTCTTCATGATATTGGCAAAGCACAAACCTTTAAAAAAGATGAAAAGACGAACTTGATCACCTTTTACAATCATGAATTTGTTGGGGC
>Ga0154980_105_pt2 | contig 12461 bp, 11 predicted proteins | sample RifCSPhighO2_01_FD_105948 | JGI IMG/M metagenome (GOLD analysis project Ga0154980, IMG submission 105948) | Candidatus Roizmanbacteria bacterium RIFCSPHIGHO2_01_FULL_39_12b | reverse complement strand
AATCCTGCAGAGTTTGGTTTACCTGCTGAAGTAAGAATACTTGAACAACAAGATGAAAGATTGCTTCTTTGCGAAGTGCCATTAGGCTTAGTTGACCGTGGTAAAGTTGCCGTTGATGAAAGAATCATCTCAGACACCGCACGGTTGATGGACGCTGAAACACGAAACAGAAGATATAACGGACAAATTACTCCGGTATACCTTGTTCAAGTTGTTGACAATCCCGACCCTGAGTCTGCTTCAATATTTCTTTGTGACGGCTACCATCGAACTGAAATACAAGAGAGAAAGGGAAGCGAATTTATATACGGAACTATAGCTTTGGGATGTACTCTTGAGGAGGCCATTGATCTTCGTATATCACTTGCGATGCATCAATCTGTTGATTTTGCCCGTATTGTTGAGTGGGCAAGTGACGCCTGGGATTTAACTTCATGGGCAAAAGAGGGGATTCATATTGGAACAGCTTTTGCACTTGTTGTTGCCCGAAACGTAACGGGCGTAAGATTGAATAAAACCCCTGCGGAAGTTGAAGAAATTAGACAGTGGATAAGGACAAAATGCGACAAATGGCACAGAAATCCGGAAGGCATTTATCAATCCTTAAACAATTCTAAAAAAGCAAGCCCTGACCTAATCAGAATAACCCGCGGCCGCCCAACTGCCCCCGACGGGATATCTCACAAAGACTTCAGGCTTATTAGAGACGCTGCAGAATTTAACTATGATCTGCAAATGAAAATGGCTCGCGTGATCATGTCCGGTAATCTCTCAGCTTGGGAAGTTGAAACATTCGCATCAGCAATAAAACGGGCAAACACTGAAGAAATCGATGCATTATTACAAGGAGGATGGAGACAACGGCGACCACAGCCAACAAGACCAGCTGCAACTACGTATTACGCTCCAACGTCTCAGGCAGCACCGGCAGAGCAAATAGCAGCACCTGCCACGACTCAAGATGAGCCACTGCAGCGCCCGATGGGCACCCCAACAACCCCCCGATCTCTTGCAGCAATTGAAGATATCAGACAACTTGAGCAATTGGTTAGCAGAGAAGTTCTGGAGAGAATGTGGCATTTGTTATCTGAAAACACACGCCTTACGGTAGAGAATGCCATACTTACAGGGAGAATTCCCTGGGAAATGCCCGATGTTAGTAATGAAACCGACGCACTTAGTCCTGACGAACCTGTTGAAGAAACGCCAAAGGCCAAAGGTGAGGGGAAACTTCGTGTCCCAAGTCTATCTGATTATGATACAAGGCAGATTGTTGACGCTGCCCAAAAAGGGGATCTTGGTTTGTTTGACAGCTATTTTAGCACGGTACTGTCAAGAAGATTGTACAAATATGTTTATTACCGTATCGGCACCAGTTTTAGACATATTGATCCTGAAGATCTAGTCCAAGAACTATATATGCGAATTAGCCAAGGAATTTTAAAAAAAGATTTTGTGGTCAGATTTCCATCGTCTCTGGACGCATTTGCTTTTGCCTGCGCCAGTAATTTAATTACTGATCATTTTCGCAGGCAACCTTCAGACGATCTTGAACTTAAGGAGACAATATCTGATCGGCGCTTGCATGATTTATTCGAAGGAGCCGAAGTTGGCAGCTTCCAACATTCTAGTCTTCACAATGCTATTCTGTTATTAACTCCCGATCAAAGAGAGGTTGTTATGCTGCGATATTTCAGCAGTTTTGATTTAGATAATCCCGATGTTGCTTTGGTTATGGGAAAAGAAGAGGGAGCGATTAAATCTCTTCTATTCAGAGCCAAGGCAAGAATTGCCAGAATGCTTGAGTTGTAGATGACAACTTCTAAACTGCTTGACAAAAATGTAGATAAGGTCTAGTCTGAAGGTAATAATGAAAAGAAAGAGACGAGTGGTACGAACTACATCAGCGAAACCAGCAAAATTTTCACTTCAAACGATACTTTTTTTACTTGTTCTTGTTGTTGGGGCCATCATTGGACTCAATGTTGTAACTGGCGGAAAATTTAATTTCTTTGGACTAGCTGCTAATCGATGGCCTTTCACCAATTCAGGTACACCACCTAATGTCATGCTTGAAAAAGATACTCTAAAAGTAATTACTTATGAAGACTCTGACATTGTCACGTTAAGTGGAAACGTTGTTTTTGAATCATTAAGACAGACCGACTCTGAATGTTGGATTGTCTGGGCAACGCTTGAGGCGGGTGGTAAAAGAATTGGCGGGACATTTCCGCCTGACAGCAATGAACTCTTTCCCCCCAAAGAAACTTGTCCGGTTCTAACAATTGGAAAGTTCACTCCAGGCGCCAGCTATCCGGCTCCTGCTAAACGCATTGTCCCTGACCCCTTACCTCACCAAAATGAAGGGGTTCTTAAAAATGCCGGAGCAACAGCTTATCGTAATTTTATTTTCAATATTCCAGTGCCAAAAAACATTTGTAAATTATATTTGCACTACCGAAGCAATAGACAAGGGGGCAAAAAGCCCAAGGAAACTGTATTTTATGAGGTCAGACTTCCAACCGATGGTTGCATCACGCCAACGCCAACTGAGCCGGATGTTACCAGTATTCCAACACCGACTGAGCCAATGCCCTCGGCATCTCCGGAAGGATGCATTGCGATAGAATATTTTGGCAACAATACCGCTAATAATTATTCCACCTGCCAGGAATTATGCGGTGACTACAGTAACACCAGAGGATACTGCAAAGCCAGCAAGCTAAATCCAAACAAAACCGAAAGCGGAGATTGGTATTGCTGTTCCGTTGCCTCATGCAATAAAAAATGCTCATCAAGCAGGGATTGTTCGTCTGGTTTGAGTTGTGTGCAAGGAGTTTGCCAGGATAGACCAAATTGTGAAGAAAAGAATAACTGTCAATGTGTCGCTGATAAAGTAGAGAAACAGTGCGCCTATTACGGGGAAGACTGTAAAAACTATTGCAGTGGCACCTGTTATGCCGATACCCAATGTAGCTTTAGCTCAACCAGAAGGTCTGATAATGTTTACTGTAATCCAAAGCAAACTCCAACAAGAACCCAATCAATTCCGTAGGACTAGACATATCTCATAGTTATATTATATAATCTGGCCCATGGCCAGAGTATTTACTCCGGGTGAGGTATATGGAGGATTAGTACCAACTCCAGGTGACGTCCTTGCCACAAAACATTTACTCTCCAGATATTTAGAAAGATTGGTAATTGGCAGTCAAATATATGGTGCCCGGTTTTTTGGATCAACAGCATTCGGCACGCCAACTTCAAGATCTGATATTGACGTATATATCCAAACTACAGATCATTCATGTGATGATTTCGTAAGAGCGATTGTACAAGGTCTTGAAATTAGCACGCGAGTACCGATTGAAAATGGTCTTATTGTTGCTCAACAACATGCTCGGTGCGGGTGGCATTCGTTAGATCGCGGGCTTTACCAGCATATTAGTCGTGCGCCAAAAGCAGGGAATATTATCGGTGAAGATCCTCTTTCTTCAACCCTTCTTGTTGACGACAAAAATGATCATGATTTTATGGCATACGTATCCCACAAACGAAAAAACCTAAACGACAGCGGGCGACCAAAGGAGCTCCGCTTACAGCGAGCTCTTGAGGCGCCAGTCAATGTTGGCAGAAGACTTGTGGAGCATCTTATAAGAGTTGGTGAGTTATCGCCAGGTATTATCCTAAACGACAGAAAACAAACAGTATTAAGATGCTTACAAGACTCCGGGATACTTCCCCGCAATTCTCTTGAGTCGTTCAATATTCTTCTTGAATTGGACATTCTTTATGATGAAACCCTTCGAAGAGCGCTTCGGGGGGGTTGCGTTGATTATGCCCAGGTTTTTTATGAACTATGTGATGAGGCGCCATCTTTGGCAGTGGAGTTTGTTAATGGCATTGCCCAAGGCTTTTGTGAAAATATCGAAGGGAGAGTTTGGAGCTTACCACAAACAAAAAGATAATTAGCTAAGAGTCAGGCTCTTTTTAGCCGTAGGCTATTAAACAACACCGAAACCGAGGAAAATGCCATGGCAGCAGCAGCTAAAGCAGGGGAGAGGAGATGGGAAGTTATTGGGTATAGAATCCCGGCTGCAATTGGAATGCCAACAATATTATAGCCAAATGCCCAAAACAAGTTTTGCTTTATAACCGAGAATGTTTTTTTGGAAAGTTTTATTGCTTCAACTACTTTCTCAAGGTTTCCTTTGACCAAAACCATATCACCCGATTCAATTGCAATGTCAGTTCCTGTTCCCATCGCAATGCCAACGTCGGATGCTGCAAGCGCCGGGGCGTCATTAATACCGTCTCCCACCATTCCGACTAAGCCATGTGTTTTAGTTTTCAGGTCATTAATGATTGATGCCTTCTCAGTCGGCAAAACTTCAGCATGCACATTATTAATGCCTACCTGAGAAGCCACATATTGAGCTGTTTTTTGATTATCGCCGGTTATTAATACCGACTCAACATTCATCCTGCGCAGTTTTTCAATATTGTCCTTTGCATTGCTCTTAAGCTCATCTGTTATGGCAACAACTGCAACCAATTGGCTGTTGATGCTAACACCGATGATTGTTTTTGCCTGGTCCAATAGCATATTAATTTGGGTCTGAAGTTTATCTGAAATATTGGTGTTCTCACTTTTCAAAAACTTAATACTTCCTATTAAAACACTCTTTTCTTCAACTTGCGCCTCAACGCCTTTCCCTTCAATAATTCTAAAATTATTAACATCAACCTTATTTTGCCCATCTTTTAGTAAACTTTTCGTGTATTCAACAACAGCAGCAGCCAGCGGGTGCTCTGACTTTGACTCAACGCTCAATGTGATATTGGCAATATCATCTCTTTTAGACTCCTCATCAACAACAAAATCAGAAACTGTTGGCGCACCAATTGTTAAAGTCCCGGTTTTATCGTAGGCGATTACACTAATTTTGTGTGCTTTTTCAAGTGAGGCAGCATTTTTTATTAAAATGCCCTTGCTCGCGCCCCGCCCTGTTGCAACCACAATCGCAGCCGGCGTAGCAAGCCCCAGAGCGCACGGGCAGGCAATAATCAAAACCGTTGTTGCAATAAATACCGATAACTGAAGGGGGTTAATATTTTGAGGAACTAATCCTAAAACAGGTGCATAAAACATCCAGAAAACAAACATCAATGCAGCAATATAAATAACTATCGGCACAAAAATTGAGGAGATTTTATCAGCCAGTTTTTGAACCGGAGCCTGGGTTGCCTGAGCAAGTCGCACCGCCTCAACAATTTGTGAAAGCAACGTCTCAGCCCCAATTTTATTAACGCGATAATGAATAAATCCTGATTTATTAATCGTCCCGCCAATGACTGGGTCGTCCACACCCTTATCTGCCGGAATCGGCTCACCGGTAAGCATTGATTCATCAATACTTGTTGACCCGTCAACGATTACCCCATCAATTGGAATTTTTTCACCGGGCCTGACTGCGACAATATCACTAATTTTAACTTCATTTATTGGCACTTTGATCTCAACCCCGTTTTTTACTATTGTTGCCTCGCGGGACGCAAGATGAAGAAGCTTCTTAACCGCTTCACTTGCCTGATTCTTGGCTCTATTTTCAATATATCTTCCAACAAGAATAAAAAATAGTATAAATACTCCAGCTTCATAGAAAACCTCCGTCTTCTCCCCCAAGCTTTTAAATAACTGTGGATAAAATGTGACAACTGATGAGAAAAACCAGGCCGTAAACGTACCAAGCGCAATTAATGTGTCCATGTTAAACGCCGGCAGTCTCAAAGCTGTTACCGCACTTTTATAAATTGACCTTCCGGCAATAAATGTGGTTGGTGTAGCGATCAAAAACTGGATAAGATAGAAAAGTGAGATTTCGATGTTAAGAACATCAACATGAAGATCTCCAAAAAAATCCATAGGGGAGGGGAGTCCAATTTTACGCCCCATAAACATCCAAATCATAAAAATCAGGAAGGGTAAGGATCCAAGACCTGAAAGTAAGACGGCCTTTTTAAGGTTTTTTAGTTCAGTTGCCTTAAGTTTCTCAAGATGACTGGAATGGTTTTGAGCGGAGGGAGATTGAAGCTCAACATGATTTTCTGTCTCAACAAGCTGATAGGCCCCGGCGCGCCCTGTCGCACCCTTCAAATCATCAAATGATACTTTTGACTCATCATAGTCAATAGCCATCATTCCGGTTGCAAAGTTAACGTCAACTGACGTGATCCCGGTTAACTTTTTGATAGAGCGCTCAATCAGACTTTTGCATGAGGCGCAGTGGATCCCCACAATAGGGTAGAGGGCTTTCATACCAGAAGTGTGTAGTGGCCGGCACCGTCAACGACCTCTTTAATTTTGTCAATTTGAGGAATCATTTCAATTGGCACTACCAATTCTTTTGTTGAGTTGTCAACAGTAACATTTTCAAGTTTGGCGTCCGAGAGGGCAAAACCGATAACCGTTGCGCAAGACCCACAATCCATCCCATCAATTTTATATCTTTTCGTATTCATATAACATCAATTGTGCCAGACACCATCCCCATTGAGCAGGAGAATGCATACCGTCCCGGAGTTGGGGCAGTAAATTCAATAATGTTTGCTCCCCGTTTCAGCTGGTATAAACCGTTGAAAATACCATTTGATATCAGCGTACTAGTACATCCTGAAGTGCCAGTATCATTAATCATCCATTTTGTCTTTAATCCCGATTTAATTACAAATGAGCTTGGAGAGTATGATATTGGCCCAGCTTCCATTGACATAATTTGTACTCCATTCTGTATGGGAACAAGCCTTGCGTCTGGTTTTATGTCTTGAGCTCTAAGTTGTGTTGCAAGAGACGAAATGCTTGGCGCCCCAAGTACATTAAGCTGAGAATTTATAGTGTATAAGGCAAATATAACAACCAAAGCGCCGGCAGCAATTGAAAATCTTTTTCCAAATTTTACGCTAGATCCCAACGACAAAGAAGTATAGGAAATTACTGATAGCACCGGAAGTGTCCCAAGAGCAAATGCCCCCATAATCAGTGCTCCTTGGGTAAAGCTTGATGAAGCGAGTGCTGCCGACTGGGCAATTAGTGTAAACCCACAAGGCAAAAAAAACGTCAATCCGCCAAGAACTGCCGGCATAAATTTGTTTGCGAAACTGTTTTCACGTGTTATAAACCGGGTAAATGATTTAGGAATCGGCAATGCCACGCTTTGTATGCCCTTTATTCCAATCATCTGGAGTCCAAGCAATATCATTGCTGATGATATGATAATTAGTAAAAATGCTGTTTTATATAAAGACAGTCCAAGAGACGCGCCCACTATTCCCAAGATTCCGCCGAAAATAGCATAGGAGACAGCTCGTGTAACGTTAAAAGCAACATAAGGATATGCACGACTTAGCATATCGGTTGAAGCGCTGTATTGTTTATTCCAAGTTTTACCAGCTGAGAGCAACATTCCGCCAACTAAGGCAGCGCATGAGGAAGTGCCGGCCACAACCCCGAATAAAAAGAAAGCGGGGATTGATGATTTGGCATCAACTATAACACGAGACGCTATTCCGGCTTTTTCAAGCAATAAAAATAAAAAAATGAAAACAGCAACAGTACCGAGGGCAATCATGTAGTCTCTTGTTGTGGGATCGGAATTATCGACTATCTCATCGTATGAGAGTTTATATCCAAACATTGTAAGTTCTTGGTTAATTTTGTCAAGGTTGGGCTTGTCGTCATGAAATGTAATGCATACTTGCCCGGTTTTATGATTTGATTTAGCCCACCTAATATTATCAATGGCATTTAGCTTTTTCTCAATTAAGATTTCACATGACGGGCAATGCATGCCATGAGCGTTGATGTTGCATTGTTGGACTTTTTTTGTTTTACTCATTACTTCAGTTCATAAATTTGTAACAGTTCGGTAATACTTTTATCTTTCTCTCCATTTTGTATCTGTTCTGCGACACAACACTCAAGATGCTCTTTCATTATTGTCATATCCAGACGCTTTAGAGCCTTTTGAACTGCCAGAGATTGGTGAATAACGTCAACGCAATATTTGTCATCAAGAATCATTTTTTCAATAGCTTTTAAATGCCCCTGTATTATCCTGATTCTGTGTAAAGAGTCATCTTTATGTGATTTACTTGTTTTCATATCTTATCCCCCCAGGGGGGATATTAGATATATTAGAGCGGGTGTATTAATTTGTCAAGTGGTAAATAACAATTATCCCTTGACAAATTATTGTTAGTGCTTTAAGATGACGGTGTACAATCGTTCACTGGGGGACGACGCATAAAACAAAAAAAATATTATGATGAAAATTGATTCTGCGCTACAGAAAATTAGGAAATTTTTTAGACTTAACCGACGATTGCCATCATATCAAGAAATTGCTAACATTATGGGATTTGCTTCCAAAAATGCTGCTTTTAAGCTTGTAAGTAAACTTATTAAAGCTGAATTTCTAGAAAAGGATGAGGGAGGACACTTGATCCCAAAATATTTATTTTCTTTATCTCCAGCAACAGCTGTTGTGAGGGCAGGCTTTCCGGCTCCAATGTTTGATCTTCGATCTGACGTTACAACACTTGACGAATATCTTATCAAGCGCCCCGAAGCAACATTTATTTTAAAAGTTGCCGGTGACTCAATGACAGATGCCGGAATTTTTGAGGGAGATTTAGTTTTGGTAGAGAGGGGTAATAACCCAAAAATCGGCGATATTGTCGTTGCTGCAATTGACGGGGAGTGGACAATGAAATATTTTGATAAAGAGAAGGGCCAGCCAGTGCTAGTGCCAGCAAATAAAAATTATTCAAAAATATATCCCGAGGAGAGTTTGGAGTTAGCAGGCATTGTTGTATCAGTTATCAGAAAATATAATTAAACACACTAGTAATAATTACCAAGTACTTAGTAAGTGCAAAAATACATGAAACACCTAATACAATCAATCACAAATACTTATAGGACCTTCAGGCTGCTTAGTAATCCAAGAGTAGGGGAGATGTTGAGCGCTGAACTTCAAAAACAAATTACTAAGTCCCAAGTTGAAAAGATAGGGGAGAAAACTTTTCATCATCGATATTTCTTCATTCAAGTGGTTGATTGAGTTGAATCTCACAAACAGACTGCTATAATAGCCTAAATATGGTGGAATCAAAAAAATTGCCCACGTTGGATCAACTTAACAGGATTATGTCGCACGATGGCCGACGTCCGGGACAAAATATTGTATTTGCAAAAGAAGAGCCTACTGGCTTTCACACTCCCTCAGCACGTAAAAAATATAGCGCTTTAGGGATCATTTTGACTGCAAATGGGGCGAGTTTTGATTTACTGAAAGGTTTGTCACTCCATCAGGGATTGCGCCTTTCGGCAATGGTAACCGGATATCCGGTAACAGATCTCTCTCTGCTTCATTATCTTAACTATTACACCGGTGAAAAATCCCCGCTTACACTTGTTAGGGCTATGAGTCACCCCGAGAAAGTAATTGGTGATGGATATTACCTAATGTTGGGGCTGGAGATGGTCTATGCCGGTTATGACGAGGCCGACTGGGAGCGTGTCACTGCAAAGTGCGCAGGGTTGTTTACTCATTATTCTCAAAGGAAAGTACGTTCATTAACAGGAGAAATTGAAACCAGAGCCAGATGGGTTGATCGCCAGGGAACCTTTGCAGCCCAAGTGGTAGGACAACAAATGGCAGCAAGTTATTTATATCATGCAACCGATGGCCGTGTTGATCGTAATATAGAAACCTTAAGCCAATATGCAGCCAATGAATTGCAGCTTTTGGCAGCCAAAAATTACCCTCCCCAGTTATTGAGTGTTCTTTTGAGTGATGAGGCCGACATTAGCGTTATTACTGCTGCTGCTGAAATTTTTAAATCTGAAAAATCGTTGGATGAACCCCGTTTGCGCCGATTTGCTTTTTTGTTAAGGAATACGCGTTTGGCTCCTGATCGAGTAGCTGAATATTTAGGAATTGATCAGGACAAAGTTAGTGACGCTATTGATAAGCTTTTAGGTATTTGGTTGTAGTCTCATAGATTATTCAAACTCGATCTGTTGTATAATATTTAAGTTGCGGGTGTAGTTTACTGGTAAAATGCCCCGCCATGGCGGGGAGTAGACGGTTCGATTATAATGATGTTCACAGTTTATATTTTACAAAACAGTAAAAGTAAACGATATTACATTGGATCTACTAATAATTTAGACCGAAGAATAAGAGAGCATAACAGAGGACAGACAAGATCAACAAGAGTGATAGGAATATGGAGATTGATATATCAAGAGACATTCATAACGAATCTTGAGGCTAAGAAGAGAGAAAGAGTTATAAAATCATACAAAGGGGGGAATGCCTTTAAAAAATTAGTGCGGGATTAGTTAAACGGCCTAATGCCACCCTTCCAAGGTGGAGACACGGGTTCGACTCCCGTATCCCGCTCAAAACGAGTTGGCAAATCTCAGGAAAGAAAAGAGTAAACCTCAAAATAGATATGTTTAATCACGCACCTCACGACTATAAATGTCCAATTTGCCTTGCGGTTGACGGCATTGAAAGTAAGGACACCATGATGAAGCAGGATGATATCTTGTATCGTGATAACTTGGTGATGGCAGTAGTTAATTCAAAATTTATCACAGGTAACGAAGGGCATGTTATTGTCGTCCCGAAAAAACATTATGAAAATTTTTATGACTTACCAGATGAGGTAGGGGAGAAGATAATAAAAATCGCAAAGAGGGTTGCTATTGCAATGAAGGAAATTAGAGGATGTGATGGGATTATGATTCAGCAAAATAATGAGCCGGCAAGCGGCCAGCATGCTCTCCACTACCACATGCATATCTTCCCGCGGTTCAATAACGATAATATTTGGTTAAAAATGAAAGACGCATATGTTGCCAACCCATCAGAACGTCACAAATATTCCGATCCTCTTAAACAGTATTTTAGAAAAATTAAAGGGTAAAACCACACAGGTTATTTAGAATCCTCGACAATTCTTATTTCTTTCTCAAAACTTTTGGGAAAATTTTTGTAGACTCCCAATCTATAGGGCTTCGCTGGATTTGTTACAAATTTTTGTTTTAGTGCATACTCAGGATAGTAATCTAATTATTGATCTGCCTTCCAGGGTGTGGTTATTTGGAAATAGTTTCCGTCAACATCAGCAAATGTAGCTATCCACATCTCCGGCTCCTCACCCGGATGATAAGGCTCTGCAATAACTTCTACGCCCAGTTCCTTTATGCGGTTAAATTCTTCTTGCACATTGTCAGTGTCAAGATTAAAAATGATTCGATCAGGATTTGAATTTTTACCATGCACTTTGTCATGTGGACCAATTGCGATTGAGCCGGATCCTATCTGATATCCAGTCCAATCACCTTGAGCCCATTCCGGCTGTTTTTGAAGGATCTTGCCATAGAAATCTGACAGTGCCTTTGCATTTTCTGAAAATAGTAGTAAAGAGCTTAAATTTAGCATATATTTCACCTCCTTCTATTATTCGATAACATATAGATCTGGTCATGGTAGCATATTAAATGTTAGAATTGTGTAAGAATCTTCAAAATAAACGGGGTATTACTTTTGATCAAGAAATTTTTGTTTAAATGAGTTAATTGAATGATTTGATGAAACGGGGAATATCTTTCTCAGGATCATTAATTTTTACAGATCTTTTTAATATAAATTCTTTTCTTTTTCTTGCCTCCTCCATATCTTTTTTCCGACTGCTTAATTTTACTTGACTTACGTGGCCCCGTCTGTCCATTGGGACAAAACAGACGTAGTCATCATCCCACACACCAAAATCCATATCCAAAAAATTCCCCACCAGATCAGACATTTTGCATAAATAAAGCTTGATTCCTGCTTCAAAATCAAGTTTTATCTGATTTTTCATCTCCGGTCTCTCCAACTCCGATGGCTTGCTAACAATGAAAACTCTCGTAAAATGTTTAACCCGATTAGCAGCTTTACGAGCTTCCTGCATATATTTTGATTGTGCGTCCCAAAAAGTTGTACCAGTAAAGAATGTAGCAAAGCCTTCTTTCCTCAAATTCCTGAAGTGGAAGATTCCTTCATACTGCACTTCGTCCGGATCAAGATAAATCATTTCCTCAGTTTTACCCGTAGTGTATGGAACGGCAAAAAGCTCCCGACGATGTTCTAGAAATCTTTGATAAAGTGTTAAGTCAATTCTGGACTTACAAAGTTCTAAAACAAGCGGAAATTCGTTTAAATTAACCTCGCTGTTCATATGAGCTGCTTTCTTAACAACGATGACAGAACTCCCAAGTTTACTAGCAAAGTTCACTGAGTGTTGATTGGGAACATATGGATCATTGTCAGAGTAAAGGACATAAGAAACTGGGATTAGTTTTTTTAATTTTTCAAAATTAAAGTCAGTTTTATAAAAACTACTGT
>Ga0154980_101_pt1 | contig 14225 bp, 13 predicted proteins | sample RifCSPhighO2_01_FD_105948 | JGI IMG/M metagenome (GOLD analysis project Ga0154980, IMG submission 105948) | Candidatus Roizmanbacteria bacterium RIFCSPHIGHO2_01_FULL_39_12b | reverse complement strand
TACACATATAAACGTACAACGTATCACGTTTTTAAAAACGTGAAACTTGGAACGTGAAACTTGGAACGTCTCGCGCAGGGCGCGAGTGATGTCGTGCCTATTGAAGAATGAGCCAGCGAGTATTTTGCGTTATGCAAGTCTAACCCCGATAAATCGGGGGGAGGCGTAGGGAAACCAAGTCTGAATAGGGCGAACAATCAAGCATACGTTTAATGACCCGAAACTGAGTGAGCTAACCATGGACAGGGTGAACCCCGATGATAAATCGGGGGGAGGCCCGAACCCGTAGTCGGTGAAATGACTTGGGACGATCTGTGGTTAGTGGTAATATGCCAATCGAACTCAGAGATAGCTGGTTCTCCCCGAAATATATTTAGGTATAGCCTTCAGTTAAGTCTTTGCGGGGTAGAGCGACTGGATAGGCTGTCAAGGCTTTGCCGAGGCAGCCCAACCAAACTCCGAATACGCAAAGTTTTTTTCTGGGGAGTCAGACCGGCTCGGATAAGCGAGTCTGGTCGAGAGGAAAAGAGTCCGGACTTCCATCTAAGGTCTCTAAATGACTGTTAAGTGGGAAAGGAAGTAGAATCACAAAGACAGACGGGAAGTTGGCTCAGAAGCAGCCACCTTTTAAAGAACGCGTAACAGCGCACCGTAATAACCCGCTTGAGAGCGTAAGTTTTTGAGCGGGATGTGATTTTGCGCCGAAAATGATCGAGGCTAAAACAGTCTACCGACGATGAAGCCCGCTCAGAGCGCAAGCTATTGAGCGGGGGTAGGGGAGCGTTCCTTTTGCAGTGAAGCTACGTCGTAAGGCGGGGTGGAGCGGAAGGAAGTGAGAATGCTGGCATGAGTAACGATTCTCTTTGTGAAAAACAAAGACGCCGAAAGTCCAAGGTTTCCTGCGCAACGTAAATCGACGCAGGGTAAGTCGGATCTAAGGGCGCGTCCCGAAGGGGCCGTCTCGATGTATAAGCAGTTAATATTCTGCTACTCACTAAGTGTGCGTTAGACACTTTACTGATGACGAAGTATGCAAAATCACTGTTCTCTATATGGTAACAGTAGTCGTGCGTGTTTCCAGGAAAAGTCAGTTAATAGGAGTGCATTTAGTATCCGTACCGCAAACCGACACAGGTGGACAGGTCGAGTAGACCAAGGCGATCGAGTAAGGATGGTTTAAGGAACTCGGCAAAAAAGCTGGGCGTAAGTTATACGATATGCCCTACCCCGCTTAACCGCGGGGTCACAGCAAAAGTTTTCTAACCGACTGTTTAGCAAAAACACAGGTTCCTGCAAATCCGTAAGGAGAAGTATAGGAGCTGAGGCCTGACCAGTGCCCGTAAGTCAAGAACTGAGGTTGATCTTGTCCTTCGGACAAGGCGTTACACGTATAAACGTACAACGTATCACGTTTTTAAAAACGTGAAACTTGGAACGTGAAACTTGGAACGTCTCGTCCGGAGGACGAGCTAGGTTTTGGTTCAAGCTCGGGTGAACGTCAGCTCTAACCCTGAGAGTTCTAAGGTAGCGTAGTCCCTTGCCGGGTAAGTTCCGGCCCGCACGAAAGGTGTAACGAGTTAGAAACTGTCTCGAACCATTGCTCGGTGAAATTGAAATGGCTGTGAAGATGCGGCCTACCTGCACTTGGACAAGAAGACCCCGGGAGCTTTACTGAAGCTTGATATTGGCAAGGAGCATTTGATTGTTTAGCGTAGGAGGGACCACGTTCATGCGCGCAAGCGCACTGAACGTGGACCAATGAAACACCTCTCTTCGAATGTTTTGAGTCTTACCCTGCAATAGCGGGGGATAGTGTTAGGCGGTCAGTTTAACTGGGGCGGTTTTCTCCAAAAGCGTAACGGAGAAGCGCAAAGGTTGGCTTATTCCGTATGGAAATCGGAATTTAATGTGTAAACGCAAAAGCCAGCTTGACTGTGAGGGTGACATCCCAAGCAGGTTCGAAAGAAGGCGTTAGTGATCCCCCGATGGCCTATGATTGGCCGCGGGGCTTAACGGATAAAAGCTACCCCGGGGATACACACCTGTGTCCCGATTCTATGGTAACATAGAATCTAGCATACGGCTAATAACGGTGAAGCCCTCCTACTTTGTGGTTTTGGTCTTGCCACAGCGAGAGAGTAGAGGGTAATACCGTGGGAAGTTGGAGATATATGACAAAAAAACAAAAAGACGTATTAATTGGAATGATACTTGGAGATGCATATTTGCAAAAAACTGGTGAAAAAAATTCAAGATTGAGGCTTGAACACACTACCAATCAAAAAGAATATTTAGAATGGAAAGTGAATTATCTTAAAAATTATTTTCAAAATAAAGCTCAAGATATAACTCGCTTCAATCCTGTTTGGAAAAAAACATATAATTATGTGCGGATTCAATCGTATTCCAGTCCGGAATTTGGGAAATTTCAAAGGCTATTTTATAGTCAGTCAAAAAAAATTATTCCTGACACAATTAGTACACTTTTAAAAAGTCCAATATCAATCGCAGTTTGGTTTATGGATGATGGTTATTATTATCATCGCGATAATATGGCTTATATTTATATTCCAAATTATGATAAGCAAAGCTTGCAATACTTGATGGACGCCCTAAGAAGTAATTTTGATCTTACCGCGGCTCTTAAGAAGAAAAGCAAAGGACTTGTTTTAACTTTTAATGTCAATGAAACAAAAAAATTGATGGAGATAATTAGTGAATATGTTATTCCATCAATGAAATATAAAATATCTCTTAACCCCGTATCGACTGAATGAAATCCCGATCAAATCGGGAAAGTAATGAGATAGTCAATATATAAATGATTATCATACGCCGTACCCCCGCCTATAGGCGGGGTGAAGATATAGTCAGTGCAACAAGAAATTGTTGATTATGATATAACGTTTGTTATATTCATGAACAGGCTAGTCTCCCCTGAGAGTTCATATTGACGGGGAGGTTCGGCACCTTATGAGTCGAATCAAGGGGTGCCTAGAGTGGTAACACTCTACAAAAACAAGTGGCTTATAACGGTGAACTCCATATATAATTATGTATGGACAATACCGTGGGAAGTCTAACTCAAGCTAAAATGTCTTTATATTTAGTCTCTTTTCATCAAGGGACGCTTGTGTTATGACCCCGTAGAGACTTTCTATATAACATATAGAAGAATCCAAAGAAACTGGATTAATACGCCAACTCCAATGCTAGAAATCATTGGATGAAGATATAGTCCGATCCCATTAGTAATAGTGGTAACCATTTGCGATGTCGGCTCATCGCATCCTGGGGCTGTAGTAGGTCCCAAGGGTTGGTCTGTTCGCCCATTAAAGCGGTACGCGAGCTGGGTTCAGAGCGTCGTGAGACAGCTTGTAACGTCCAGAACTGTCTCATCTCTTCGACACTTTAGAACGTGTTGATTTAGTCTATGTTATTCCATGGTCTTCTTGAAAAACAAAAATAAGAGAATATAAATCTGGCTATATGCTGGGATCTCCTGACAACTGCAGACTACTCGCTCCGACATTCCGTCGGGACAGTGAAAATGCCTGTAGGTTTTCCCTACGCGGGGAAAGCAGGACAATCAGCAGGAAAGGCTCCGCTTCGGCGGAGAATCCTCACAGACTATACGCCAGACGCCCCGCTAAAGGCAGGGTAAAGATATAGTCGATAAATGTCGGACTCTATCCAGTGCAGGCGTTTGGATTCTTGAAGGGGCTCTCTTCTAGTACGAGAGGACCGAAGAGAGGGAATCCCTGGTGTACCAGTTGTCCCAAAAGGGCATCGCTGGGTAGCTATATTCCCACGTGATAAGTACTGAAAGCATCTCAAGTACGAAGCACACCCTAAGATGAGGAATCCCTATAGCTCCCCGCAAGATCAGCGGGTTGATAGGCGCTAGGTGTAAGCCCCGTAAGGGGTTTAGCCGATGCGTACTAATGAGCGATTCCAATGTCTTACAAACCACAATTTATTCAAGTTGTTGACTTTTTTACCTACTTACTCTACTATCATCTCTTATGGATCTTATAATTGTAGAGTCGCCAACAAAGGCTCGAACGTTCACGAGAATATTGGGTGACGATTTTTCTATTGAGGCTTCCATGGGACATGTGAGAGATCTTCCTGAGAAAAAGATGTCAATCGATCTTGAGCATACGTTCAAGCCAGAGTACGTCATATTACCCTCAAAACAGGCAACTGTTGACAAGATTGCAAAAATAGCAAAAAAAGCCAAAACTATCATTTTGGCAACAGACTCAGATCGTGAGGGAGAGGCAATTGCCTATCACATTGCCTTTATTTTGGGGCATGTAAAAGAGGACTGGCCCAATAAACCACACATCAAAAACTCAGATCTGAAACGGATTGTTTTTCACGAGATTACTGAAAGTGCGATAAGGCAAGCACTACAATCCCCTCGACAACTGAATGTTGATTTGGTTGACGCACAACAAGGTAGACGTCTTCTTGACCGCATCGTTGGCTACAAACTCTCCCCTCTTTTGTGGAAAAAAATGGGCAAACGATGGTTGTCTGCAGGACGAGTGCAAACTGTTGCCTTACGATTTATTGTTGAAAGGGAGAAAGAGATTGAAAAATTTAAGTCAGAGCCTTTTTATCGTGTTAAAACATCACTTAATACCCCTGATAAGTTTGTGTTTGATGCTGGTGTTGATGGGTATAAGGGAGAGGTGTTTGAAAAGAAAACGTCTATTGAACTATTTGATGGAACATATACTTTTTCAAAAACATCTATAATGAAAGAACGCGCCAAAACTATTGAAAAAGATTTAGAGGGCGATTCGTTTACAGTGACAGACGTTGATGAAAAAGTTTATGCAAAGTCTCCACCTCCGCCCTATACCACATCAACCTTACAACAAGAAGCATCCCGTTTGATGGGTTACTCAGCAAAACTCACTATGAGCATTGCACAGCAACTCTATGAAAAAGGAATGATTACCTATCATAGGACCGATTCGGTCAATCTTGCCTCTCAGTTTATTACTCAGACAACTACGTTCGTAAGACAAGAGTACGGCGAAAAGTATGCCTCGCCAAAGCAACGTTTTTATGCAAACAAATCACGTCTAGCTCAAGAAGCACATGAGGCAATTCGACCCACAAAAGCTGACAAAACACCATCAGAACTTGAAAAAAGTCTTGGACCACGCCATAGAAAACTCTATGAACTTATCAGGAATCGAAGTCTGGCAATATGTATGGCCGATGCACAAATCGCATCACTAAAAGTCAAAATTGAAACAAAAAAAGAATACAAATTATCCTCCCAATTTGAAGCAATCATTTTTGATGGATATTTAAAACTTTACACACAAAAAAACAAATCTACAAAACTACCTCATATTGAAAAAGGAACAAATCTTGATCTTCTAAATGTTACCTCTCAAGAAAACTTCACTCAACCACCCCCAAGATATGCAGAAGGCTCGCTTATCAAAGCGCTAGAATCCCACGGAATAGGCCGACCGTCAACTTATGCGCCAATTATCTCAACCACAATAGGGAGAAACTATGTTGAAAAAAAGGAAGGAAGACTATATCCTACAATGCTGGGAAGTGCTGTGTGTAACTATTTATCTGAAAAATTTCCTCAGCTTTTTGAAATCTCATTTACTGCAGGTATGGAAGATCAACTCGATAACATTGCCGAGGGTAAAGAGACCACAGTAGAGCTTCTCAGTAAATTTTATGGACCATTTGATAAGACACTCGAGAAAGAATTTAAAACAAAAGATTATATTGATGTTCAAGAGAAAACGGATGAAAAATGTCCGACATGTGGAAAACCACTTTTACTTCGCTACTCAAAGTTCGGGAAATTCTTTGCCTGTTCAGGTTATCCTGATTGTAAATTCACCAAGAGTTTTGTTGAAACAACTAATCAAAAGTGTCCTAAATGTGAAGACGGCGACATTGTGGTTAAATTTACTAAGAAAAAAAAGAAATTTTTTGGTTGTTCAAATTACCCTAAATGTGATTTTGCTACCTGGAAATTGCCAAAAGGCCAGGAATCTACTTCAGATAAATCTCAATCTGATTAACTTTTTTCTGTTGAATTTTCTTTTCCAATTTACTATCATGCAATGTGCAAAAGTATATATTTGTTTCAGGTGGAATAATTTCAGGATTAGGCAAAGGGATAACTTCAGCATCAATCGCCCTTCTTCTTCAGTCAATAGGCGTCAAAGTCACTCTTGTTAAATGTGAGAACTATCTTAATGTTGACGCCGGGACTATAAATCCAATTGAACATGGCGACCCTTTTTTGTGCGAGGACGGGCTTGAGGCAGACATGGATATTGGAACATATGAAAAATTCTTAAGTGTCGACATGGGGCATCCCAACTTCATGACAATGGGAGCGATATACCAGACAGTAATTGAAAAAGAGAGACGGTTTGAATATGAGGGCGAAGACGTTCAGGAGGTCGTTCACATAACTGGAGAAATAATTAAAAGAATTAACAATGCTTTAGAAGAGACCAAATCGGAAATTGCAGTTATTGAACTTGGCGGAACTGCCGGTGAGTACCAAAATATTTTATACTATGAAGCTTCAAGAATGCTTGCATTTAAAAATCCCGGACAGGTTATTCATATTCATGTTTCATACATCCCGACTCCTAAACACTTGGGTGAACCCAAAACCAAACCGGTCCAACTATCAGTTCGCACTGTTAATTCCATGGGAATTCAGCCTGATTTGCTCGTTGTGAGGTCAGAGACCCCAATTGATACACGCAGAAAAGAGAGATTGGCCCTTTTTTGTAACGTTAATGCTGAGGATGTAATCTCGTCTTACGACGTTGAGTCAGTTTATGAAGTCCCGCTCATTCTTGAGAAACAGGATATAACAAAACGAATCTGTAAGAAACTCAAACTTACATATAAGATACCAAAATTAACAGGCTGGACGAAGATGATAAAAGAACTACATACCCCAAGGGGTAAAAAGATACGAATAGCAATAGTTGGAAAATATTTCAAAACCGGCGACTATAAACTAAAAGACTCCTATGCTGCGTTATTTGATGCAATTGACCATGCTTCTCTTTTTAATAAAGTTGACATTCAAGTTGAGTGGATAAGTGCAGAAGATGTTGAAAAAAATGGAATTGAAAAAATCCCCGAGATGCAAGGCATTAATGGAATAATTGTACCCATTGGATGGGGGAAACGTGGAATTGAGGGAATGATACAAACCGCTTCATACGCCCGGCGTAAAAAAATTCCTTATTTAGGTCTGTGTTATGGTATGCAAATTGCAGTTATTGCCTTTGCTAGAGACATTCTTAACTGGAAGGACGCTCATACTGAGGAAGTTAAACCTAAATCTGGCCACCAAGTTATACATCTGATGCCTAGCCAAAAAGATGCTATAGAACGCCGGGCTTATGGAGGCACGATGAGACTTGGAGCATGGGAAGCGATAGTTCAAAAAGGCACTCGGGCGTGGGACATATATGATAAATACAATGGATTTATAAATAAAAAAACCGGGTTAACAAGTGAGAGGCACAGACATAGATATGAATTTAATGATGAGTACGCGTCTGATTTTGAAAAGGCAGGACTTATAATTTCAGCTAGATCGAAAGTCGAGAATTTAGCAGAAATCATTGAACTAGCAAAGAAAACTCATCCATTCTATTTCGGAACACAAGGACACCCTGAGTATAAAAGTCGTCCACTTTCTCCCCATCCAATTTTCGTGGAATTTATTACATCTTGTGTTGGAGATAGGTAAATGATAGAATTAGATTATGGCAAACTCAATAACAATTCAGGAAATGCCCATCAAAGTGGGGGACACAGTCTCCATTACTTACGGATTTGTTGATAAAGGCAAAGAGAAAACACAGGTTTATGCCGGTATTGTCCTTCAAATTAGAGGAGAGGGCATGAGTAAAACGTTTACGGTTCGAAAAATGACAAAGAGCAAAATTGGCGTTGAAAGAATTTTCCCGGTTGCCTCACCCTTTATTAAAAAAATATCTGTTGTTAAAAAAACAAAAAACAGCAAAGCAAAAATTGGTTTTATCAGAACTCGCTCTGAAAGAGAAATTAGAGAACGGCTTTATACGAAATAATTATCATGCCTCACCAGTCTAAGATTGGACTTCTGGGTGAACAGATTGCTGCGGAATTTCTGTCAAAAAAAGGTTTTAAAATCCTAAATAAAAACTTCTACACAAGAGGAGGCGAGATTGATTTAGTATGTCTTGACAAAAAAACTCTTGTCTTTGTTGAAGTCAAATCAAGAGGGGAAAATAGCAAAGGATTTGGATATGAGGCGATAACATTTAATAAACTCTCTAAACTAAAAAGAGCCATATATTATTTCATAAAGTCTTATAACGCTTACTATTCAAATTTTAGAATTGACATTGTCAGTGTTGAATTTTCGACTGATAAAACTTTCAAGAATATCAAACATTACCCAAATATTAGTTCTGATGATATAAAATAAAAAATATAAGGGTCCCACAACTCAAAAAGCGAGTTTAAAGGGCAAGGGAGGGGGTGAAATTATATGTATGTATTTGATGCGATGCAGTCGATTGTGACAACTTTTTTTAGAAGTCTAGTCCTGTATCTTCCCAATTTTATTGGGGGATTAGTAATACTGGCAATTGGCTTGGTCTTGTCACAAATTGTAAGATCCTTAGTCTCAACACTATTCTCTGTATTTAAGCTAGATGAAATCATAAAGCAAGCGCGGATAGGCAAAAAAGAGCAAGTGAAGGTTTGGCAAGACTTACTAACCGAACTTGCCGGATGGTCTGTAGTAATCTTGTTCTTAGTTCCGGCATCTGAAGTCTGGGGACTTACCAAAGTCTCTGATGTTCTAAATAATATTCTATATTACATTCCAAATGTCCTAGTTGCGGTTGTGATAGGATTGATTGGATTGGTAATTGCCAATCTGGTTGCTGACTTTGTTCGCCACTCGGCCAGAACTGTTGGGTCAACATCGGCAAACACCCTATCAGCCTTAGGTCGATACGCGATTGTCTTTTTTACGATTCTGATCGTCTTAAACCAGCTTGGGGTTGCACAGGATCTAATCAGGATATTGTTTACCGGTATCGTTGCCATGGTTGCAATTGCCGGGGGATTGGCATTTGGCTTAGGAGGGCAGAACGCAGCAAAAGATGTTCTAGACGAATTTAGAAGATCGTTAAAGTAAAAAAATTTCTTAGCGTTAAATTTAATGGATTAGCTTCCCGGTTGTTTTTGTTGCTCTAACCCATTGACTGATGATATAATTTGATCTATAGCAGGCCCCATCATCTAGTGGTTAGGATACCGGGCTTTCATCCCGGACACACGGGTTCGAATCCCGTTGGGGTCACCAATGATCTGTACCCTAAAAAGTGGACACACGTCTTAGTATTCTTTCGTTAACGTTAATAATTAACAAAGTAATATGAATAGGACTACATTCTCAAGTGTGGAGATTGCCATATTAAAGCAAAATCCTAGTGTTTTTAGTTGTACGGAGAAGTCAATCAATTACACCTTTGAATTCAAAAAACGTGCTCTTGAATTACACGCAGAAGGAGTACATGCAAGAGAGATTTGGAGACGGGCGGGCTTTGATGTGAGCAAATGGAGAAAGAGCTACTGTGGAGACACTCTTGGCGACTGGAAAGACATCGTAAAGAAACATGGAATCGAGGGTATGTTAAAAGTTGGTGGGATACAGTACGACAGAGGGCCAACTAATACAGATAAGGACAAGATCAAACGTTTAGAACTTCAAGTCAAGTATCTCGTAGCTGAAAACGATTTTTTAGCCAAACTCCGGGCCAAAAGAGCGGAGCAAAACTCAGGCCCTGTGAAAAATACAAACTCATCAGATCGTTAAATAACGATGTCAACTTTCTCTGTGAACTGACACGTGTGTCTCGAAGTGGCTACTACAAGTGGTTACGCCATGCTGATGAACTAGATAAAGACCACAAAGACTACCTAAAAGTCAAAAAGATCTTTGATGATGGTAAGGGTAAATATGGCTGGAGAAGCATAAAAATGAGACTTAAGTCTATGAATCACAAGAAAATACAGAGAATCATGAAGAAGTATGATCTTGTAGCCAGAGTGAGGAGAAAAAACCCATATAAACAGATGATAAAGAAAAGCCTGGAGCATAGAATATTCCCAAACAAACTACTAAGAGAGTTTGACCAAAACGTTCCTTTCAAAGTTTTCTGCACAGATATTACATATGTCCCTTTTCAGAACCGATTTGCATACCTCTCTGTCATTAAAGACATTGCAACAGGTGAGGTTGTAGCTTGGAACGTATCTCTATCCCTAGAGGTTGCTTTAGTAACCAAAACTGTTGAGAATATGCAATTGGAATCGTACGAAAGTATCATGATCCATTCTGATCAGGGATTCCATTACACAAATCCAACATATATCAAAATTGTGAAAGAATTGAAGATGACCCAATCTATGTCAGGTAAAGGAAAATGTATAGACAATGCGCCGATTGAATCTTTTTTTGGTCATATGAAAGACGAACTCGATTACGCATCGTGCAAATCACTTTCAGAATTGCAATTAGCCATTGAAGAATATATGAGATACTATAATAACGAAAGAAAACAGTGGACGAGAAACAAGATGTCGCCTGTTGAATACAGAAAGTATCTTTTAAAGAAACAATAGAGGGCGCGGGAGAGGGTTTCAAAAGTGTCTACTAAAAGGGGTACGGATCAAAACTTTTTAGCTTCACCTAAATATATCAATCTGTCTAAACAGAGGAATAGGTTCGGACTTTTTGGTTTCTGATATACTGAAAATATATGGAAGATAATCCAAATAGCAGTCAAGGTGATCTTGGGATTAAGTCAGTTAGTCTTACCTCAAATAAACGTTGGAATATTCTTGTTATCACGAGTGGAGTTTTGTTGTTTTTAGCAATCGTAGGGGGTGCTTATTATCTAGGGATACAAAAAGATCGGCCTCAATTTACACAGATTCGCTCTAAGCAGGTTATTCCGTCTCCAACTGCTTTTCCGAATACCGTTACGACTCTTGAAGATAAACCAAGTCAAGCAATTGTTTTTGAAGATAAAAATACCATTGTCAATTTTCTTGATACTAGTGGAAATCTTTTTCGACCTCTCTCAAAAAACAACCAGCCCATAAAAATATATAGCTACAACCTAGATTTTGACCCTATTCATAATAATTTTGCCTACATAACTCAAACCGAAGAAAATACCGGATATGGTATTGGGTTGGAAATGAGACTATATAATATCACCTCAAAAAAAGAAGTAGTTCTTAAAAGTTCAAAGCCGACCAACGATCACCCAACGCATGATTATATACACCCATCAGGTGCGGTGAATTTTTCAGATAATGGTAATTTATTAGCATTTGTCCTTGACTCGAAATTATTTGTGTATTCTGTAAATGAAGGAAAACTTAAAGATTATGAATTTATCAAATATGGAGATGACCTTTCGGGAATAACGAGCCTTCTAAATCCTGTTTTTTCACCAAGTAATAAATTCATTATCATTGAGATAGGCTATATAGAGAGTGCAGCCTATGTTCTTATTGATAGGGAAAGTAAAGCAACTAAGTCCTTACCATACACGTCTGGTTTTAGTTCTGCAGAACTTATCGGATTTTTGTCAACAGATGAGCTGCTTATATCCGAACAGAAATTTGACCCCAATAGTTTAGAGCTTACTGATGGACCTCATTTATATTCTATAAATACTGATGGAAGTAATAAGCAATTCATCGGCGACACCGGGATTAGTTCAGGAAGGTTGATCATTATTAATGATATTATTCACTACGCAACAGGTGGTGAGCTCTTTGCATATTATATTAATAAAAAGAAATCGACAAAATTGTTAAGTGTTCAAGATTCCATATTTAATAACGAATTTTCATCTATTCACCAAATATATAAAACACCAGAAAGTAATATTTTACTTGCGGAATTATATTCAAAGGAAACAAATGGAAAGTATTACAGAGTGATGATTGAGGTAGATCTTACTCATCCGACAAATTTTAAAAAACTGTTCCGAAAAGAACTATAAACCCTGCCAAAGAAATCTTATGCTTTGAAAACATTATTTTAATAATACGCACTCACATATTTAACCCTTCGATTCCACACAATGCAAGCCAGCTTAGGCATGTTAAACGCACATTTACGTAGGTTTTGTAAAATTGATCTGGAGATTAGTGCCTAAGGCTTCAGCCACCCTCTGCAAGAATCCAATAGAGGGGTTAGCATTACCTGATTCAAGCCGAGCAATAGCTGATTGTTTTGTGCCGACTTTTTCGGCAAGCTGTTTTTGCGTAAGCCCTTTCTCCATACGAGATTTAAGAATAGCTCGAATTACAGCAAATTCAGGTTCTTGACGATCATATTCTGCTTTAAATTCAGGATCCTTAAGTTTGTCTTTAAGCCAAATGTTGAAATCTAAATGTTGTCTTTTCATATAACATATATGTTATACTAAGTGCTTGATTCTGTCAAGGGCAATCACAATCTCTTTGCGAGGCGTTTTTTGAGTTTTCTTTTTAAAAGCGTGGATTAAGTAATATGTATTATTTAGCTGTGTATAAAAAATCCTGACAGCTACTTTTCCGGAAATCCGTAGTTCGTAAAGTTTATTAGCTAGTTTTTTCGTAAAAGGAGGTTTTAAATAAGGTCCATATTCTGTTAGAAGTCTAATATGATGAGCAATTTTCGTTTGTAGAGCTAATTCTTGTTCTTCTATAAAATCCTCAACGGGGAAATCTCCTCGTGTTGTTTGAAAGAATTCGATTTTATATTTCATAGTAAGTATTCTACAAGTTTTGTGCCCAAAAAGTTCTAACGTCTGTTACGAGCCTGGACCATGAACCAGTGCAAAGCACGGTTCATGGTCATATACCGTGTTGCGAAGCAACTCTGGTATATGACTGTCTTGACTCTTTAAAGAGCCATGAAGAAACTAAATTATTGCGTCTATGTACTTCGAAGTTTGAAAGATGGCGATTTCTACATTGGTTACACCACAAACCTTAATCAACGATTAACAAGTCATATTAAGGGTGAATCAAAAGCAACTTTACCTAGAAGGCCTTTTGCTCTTATCTTCTGCGAAGATTATAAAAATAAACATGACGCAACAAATCGAGAAAAGTATTTTAAGACTACGAAAGGTAAAAGAGCTTTACGACTAATGCTCAAGGAAACTTTAAATGATATGAAGAACTTGTCAGTCTAGTATTGAGCGAACGGAGTGAGTCGAAATGAATCCCTTCCCCGAACTTATTTTTTAGCTTCACTCAAATATATCAAACTACCGCAACAGAAGTCAGGATTTGGACTTCTTGGTTTCTGATATACTGAGATTATATGGTTGAACAAATACCCATTCACCCTTCAATTCAAAATATAAAAGACGAACAAAATACTTCTTTTCCATTTCATATTCATAAAAAACTTGGGATATCATTTTTGGTTGGTTTATTTTTTTTCGCTTTTGGAGTAGGAGCATATTATATAGGTAGACAGTCAGTGCAAACTCCAATAATTCCACTAGTTACACCAACTTCTAGCACTATCTCACTAACGCCAACTAATAATCAATTTCCAAATACTTCCCCAACGACTATGGTTACAGATTTTGTGGTTCCACCACAAATAGATTACTCATGTCTGTCTGATACTGATTGTGTTATTAAAGATGCACATAACTGTTGTGGATATTACCCAAAATGTATGAATGTAAAATCAATTCCAAATCCAGATTATGTTAAAAAACAATGTGAGAGAATGAAGGTGGATAGTGTTTGTGGTTATCCAACTATAGATGGGTGTAAATGTATTAATAATTATTGTGTAGCAAGTAAGCCATTACCAACAGAAAAAATAACAATAAAAACAGAGTCTTCATGTACTGTTGATAGCGACTGTCTAATAAAACAGGCTTCTTATTGTTGTGGAGAAAAAAAAGAATATTATAACTGGTGTTTTAATAAAAATGAAAATCCGCTCGAGGTTTCATGTGCTAATAATGGTTCTTGCCCTAACACTGTCGGATCAGCCACTTCATGTAAATGTGAGAGGGGTAAATGTACTGCTGTTTTTTAATGTTTAGTAAAATAATACCTCCCAACTTCTTCCCTCCTTCGCTAAAGCTTCAGCAGGGCAAGCC
>Ga0154980_139_pt1 | contig 14664 bp, 11 predicted proteins | sample RifCSPhighO2_01_FD_105948 | JGI IMG/M metagenome (GOLD analysis project Ga0154980, IMG submission 105948) | Candidatus Roizmanbacteria bacterium RIFCSPHIGHO2_01_FULL_39_12b | reverse complement strand
CAATTGAGTTCTTAGTTCTTGGTTCTTGGTTCTTGGTTCTTAGTTAAGACAAGAGATGTGTGATAAGTCATAGGGAGAGTGAGACGAGAAATTCGTTTTAAACTTGACTCAGAAGAAACACGAGAAGTTAAGGGAACAAGAAATCCCGCCAAAAGGTTAAATACAATCCAAACTGAAACAATTTTTAATTTTAAATTGTAATTTTGCACTTTGCATTTTACCTTTTCAATTTGAAGCGTATTCATCTTCATACGACCCGAAGTAGTAGGTTTTTTTAAGAAGATCATTGCTTTGCCCTTTATATTCTTCTTGCAAAACCAGTGTCCCGGCATAATCGTAGTAGAAGTAAATTGATTTAGTAAACTCGCCATTGTTACAACTTTGACTTTTATCTTTCTTAATTTTCAGTGCAATTAATTGGTTAAGTCTATTGTAGGAGTAACATTGCTTATCGTCCTCAAGCATTGCGCCTTTATTATTGTAATTGAAGTTAAAGACGTTTCTCTGTCCGCCCGTCAATCCTTCATTCGTTGCTGTTCCCCGACCAGCCGGGAACAATTTCTTCAATAGTGCCCCAATACCTGAGTTTTTAACGACAATCCAGCCATATTCATATCGCTGGTTACAACCAATTGGAAGGTGTGGAACAGCGGTTGTCGGATAATCAAGGTCGCGAAGGCCACCCCGATCAGTTGTGTTTGCCGGACAACCAGTCCCTTCTTCAAGGTTATTGCAGTATCTATCAACAATTTCGAAGTTGGATGAACCTGTTCCGAAATATTTTATGGTTATGTAGGCCTTGTCTTCGCCTACTTTGTAGGCATATGGCAACTCATTGGCCTCATCAACACAACAAAGCTTGCGATTGGTGTAATCAGATCCGCCCTCAGGGTAAGGCTTAAAGTATCCGTCCGTGAATTTACTCCAGAATTCACGATCGTTCTCGTCGCTGTCATATTTGGCTTTTCGTTTATCGTTAATTGTCAGGAAATCTTTAGCTTCATCGGTTGTTAATGGTCGCAACGTGCCGTCTGACATTCTCTCTTTTATACCAATGATTGATTCAAACTTGCATGATGCTGGAGTTGGTGTTGGGGGCGTTAAAGTGGGACCAGATGTTATTGTGGGGAATTTAGTTGGCTCTGTTGTCGGTTCGGGAGTTATTGTTGGTTCGTTTTCAATTGGAGGCTCCCTCGGTGGGACTGTTGGGGTTGGAGTCGGCGAGACCGCAGCCGGCCGGCTGATTGCTTTTGGCGCAAAAAATGGGAAGCTGCTGTCGTAGGCCAACGTTATTGGCTCTTCTTCATTCTTAGTTTGTAGTCGTCCAAACGGGTCGTAGGAATAGCTGGTATTGAATTTAGATGACTCAGCTTTTGTCAGTCTGGAAAATGTATCGTAAGTATAATTGTATATTGTTTTATCCTCCACGCCGTCTTTGAATGTGCTCTCCGTCAGCGGGGTCAACTGGGCATATTGATCGTACCCAAGCTTCTGTTTAAAATATGGAATTAGGCTGTCGCCGTTCTTTTTCTCAAAATTTAATTCTTTTAGTCTTCCCATCATGTCGTATGAAGTTTTCGAAACGTAGGTGTTTGTGCCAAGTACAAATTGAGATTCCTTGGCTCGGCCAAATTTGTCAAAAATAGTTGATGCTGCAAGCGATTGACCGTTCAGGAGAGTTTTTTGAGCCGCCCCTTCCTCATCATATTCCATTTCATATTTATGATTGTCGGGGTATTCAACGCTGGTCAGTTGAGATAGTTTGTTGTAGTTATTTGTAGTTGAATACGTTTTGTCCTTGATAGTTTTACTCACTGTTTTCTGGCGACCGGCGATATCATACGTAAACATGTCAACTCCCATGTGATGCTTGACCGACACCAACTTACCCAAAGCGCCCGCACCATCATCATAGGCATAGGTAATATCGGTCTTATCGGTAGTTATGCCTTTAAATAGCTCTTCGTTGCCTGAGCTGTAGTAAGATGTTTTAACCAAACGGGATAGAAGATCATATTCCGAACCAATATCATCGTGAGTGCTCCCGTCCCCCCTTTTGGACCAAATAATATTTCCCAGTACGTCATATTGGAACTCGGCTACGTTAAGCGAAGGTTCCTTTGACCAATACACACGTCCGGCTTTGTCGTATTTAACTTCCATAGCAGCGCTTGATCCACCGTCAAGCTGTTTGGTTGAGCGGTAGGTTGTTTTTGTCGGCTTGTCAATCATTGCCTGTGTATATTCATTTTGGGTAATGGTATGTTGATCACCATTCGGATCAACAACAAGCCCGTCAATCGGCCGGCCTAAACTGTCTGTTGTTGAAATTGCAGCAACCCCTTTTGGATTGAGAGTTTTCTGAGCGTTAATATAATAGAAATTTTTCGTTGTCAGCTCACGATTGTTGTCAACATCAAAAACCGTTGACTGAATTGGCCGGTTTAGCCCGTCAAATGTCGTTTTGGAAAGCACCCGATGATCTATCGTCACCAACTGCGGGGCAACTGATTTTACAAGCCGATCATAAGGCATTGCGTCACTGTCAGGCAAATTAACCGGTTCGGCAAGTTGAAGTTCGTAAGTTTCAAGTTGAGCGCCAATTACGTTGAATACCGCATCAGTCACAAGCTTTTTCGCTACCCCGTCAATTTTCTTAGATAAAACTTGAGTTTGTTTTATCTTCCCAAGACCGTCATAGAAATTGTCTGTTGTCATGTAGTGGAATTTGCCGTCTTTGGTTTGGGAAACCAAAGACATCTGCCGAGTTATCAGAGCCACCTGACCCGGATTAGTGGTTGAGTCGAAGAAAGTATTTATCTGCGATGGTTTACCCTGAACCCATCCGGGTTTGTCAGGATCGGGCGAAAATTTTGCCGTTATTCTGCCCAATGGATCAAACGCAATCTTATTAACACTAAAGACATCTGTATTTTTTTCCAGTTGTGTTTTGGTAAATTTAGGAATCTGCAGCAAATAGTCGTAATCGTCCGCTAAGGTTTTATGACCCAAAACGTTTTGAGTTGAGGTCACCAGCGTTTTATAATACGGATCATACTCGGTTTTTGAAGTTGTCATAACTTGACTGCCGACCTTTTCTTTTTCAATATTTTTCAGATTGGGTTTTGGCCCAAAAGTGATGTTTGTCCCGCCACGACGAAGATCAGCGGTGTCATTGTTGGGATTATTATCATGATCCCGTAGGTCGTCTGAGAGCCTCAAGTAACCTATTCCCTGATAAGTGGTGATTGGGTCGTCGTGCTTTCCGTCGCGATTTGCGTCGGTCTCGATATAATTTTTGGTTTGGGTTACCAAACCCAAAGAAGGTTTTTGAGTCGCCGGATCTATCTCGCTGAACTTCCCGTAAAATTGGTCATACCATATTTGTGATCTTCCAAACTGACACTGCAGATCTCCTTCCAAACAATTGCTGCTCTCGGACGTATAACTTAGATAAGGCAGATTGTTAAGCCAGCTTAGGTTGCCGGTTAGGTAGTAACCATAGCTGTATCGATTATCATCACTTGTTATATCCTCACCTTTTTCGTTAACCGGCCCGTAGGAAACGGCTTTTAATAAATTCCCAAACAGATCGTACTGCAAATTCTCCTGCTTCACAGAGCGCTCGTTAACTGGCGTTTCTTTTAGATTCGTCATCGCTCCAGTTTTTTCAAATTCTTGGCTTTTTGACTCGGCAACAATTGTTGTCGTTGACCGTGGATAGACGAAATACGGTTGGGTCATTCCAGTGCCTTTGCATTCTTTAGTATCGGTATTTAAATTATCTTCTTTAATGTAACCGTTCCCCGATGCGTCCCAATCGAGGATTCTGTAATTGTAGACACCGGTAGTTTTGTTTGCTTCAATCTCTTTCCCACTGTCAAGTTGGTTGTAAACAATCTCTTGCTTCGGTCGACCTTTATTCAAATGGGGCTCAAAACAAACCCAAACATCTTTAAGAATGGTTTCGTCGCATTTACCGTTTTGACAATTTGATTTAACTGTTTTGTTTCCTTTCTTTCCATTAAATTGATAAAACTTTGCTAAATTATGGGCTAAAATCTTGTCGGAATTAAAGTCGTAAGTTTTCACTTCAACCCAATCGTGGCCTAAAAATTCACGTCCGAATATTTTATCTCCTCTTATTCGATCAGCAAAACCAACAGCCGTACCATACTTATACGTTTCTCGGGTTACTCTTACCGGATCTGACGTGTTGTCAGCGACCTTTTTCTCTACTACTCTTGCCCTTCTTAAGCCTGTCTTACCATCCCCAGTACCATTCATCATGCCCACATTAAACATTTCATACGCATACTGAGTTTCCCCGCCGTAGCCGTTGTTGATATTGGTTAAGTAGATCAAGGATCCGGACGTACCGGTGTTCAGTGAGTATTGTTTATATTTAAATATTACTGTCGGAGTTGTTGTCTTCCCGTCTGTTCCAAACTCTTGAATCGATTTAACAAGCGATGCCTGCCAGTCATTTTTGCCCTCTTCCATTACAGAATCATCATTAACGTAGCCTAATTGGTACCGTCTGACAAGATGGTACGTGTTATCAGATGCAAGCTTGGTTTCAACATCGACTTTTGCAAGACGAGCAGGAGATAAAAATTGATTACCTCCCCTGTCCGGCCGATCCTCCCGTAAAAACAACACTCGATGTTTATCGTCATTCCAAGTAATTGATCTTAAATATGAGTCAGTGGTTACAAACGCAAGTTTGTTATCCCAGTCCTTGCCATAAAAATCGCCGTAATATTTTTGATAGTTATCATATTGAAAGTTAATAGACCGGCCGTCTGACGTTTCCATTCGTCTAAGCAACCATTTAGTTACCAGTAGCGCCGGCTTTTTGTTGCTGATGCGACTTCGGCATGGTTCGTTGGTCGAGTCACCTTTACACAGATCGGCAATGTCAAACTCGTTAAATATTCCCCCTTTGGTCGTAATCGTGTGATGAAGTTTATTTCTTGCCACCTCCTCATTATTTTTTTTATGCATCGCTCGTATGTCCTCGCTCCCGTGAATTCTTCCGTCTATATTAATTTTGTCGCTTAATTTTTCTTCACCGAAATAATATTTGCTCCCATCTGAGGCCGTAACCACCCATTGTGCCCCATCGAATATTCTAAAGTCCGATGACGGCATCATTTTTCCTTCGGTGTCAACGCCGACTCGGTCTATCTTGACAAATCCCTCAGGGATTGATGTCCAGCGTCTGGTTTGCTTGTTGTATTTTAGCTCTGCCGATAATCCCGAGGGCAAGTTGAGGATAAACCTATGATGCACCTCGCCTTTTAGAACAAAAACATCTTTCTCTTGTCTGGTGTCGCGGACGATTGACCCTCCTCCACTAACCGCAAACCCATAGCCAGCAAAAAAAGGAGTGTATGACTTACTATTTTTGTAAAAATAATCCTGAATTTCATGACCGTCATCACCGTAATCAACCACTTGCCTATCATCATAAGGCAGCGCATCATCAACATTTCCTGACGCATAACCTAAAGAAAGCGCTGGGGCAATCCCGCCCGGACCGGAGGGAACACTGATGGGATAGTCAAATCCGGCTGATCCGGTGTAGGAGGAAACCGTTCCTAAAACCGAGGGGATGATTGTTCGTCCCGAGTCGGATCCACGGCTTCCGGTTGCTTCTCCTCCGGCTTGAGTATCGGCTGATTCGGTTGTTTCTCCAAGAACTTTTACTTCGGACAACTTTTCTGCGACTAAATTCTCAGACGTTATTATTGGCTCAATCGGCAATGTTATTCCCCGACGCAGCGAAGGAAATTGCTCATTGTATGACCTGTCATCGGTTACATAATTTGGGGTAGCGATCGATTTCTCGTTGGCAACGACAATATCTTCAACGTATTGACGAGATAAAACAGGATCCTTAAATATTTGGCCTCTTATAATGTTAATATTTTTATTAAAGTGGGCAATCTGAAATGACACTTCAAGGGAATTGTATGCATCCCCGAATTTAGGATCGGCAATTAAACGAAAAGCGCCGTATCTTTTAACCACATAGGCTCCGTCCAAGCTGTTGATGTATCCGTCCTCATTCCTATCTGCCGTTTCAAGAGCGTCAATATACGATAAAACATTGTAGCCATCGGGAATTTTGATGCTCTCTGCTCTTAAAAAATAGCGAATTCCGATTAAAGCGCCGGCGGTTGTCAAGAGGAGGACAAAAATAAGGGCAAGATTTTTTTTTATTACTGAAGTTGTTTCAGGTTGAATGTCCATGATGGTAAATATCTAGTATCAGAGTAGAGATAATTCCAATAAAAATCAAGGGGCAATTTGTGTCTACTTTATGAACTTTTCGTAGATATCATCAACTGTCTTATGATTTATTCTATGATGCGGGCCACGGTGTGATAAAAGAGCACCTGAAAACGTTTTTGGAATGTGCATAAATTCATGAATTAATACTTTTATTTTTTCTTTATCGTTTAACTTGTCAAAATATTGAGATAACACTTCAACAACATATGTCGGTTTATACCCGGCAGCAACTTGAAATATTCTCGACAGTCCCCAAACTCTTGCGTAAGCCCTCGTCTTGCTGTTTCTTGAACGGACGAAAAATGTTTGGCTTAAATTAATGTGTTCAAAATGGCCATGATGCAAAATATGCTTAGCTAGTTTCACAACGTCAGGTGCATCTTCAAAACCAAGAGGTAGTGATCTTTTTTTCTTAAACATGAGATTATTATAACTAATTTGATCTGTCTTGAACCGAAGACAACTATAGGATATAATAGAGACCGCTATGACAGAAAGAACTATTCCTAATCCATTTCAACCATTAACTAGCACTGAACGGATGAGATTTGCCGGTGTTATCGGACATTTAAATCAGCCGGGACCTCTTGAGAGGGCGCTTACGGATGTTTTTACCACAAGAACTCCCCTGTTACAACTGGAGGTAGATTTAAAAAGAATGTTAGATAAAAAAGCAAAGGCTATGGGAAGATACGAGCCAAATGATGCTCGATATGACGTTTTGAGACTGATCGGACGGCGTATGACCGACATGGCATGTTACCTGTGGTGTTCTCAGAAAGCTGATAACTTAGCGAATATGCTTGGCAATTTTGACGCTCAAGCCAGGGTAACTGCCCCAAACCAAACAGTGTCTGTGACGCGGGCACTTTTTTATGGAGTTCCTAACGACGAATTTAATAAATATTTTCTACCAAGAGGACTTCTTTGTGTTGACAACGCCGTGATCGGACTTATTGACTACGCTGTGTCTTTGCAGGAAGCAATCTTAAATCTCGATTCCGACCAGCTACCCGATTTAAGAAGCAAATATAAGCGTAAATTTATGAATTGGCGAAGGTGTGAGAGCAGCACAATACAAGTTGAATATGGCCGCGATATTCGTGGCTTTAAAAAATATACCATTAGCCCGCGTGGAGTCATTTACGTCGTTAGCCCGGGCATCCAGACAGAGCCGCTTTATCAGGGGGAGGGATATAAAGAGACAGCAGTGCCTCTGCCGGTTGACATGGCGTGGTTAAAAAATGTTATTTTAACACTCAATGAGTATTACGCCGAACGTGTGCTTGGACCATCTTCAAAATAATTTTAATTATATGGCGCTTCATGAATTTGTTCACCCCCGCGACTTCGGTTATCAGGAACTGGGAAGAGACTACCGGCGGGAAGTTTTAGATTGGGTATATGCCGATCTAACAACTTTCTTAACGATAGGAGGAGTAGCAAATAAATATACCGGCAGAGTTCGTGTTCTGGGTGATATATCCAGACAACTGAATTTAAAGTTACGCTCGCATCTTGAGAGTGAAGGAATAGTATATCTCTCTATCACTACACTACATCGAAATAGTACAATTGACCTCAGATCGTTCGAACCTGACGATTGGGCCGTACTGACTAAATCGGGCTTAATAGATGAGTTGCATTGGCTTAGAGAGAGAAATGGAGGCGTTTATCTGCGAAGAAACAGGCCTGATAACTCAACAATCGGAGTTGACGGATTGGGGCAATTTACAGCGACAATGATAAAAACCGCTTTGGATGAGGCTCATTTACAACCACCTCAGAATACCAGAAGAGTCGCAACTGCCATGTTAAGACAAATCGTATCTGATGAAGTTGTTGCGGAGACCGATAGCGCAACAAAAAAATCTCAACGCCAGCCGAGGGAAACCACAACTCGCCCACATAACCCTAAATGGCTAAAAATGTCTGACAATGATTTAGTGAGAATATTTCAAGGGGGAGAAACGGATGCGTTTGGCGTATTTTTTGAGCGATATTACAGGGAAATTTTGGGTTTTATGACTATTAAGTTACGAGGAGATGTTGAAACCGCTGAAAATCTTGCCATGCAAGTTTTCACCAAGGCTCTTGAAAGTCTTAAGGGGTATGAGGAACATGGAGCACTCTTTAAAGGATGGTTGTTTAGGATTGCTAAAAACACCGTAATCGACTACTTCAGAACGACTCCCGAGCTCGTCCCGCACGAATACTTAGATGAAATTTCTCCTGAACAGGCTCCGTTACTGTACGACCATGAAATTAAGACCAAGATACACTCTGATCACCATCGATTACGACACGCTTTACTTGACCTTACTGATGATCAGGCACGAGTTGTTCAACTAAGAATATTTCAGGAATTATCCATTAAAGAAGTGGCAGAGGTTCTTGAAAGAACTGAAGGAGCAGTAAAGGCATTATTAAATCGGGCTTTAGCACGTTTATCTCGTAATCTATCAGAAGAAACCCCACCCACAGGAGTGGGTATCAAAACTTTTTGGACTGGGATTATTGAACCCGGCAAGGTAGCACAAGAACTTACATATATTTCTCCTTCGATTGCATACCATCTAGATCGTCTCAATGACTTACAAAGATCAAGATTACTTAGTCACTATAAACTGGATACCGATACCCGAAAAACCAATCAAATCACACGTAGACGGTTTAACTCACTTCAAATTATGAGAGCACAATTAAGAATTATGGGTCCTGAAAAATTTATCTCTTTTTGGAATAGAATTCTAGAAATGTAATTATGAATCATGAAACCGGCCGACGGCCTGAGACACGAACAAAAGAGCCTTTCCTAACAACGCTTAGCGCCCTTTCCAGTGAAGGGAAGATACTTCTCTACCTTTTAATGAAACCAAACACTGCCTACACTGAAGGCAACCTTGTCCATCTAATGCATGAGGCCCAAGGACCAAAACCGGCTTGGCTGATGAGTCATAGCACTATTGAAACTCACCTGACAAGAAATTTGGCTCCGGCCGGCTTAGTTGAAACGACAAGTTCACGTCCGAAACAGTACTCCAAAACAGATCCAAACTCGCCCCAACATATCATTGCAACTGCTTTGGGTGGAACCTTGCTTGGGCTTTCTATGGAATATGACCCGTCGCTTAGAGATGTGTGGGGAGCTAATGCGTCTCCGGGTAAAATCGAATCGGTATCTATAAGATGCGCAATTTACAAAGCACTCTCACGATTGTCGGGTTTCCCTCCTATTATTACCCTTGGACAACTGGCTGAAATGATTGAATATTCAGACTCTCCGGCAGAACTTGCTATAGCTCACATCATCTCTATGGGACAGGCAGATGTTGTGTCTTATCAAATATCGCCAATGACGAATGAAAGAACGGTATATCAAGGTAATACGGGCAGAAAACCTAAAAAGGACACAAGGTCGAGACTAATTCATGACATCCTTTTATCAAACGAGCCAATGACAGCTGGAGAGATTGCGCAGGTTACCGGATTATCCCCTCAAGACATTGAAAAGGCCATGCTCGTTTTAGTAAGAGGCGGATATGTAATTCCTGTTGATTTGAGCGGAACGCAAAATTTTATTGTTTTAAATGGCAAGCAGCGCCGTTTTATCAGAACATTGGCCGGGAATTATAACCAGATTTGAAAATGAAGATCCGACAATACTCACCATAGGACATGACATGGCACGAAGAATTGCCAATGACTCAAGAAAAGTTTCAACTCTTATGCAAAAGGCCCATGAACACTCTAGAAATTCCCGACATCTGCCGGCTGAGGTTGTTCAGGGACATATTTTGACACTTTTGACTTCAGAAACGCAACTTCACACTATCGATCTGGTGATAGCCTTGCAAGAATTAGGAATTGTTCTTAGTCCGTCATCGGTAAGACAACATCTTCAAATGCTTAAGAGTTCAGGCGTGGTAGGAAGGCATGCTGTTGGTATGGGAGATTTATGGTTTAGAATCAGTTAAGTGAAACCAGAGCTGGGTTTCGGTAACAATCTCGTTTGTTTTACGTTTATTTATGAGCGTTAGTTGAATTTTGCGAAATAAACTCTCAAATAATGATAGGATTTTTAACAATTTAATTTCAAAAATTTTTTTAATCACTTCCCTACTCCTTGTGTAGTTTTTAGCATTCGGGAATGTCTTAAAAACCCAAGAATTTTTTTCTATGAACTTTTGATAAGTATTATTTTTAGAAACTAATGGAATCATCTGAAGTACTTCATGGGCCGTATAAAGGCTCTGTTTGTAAACTGGTAAAATAACATTACGTCCGTCAAAAAATAGGTTACAACAGATTTTATTTTTAACTTTTTTTTCACCATAGCCTCGTCTAGTTCCAAGAAGCTGAAGTGCTAACAAAGCAAGGAGTCGGCCTGTCCACAGATTGTTTGATGAAGTTATTATAAAAAGATCAATGTCATGGCTCTTTTTGGCATTCATCATGGCGACCGAGCCAGATAACCCAACAAGTTTAACCTGAGGAATCCCTGATAAAATAGTCGCAGTACTTTCGGCTATTTTTAGTTTACTTAATGAATAATTTTGGCGCTGGCGGCGGATATTAATAAACTTTTTATTTTTCGTACTCGCATACACCTTCTCTTTATCTATTTGGTCTTCTGTCAATACTTTTTGATGTACAAATTTCGTCAACATTTTTTGAAGATTGGATCTGCTAATATTTTCTCCATAAAACATATGAATCTGCCCCAGCGTCGGGGCATACTGAAACTTGGAAAAATAGGATAAGGTCGAAGTCAATCGATCTTTTTTTCTCACCCTCAAATTCTCTCATCTGTTCAACTAAAATACTAGTTGCAAAAAGGTTATTTTTTGTTTACATTCAATGTATGGTCAAAAATATTCTGTTATTTTCGGTTCTCATACTGGCTTTCTCTTCTCAAGCAGGCTTGATTAACGGAATTTACGATCCCGGATCAACCCCAATCAATGAAAGGGAACAATTTGTAGCAAATCAAGTCATTGTTAAATTTAAAAGTGGCTACGACCCAGAGACTCTGAAGGCCAAAGTCATGCAAAGAACCCAATTAAGTAGAACGTTTTTAGGAAAGATAAGGGTAATGTTTATGGATTTGTTAGCTAAAACTGTCCCAATGAGGGAACTTCAGCTTTTAGAAACTGTTAACAAACAGGCTGGAGCTGTAAATCAGGAGATTCTGGCGATCGAATCTGATAAATCAACGTATATAATTACTCTGAACGGTAAAAAATCCGTTGAAAAAGCAGTTGAGATATACAGCAAACTTTCCTTTGTTGAATACGCGGAAGCCAATTATTTAGTTTATCCAATGAACCAATCACTACCATGAAATCGAAAATAACTTTTTTGCTGCTTTTTGCTCTCCCCTTTTTATTCCCGCTTTCCTCAGGTGCTGTTTATAACGAAGGATCATCTATTTTAAATAAGCCCCAATTTGTACCTAATCAAGTTGTAGTTAAATATAAAGTAAGTTCAGATCCTAAGACATTAAAACAGCAGTCAAGTAACTTTTCAATTTCAGCTATTGACCGAGTAGATGCTTTGCAAGATTACAACCAAGTTAAACAGTTTAATCAGTCTCTTGGAGTGACTAATACAGATGTCGCTGCACCCTTTATGAATAACACATATCTATACATTACAGACGGCGCTAAATCAGTTTATGAAATTGTATCCATCTACAATGGCAGACCAGAGATTGAGTATGCCGAGCCAAACCATCTCTATTACCCAATGAAGACGCCAAACGATCAACTCTACGGCCGAATGTGGGGGCTTGCCAAAATTAACATGCCAAGTGCATGGGATAAATCAACAGGATCAAGATCTGTAAAAGCAGCCGTGATCGACTCTGGCGCTGATGTTAACCATCCTGATTTAAAAAATAATATCGTAGAAACTAAGGCTTTTTGCGGTAGATTTGCCATTGGCGATCATGCCACGCACACTAATGGAACAGTTGGAGCCGTTGGCAATAATGCAGTCGGCGTGACCGGCATTAACTGGGAGATCAGCTTAATGTCACTCGATGTATTTTGTGGCGGGGGGGGCGCTGCGATGGCTGCAATTGCCAGTGCTATTAATTACGCTGCTACGAATGGGGCGAAAGTAATAAACATGAGTTTGGGAAGTTATGTTTACAGTCCTACATTACAGTCAGAAATTGCCAAAGCCGTCAATAATGGGGTAACAATTGTTGTATCTGCCGGCAATGAACGTCAACAAGGAAAAACAGCAGACCAAGGCTACCCAGCGCGGGATCCTAATGTCATCACGGTTGCAGCAACCAAAAATAATGATCAAGTTGCCCCATTTTCAAATCCCGGGAATGCCGTTGATGTGGCTGCTCCAGGCGTTGGCATTGCATCAACCGTACCGGGCGGTCAATATCAAATGATGAGCGGGACGAGTATGGCTTCACCTCATGTAGCCGGACTTGTAGGACTAATTTATGCCCTTAATCCATCAATCAGGCCAAGCGAGGTAAAATCAATTCTTGAGTCGACCGCAGTGGACTTAGGGATTCCCGGCCGAGACAGGGACTTTGGCGCCGGCCGGATTGACGCTGCAGCTGCTCTAGCCCGAGTCGGAGGTGGAGGTGGCCAGCCGACACCAACGCAATCAGTCAATCCTACCAATCCTGTCACTCAGTCACCTCAAGCTACACTAACACCACCAAAGCCAACAACGCCGGGCGGGCCAACTCCAACTCCGGGAAGTATTGTTAACCCAACGCCTCCTGACAGCCAATGTAACATAGGAGACTTTAACTGTGACGGGAAGACTGACAAGCAAGACTTTGAAGATTGGAAAACAGCATTCTTAGCAGGCAACGCAACTCTTAAACAATATGATGAGTGGAGAAGAGTTGTTTTTAGTCGCCCCAGCAACTAGAATTCATATACTCCCTATCTGTATTTTATCATCTCTTTAAAAATCTCTTTAGTAAATGTAATTAGTTTAAGCTGTCTTCTCCATCGCCATGGTTGTGTGACCAATCTATATAACCATTCCAAACCGATCTGGTGGATAAATTGAGGAGCACGTGGTGTTGTCCCTGCCATATAGTCAAATGCCCCGCCAACGCTGGCGCAGACAATTTTTTTAAGACTCTGACGGTGTTCATACAGCCAGAGCTCAGAAAAAGGCGATCCAAACGAGACAAGCAAAATATGGGGCCTGTAATCAGCAACTATAAATAGTATCCCTTTTTCCTCACGCGCGGTGGGATTTTGAATATCTTTGATACCGTCAGTCGCAAAAAACGTAGCTTTGCTTTGTGCCTGTTTTTGGCAGGCGACTATCTGTTCTGCTATTTTTGGCCTACCCCCCAAAAGCATTACTCGTAAGCGTTGATGAGACGCCTCTTTAAGAAGATCCTCCATGAGTTTGATACCCGCATATCTCTCTCCAATCTGAATTCCTATTAATTTAGATGCAAGGATAACTCCCGACCCGTCAATTATTTTAATCTGGGCCGATTTGACAACCTTTTTAAACTGAGGATTTTTTGTTGCTTCAACAAGAATTTCCGGATTAAGAGAAACAATATGAAGAAAATTCCTTGAAGTTTTTATGTACTTTATAATTTTCTCTAGGACTTCTTTTCTGGAAAGTGGATCTATTGGTATGTTTAGTAGGGAATTTTGTTTATTTTTATTTTTCATACTATAGGGATATTATTTGTGTTTTTATGGTTTTACTTAAGCTTCAATATTGTTCATAAAAATTAAACAGCATTATTATTGCTATAATAATCTATAGTATACATTTAATTCAAAATATCAAATTAATTTTATATCTATTTACACCTAATTACTATAAGATATTGATTAAAATCTCTTTATAATTTTCCATTTCGATTTATGTTGGGATCCTACATTTTCTTCAATACTATACGGACATTTATGCGTCCCGAGCTGGAGTCGAACCAGCATCAGGCCCTTAGGAGGGGCCTATTCTGTCCGTTGAACTACCGGGACTACATTCTAATTATACTTCACTCTATAATGGTACGTCGTCGAGTCCCGAAGGTTTTGACAAAGCAATACGCCGAATGCGAAGCAGCATCTCATCTTATAGCGTCTTTATAACTCTCTAGGTTCTCCACCGCCAGCCCAACCCCCCTTATCACACAAAACAAAGGCTCCTCGGCAACAAACGCAGCAACACCAAGGTTGTGAGTAAAATATTTATCAATATCATGAAGCAAGGATGTGCCCCCTGATAATACAATGCCCCTGTCCACTATATCAGACGCCAGCTCAGGCGGAGTTTGTGACAAGACTTCTTTTACTCCATCGAGTATTTGCTTTAACGGCTTTTGGAGGCTCTCACTAATGTCACGCT
>Ga0154980_124_pt2 | contig 26111 bp, 19 predicted proteins | sample RifCSPhighO2_01_FD_105948 | JGI IMG/M metagenome (GOLD analysis project Ga0154980, IMG submission 105948) | Candidatus Roizmanbacteria bacterium RIFCSPHIGHO2_01_FULL_39_12b | reverse complement strand
CTCACTTATAGCATAAGAGCATTTCGGACAAGTAAAATTTTGTGAAAATAATTTTGAGTTTTTTTCGACTTGTTTTTTTAAGTAAACTAACCCTCCTGAGAGGAGCAAGGATTGCTCAACTGAGGCAAAAATTCTTGATCTTAAAGTTTTTATAAACGCAGTCTCCTTTGCTTGTTTTGAGTCAATAGCTACTGTGTCAACAACAACTTCAACCGTGTGGGTGTTAGTCTTGATAAGACTGATATTTTCATCAAGGCCCCTTCTTTGGCGATCAACGTAGGCTGTTGTGTATCCTTTTGAGACAAGATTGTCAAAAAGTCCTATAAATTCTCCTTTTCTATCTCTAACAATAGGTGAGAGAATTTCAAAATTTTCAGGTTTAATAGATTTTTTTGATTCCAGAATAATTTCGTTAACAATTGTGTCTGTCATCTCATCGGTTGAAAGTCTTGAGATCTCAGTCCCGCACTTTGGGCAAAATGGATGGCCAACTTTGGCAAATAAGAGCCTGAAATAATCATAAATTTCAGTAATTGTCCCAACAGTTGAACGCGGATTTGAGCTTCTTGATTTCTGGTCAATTGAAATGGCAGGTGAAAGTCCTTCAATAAAATCAACGTCGGGTTTGTGCATCATACCTAAAAACTGCCTAGCATATGAGGACAGTGACTCCACATAACGTCTTTGGCCCTCAGCGTAAATCGTATCAAAGGCCATAGAAGACTTGCCTGACCCTGAGATTCCAGTAAACAAAATTAGCTTGTTCTTAGGGATCTTTAGATTTACATTTTTTAAGTTATGTTCTCTGGCGCCTTTAACAGTGATTGAGTCATTCATGAGTAGGTAAAATTATATAGGAAACGCAAGATTATTACGAGTGTTAGGGTTGCTTTAATATGGAAGTCTCACTCCGCATCGTCTGGCTTTTTCGCGAAGAAGTCTTGCGCCGTCTATGCCGGTCATTGCCCAACGATCTCCGTAATTTCGTGTGGGTTGCCACACACCTCCGCAGTCTTCCATTATTACCATATCTTGACTGTAAAGTACCGTGCCATGCTCGTCGGAAAAAACTTTAAATACGCGGGTTCCCTGCCTGTCGGCAAGTTGCGAAACGACGTCAATCCGATGAATCAGGTCATTGCTTCTGATTAAATACCAAACTCCCTCAAAAAATACAACGCCATTGGGAAATTCAGTTGTTTTATAACAAACACCAGACTTGAACCCAGACCTCTTACCCACAATGCAGCCTAATAGGCGAAAGTTAACTGTGTATTCTCCCGTTGATTTATGATATCCTCGATTGAATACGTCTGTTAAAAAACTTTCGGCAACACTGCATTGGCTAACAAACCTTCGATGAAATGGCGTAATTGATGGCTTGAACAACTGGGGCATGGGTAATTGGGAATATGCAAATTCATCAAAGTTTGGACGTGGTGACAATCCAATCCTTCGCCTTAGAGCTGGACCAAGTGTTCTTGAGTCGATAAACGAGAGACAGACGGCAATTGGAAAACGATTATACTGCGGTCTTCCTGCAAGCAGGGGCAAAGTTTGATCTCTCAGTAAATGAGACAGCTCGCTGTTGTACCTGCCATCATAGCGCCTTGTCCAGGTTTCTTCAAACAGGCGTAAATTATTTGATGTGAGAGTTTGGACTAACTCTTCCGGCTGTGGAATTGGTGTGCCCTCTATCATGGTGGCATGTATTTTACCACACTGTAATATCCCGAGGTGCCAACCTAGATCACCCCCGGGGTGTATTATGCCTGCACCTCGGGATATTACTCCCTAATTTTTCGAAGTTTGTCCCGGATTAGAATAGCTGCCTCGAAGTTAAGGTCCTCAACGTATTCTCTCATTTGTCTCTCGAGGACCCTTGCGTATTTTTTCTTATCAAATGATGTTAGGCTATCCAAATCAGTTGCTTCAAGAGTTTCTTTTAAAACTTCATTTGATGGATTGTGGGCAGCTTTCTCCTCTTCTTCTTGGTATTCCAAAGCTTGAGTAATCTTCTTCTCAATTGTCTTGGGAGTTATCCCGTGGTTCTTGTTATATTCTATTTGGTACTGCCTACGTCTTCCAACCTCTTCAACCGCCTGCTTCATCGCCTCGGTTAAATTATCTGCATACATTATGACTTTGCCCCCAATATTTCTGGCAGCGCGTCCCATCGTCTGAACAAGTGAGGTTTTAGAACGTAAAAATCCGGTCTTATCAGCGTCAAGTATTGCAACTAAAGTAACTTCAGGCAAGTCAAGTCCTTCACGAAGGAGATTTACCCCAATTAAGACATCAAAATCTTTTTTTCTCAGTTTGTTCAAAATATCCGTTCTTTTTAAAGTTTTAATGTCAGAATGGAGGTAAGAACAGCTAATATTTTGTTTTTTTAAATAAGTCGTCAGGTCCTCAGCTATTCTTTTTGTTAGTGTTGTAACTAATACTCGCCCACCCTTATCCACTCTTTTTTTGATTTCATCAATTAGATTCGGTATTTCATTTTCTGCAGTTCTTGTCTCAACAATCGGTTCTACTACACCTGTTGGTCGAACCAACTGCTCGACAATGTTCCCCTCGCTTTTATTAATCTCCCAATCTGACGGAGTGGCTGAAACATAAACTATTTTGTGAGCACTACGGTAAAATTCGTCAAAACGCATCGGCCGGTTGTCAAAAGCTGCCTTTAGTCTAAATCCGTAGTCAACAAGAGTTTGCTTGCGGGCAAAGTCCCCATTAAACATGCCCCTAATCTGAGGAACGGTCATATGGGATTCATCAATGATACAAAGCCAGTCTGCCCCAAAGCGATGATTAAAATATTCAATTAATGTATACGGCGGGTCACCCGGTGTTCGGCCGTCAAAATATCTTGAGTAGTTTTCAATCCCGTTAACATATCCAATCTCGCGGATCATCTCCAAGTCATAGGTCACTTTCTTAATAAGTCTCTCAGCTTCTATCGCGTGACCCTTATTCTTAAGTTCATCAGATTCCTTTTTTAAGTCATGTTTAATCTTGTCGTAGATGCTTTCAAACAACCCTTTATCAATCATGTAATGCTTGGCAGGATAGATAATTGTTTGATTGAGGCTGGAGATTTTTTTACCTGTTATTATATTAATAACATAAATTGATTTAATGGTGTTGTTGTTGGTTTCAACACGAATTCCTTCATCACTATAGGATGGGTAAATATCAACTGTTGTCCCGCGCAGTCTAAATGTTCCTCTCTTAAAATCAAACTCCGATCTCGTATATTGCAGCTCAACAAGCCTCCTCATAAATGATTGAGCATCAATGTTCTCCCCCACCTTAATCTCAGCTATGTATTTTCCATATTCAACGGGCGAGCCAATATTGTAGATACATGAGACAGAGGCAACAACAATTACGTCATCTCGAGAGAGTAAATTTGCTGTCGCCGCAAGGCGCATTTTGTCAATGTATTCATTAATTTGAGCTTCTTTTTCAATGTAGGTGTCTGAAGCAGGGATATATGCCTCCGGCTGATAAAAGTCATAATAGGAAACGAAATAATTAACAGAGTTATCTTCAAAAAAACCCTTCATTTCTCCATAAAGCTGACCAGCTAGAGTTTTGTTGTGAGATATTATTAGCGTTGGCAGCTTGGACTTCTCAATAACTTGGGCCATTGTAAATGTTTTGCCAGACCCGGTCACACCAAGTAACACTTGATCCTTTTTATTACTATTTATTCCGCTTAATAGTTTTTGAGCTGCCTTTTTTTGCTCGTCAATTGGGGTAAAATCACTTGTGATCTTAAACATATTCGAAATTGTAGCAGAACAACCCCAGGTTTGCTACAATAGGACATGCTCTATGTCATCTCCAGTCCTATCGGATCAATTGAAGAAGTTTCATTGCAAGCTGTTAAAACTTTAGTTTCTTCAGATATTATTTTATGCGAGGATACCCGAACATTCATTCCCTTCTATAAAAAAACGTGTGGACTTTTTCAACTAGCTCCAAAAAAAGACCAAAAGATTGTTCAATTTTACAAAGATAGAGAATTTCAGGAGTTACCCAATATTATTAAATATCTTGAATCAGAAATGGTAGTGTCTCTTATTACTGAAGCAGGAACACCGCTTGTGTCTGATCCGGGAAGACTTCTGGTTGAGACATGCCAAAAAAGAAATACCTCCTATACTTCGGTTCCCGGATCCTCTTCAGTTGTCAACGCGGGGGTTTTATCAGGCTGCCGTTTTCAAAATTTCCTTTTTATAGGTTTTTTGCCAAAGAAAATAACACAAGTTGAAAAACAAATTGGTCAATATCGTGAAATTTCTAAAAAGCTTAAACACCTTGAGATTTGTTTCTTTGAGTCACCCAAGAGAATTAATAAAACACTAGAAAGTATCAATAATATTATTCCTGACTCAAACGTCTGCATTTGCAAGGAAATGAACAAGCGATTTGAGGAGATAATAATAGATAAACCAAAAAATCTGCTGTCGAGATCTTATAAAGGCGAGCTGACAGTTGTGCTCAAGTTGTAAATTAAGCATAGATGTAGTACACTGAGGCTTACCATGTTCGGTTTACTTCTAATTTTTGTAAGCGCCTTATTTTCTTTTCTAATCACCTCATATGGATTCCCATCTTTGGGGTTGACCGTCTTATTTGTGTCACTGGCACTGCTGGCTTTGAAATTCAAAAACAAAATTGTTTTAGCTGATAAAATCTATCTTTGTTTTACACTATTTTTCTCATTTGCCCTGTCTATTTGGTCAAACGGGCTGATACTTTTTCTTGATATTCTAGCTGTTTTCTATTTTGGATCTCTTTTTATTCTTAGTGATAATGAGAGGAAGACTCTTGATATTTTACAGGTTGCCACCTTACCATTCAGGTTGTTGGGAAGAATTTTTCAGACCAGAAATGGCTTGAGTATCGACTGGGAGGAGATTACTAGTAACAAAAAAACTAACTTCTTGAAAAGTCAGGAAATTATTATCTCAATTCTTTTAACATCAGCAATTTTAATTTTTGTTTTACCGCTCCTGTCATCAGCCAATCCTCTGTTTGCCAAATGGGTAAATAGTATTTTTGGGATTTTTAGTCTGAATGAATTCTTGAAAAATTTGTTTGGATATAATTTCCCGCTTTATTTTGCAAGAGGAGTGCTTTTTATTTTATTTTCATTTCTTGTTCCCCGGCTCCTTTCATATATTAAAGAAAACGCTTCCCATGAAGGTCAAATCTTATCAGTGAACTTGCCGTTGTTTATCCCCAAAATAATTTTAAGTTTAGTTTTATTTATATTCTTCATATCCCAGGCCCAGCTATACTTTGCAACAGCAGAAACTCTAAAAACTCTTGGGATAACTCACTCACAATATGCCAGGGAAGTGTTTGGACAATTAAGTGTGGTTACTCTAATCATTTTTGGACTTGTTTATGCGGATAGAAACAAAAGTCAATATTCAAAATATTTAACTTATTTACTAGTTATTGAGGGTGTTTTCTTGTCGGCTATTGCGTTAAAAAGTGTCTATGATTATAGCTTTAATTTTGGCTTTACTCACAAAAGACTGCTTGGATATACGGTTGTCGGCTGGACTTGGGGGCTTTACCTAATGTTTATATATTCATACATTAAGAACATTGATAAAAAATTATTACTTGGTAATTTAATTATTTATTCAGGTATTGTTTTGGGTTTAGTTAATTTACTCAATTTTGACTATTTAATTTATCACACATTCAGGGCAAGAACACAGCGGGGCGTCGACTATCAGTATCTAGCAACTTTGTCCCCTGATTCGTATTCCTACCATGAACTTCTAAAAATTGCCGAGGATAAATATAGAAATGGCGAGCAAGAGATGTCACGGCTAATTCTTGACAATTTATTATGGAAAATAGATGAGTTGCGATATAAATATAAAAAAAAGCTTGATTTAAGAACATATAACATCATGGAATATCGACAGTATCTTGAAATAAAAGATGTTGGCATGGATAAGTATTATGAAATTCAACAAAAACTTCCTCCTGTGCCTGTTATTGTACCTGTTAATGTGCCCAACATTCCTGAGCCTGAGATTAAATCTCGCGATGTAAGAATTCGTTAATATGGATCAGAATAATTTTTCACTTGTAAAACATTCCCTTTTAAAGTAAAAGTATTGGATGTATGATTTGATCTGTATTGGGGATATTACTGTTGATCTTTATTTTAAAACAGAATCGCTTAAAGTTGAAGATAATAGGTTGTCTTTGGCAATTGGGGGAAAATACCCTTCTAATCTTTTTTATCAAGGACTGGGAGGAAATGCAGCAAATGTTGCAATTGACGCATCAAGCTTTGAACTTGACACGGCAATTTGTGGACTGATTGGCGAAAATGCTTTTAAACAGATTATTATTCAGCATCTTGTTAAGAAAAACGTTTCAACAGAGCTCTTGATGTTTTTGGGAGATTATATAAGCATTTCTTCAATATTGCTTCTGGAAAATGGTGAGCGAACAATATTTCATTATACTACCCCGACGGCACCATTCAATATTGCCAGTCACATGATGACGCAACTGTCTGAAGCAAAAGCATATTTCATTGCCCACATTCCCCCGCCAACACTGGGAGAAAAAATTGATTTGGTAAACCATATTTCTAAATTTGATAAACCAATTTTTATGAACCTGAGCACAAATGATCTTAAGTTCAGGTTATCTGAACTAAAACCAATTCTGGATCATTGTGATTGTTTGTTTCTTAATTGCAACGAGTTTGCAAATTTAGTGGGTGAGGATTATGAAAAAATAGATTTTAAAAAAAATATTTCCGGCAAACTTGGATTTAACAAAAAATTACTTATATTAACTGACGGACAAAATGGAAGTTACGCCTATAATAGCGGAGAAGTTTTGTATCAAAAAGCAAATCCTGTTGAAAATATCATCGATACTACAGGAGCAGGAGACGCATATACTGCCGGCTTTATCGCCTCGTTTATGAAAGAGCCTGATATACAAAAAGCTATTGGGACAGCATCTGAATTTGCAGCAAAAAAACTAACTCGATTGGGCGCTAATTAGCATTTCCTATTTTAATATCCCGAGGTGCCAACTTGAGATCACCCCCGGGGTGTACTTGGAAGGAGGCTTTCTCCTGTCATAACGTCGGGTTTGTTAATGCCTAGATTTGCCAGAACAGTCGGGGCAATGTCTGCCAAAATTCCAGGTTTAAGTTTCATTTTTTTATTTTTATAATTATTATCGACAGCAATAAACGGCACAGGATTGCTTGAATGTTCCGTGTCAACCTCATGAGTTTTGGAGTTAATCATCTCCTCGGCGTTTCCGTGGTCACCTGTTATAAGAATAGTCCAATCATGCAGAAGCGCAACTTCAACAATTTCATTAACACACTTATCAAGTGTTTTTACAGCTTCAACTGTTGCTTTCAGATTCCCAGTGTGGCCCACCATATCAGCATTGGCAAAATTGACCAAAATGAACTGATGCTTTTTTTGGCTAAGAGATGCCACAACCGCCTCGGTTATTCCTGGGGCAGACATTGAGGGGGCAAGATCATAAGTAGAGACTCTAAGGGAGGGAATATTCATTCGATCCTCCCCCTTAAACGCATTTTCGTGAAGACCGCTAAAATATATTGTCACGAACCTTTCTTTTTCACTCTCAGACACTCGAAGTTGTTTGAGATTGTTGCAACTTATTACCTCGCCCAATGTTTCTTTTATTATATGAGGCGGAAAAGCAACATGCACTTCCAAACCTTTTTCATATTCTGTCATTGTTGCAAAATAAAGATCCTTTAATTTCTTTTCACGCTTAAAAGGTTTAGGCACACTGGTAATTTTTCTTAAATGAGACTTGTAGTATTTGGTTTCATAAGGGTCAAAAGAGACAATGTTAGCTTTGTTCTCAAAATCATCTAAAACAAATGCTTTTGTCAACTCTCTTGGACGATCAATTCTATAGTTAAAGAAAACTACAGCATCATGATCTTCGACCAAAATTGGTTTGTTATCTATTATGTTAGTCGGCACAATAAACTCATCTGACAATCCCCTGTTATAGGATGACTCGATCGCTTCCCTCCAACTTCTAGCTTTGTTTCCGACTCCGTAAGTTAAACATGAATATGCTTTTTCTATTCTCTCCCAGTGCAGGTCACGATCCATAGCATAATACCGACCCATAATACCTGCAATTTTTCCCAATTCGAGTCTTTTCATTAATTCTTCAAGTGGCTTGATAAACAGAGACGCCGATTTGGGGGGAGAATCCCTGCCGTCTGTAATAATATGTAAAAAAACATTATCCACAGAAAATTCCTTACAGAAATAAAGAAGAGCATACAAGTGGTCAAGACTAGAGTGGACACGATGCTCTCCAATAAGACCAATAATATGTAGCTTGCTTCTGTTTTTTTTAACGTGTGATACTGCCCCCAATAATGCCCCGTTTTCATAAAACGAACCATCAGCAATGCTTGTGTTAATTCGAGGAAGACTTTGGGCAACTACTCTGCCCGCCCCAATATTAAGATGACCAACCTCAGTATTGCCAACCTCATTGTAAGGCAATCCAACGGCAGCGCCAGAGGCAGCAAGCGTTGTTGAAGGAAATTCCTTTGCTAGATTTTTTAGACACTTTGGATTGGCAATATCAATTGCATTTCCTGGCCCGGGAGGAGCTAAACCATACCCATCTAGAACAACTAAAATCACAGGCTTCATGTTAGATTATCTTTTGTTTCAATATCATCCTGAATCTTAAGCAACCTGTTATATTTCACAACTCTTTCTCCTCTATTTATTGACCCAAATTTCACAAAGTCAGCCTGAATTCCGACTGCTACGTCGGCAATTAAACTATCGATCGTTTCACCAAACCTCTGCGAAACAATAATCTTCATTTGAGTTTTCTTAAGTCTGGCAATAACCTCCAAAATTTCCGACACCGTTGAAAATTGCCCAAACTTAATTACGACGCTATTGCAAAGGTTTTCCCCAATGGCTTTGTCAAAGCGCCTCTTGTCTCCAGCAACAAGATCGTCGCCAACAATATGACATGATTGACCAACTAAAGAAGTTAACCTCTTCCATCCCTGACTTGCGTCTTCAAATAAAGGATCCTCAACAATTAAAAGTGAATAATTTTTAATTAACTCCGCTATAAATTGAACATAAGAAGTCTCGTCCATCGGATCTTCTCTGTCTTTAATAACGTATTTATTTTCCTTAAAATAAAATGATGAAGCGCAATCGATTCCTAAAAACATATCAACCCCAAGTTTTACTTTTTCTTTAATCGTCGCTTCTCTAATGACTTCCAAAGCATCAACATTCGTGCGAAGTTTCGGTGAAAAGCCACCCTGTTCCGACAAAAAAGTTCCAACATTTCGATAATCTAGGACCTTGCGTACTGCATTATAAATTGAAACCGCAACTTCAACCGTTTTCTGGTATGAGTTTGCTGTTTGGGGGATTATGTGAAATTCCTGGAAGTCAAGACTGGGCGACCCATGACGTCCCCCATTTATAAGGTTTATTATCGGCGATGGAACTTTTTCAATTATAACTTTTTCCTTATAAATGTCATTAAAATAGACGTTTACATACTTATAGATAGGTAAATTATTAGCAGTTGAGACTGCTTTCAAAAATAACTGAGAAATTGCTGTTATAGTATTGTTGCCAAGCTTTGATTTATTATCGGTCCCGTCAGCTCCAATCAACCAATAATCAACATCATGTAGTCTCGCAACATCAACCCCCACTAATTTTGGCGAAATTAAATTATTAATGTATGAAACCGCAGTTTGAACCCCCATGCCAGCAAATCGTTTAGAATCATTATCGCGAATGTCACGTGGCTCATATGTACCAATTGATTGGCCTGACGCGACTTCAGTTTCAACAATAATTCCCGAATCTGTCTCAAGAGACGCTCCAACTGTCGGAACACCTCTTGAGTCAAATATTTCACGGGCTGTAATTTTTTTTACTTTTGCCATATTTTTTTCTCAAATTCATAAATTTCTTGTCTAACTCTATCTACTGCGTCAACGTTTATAGACAAACTTGTTACTCCCCATTTGATTAGTTTTTCCCGAATGTCGGCATAATCTGATGCAGCTTGACCGCAAACTGATACAGTAATTCCCGCCTTTTTTGCAGTTTTAACAATTTTCTCAAGCAGGTAAACTACTGCCGGGTTAGTTTCTTTATAAAGATGGGCAACCGATTCGTTGTCGCGATCTACTCCAAGAGTCAACATCGTCAAATCATTTGTTCCGATTGATACCCCATCAATTCCAAGTCGTACATAATCATCTAAATTCAATGCGACTGATGGGATCTCTACCATAATCCATAATTTAAACTCTTGTGACAGTCTAAGACCAACTCCTAATAACATCTTTTTAATCTCAACTAATTCAAGAGGCGATCTGATAAATGGAATCATGAGATGGAGATTTTTATAACCGTCTTCTCGAACCTGTCTTATCGCCTCCATCTCCATCTTAAAAACATGCCTGTCAGCAATGTAGCGGGCAGCTCCCCGATAACCCAGCATTGGATTTTCCTCTTTTGGTTCGTAATTAGCTCCTCCTTTTAAATTCCTATATTCATTGGTTTTGAAATCAGTTGCCCGATAAACAACAGGGCGGGGACTAAAAGCTTGGGTGAATTTTTTTAACTTAGAGGCAAGTTTATCTATGAAAATGTTTTGGGTGTTTGATTTAATAAATTCTTTTGGATGAACTCCAATATCAGCTATCATAAACTCGGCTCGAAGAAGTCCTACGCCATCAACGTGGAGAGAAGCAACTTCTCTGGCTCTTTCAACCTCCGCTAGGTTAACGTAAATTTTAGTTATTGTTTTTAGTTTTTTCATAGAAGAGATCGCATTCGAAGATGAAGTATTTGCAACCCGCACGCTACCTCTAAACACTTCGCCCGTTGATCCATTAACGGACACAACTGGTTCAGGCGACAGTAATTTGATTGCGTCAACAGCTCCAACAACAGCGGGTAAACCCAATTCTCTAGATACTATTGCAGCATGAGATGTCCTCCCTCCCCGCTCGGTTACTATTCCTGAGGCCTTTTTCATTACCGGCACATAATCAGGATCGGTCATTGATGCAATCAAAATATCGCCTCTTTGCATTTTATCAATCTTATGAGGGTCATTGATAATTACAGGTCTCCCTACTCCTAATCCCGGAGACGCAGGGTCCCCTTTTACAATGACCGTCCCCAGATGTTTCTCAGAGTCTACTTTATCGTTATTTAGTGTTGTAATCGGACGAGATTGAACGATAAATAACTTTCCTTTCTCAAGGGCCCATTCAATATCTTGAGGAAAAAAATAGTGTTTTTCAATATTTTTGATTAATAGTCCAAGTTCAACAATTTGACTATCGGACAGTTTTTGTTTTTCTTGAAATTTTAGTGGGATTTTAATCTCAACATTCTTTCTCCCGCGTCTTTCGTAAGCAATAGTTTGTTTTTTAATTTCTTTTTCAAGTATTGAACAGTCTTTTTTGATGACCTCATAATGATCCGGGGTCACTTTACCTTGAACAATATATTCTCCAAGCCCATAAATTGCTTCAATCGTAATAACTGATTTATTATTTGTGACCGGGTCAATTGAGAAAGCAATTCCGGAGACGTCAGACTGGATCATCTTCTCTACCACGGCAGCAAGCCCAACTTCCATGTGATCAAAATTATTTTGATGCCGATAATAGATTGCCCGCTCAGTAAAAAGCGACGCCCAACAAGCTCTGATTCTGTCAAGTAGAATATGGTCTCCTTTAATATTTAAATACGTTTCCTGTTGGCCGGCAAATGAAGCGCTTGGCAAATCTTCCGCCGTTGCTGAAGAGCGAACCGCGACTAAAGGATCATCACTCCCAAGTCTGCTGTAGGCATCAACTATCGCATGAATTATTGGCTTTGGCACAGATGAGGACAATATTAATGATTGGATATTTCTCGATATTTCAACAAGTTCCTTAGTATTTTCAAGATTGGTAAAAGCAAAAAATGAAGCTATTTTGGACTTTAGGTTGTTGTGTTCTATAACATCAAAATAGGCATTTGAAGAAACAACAAAGCCCGGAGGCACTGGGAAACCTGCTCCTGTCAATTCTCCAAGGTTGGCGCCCTTGCCGCCAACTGTTGCGGTGTCGCCTTTATCAATCTCTGAAAACCATTTTATATATTTTGATGCCATACACTCAGTATGGCAATACTACTTATAAAAATCAAGAAGGGACGCAGTTTCCGAGGTGCAGATACAAGTACACCCCCGGGGTGTACTTGGTTGGTCTAATTTGTTGCAACGATTGCAAATGAAGCCCCGACAAAATCCGGCGTTGTCCCTGACAGATGAAGCGTTACGGGCGATTCTCTTTCAAAACCTCCCGTTGGGTCTACCTTCAGTAATCCTGGTATTGCAAATTCATCAGTGTCGTGGTTAAAGGGCGGAAATGCTGCCCCCAGTGCCTGAGTTGCATATCTAACTGTTTGAATGCCATTTGTGCCTCTTGTGGCAACGGTCAAAACTCCTGCCCACTCAGGTTGGTTGGTTGCTGGTTGACCTACCCTTAATGTTGGCGTAACAACCAAACGAGAGTCAATAACACCATCTGCTGGGAAGTCTCCAATAGAAGCTAAATCGCCCGCGGATGTTTTTGGAGCTATAAATACAACCCCCAAAGATCTTATATAATACCCGTCCCAATCCCGCAGGTAGAGCATGCTACCCCATTGATCTGGCGTGACATACATTCCCCTCATCGCCTCGGCATCAAATTCATTTATTGTCAGATTTCTGCCATACACGGTGCCAAGCGGGAATTGCGCACTCTTTTCAGTTGCCATAAACTGAAACATTTTGTCAGTCCTCCCTTCGTCAAAATAAAGAGATGATGGCCTTTCAACTGCCACAGACGGCACTTGCGGGGGCCTTGTACATGAGTGTAACCCAAGAATTCCGGCACTAGCAACTCCTATAATTCCTAAAGTTACAATGAAACAACAATTAAAATCCTCTGTGCTCATTCTGGAAATTGCATGCGGAATTTCGTCAATAATTATTCTTGGCATAGAACTATAAGTTTAGCACATAATCTTAATTTTTCCAATAGATCCTTTTCTAATTGATAAAAACCATCAACTGTAATATACTATACGGCTATGGCACGACAAGAGAGAGAACAGGCGGAATTTGACAGACTTGAGGCAGAGATGAGATTGGTCCGGGCTAGAACAGAGCAACTTCTTGAGAGAAATCGCCCAAGCCTAACCGCAAAATCACCCCCGGTTTTGGATCGTCTAACCCACGGAGACTCGGGCCCGATCGCCCACCTTAGGACAACAGTTCCGTCAGAAAGTGTGTTTAGGTTTCTTGCTCATGACTCTGTTGTTGAAACCCAACTGCCGGTAATACAATTACTGCTCTCATGCGCTGACATGATTGATAATGACAGGCTAAATATAACTAACGTTCCGCTTGGTTACACAGACTATCGCGGAAGGGAGCATAATGTTGGGCTTCCAGCTGATTTTTACCGGCAAGATCTGTCACGTATGACTAAACTATTAGGAACACTTCTTCAACTTGACTATGACATCGGTAGCAGCGTGTTTGGATCACAACTTCATGGTGATGTTATCAAGAAGCATCTTGAGGCTCATGATAAAATGGTCCAACAAGAGGCAAATGGTTTGTACCAAGCGTGGGACGATGGGTTAATAAGAAGAACGAGACGAGAACGGAACGACTTTATCGATGTTGTTGCCAAGAAAAATCCAAGACCAACGCCAAAAGATGCGCTCTTACAATTTGCCCATGGCAGCGCAGCTAAACCTGAACAATTAAGAAGGTTGGTTGAAAACATGATTTTTGGATATTTAGGACTTGATTACGACCCGGGCCGTGAGCCCGGCAAACCAGTCGAACTTAAATCAACAGATCCTGAAAGTCCCTTTGTTTGTCGGGTATACCCGGCAGAAAATCAAAGATTTAGAGTTGAGATGGTGCAGGATTTGCCCAATGTGTCAACGGTGAACTTTTTAGGCAGTGATTTTGGGAAAGTCCATGTCCATTCAAACGCCGATACTAAAAATGTTGAAATTACAGCTCATCTTATTAATTGTTCCATAAGTGAATTGCTGACTTTTCTGTCTGAGTTCAGGAGTCATCCCGATCATGTGGCAGCAACAAAATCACATTCTGTAAGACGCAGGGTTGCTAATGTTGCGCCTGACGGCCAATTTAGCTCTGTGTCAATAGCGATTCCTTATGAGCCCGGCGGGTCCGAGTCAATAGGTATTAATTTTTTTGGAACAACGGGGCCGATTACAATTTCTGACGTTGGTAATTGTCAGATATTAATAGGTCAGCATGGAGGAGATATTAAAATTGAAAATTGCGACGGAGGAGTTATGATTGATACATCCAGCATACCCGCACTAACAATATTCACAACAGGTGCAGACGGTAACGGAGCTACCGTTCGCAACTCAGAAGTGGGAATTTTAACATGCAACGGAGCAGACATTGATTTTGCCGGGAGACTGACTCGGAGCAAGACTATACCAAACCTCTGGAACAGTTAATATTACCAATAAAGACGAACTGGCATCCGACGCTTTAATTATTGTTACCTGCCCTAATTTGACAGTTCAATAGTTTAGATCTTGTGACTCTTCCTTAAAACTTTCAACATTTGGAATTGGGGTCGGGTCAATGCCATTTAAAAGAGCGCTATAAAAGCTCAAGTAACTACCCATATGAATTGCATCCATAACCTCTTCAAGCTTTGTTTGCCCGTTAAACTTGATCGTTCTGACAGGAATACCCAAATCTTTAATCATTGCTGCTGTTTTGTCAATTCTTTTTATTATGATTTCATTAAAATGACTACTTAAATAAAAAACACACTCAACTGTTTCATTTAAATTCGTCGGAAATTGAAATGCCTCAAGAATATGATGGTCGGCTTCGGGGATGGGGAAATAAAATGACATTGTTTTGGCATTTTCGTTAAACTGATTACGAGTGGCGTGGATTGAACCGATTAAATGTCCGCCGGTAATGAAAATTGGGATTTTTCCCTTGATCTCTTCTGCTAACTGTTTTGTAAAATTATGCGTTTGGGGCACGATAATTCCGTATTTTTGATTATTTTGAACAAGGGACTCAATTATTTTGTCTATCTCTTCTTGTAGGATTTGAATGATTTTCATTTTATTTAAAAGAGCCAGAAGTGAAAAAATTGAATAGCCGATTCCCATTCGAGGCTGATTAGATGGATTATATAATGGGTTGATCTGAAAATATGGCACCTTTAGTTTTATCGCCTCATCAAGTAGCTTCTCTCCCGTTGCAATTACAAATATTTTTGCTTTTTTGCTATAAGCTTTATTAATTGACGACAATGTTTCCTCAGTTGTTCCCGAGTAAGACTGAATAACAACTAGAGATTTATCATTGACATATTGCGGAATAAAATAATCATTAACTACCTCAAATGGAATCGTCATTAACGGCGCGTATAAATGTTTGGCAACATGTGCTCCCAACGCCGAGCCCCCCATGCCAGAGAATACAACCGATGAAATTGACTCGAAATTATTAGGAATATCCAATTTGTTCATTTCATCCCATGTTTGTTTTATCTGTTGAGGAAGAAGAGCAATTGACCCTCGCATGTCGTGGGTGTCTAATTCCTGATATGTTGCTGAGTCGTTTAGATTCATACTAATCGTTGTGTTTTTTGGCTCCAAGCGCCTTTATTTTGTTAATAAGTTCATTTAATTTTACTTTCATTCCTTCTTGAGTTCTGGCTTCAACGTTAAGCCTTATTAACGGTTCTGTATTAGATGATCTTACACTAAAACGCCATGTTGGATAGTCCACTGCAATTCCATCAATAGTCATCAGTGAACCACTCTTATAGTCAGATTTTAATCTCTCCATAATAATATCAGCTTTGTCAGTAGAAAAATTATACTCTCCTGACGCAAAGCTTCGTCTTACGTCATGTATTAATTGGGAAATTGGTTTTGCCAAGGACGATAAAATTTCAAGCACGTTTACGATTGTGAACACTCCAGATTCTGTCCCACCGGTGTCTTTAAAAAAATAATGACCGGAAATTTCACCGGCAAAAAGGGCATTGCTTTGATGCATCAAATTTGTAATATGCGTATGTCCGACTGGTGTAATTATGAATTTTCCACCCATTTCCTCCGTAATAGATCTTGGTGTTAAAATTTCTGTTACAGAAAACATAATTGTCGCTCCTTTGTACCTTTGAAGTAATTTTTTTATGATAAGAGATCCAAGAAAACTTGCGGGGATCTTCTCTCCATTTTCGTCTATAAAAATAATTCTGTCTCCATCTCCATCCGGAGCTATGCCAAGATCTGCGCCAACCTCAACAACTTTTTTTCTAACATCTATTAAATTTTTGTCAACTAGTGGATTGGGATCATGAGCTGGAAAAGATCCGTCTAAATTAAAATTCATTTTGACAAGCTTACATGGAAGTCTTGAAAATAACTCTTCAATGTATAGCGACCCCATTGCATTTGCAGCGTCCACAACAATCTTTATTGGTTTGATTTTGCTAATATCAACTTTTGAAAGTGCGCTATCCACTTCATCTTTTAGTATTGATTCTCTCTCGATAATCCCCCCGCCGGTATGTTTATTTTTAAGACCGGAAATTGAATATTTTTTTATAGTATCAAGGCCCGAATTTTTACCAACTTTTATTATTTTATTATTAATATTTGTCACAATTTTAAACCCGGTGTATCTTGGCGAATTATGCGAGGCAGAGAGAATAAAACCAAACGGTAAATTATTGTGTGACACAGCAAAATAAAACGTAGGAGTACTTAGCAAATCAAAATTCCACACGCAAGCACCGCCATCTTTTAAAGCTTGCAAAGCTCCCGGGTAAAGTTTTGGGGCGGAGAGACGCATATCATGACTCACTCCAACCTTAACATTCGTATTTTTAGCTTGGTCCTGGAAAAACTTAAGGATTGATTGAGTAATTAAGTAGATGTTATCCTCATTTATCTCATCAGGATAGATTCCGCGAATATCATAACTTTTGAAAATTGATGACGTGGGGATAATATTTCTTATCATAAGTAAAAACAAAACAGCATTTCAAGAGATTGTTTAATCGAGAAAACGCCAGACGATGTTTTGGTATTTTTCTCTATCTTAAATAGTTTATCATAACAAGAAATTAGCCGTGATTCTTCCCACATGGATGCCTGACGTTTTAATTTTCCCATTTGCCAGGCTTGAAGTTTTATATTATCAAGCAAGTTTTTTTTAACCAGAATTAACTCTCTTATTCTACTTTTGATCATATAAAAAATTAGAAGCTGGTTGTCTTGGCTAACAACTTCACCAAGTTGTGAAATGGCATGATTTAGATTTTTTGGGGTTAGGCTATCAAGCAAAGTGAAAACCGACGAAGGTAATTTTGAATTAATAAATTTAGCTTTAGGAAAAACATATCTTAGCTCTTTCTCACTAAGTTCTGATTCAAAAATAGTAATTTCAATATCAACCTCCTGATAATTCTTCAAGTAATCACGACATTTTTTATCCTTCAAACACTCCTCAAGAGCAATGATTTTCTTATCAAAAAAAAGCCCCAAAGAATCTGTTAGCTGAGAAAGTTCAACTGTGATATTAGAGTTTTGAATAGACAAAACCTCAAAATCTTCGTCAATTTTAGACTGCTTGTAGTTAATAAATTTTTGTCTTGATGAGACCGTGTCCTGCCCGCAAAATATAACTAACATTTAGGGAGATTATATACTAACTTAGGATTTTTATGCAGCAGCAAATATCATAACTTCGCCTTTCCTAACTTTTCTTTTTATGAACCCCACTTGCCTTTCAAGTTTTTTCTGTTGTTTTGCCACTCTCCTTCTTGTTTTCTTGTTTGTCGGGGTTACGCCTTGTCTTTTTTGGACTTTTGACGCAGCAGGGCTTCCTCCCTGATTGGAAACAAACGGCAGGCAAATTGTGTTGTTGCTATTGTATTGTGTTCCTTGAATTTGTCTGGCAACACTTCTTGCAATATTGACTCTTCGCGCGGTTGCGTAAACTACCCGGCGATCTGACCCAATAACATAAACATCAGGGATGTGGTCACCACCTTCATTGAGTATTCTTTCTATTTCAGCAGGCGTCAGCTGATTGTTTGACGACCTTTCGTTGGCAACTTGAGCACCAATACCCGGGGCAGCAAGAGACGTTCCGGCTTTTCTTTCATATCCGCTCCCGTGGGCAACAGCAGCAAAAATGCCATCGGCGGGGAATAAAAGGTTAACAAAACCCCTTGGTCCGCGCGTTGAGTAGCCAGCAACTCGTTCAATAATCCCTCTGTCTGTTGTATTAATGAATCCAGTTGCCCCGGCGTTAATAATCCCGTCACCTGTTGGGTCCCCAATGTTAATACATGCCGGCTCGTATAATCTTTCGGTTTCTCCATCATTGCCAGCTGCCGGCACAATCGCAATACCAAAGTTCACCAGACGCTGGAATAACGTCCTAAATAATGGAGACTGATTGGCGCACGACCCATTATAGGAGGCACTGCCCCACTTTAAACTGATTGAAACTGCTGCAGTTGGATAGCGCTGATGAAGAAAGTAATCTAACCCAACGGCAACATCTGACACCGAATATATCATAACCGGTATTATATTAGCCTCACTCATATTAGTGGCAACACTTGCTGTTGCCGTGCCATGACGACCATTATCAAAACCAAGCCAAACAAATGACGCAGCATGCGGAGTTTGATCATCTAAGTATCTGCCGTTGGGACATCTGGCAGGGCCGATAGCGCAAACCGACTCGGTAATTCGTCCTCCTTCTTTACCGTCTCTAGTGAACGCTGGCTGTTTATAATCAATGCCCGTGTCAATACTCCCGATATTCCAACCCACCCCTCTTGCTCCCATTGCATAAGCCTGCGGTAATCCAATCACTCCTTGCTGAAATGAGTTAAGGCCCAAAGGCTCGGCTGGCATATCAACAAACTGCATATAGTCAGCTTTTGATGCTAAAAGTCGGTCAATTTGTTCTTGTGTTGAAACCTCATATATAAATGCCGGTATAAACGCAAAACTATAAACAGGCTCGAAGGGATTCCCGCCACCTTCGTTAATACTTTCTGAAATACTATTTTCAACACTTTGGGTTCTTTCCATAACCTCTTCTTTTTCCTCTGCTTTAGCTTTGGGATCTGGCAAATTTGATCCAACTGCTACCATGAAAGAGCCACTTCCAAGCCTTTCAACCAGTCTTGCCTTATACACCTCCATATCACCTGAAGAACTTCCCTGAAGATCAAGTGCTTCCGGATACTCAATAACCGCAGGGTGCATCAGATGAGTTTCCGGTTGACCAACCTGGTTTGTAGCGCGAGGTGTAGCATCAGAACGAGCCACGCAAAATCCAAACATCGCAGTTGCTATAAATCCGGCAGTTGATAGTCTTGATTTCCTTCTTAACTTACCTTCTACAGGCGGTCGTGATCTTTCCATTTGAAGTTATATTTTATACTATAGGATCCTAAAGTGCAAATTTTTCAAAATGGACATGATCATTTGACACATTTAACCCTGATAATATTTCCTGTGTTACCTTAATCATGGGCCAAGGTCCGCAGATGTAAATGTCTCTGAATCTTACATTGGGAACATACTTCTTTATCTTTTCCCTATTGACTCTCCCCTTTTCGCCGTTAAATTTGGGGTCTTCGGTTACAAAACATACTATTTTCAAATTAGACCTGCCAGAGACGTCTTCAAGATTTCTTAAAAAAACCATGTCTTTTTCTGTTTTACTTGAGTACAACAAGATCATTTCATTTTTATCGTCCTTTGCCATCTCCTCAATTAGGGCATTAATTGGTGTAATTCCGATGCCACCGGCAATAAACAATATTTTATTTTTTTGTTTCACTTTTTGGGTAAAAGTTCCATAAGGCCCGTCAATTAAAACTTTTGTCCCTTTTTTGATACCATCTATTTTATGCGTAAAATCCCCACTGTCCTTTACGGTTATTCTAATATGTTCACTATTAGGACACGAGGACAATGAAAAAGGATGCGCCTGCCAAAATCTTTTTTTGTCAAAGAATCGAACAATAATAAATTGTCCAGCGACAGCTGAAAATTTACTTAAGTTCCTACCGATAATGTAGATTGACACAACATCACGATTTTCTCTAATTACTTTGTCTACTCTAAAATCATGATAAAAGAAGCGAAAAATAGGCAAAGCAAAGCGAAATAAAATTACGTTTCCAAAAACAAAAATGTATAAAAAGTACCAGTAGAGAGCAAAGACTCTGTTACGGGCAAAGTCTCTCCCCGCTTCAAGCTGGTGGCTCCAGGCAAGAAGGACCGCTAAATATGTGAAAAGATGTATCCAATACCACCACTCGTATTTCAGTTTTCTTTTGACGACATAGACGGATGAGAAAATTATCGTTACAAAAAGTATTAGTCCTAAAAAGGCTTTAAAAACATCATCATAATCAGTCAAAAATAACAAGAACTGGTTTAAAAACGAGGTTTTAGAGGAAATTTTATAGGCTAATGTTATAAAAACCGGATGAAGAATCAAAAAACTTAAGGTTAAATAACCATTGAGCCTATGAATATTTGTCAATTTATCAAGCCCGAATACTTTTTCAATCCATAAAGTTCTGCCCATCATTAAAAATTGCAACAGCACGCCAATTGTCGCCATTAACCCAAAAAGCCGACCGAAAGCAAGCAAAATATTTTGAAATGTTAGAGCCTGATTTAGTATTGAACCCTGATACCAAAATAAAAATACAGGGAATAACAATAGCACAAGACATGCATATAAACTCTTTTTATTCATAAAACGGCAATTATTGGACAATTAATTTTCCTACTTGGCCATTAGCTCGATGTTGGACAACCGAACAATAGTATTCAAATGTCCCCAGTTTATCTGCGGTAAATTCGACTGTCCCAGTGTTTCCTGATTTAACAATTGGAAGTTTAACTCCCAATTCATCAATATTAAAATTATGCATCTGGTCAGCTGCCTTCATAACGATTCTCACTTTTTGTCCTTTTTTGACAGTGATTACATTTGGTTTATAATAGAATGATCCCGCCTCAAGATTTACCGTTTGAATTTCTTCTGTCAACGTCACATCAGCTTGTGTTGGTTCAGGTGAAACTGCCAGAGTACTCTCTGCGATTTGATTTTGTGTTGTTGATGTTGGATTGCTGATTGTTGGAGTTGGCGAGTTATTCCTGAATGCCAGAGCGCCAAGAACTACGACAACTGCAACTATCACAATACCAATAATCATTATTGTATTAGTTTGACTTTTGCTTTCCATATCATCACCTCCCGTCTTGCAAAGAACCATTATACTGTATGATTAAAAAATGATTTATTTTTTGCTTCTTTTAGCCCAACTTATTTTATTAATCATTTTTTGTGTTGTTCAAGGATCTTTTATATATTCCAACATGAAAGGAGCGCCGTGGGTAAGATCGCCAGGCAAAAATATCAAAACAATTCTTGTGTCTGTTAAAATCCCAAAAAATTCAGTTATTTATGAGCTTGGCTGCGGGACGGGAGAAGTAATTAGACAGCTGTGTAAAGATCCGTCAACCAGAGGAATAGGAATTGATATTAACCCTCTTCTTATTTTTTTTGCCAGGACTATTACAAGGCTGCAGAAAATGGACAATATCACTTATCTTGTTGGAGACATTCGTAAGTATTCGATAATTAAGGCTGATGTTGTATATCTTTTTTTAATGCCAAAAATGTTAGAAAGTCTTGTTGAGAAGTTTAATAAGGAGCTAAAAAGTGATACCTTAATCATATCTTTAGGTTTTCCAATTGCAGGTTTTGAAAAAAAACTTCAGAAGAAGATCTCTGACAAACCTTATCCAATATTTATATATAATTTAGGATCGGATTAAATCTTCGTAGCGATCCTTTCGATCCCTTACGTCTATAATTTGAAACCTCATCACTCCCGGGTTTTTATCTTCAATCTCCTCAAGAATTATTCTATAATCGCCCGATTTGATCCGCCAGAGAGTTGGCCCCGAATATTGGTGAGAAAGGCGCAGTTTCCGCAAGCCTACACGAGTTCCCCTGTCGTTAAATCGTTTTAGCGATCTTATTACTCTTGTTTGAGTGCTTTTGTCTAGTCGAGGCAAAATGCCAATTGCTCCGGATAAATTAATTTCATGTCTTATCTGATCGTCTCCGTTGTCATCAGATAGTGATGGATCCTCCTGCCTTCCCTTTCTTATGCCACGACGAATAACTGATTTTTTTTGATCTTTACCTCTTCTCTCGCCTTTTTCACGAGGGAGCGCTTGAACATCAACGCTAGCTCTTGTTGATATCGCCTGAATTTTTTTTACTGCTTCAGTAGATATTGTAAGTATCGCACTGGTAATAGCGGGAGCAACTACACCTCTGGCGTAATCACTCTCATCGCTGTGATCGTCCGGACATGTAATAATGCTTGAGCCGACATCCCGGCTATTAAGATCAACCGCAACGTGAATTTCCAATGCTTCATCTGTGCCGTTACTCGCCTCCTCAGTTAATATAAAATTGATTAAATATATTCCTCTGCGAGTTGGATGATGCCTAACATTGAAGCTCTTAACCGATGCCTCGCCAAGAATTGGTAGCTCAGATGACGTGAAGGTTCTTGGCGCAAAGTCGGGTTTGTCAACTGCACGCACTGCTTTAATTAAGTCGTCAGAATCGGCTGGTGTTGATATCCCAGCTCCATACTCAACAAATCTGCTTTCAGCAAATTCCATAACCGATGTTAACCCGGCATCGTAAGCCATTTCATAAAGGATCGTTGCTAATCGCAGATATGCAACATGCCCGGTTAAATTAAAAAGCCTGTTAGCCTGAACTACCCCCAGTGCTAGTTTTTCTCCGGTGTTGAATCCTAAAAATTCGACAAGCAACGATTGGTTGTCATCGAGCAAGAACGCTCTTTCAATAATGTCAAGAAGCTCGGCATTAGGTTGCTCTTCAAAAAGGGCCAGATATAACTGTCCGCGAGCAGTGCGATAAACATCAACCAAATTTCTTACAGCATCATCCGCCATTGCTTTTTGCAGAGGCTTCCACTTCTGCCTATTTATAAATGTAGTCAGCTCTCTTCTAACACCGGGACGTGCCATTGAAGCAAAAGTTGCTCCTAAATGCGCAACAGCTACATAGCCAAAATTCTTATATCTCCTCCAGACTGACCCTTCCATAAATTGATACTCGCCTGATGTAAGACCTATGATTTTTTTTGTCTGCTCAACCAGCTTGTCTCGATTGGCCTGGCTCAATAAGGTTATACGAAAGTTTTCAAACATGGTGAGCGCCTTTGTAACATACATGGCAAGTTGAAGGCTGTCAATGTGGCTTCTTGCAATGATTTCTAAGTTCACGACAGGAATAGTTACAGTAGCAACAGGATGTTCGCGACATCTTATCTCATTAATTTCCCGTTGCGTTGCCTTACTGGCAACTCTTGCGTTTTGATTGGCATCAAAAAACCTTAGTCCGTAAAGCTCAAGAGCCGGAATTAGCACTGAATATTGGGGATTGTTAAGATAAAACGCATGATCAACCGAGTCTTGAGATTCTATTGCCTCTGCCATCTCACGCCGAAGTCCATTAACCATTTGTCCCAAGCTATTGACGGTTATGACAGTTGTTTCTATTCTTTTTTTAGTGGAATGATCATTAGTTACTTGAAATGGCGCGTTGCTCATGTCAGCATTACGTCCCATTTTTTGTCTTTCCATCTCCGCTTTCCAAGCTATGGTTGTTGCTGTTGGAGCAACAAAATGGGTAATATGCCAGAGTGCTATTGGATAACAACCGATTCTTGCCTCTTCTAATTCGTGATGTCCCATAATAATATTATTATACCAGATATAGCCATAGTTCAGCTGTTTTACTTAATAACCTATTAATATAGTATATTATTAGAGGATTTGATCTAAACCATGCAATAGTTTTATCCTTTGCGGATGGCGAAGCTTCCTGATGGCGCGGTCAATAAGTTGACGCACTCTTTCTTTTTTTACTCTCATTATCTTGGCAATTTGATCTTGCGTCAGTTCATCGAAATAATACAATCGCAGCACTTGTTCGTATCGAGGAGAATCAAAGCTCGACAGAACGTCTGATATGCTTTGAACAGCAATATTTTTCAAGGCCTCCTCTTCAACGCTGTCGTCTTTCCCCAAGAGTGGTATCACTTCCGGCTCGACCGCACCATCATGTCCAAGCGGGTATCCTCTGTTTTCTAAGAGACCGCAAAGAAGATCCGACAAATCAGGAATAATCGGTATTTGACCTTCGCCAGCCTCGTTAAGAGCCAGACAAACCTCTCCTGGGGACAGAGAAGTAGTGTTTTGCACAGGAAACTGAGAAACATCAACACCTTTAAGTTTTTGTCTGTAACTGCCGTTATTAATCTGTGCTTGTGTAACGCCAAGAATTATTGCCATAAGTCTAGTTATATTTAGCTGAAGTCGTCCTTGCATGAACAATGAGGCAGCACGTCCCCGAGGATGATCATTAGCTATGATTGCGGGGTAATCATGTAAAAATCCGGCTATGGCCCCCATAAGTACCCTGTCAAAATCGAATTTAATCTTGTCCGCAAAATGCTCAAGATAATTATTATTTTCACCACTAATTGAAAGAACAAGTCTAATCATTCTTGCCCGCTGAGATGAAAGAATATCTGTGATGGTTTTTGGCGCATTGTTATCATCATCTTGTTTCATTTTGTCATCTTTTGCAAAAAGATCTTTTAAATAATCAGTTGTCATTGTGTGATGCTCTGTTATCAATCGACGCTTCTCTCTTGCAGTCCTAATTAAACCAAGCCACTCATGGTCCCTTTTGAGCACGCCTCGGCTGGTTAGCAGTCGAAGAGTCAGAGCTGAAAGTTCCTCCGCTTCGACTGGCTCTACATTAAGTGAAAATTTTCTGGTAATACCGGCAACCGCCCGTCTCATAATAATTTTGCTTACTACAGAACCTGGTTTAATTTCCTCATCAATGTCCATCCGTTGTCTATAACTAACTGTCTCAGAGTCATATTCTTGAAGTAATAAAAATACAGCAGTGTCAGAAGGATGCCTATGGGTTCTCTTGGCAGCTGTATTAAATATTGCATGAACTCTCTCAAGTGATAGAGCTGTCTGATAATTGTCCCAAAATGAGTCGCCGTAGAATGCGTATAAGTTGCGGGCAGATCTATTAAAGAGAGATAAAATATTTGCGTTTCTTTCATGTATGGTTGGGTGAGCCGGCAAGGGCTCTACCCCCATAGCTCTAGCATCTTCCTCAAGCTCATCTAGTTTTTCATCAACCATTCTTATGTATCGAAAAACATCATTAAGTGAAACGTCAGTTGCGATTGATCTTGGCAGTTCACCCTCAATTTTTTCCATGTTTTCAGGGATAATTTTGGCTTCTATTTGTCTTTGTCCAACGATAAGTTCTAAAGTATCTCTGGTCTCTCTCAAACGGTCCAGAGAAGCGCGCAGGTGTGGATAAGTCGCATCCTTAAGTATGACTTCAGCGTGATCTTGGGCAAAAACATCGATAGCGGGGATGAATAATCTACCGGCGCGAGCTAGTAAAAAAGAGAGCGCAGCCTCGCATTTCTCATAAGACTGCTGTTGATCTTGAAGAACCGCTAGGATTTGAGCTTGGTCAATCTTTAATACTCTACCAACTTTCTGTTCCTCTAAGAGGTCATCATAATTCTGATTAAGAGAAAATAGGACCCGATAAAGTCCTCCCAGACGGGGATTTGGGGCATGTTCTCTGGACTTTAATGTTCTTCTTCTTTCAAAACCATCAAGAAGCGCAACGCCTAGTTCGGATGACGATTGTTTAGAGTCAATTATACCCGATTGTGCTTTCTCATCCATAAGTGAACGTTTTCGAAAAAATTCGAACGTATTTCAAATCAAGGTGTTAGCCCC
>Ga0154980_131_pt1 | contig 28226 bp, 29 predicted proteins | sample RifCSPhighO2_01_FD_105948 | JGI IMG/M metagenome (GOLD analysis project Ga0154980, IMG submission 105948) | Candidatus Roizmanbacteria bacterium RIFCSPHIGHO2_01_FULL_39_12b | reverse complement strand
CCTATATTGAAAATCAAGGCAAAGAGGATTCTGGACAAGCTTGGCTTGATCTTACCTAAAACCCCGAGCGTAAGCTCGTGGGTTGTTTATAGTTTAATCTTTACTTATAGGATTTTATATTACTTCTTATAAAAACAAAAATAAAAATCCCCATTAGTAATGACGCATAAAAAATATTTATTAGTATCACCTGTCCCATGGTCTTTCCAAATAAAAGAAGACACCCAATATATATGGGGGCCGTAAGGAAGCCAACCAACTGAGCATTATCTTTTTTGGCCACAAAATAAGTGTTCATAATATTAACTCCGGCATACAGAATTCCAAATATAGCAGCACTAGGAATAACCGGAGCGATATCAAGAAAATTTTTACTCAGAACAATGCCTATCATGTGATTAGTAAATGTACTGTATGCAAATAATGCTCCAATTCCTATTATTAACAATACTATTAAAGTAAGGGCCATAACCTTTTTTTGATTTCTTTGTGTTTCTTGCGCTGAAAAATAAATCAATGCAAGAGTATTGACAGGACCCAAAACATAGAATATGGTTTTTGCAAACAAACTCCATGCACCATACATTCCTGCTTGGGTGTCTGAAAAAACCCGTTTTACAATTGTGATATCAGCATTTCCAATAAGGGTTATTCCTAACAGAGATGCCGATGTTAACAACGTTGCTCTATTAGTTATTAAAGAAAGGGCACCTTTTTTAAAAGTGTAAGTTGTTTTTTCACTTGTTACTTTTAAACTTTTGATTACCATATAGGAATATAAAACACCGATAGAAATACTTATTCCAATACCAACATAAATAGTATTAAGACTTCCCAATCCAAAAAAAACTAAAATAACCCCCGATAATTTTAAAAAGGCTGTTAAGACAGAAAGAATACTGCTTTCTTTAAACAATCGCAATCCTTGTAAAAGTGAAAAGTAAACACTGGCAACAACTCCAACAACTACTGCAAATATTAAAATAATACTCGTTGAAAGACGTAAGTTTGTAATTGGCGGAATAATAAACGTTACAAGAAAGAATAAAGGAATAATAAACCACCATCTTGCCAGTCGTTCTAAGAACCATGATTCAAAAGATTTGGCAACACTTAATCTTACCCCTCCTGCATATCCAAGTCTTCTTATAAGCAGTGATGGAATTGTTGAAAACGGGATGCTTAAAATAGTAAGATACGAAAATAAAGTAACAATTTCTCCATATCCTCTTGGACCAATAGTTTTTGCCGTCAAAACATAAAATAAATAATTACTGACATTAACAACTACACTACTTACTGTAAGTAATACTCCTCCGCGGACGAATATATTACTAGTAATTTTTTTCATACAATTTTTGGAGTTAATATCTTTAAATTCCTTGGGGTTCTAATAAGTCGTCCATGTTTGCGATAGTGGTGCAGTAAGTACGCACGGTAAAATATTGCCATGGTATCAATAAACATACCCCAAATCGCCTTTAAGGTAGCTGCTGACGAGATTCCTGAAAAGTCATAATCGAGCTTTATCGGTGCCTCATAAATTCTTTTAAATCCTAAAATTTTAGAAACTACTAATATCTCAAGATCACCAGTGAAACGTTTTTCAACAAGTCTTGGCAGAACTTTAATCATCACTTTTCTTTTTAAAATTTTAATGCCAGCCTGTGTATCCTTTATTTTTACGCCAAATAGTACTTTAACCAAAAAATAATATCCATAACTCAAAATCTTTCTTTGCCAAGAGTAGCTAACAACTGACGCAGGGTGTCGTTTTGAACCAACAATAATATCAGCGTTATACCATTCCATATGTTCAAGCAACATAGAGATACCATTTGGATCAATCTCCTCGCCCGCATCAATAAACATTACATAGTCTCCTCTTGCATATCTCATACCAAGTCTGATTGCATAACTTTTCCCCTGATTTTTGAGGTATGAAAGACAATAAGTTTTTTTCGGGCGAGATTTTTTAAGCTTATCAAATGTTTTATCTAACATCCCGTCAACAACGACAATTATCTCGTAATCATATCTAATAGTATCTAGAACTCTCTGCAGCCGGCGGATGTTTTGAATAATGGTTTTCTCCTTTTTATGTGCAGGAACAATAAGAGTTAAAAAATGAGTTTTTGAGTGAGCATCCATACAATATCAATATATAATTGTAGCATACCCATAAAATTGTATTTGCGTATAATCACTTTATGAACAGATTTTTACTTACTATCAGTATTCTCCTTGTTATTTACTCTCGCTTTGTTGGGATTAATTGGGGACTTCCCTACCCAATGCATCCCGATGAGCGCAATATGGCAAATGCAGTCCAATCTTTGAACTGCAAATTTTCAATTTTCAATTTTCAATTTTCAAGTCAACCACTTAGTGATTGTCTCAATCCCCATTTTTTTGCCTATGGGCAGCTGCCAATTTATACGGGATATGCTTTAATTGAAACATCTCGATTCTTAAGACTGCAACCACTCAGCAGCCCGATTACATTTGATGAGGCAACACTTTCCCTAAGGCTCATATCGGCGCTTGCTTCCCTTTTGACAGTTTGGGTCCTATACAAGATAATATTTGACTTCTTTATTAATAAAAAAAATATAAATATTATCTTGAAAATTACAACTCTTCTGATTTTGTCTTTTCCTCCCTACGCAGTTCAGTTGGCGCACTTTGGGACAACGGAGTCGATCCTTATAATGCTTTACAGTTTAATAATTTTTTTGAGTTTAAAATTGTCTGAAAAATTAAATACTAAAAATATTGCGCTTATAGGTATTATTACCGGCGTTTCTGTTGGTGTTAAGACCTCATCTCTTATTTTTGCCGGAGTGCCAATTGTGGTTTTGATTTTTTGGTTCGTTACCCTTTTCAAAAAAAATAAAAGGAAGGGTTTGCTTTATCTTGTTAATGCAGCTTTTTTAACGACACTACTTTTTGTAATTGGTTATGTTATTAGCTCTCCATACAACATAATTGCTTTTAAAGATTTTTTAGGCTCAATGAATTACGAGTCGGCTGTGGCACTTGGGAAAGTTGACGTATTTTATACGCGGCAATTTTTTGAAACACTCCCCTATTATTTCCAATTTATAAAAATATTTCCCTTTGCTTTAGGGTTACCTATGTTGATTATTTTTGTTACAAGTTACTTGTTATTGCCGTTTAAAAACTTTAAGATTTGGGTTTTGAGACTTTCATTTTTGATTCCATTTGTAGTACTTGGGGCAACTTATGCCAAGTGGAGCAGGTTTATATCCCTGGTTTTTCCAGTAATGTCAATCATTGTGTCTCTTGGAATTTTACGGATTTATGAAGTTGTAGAAAACAGAAAAATAGCAAGTTTAATAATAACCTTGCTAGTAATAATTTCGATAATTCCGGGACTTGCTTATATGTCAATTTATCAAAATAGTGATGTAAGATTTAAGGCATCTGAGTGGATTTATAAAAATATTGAGAGTGGTGAGACTATTTTATCTGAGACTGCTAACGTTGTTGATATTCCGCTGGCACTGCCAGAGAGGCTACGAATTACAGGTTACAAGTTACAAGAGAGACATTTTAACGTGATCTCTTTTGATTTTTATAACGTTGATACTGACATTAGATTAGAGAAGGAATTAACAAATCACCTACAAAATATTAATTATATGTTCGTTCCGTCAAGACGAATATTTGCAAATCATACGTGTCTAGGCCCAAGTACTAGCGACCAAGCATTAAATACTATTTCCTATAAATTTGATCGCTGTGAGAAACTAGAGGAAAAGTATCCTATATTGAATAGTTACTACAAAAATTTGTTTGATAGAAATAAATACCAAAAAATAGCAGAGTTTACATCATACCCAAAAATTTCATTATTTGGAAAAACATTCCTAGAATTTCCTGACGAAAATTCTGAAGAGACTTGGACTGTTTTTGACCACCCTGTTATTCGAATATACAAGAAAGTTAAATATTAATTATTATTTATTAACTATTACACATTAAAAAATGCCAGAAATACATGATTTTAAGGATATTGAGATATGGAATATATCTAAAAAACTATCTGTAAAAATCTACAAAATCTGTTTGTCTGGACGGTTAAATAGAGATTTTGGTTTAAAAGATCAAATTTGTAGGTCATCTGTATCTATTCCGTCTAATATTGCAGAAGGTTTCGGTAGAGGAAACAATAAAGAATTTATTTATTTTTTGAGAATTGCTCAAGGATCTTGTCTTGAAATAATAACTCAAATTATAATTGCTTTTGAAGTAAACTATCTCTCTCAGAATCAAAAGGAAGAACTAATTATCGAATATGAAAAATTATCTTTAAGTATGGCAAAGTTTATATCCTATCTTAGGAAGAATAACAAATTAAAAATTAATAAACAATAACTAATAAATAATATCTAATAATCTATGAATATTCGTAACTTTGCAATTATTGCCCATGTTGACCATGGAAAATCAACTCTTGCTGATAGGTTGCTTGAATTGACTGGTGTTGTCTCGCGCGATAAGCATGAAGATCAATTACTTGACAGAAACCCAATATCAAGGGAACGGGGCATAACAATAAAACTGGCACCAGTAAGGATGCAATATCCTGTTTTAAGTTCTACGTTAAACGTGTCACGTGGAACGGAGTACGATGAATATATTTTAAATCTTATTGATACTCCAGGTCACGTTGATTTTTCATATGAAGTTGAAAGAACTTTAGCTTGTGTTGAAGGAGCAATACTTTTGGTTGATGCGACAAAAGGGATACAAGCGCAAACAATTGCCCATGCATACAAAGCAATTTCCCAAAATCTAACCATTATTTCTGTTGTTAATAAAATTGACTCCCCTCAGGCTCAGGTCGAAAAAACTGTCTCCTCGCTGTCAAATTTCTTAGGGATCGACCCCCAAACCATCACAAAAATTTCAGCCAAAAATGGCACAAATGTTGAAATATTGTTAAATCAAATTGTTAAAGAAGTCCCATCTCCCGGGGTGCCAGGAGGAGTTCACCCTCGGGGTGATCTAGGTTGGCACATCGGGAGTGAAAGTGCCCAGGCTCTTATTTTTGACTCCTATTACGATCCATATAGAGGCGTTATTGCGTTCGTTAGAGTTTTTGGCGGCAGTCTTTCTAAGGGTCAAAAAGTAAAGCTTCATGCAACGAATAATGAGTTTATTATTGATGAGGTAGGGGTTTTTTCACCCGACTTAATTGCCTCTAGTTCTTTATCATCTGGTGAGATTGGATATGTTGTTACAAAACTAAAAGATATCCATTTGGTTACCGTTGGTGACACAATGTCAGACCCGCAGGCGTCATCCCCTCTTTCGGGTTATAAAAAAGTCAAGCCAATGATATTTTCCTCTGTTTTTTCAACTGATGAGGATGCTCTTTCTGAATTAACTATGGGTCTGGAAAAATTATCGTTAAATGACTCGGCTTTAACTTATGAACCGGTCAAAAGCAATGCGTTGGGCACGGGATTTAGAGTTGGGTTTTTAGGATTACTTCACGCCGATGTTGTTAGAGAAAGGCTAGAGCGCGAATTTAAAGTCAACGTAATTCTAACACCGCCAACGGTTGAGTATATACAGAATGAAAGGAGTCAATATCTGGAGCCAATAGCAAAGGTGAGTGTTGTTGTGCCCTCAAGATATATTGGCGAGGTGACGCGAGTTGCAAACTCGTCAAGAGGCGTTTTTGAACATATGGATAACCCAACAGATAATGCGGTAATAACTTACACAATGCCCCTGATGGACCTAATCTCCGGGTTTTTTGATACGCTAAAAACTGTTACTTCAGGATACGGATCGCTTGATTGGGAGTTGTCCGGCTACCAGGTGGTTGAAGTTGATAAGATGGAAATTTTGCTCAATGATAACCCGGTTAACGAATTATCAAGATATGTAATAAAAGATAATTCATTTCAGGTAGGTCGCGAGATCTGTAAAAAACTAAAAAAATTGATTCCTCGCCAACAATATGAAGTTAAAATTCAAGCAAAATTTAGAGGGAAGATAATTGCCTCAGAGAGAGTTTCACCGCTTCGCAAAGACGTCACAGCCAAACTCTACGGAGGAGACAGAACCAGAAAAGATAAGTTATTGAAACAACAAAAAAAGGGCAAAAAACTTATGAAACAAGTTGGGACTGTTGAAATTCCAAAAGAAGCCTTCTTAAGACTATTTGTAAAAGAAGATTAATTAATCTTTAGAAAGTGAGTGAAGATGTGCTAGTCGTGATAATTTGAGACCCCACGCTCCAACCAGATTAAACATTAAGTAAGCTACATTTAATGGCCCCATCCCTCCGGGTGTTGGTGTATAAAATCCGGCTACCGGCTCAATTTCATTTTCACTATAGTCCCCTATCCACTTATTTCCCTCCTGATGCAATCCAATACTCATTAGAATACACCCCTGTTTAAGGACATTGTGGGTAATAACCTTTTTTCCAACTGCGCTGATGACAATGTCTCCCTCTTGAATAAAACCCTCAGGATGCGGTGTTTGACTATTAATGTTAATGTAGTTAATTTTTAAATCAGATAAGGTTTTCCCAACGGGGGCTCCGCCCGTCTCACCGCGTCCTAGCAATACTATTTTCTTTCTTTTAATTAGTCCTTTGATAAATTGGACATCCTTTTTAAGATCAACAATAATATTATCAGTAGTTTCTCTTCCCGCAGGATTATAGATATATTTCAAGACAGTTAAAACAGCAAGACCAAGTGGGGGAATATGGGGACTTTTCTTTGAAAAACCCTCGATTTCCTTTTGAGGTGGAATGTAATTAATCAATGTTTCTGACGCGAGGTTTGCTGGAAGAGGGCGTTGAACAATCATAGCTGCAACTTCAGGATCATGACCAATAGTTGAAATTATTCTTATAAACTCTTCAAATTTTGGAGTTTTCTTAAAATGAATATGTTGAAAGTTGGCGCCAATAAACTTAGCCGATCTTTCTTTATTGGTGATAAACTGAGCATTTGCTGGATTATAGCCGACAGAAACAACAACAAGTTTGGGGGCGTTCTTGCCTTTTTTAACTCCCTCGCGAACCTCTTTTTTGAGTTTTTCAAGCAGCTTGCCTGCTATCAATTTTCCTGGTATTACCATACTTTACACAAACGTTGCGCTCCCAACCTGATCTTTCTCTTTAGAAAATCTCATTAATATAACTCCTTTTGCAGTTCTTGACAGTCGTGGGATTGCAGACACATTAATTTTAACCACTTGACCCTGACGGGATGTAATAAGCAAGGTTGGTTTGTCAGGTGTCACAAATCCTGAAAAACAAATTGGCCCATTTTTATCATCAATTGTGGCCAGTCTCACTCCTTTTCCGCCCCTTCCCTGCACCGGGAAAAGTGAAATGTTTGAAACCTTACCAATTCCATTTTCAGATAGAACCATTAAGTTTCGTTTTTTATCGGTTTTTTCAAAGACATTCATTGATGTTACCTTGTCCGCTACATCAAGTTTAATTCCACGCACTCCGGCAGCATTCCTTCCCATCGATCGAACGTCATCTTCGGGGAATACAATTGCCTGGCCCAAGCGAGTGGCAATGTTAACATTCATTGATCCATTAGTGAGCTTTGTCCACTGTAATGAGTCGCCCTTCTCGAGCCCAATGGCAATAATTCCGTTTGTTCGAATATTATTAAACTGATTAAGACGCGTTTTTTTTACGGTTCCAAGTGTTGTGCACATAAATATGTTCCAACCGCTCTCCTTTTCAATCATTTCAGGTGATGTTGTCAGCACCGAAGTGACATTTTCGTCCCCGGCAAGGTTCAACAAATTTACAATTGCCTTTCCTTTTGACACTCTGGTCGCCTCGGGTATCTCCCAAACTCGTGTTTGATAAATTTTACCCTTGTCGGTGAAAAACATAACATAATCGTGTGTTTGCGCGCTTGTTATATACCCCACTTCATCCTCCTCCTTCGTTGCCATGCCACTCACTCCTTTTCCGCCCCGTTTTTGCACTTTAAAAGTCTCACGTGGTACCGTTTTTATGTACCCTTCGGTTGTTAAAGTTACAATTACTTCCTTGTTTTCAATCAATTGTTCGTCAGAGATTTCTCCGGGGCGATGTTTAAATACTTTGGTCAATCGAGCGTCACCAAAATTTTCTCGTATTTCAAGCAACTCACGTTTAATTTCGGCAAAAATATTAAAGACATTTTTAATAATTGCCTCAAGTTTGTTGATTTTTTTAGTTAATTCCTTTAACTCCTCCTCAATTTTGGACCGTTCCAGGCCAGTAAGGCGCTTAAGTTGCATATCAAGAATTGCCTGCGACTGAATATCGGTAAAATCAAACTTACTAATAAGTCGTGCTTTTGCTTCAGGTTCAGAAGGAGATTTCTTGATAACCTCAATGATTTCATCGATATGGTCTAAAGCTTTCAGAAGCCCCTCTAAAATATGGGCCCGGCGTTTGGCTGAGCGCAGTTCAAATAGCGACCGTCTTTTGATAATTAACACTCGGTGTTTCACATATTCCTCTAAAATTGTCTGCAACGACACGATTTGGGGAGCGTTGCCAATAAGGGCAACCATGTTTACTGGGTATGTTGTCTGGAGTTCGGTGAATTTGAATAAATTATTTAGGACTTTTTTTCCTGACGCGTCTCGTTTGAGTTCAACGACCACCCTTACTCCGTCCCTGTCTGACTCATCACGGAGGTCTGAGATGCCAACAAGTTTTTTATCTCGGACCAGGTTTGCTATTTTCATAACAAGATTTGCTTTATTGGTTTGATAAGGTAGTTCAGTTATGATAATTGCCTCTTTACCTTTCCCAATATCTTCAATTTCGGCCTTTGCTCGCATTAAAATCGATCCTCTCCCTGTTCCATATGCCTGAACGATCTCATTTTGCCCGTAAATTGACGCTGCCGTTGGAAAATCCGGACCTTTAATATGCTGCATTAACCCCTCAAGCGTTATGGTCAAGCCAACTTTTTGGGAAAATTCTGTTATTTCTTCCCGCATCTTTCCTTCATAGTCAAACTTGAGTTCGTCCTCCAAAGGAGGAGTGTAGGTAATGACCGGAGACATTGTCTGCTCCCCATCTTCTTTTTTTGATTTTTTAATCTCGTGGGCATTGTCTATAAGATAAAAAATTGCATCAATTACCTCTGTTAGATTGTGAGGTGGAATTCGTGTTGCCATCCCGACAGCAATACCTTCAGCTCCCATAAGAAGCAAATTAGGAATTTTAGCCGGCAAAAACACGGGCTCTTTAAGAGTGGCGTCAAAATTATCCTGCCAATTAACTGTTTCTCGGTCAATATCAAAAAGCATTTCTTCTGCAATCTTGGTTAGTTTTACTTCGGTATATCGCATGGCTGCCGGCCGGTCCCCATCAATTGAACCGAAGTTTCCCTGGCCCAGAACCAACGGGTAGCGCATTGAAAATGTTTGAGCCATTCTAACTAAAGAGTCATAAACAGGCACGTCTCCGTGAGGATGATACTTTCCCAAAACCTCACCGACAATCTTGGCCGACTTTGAGAACCTGGCACTATGAGTGAGCCCAAGTCTGTGCATGGCATAAAGTACTCGTCTGTGGACCGGTTTGAGCCCGTCACGGACGTCAGGGAGGGCACGTGAGACAATGACTGACATGGCATAATTTAAATATGCCCTCTTCATCTCAGTTGAGATTTCGGATCTGATTACTGTTCCTGTTTTGTTAGTATCCATATTTTTTTCTGTAATTCTTACAAGGCTCGACATAATTTTATTCGTAACTTCTGGACCCCCATATGTTACTCACAAAAGGTGTCTTCGCTATATTTTCAATCCTTTATGTTTGAGCAATTTTTAATTGCTTCGTATGCCTTTTCGCGTCCCAAAAAACTGCGAGTCTTGACCCATTTGTTTGGTTCCAAATCCTTATATCTATCAAAAAAATTTTTGATTTTCTCTCTTAATATCTCTGGCAAATCTGTCACATCGTTAATCTCTTTGTAAAATGGATCGATTTTAGCTCTCGGAACCGCAATTATTTTAGTATCTATTCCCTCCTCATCCTCCATCTCAAGCATCCCAATTGGTCGGCTGGGCAAAACCGTTCCCGGGGCAGTAGGGAATGTCGAGACAACCAATATGTCCAAAGGGTCACCATCCTCTGCATGAGTCTGTGGTATAAAACCGTAGTTGAACGGATAATACATTGCCCCATACACAAAACGATCAACAAAAATGAAGCCGGAATCGGGGTTCAGCTCATATTTAATCGTTCCTCCTTGTGGAATCTCAATAAAAACATTTACCTCATCGGGCGACTTCTCTCCAGCCGTCAGTTTTGATAAGTCCATAATAACGTGCCACGTTTAACGTTTAACGTGGAACGAATTTATAACTTTATATATCCAACTCAGCGTTGTGAGCGTGAGTCTGAATAAATTTGCGTCGAGGGGGCACTTCGTCCCCCATTAATATTGAAAATGTCTGGTCGGCATTATCGGCATCCTCAATATGAACTTGCTTTAAAATTCTATTTTCCGGGTCCATTGTGGTATTAAAAAGCTGGTCAGGGTTCATTTCTCCCAGACCCTTATATCTTTGAATGCTAATTTTATTACTCTCGTTCCCACCATTTTTCGCAATTATTTTATTCTTCTCTTCATCAGAGTAAACATATTCAGACTTTTTGCCTTGCTGGATTTTATATAGTGGCGGTTGGGCAACATATAAATGACCTTTTTCAATAACCGAGGGCATGTGACGAAAGAAAAAAGTAAGAATCAACGTCATGATATGTTCTCCGTCAACATCAGCATCCGTCATAATGATAATTTTGTGATAACGGAGCTTATTGTAATCAACTGTCTCTCCAATTCCCATGCCGAGTGCCACAACAAGGTCTTTTAGTTCCTTGAAGGCAATTACTTTATCAAGATAAGCTTTTTCGGTATTTAATATTTTTCCTCTTAAAGGTAGAATCGCCTGAAAGCGTCGATCTCTTCCCTGCTTTGCTGACCCTCCTGCTGAGTCTCCCTCAACAATATATAATTCTGAATCAGCCGGGTCTTTAGATTGGCAATCGGCTAACTTTCCCGGCAATGTTGACCCCTCAAGCGCTCCTTTTCTGATAACTGCCTCCTTAGCTGCTTTGGCTGCAAGACGCGCTTTTTGAGCAAGCAAAACTTTGCCAATAATTGACCGCGCAATCTTAGGATCCTCTTCAAAAACAGCATCTAAGAATTTATTGGTCTCCTGTTGAACTATCCCCTGAATCTCGGCATTGCCAAGTTTTGTCTTGGTTTGTCCCTCAAATTGTAAATCATTTGATGGCATCTTGACGTAAACGACTGCCGTTAATCCCTCTCTTGTATCGTCTCCTGTCAGTCCCTCCGGAGCGTCTTTTAAATATCCCTCTTTTTTAGCATAGCTATTGATTGCCCGTGTTAAGGCGATTTTAAATCCAGTCAAATGAGTGCCTCCTTCTTTGGTGTTAATGACGTTAACAAATGAGGCGACGTTCTCAGCCAACGAGTCGTTATACTGAATGGCTACTTCAAGTTCAACTTCACCAATATCTTTTTTAAAATAAATTGCGGGGTGGACAGTCGATTTATTTCTACTTAAATCTCGGATCAATGACAAGATTCCCCCATCAAAATAGTACCCAACAGTTGCTTCAACGCGCGCATCTTCGATCTTAAAAAAGACATTGTTAATTAAGTAGGCTCGTTCTTTAACTTTTTTTTGAACCTGTTTCAATGCTAGCTCGATTCCTTCCCTAAAAATTACATTATCGGGCAAAAAAGTTATTGCCGTTCCGGTTTTGAAACTGTCACTAAAATATGATTTTTCAACAACGGTTAGTTTTGTTTTAGGTAATCCTCGGCTATATTCTTGTTGGTAAATTTTCCCGTCACGGGCAACTTCAATAAGAAGATGACTTGACAGAGCATTGACAACCGATGCTCCTACTCCATGCAAGCCTCCTGAAATTTTGTAAGTTTTGCCATCAAATTTCCCTCCGGCATGAAGACGAGTCATGACAATCTCTAATCCCGATTTTTTGTATCCTTTAACTTCGTCAACTGGGATCCCGCGCCCGTCATCAATAACAGTTAAATAATTATTCTCCTCAAGACGAATAAATATATTTGATGCATATCCAGCGAGGGCCTCATCAATTGAATTGTCAATAATTTCAGCCAAACAATGATAAACGCCATCAATTGATGTTGAACCAATATACATTGCGGGGCGCTTTCTAACAGGCTCAAGACCCTCAAGGACCTTTATAGACTCACCAGTATAATCATTTGCAGTCATGACTCTTCCAGTATAGCGGAATTTTGGGTTCAGGTCAAGCTCAAGAAGAAGGTGTATACTAATTGAAATGCTCCATATCAAGCCTGTAATAGATGAAAATGCCAGCGATGGTGTTGTAGCCATCTATGGCCGGATAAGAGATGGTTTTAAACTTGATGCCATTCCCTTATTTTTTCAGTACATGGGCAATTTTCCAGATTTTCTTGAATATATTTGGAAATCAATTGAGACAAATCTAAAAAGCGCTGCTTTTTGGGACTTAAGTGATGAATGTAAAGACAAATGCTTAGATCTTTATTCATCAGTATATTCACCTTCGGCAATTGCCAACGAACTTCTTGAAAGCATTTTCAAAAATGAGACATCAGCTCACTTTATAGGAGCAAAACTAAAAAATTTGTCCATAACAAATGCCTCTATCGCTCTCTTATTTGTTTCAATGCGTGAGGCTATTAAAGGCTGGGCGATCACAACAAAACTTCTTAAGGATAAATATGATCACGCATATTTTGAAGCTGTCACACCAAAAATAGAGAGGGAAATTGAAACTTCATTAGTTGATGCCAGCTCATCAGTTCAAGAGTCAAGCAAACTTGAACAGTTTGACTATATTAAATTTATGGCAATAGTCCAGAGTGAGGTTGATGATTCAATAAAGCATGAATCACATTTACATGCCCGGCTTGCCTTGGAGGAACATTTAGTTGATCATAAAGACAAAGTCGAAATTGACGTAACGTACAGGACGCTAGCTCAATATGCTAGTGATTACAAACATTTTGATGAGCTAGTTTATTTACTATCTGAGAGTTTTCCAACAATTGCAGCAAATAGAGTAATTGTCTCTTCAATTGGGTCGATACTACTTAAAGGTATTACATCTCAAGAAGTAGTTCGCGAAGGCTCTTAGGACGTTTTTCTTGACCCTTATCTTCCTTTTTCTTTGGGGCATATTTGGCTTTGTAGTCAGCGGCAATTTTTTGTTTTTGCTCAAATTTGCCAATTTGGCCTAATGAATCAATAAATCTTTTTTCACCCGTGTAGACCGGGTGGCATTTAAAACAAACCTCAACACGGATCTGTTCTTTCGTTGATCCGGTTGTAAATGTGTTTCCACAAGAACAGACAACCTGAGCGTCTTTAAAATATGTAGGGTGGATTGATGCTTTCATGAATTGTTATTATACAGCGACGAGTTTCAGGTTACAAGCATAAAGCATCAGAGATTTATTTTACCGAGGTGCCAACCCAGATCACCCCGGGGGTGAACTCTCCCTGGCACCTCGGGATTCAGTCAAGGATTTTTTCCCATCTGCCTTGGTCGATAACACCAGATAAATTGTGATAGCTTCTATTATCTCGGTGATCGGTTAGTCTGTTTTGGGGAAAATTATATGTTCTGATTTTATCTGCCCGCTCCCCGGTCCCAACATCTTTAACATATGAAAATCGCAAACCCGATTGTTTTTCTTGTTCAAGTTGATAAAGTTTTGCAAGAAGAAGATCAAGTGCAAGTTGACGATTAGCCTGTTGAAAACGTTCCTGAGATGAGGTGACGACGAGCCCGGTTGGTTTGTGCGTAAGACGCACTGCTGTAGCTACTTTGTTGACGTTCTGTCCTCCATGTCCTCCAGCACGATAAAAATCCCACTCAATGTCTGACTCATTAATGCGCACGTCACTTTGAATAATCTTCGGGAGTACCAGAACAACGGCTGTTGAAGTGTGAACTCTCCCCCTTTTCTCGGTTGTTGGGATACGTTGTACCCGATGTACTCCCGTTTCACTTTTGAACGTATTAAATGCTCCTTCGCCCTTAACTTGGATAACATTATCAGCCCAGTATTCGACTTTATACCCCTTTTTTTGGGCATATTTTATATATGAGGTAAGGAGCGTTATGCTCCAAATTTTAGCCTCCTCTCCCCCGACTCCGGGATTAGTCTCAATAATAGCGACATTTGGATTGACTTGCATAGAAATTATTTTTTAAGTTTTTGAATGAGCTCTTCAACTGAAAGTGTTTCTTGTTTTCTCTCATTCATGTATTTAACCGTTATTGTATTGTTTTTTACCTCATCTGGGCCAATAATGACAACAATTGGAATCTGTTTTTTATCAGCATATCTAAGTTGCTTGTCGAGTTTTGCTGACGAATCTGGGTAAACTTCACTATTAATCCCAGAGGACCTTAATCTAAATGCAGTTTTTAATGCTATATTAGTTGCAGATGCATCTAACATGGTGACAAGTGCCTGTGATGGGACAGGGTTTAGCTGAGGGAGTAGTCCAAATTCTTCCATAAATGCTAAAGCTACTGAGTCAGAAAGTGCAAAACCTACACCTCCAATTGCCTCTGTTGCGCCATATGAGGCGACTAGATTATCATACCTGCCACCTCCCATAAGCGATCGATTAAGTTTGCCCTTAGATTTCGCCTCAAAAACTATGCCAGTGTAATAATCCAAACCACGTACAACCGTTGGATTTACTTCAATTAAGTCGTCAATTTCATATTGTTTTGCAAGGTCTAGTATGCTTTTAAATTCTTCTCTATAGCCTTTCGTGTCGTTAAGAAGACGATTTACCCCTTTCACCTGATCATTAGTTATGTTTGTCTCGATCAATAACTTTTCAAACTCATCAGCCGAAATTTTTTCTTTTCTGTCAACTTGAGACATTACAAGTTTATTTTGGTCCGAACTAATGCCTATTTCAGCAAGTTTCTTGGCAAGAATCTTTCTTGAATTTAAATAAAGCACAAAGTTGTCTTTATTTGCACCCAACGATTTAAACAGAGTTGCGACAATTGCCAATATTTCAATATCAGAAATTTCACTTTTTGAACCTATGATATCGAAATCCATTTGATAGAATTCGCGGTCTCTTCCTTTTTGTGGCGCTTCATATCGGTATCTGAGTCCTGCATTGAAGTATCGTATCGGGAGAATAAGTTCTTTATATTTGGCAGCTACCATTCGAGCTAAAGTCGGAGTCATTTCTGGTCGCATAAGATATGTATTGTTATTTTTATCATTTACTTTAAAACTCTGCTCCTCAACAAGCTCACGCGATGATTTGTTGAGATATAATTCAATTGGTTCAAGTAGCGGACCGTCGTATTCTTCAAAACCGAATAATCTAGCAACTTCACGCGCTTTGTTTAGGACGTAAGATTGGATCACTTTCTTTTCAGGATAGAGCTGTCTAAACCCCTTTAATGGTTGAAGTTGTATATCCGACATGCTCAAATTATAGCACAGTAATATTATAAAAACCTATTGACAAATAATAACTGTACATGTATCATATGTACATGGTTAATAAGCGAGATCCGGTTGAATTTGAATGGGATAAAGGGAATATTCATAAAAGCTATAAGAAACATAACATTAGCCCCAATCAAGCAGAGGAGATTTTTAAGGATGTAAATGCATTTTTTAAACGGGACACAAATCATTCTAAATATGAAATAAGATATGTGGCAATAGGAAAAACAAGTTCGGATAAAATCTTATACATTGTATTTACCATCAGGAAAGACAAAATTAGAATAATTTCTGCAAGGCGATGCAACATAAAAGAAAGGAGGTTATATGAAAAAACTAAAGAAAATTCCCCACTTTAAATCAGATGCTGAGGAAGATGCGTTTTGGCAGACTCATGATAGTACTGAGTATATTGATTGGAGCAAGGCCCAAAGAATCAATTTTCCTAATTTAAGCCTTACTTCGCATCCTATAACCATCAGATTACCGGGAGGTTTGCTTGATTGGATTAGAGCTGAGGCAGACAAGAGAGATATACCTTATCAGTCATTTATCAAGGAAATTTTGTTTGATAGAAGACGGCAGGCGACTACTTAATCATCTTATAGTGAAGATAAAGTTGTCCTTCTCCGAGTGGTTTTTGATTAATAAGTTCTAAATTATCTGCCCTCTCAACATTTTCAAAAATTTTTATGCCGTTGCCCAATGCAAGCGGATGGATATCAATAAAAATCTCATCAATTAAATTATCTTTGTAAAAAAGCCCATTTGTGGTTCCTCCGCCTATAACCAAAACTTGATTATGACCATTATTGTTTGCTTTTTCCAGCGCATCATCTGGAGAATAGGCGTAGATAACGTTCTCTTCAGTTGAAAGTAAAGAATGATTTGTGGTCATAACAATATTGGTAATATCTGCAACTGGATATATTTCGCCTTGATATTGATCAAACGTTCTTCTTCCAAGGACAATACAACCAATTTCCTTTATTTTACTCTCAAAATTAAAAGCATCAATATCTGATACCCATTCAGAATCACCATTTTTTGTAGCTATAAATCCATCAGCAGATGTTGCAGCATATAAAAATACTTTCATTGTGAGGGGGGTGTTAAAGTTACTTCCTTATCTATCTGTTTGCCATCACGATAAATTTTCAATTTAATCTTGTCGCCAATTTTGTGAGATGCAATGCGCTTGGCCAGTGTTTGGTTACTATCCTCAGTTAGCCTTGACCCTTCAAATTCGGTGATTATATCCTCCTGCTGAATTCCTGCTTTTGCAGCCGGAGAACCCTCAACAACCTCCAAAATATACGCGCCCTGTGGAATCTTGTTTAAAATAGCATTTTCTTTATCAATTATCTTGTATCTCACTCCAAGAAACGGCCTTTCGATAGACCCTTTGTCTTTATTAAAATTCTTGAGTAAATCGGAAACCACGTCAATAGGAATGGCAAAGCCAATATTGCTCCCCTCTTGAGAAACGGCTGTGTTAACCCCAATAACCTCTCCTTTAAGATTGATCAAAGGCCCGCCGGAATTACCCGGAGATATTGCTGCGTCAGTCTGGATTACGTTATCGAGTCTTTCTACAAAATTTTCATAAGGAGAACCTGCTGTGATTCCACGACCCAGTCCCGAAATTATGCCCGATGTGACGGAGTTTGTAAATTCACCCAGTGGCGTGCCGATTGCAACTACAAATTGGCCAAGTTTTAAATTATCTGAGCTGCCAAGTAGAAGAGGTTTTAAATTAGTGGCTTCAATCTTCAAAATGGCTAAGTCATTTAACGGATCTTTCGCAATTGAGATGACTTTATATTCTTTTTTGTCTTGGGTAATGACACGATAAGTGGCCTCGGTGTCAGCTACAACGTGCTTGTTCGTGACGATAAATCCGTCAGCTGCAATAATAAATCCCGATCCGATGTTTTGGTCAATCTGCTGCTTTTTTCCGGGCACTTGTCTGAATGGATTGAAAGGATCCAGTGGGTTAATTTCAAAACCTCTGCCGGTGTTGCTTGTTTTTGAAATGCCAATAGTCACAACCGAAGGCAGTGATTTATCAATCGCATCAATAACCGCCGACTCTTCGGTTGTGACAGTTTGTTTTTGCTCTGTTACGACGTCTTTTAAAGCTGGAGAGGAACTTTTTTCGAAAAAACTTTTCGGCAACTCAATCAGATCATACTGATTACCTATCACCAATAACACAAATAGAATAGCAAGTAATCCCGTTAGCTTTTTCATTTTGTGAAAATTATTTTAATACCGTCTCGAGGGCTTTGTCAAGTTGGGCGTCTTTATCTTTTGCTAAAGTATTTTTCCCGTCAGATTTTTCGTTATCAACTTTTATATCAGGAGTTATGCCTTTGCCATTAATCCAGTCACCATTAGGAAGCACCCATTTAGCAATTGTCACATGAAGGCCCGACCCACCGGTTAAATCAAGCGCTTCCTGAATTGATCCCTTGCCAAAACTCTTTACTCCAACAAGCCTAGCTCTTTTGTGATCTCTTAACGCACCAGACACAATCTCTGAAGCTGATGCAGAGCCGTTATTAATAAGCACAACAAGTGGAATGTCAAGAAGCTTACCGTCTCTGTCAACGTTAAATATCTGAGCTTTTCGCTTGTCTTTATATTCTTGTCTCACAACAACAACTCCACGGGGCAAAAATTCTGACGAAATATATATTGCACTTTGCAAAAATCCGCCCGGGTTGTCCCGAACGTCCAAGATCATTCCTTTGATTTTATTTGCTTTCCACTCATTTGAAACTTCTACAATATGTTTATCCCACTCACTATTGGTATCGTCCCCAAAACGGTTTAATTTTATAATTGCAATATCATTTTTATGATCAAGCTCAACTGAGGGAACCTTGATTTCGTCTCTTATTATTGAAAATGTTTTCTCTTCCCCACTCCTGAAAATTGTCAGTACTACTTTGGTCCCTTTTGGTCCTCTTATCTTAGAAACTGCTTTTTGGAGTGGCCAGTCAGATGTTGATTCGTTGTTAACCTTGATAATAATATCCCCTGATTGAATCCCGGCACGTTCGGCCGGTGACGACTTAATCGGAGCAATTACCGCAATCCTTCCTTCTTTCAAGCCCAGTTGGGCCCCGATTCCTTCAAATAATCCACCTAAGTCGTCTTTACTCTGTTTGTTTTCATTTGGAGTTAAAAAGAAAGTGTATGGATCATCCAGCGCTGCTACCATTCCCTTTATCGCCCCATAATACATCGTTTGTGGATCAAGCCTGTCTTTAGAAACAAATCTTTGATCCAGTCTGTCCCAAACATCCCAAAACAAAGAAAAATCAATATCAGCCTTGCCTGAGTATATACTTGGGGTTGTTTTAAAATTCTTAAACTTTGCCTCGAATTTACCCTCGTCATATTGTCTGCCAACATTAAACCCAAGTCCGAATAAAACAAGAATCGCAGTTATGGTAAGGAGGATATTCGCTGGTTTTCGAAAGTCAAACATAGAGTTAATATACAATAATTCTTTTTATTTTGGGAAGCATTACCGCCTTCTTTTTATTAGAGTTTTTTAATTTTTCAAACTCCTTACTGTCCTTTACTTTGGCATGGGGAAGATCAGCGCTATGGTTGCCTGATAAATATACAAAAGCGATTGCATCTAACGCCTCAAATTTTGAAGCTGTTGCCGGCATTATTTTTTCAATAATGATTACTTTATCTTTAATGTTTGTTAAATCAGCTGCCATATATCCTAATTCAATAAATGACATCTCTCCTCCGGTTAGGTTAGTTATGAAGTCAACCTCAATCTCATCTCCGGGCGAGATTGAAATCGACAAGGATCCTCTATTTTGATCAATTTGGGTAACGACCCCCTCGGCAGGAGATAAAAAATCTTTTGTTGCAGTTTTTTGAACTTCAATAACAACTTCGCCTGTTTCATGATCAATAATCTTTAGTTTGCCCTCGACAGGACTATAAACTTTTTTAGTTCCCAAAACACCTCTTTTTACTGCCAAAAGTTCGTCAAGTTTTATTGAATCTCCAATCACATGATTTAAAAGTTGGAAAATCTCCTCAGGTTTTGTCTTAAGAGGTTTGGTTATTGGAATCAATACATCTTCAGTGTCTGATACTGTGTAGAGTTTCGTGGTGAGACCAATAGGAGTGCCAATGGATACGTTAATTTTGGCGCCCTGAGGAATATTAATAATAATATCTTGATTCATGATAATCAGTATACCATGTGTTCAATTTATCCCACGATTTGACGCATTTTCTCTTGTTGATAAGAAGTATATGGCAGTAGCGCTAAATATCTCGCGTGTTTAATCTCTTTCGACAATTGTCTTTGATGCTTAGCGCAGACATTAGTCTTCTCGCTCGACACGATCTTCATTCGAGGCGAGGTAAACTTAAGCAGATTATCAAGTTCTCTAAATGTTGGTTCAGCTTTGTGTTGGCAAAAAAAACAGCGTTTTGACATAGTTAAAATGGAATATCATCGTCATCACCTTTATCATCGGTTTTTTTTTCATCCTTAGTCGGCACAGGCGTTTCAACTTCTTCAATATTGGTGTCAATTGACTCAAGATCCTCATCAATATTATAGTCAACTTCTGTCCCTTGAGACTGTGCTGGGGCAGCTTGCCCATTTTCGTCAATTCTTTTGGTGTATCTATCATCAAACAAAATAAAATCGTTCATGATAATCTCGGTAATTTGCTTTTGAGTCCCGTCTTTGCCTGTGTAAGAGCGATAAACCAATCGTCCTTCAAGATATACTTTTCTGCCCTTGGCAAGCAATTTCCCGCAGAGCTCTGCCAACTTTTGCCAGGCGACGATACGATGAAATTGCACTTCCTCCTTTGTTTCACCTGTTCCGGTTGTCCAGGTGCGATTAGTGGCAAGTCCAAATGTGCAAACTGCAGTTCCGCTGGGTATATATTTAAGCTCTGGATCTCGAGTCAGGTTCCCCATTAAAACAACTCTGTTTAGTGATTTGTTAGCCATATTATTAAATAGGTCAGTCGGTCTTTAATAATAAATAACGAACGACGTCATGGTTTAGGTTAAATAGATCTTTTAGTTCTTTAACATTGGCTCCGGGTGTAGACACTATCCAATCAAAATAATGACCGGCAAGTTGTTTGTTAATAAGATAAGCAAATGTTTTTTTGCCCCAGGTATCTTTTTTCTCAACTTTGCCACTGTGTTTTTCAATTATCTCCTCAACCTGTTTTAATTTTGCCTCGTCATTATCCTGCAATATAAAAACGAACTGGTATTTGTTTGTCATAAACACTCTATAATGTACCAAATAAAGTCAATAATTTCAACAGAAGTAGTCATTTGTAACAAATGGCCAGATACTATAGCAACCGCAAAACAAAATGTCGGTTTTTTATACTGTCATGCTGAACTCGCTGCGCCCTTCCGTAGTCTTGTACGAAGGAGGGTTTCAGCATCTCAACAATGAGATCCTGAAATAAAACTTGTCCCGAACTTGATTCGGGATTCAGGATGACAAATTAGACAGTTTGAATTGCGCTAGCTATAGGAATAAATAGTAGATTGGAGGATGAGAAGCTATTGGTGCGCTTTTGGGACTATAATCTCTGTCATTTATTTTAAACAGATTGTCTCGTTGAGGACGAATGTCCTTTTTCAGAACCGATTTTTGAAGACTTTTAGGGATGAACGGCTTGTTTGAAGACGGCAATCTTTTTTCTTGTAGTAAATATATTACATACGCAACATGGCCTGGCTCATCAGGAGATTGCCATGGGGGTATAATAAAAATTGTGATTAGTCCTTTGACAATAAAGATCGAAATTATTATTGTAAGGATTTTAATTGGTTTTAACAGAAATACGTTTTGAATAGATAACTAATTTTACTTAAATCAAGATATAATAATTTATAATTAATGCAAGCGTAAAAAAATGATCGAAACTGCAAAAATTTTACTACGTTATTTAATAATAATTTCCATATTTTTCATTATTTATCTATTATTATTTTCAACTTTCCTGTTTAAAAGTGACACTGTTTTATTTTATCGAGGAATAAAATTATTGTTTTTTGAACTTTTCTTATTCTTTCTGGGCGCGTTTTATTTGACTATTCAAAAGAAATCATTCATCGAATCATATTTCGCATCAGTTGCAACTGCATCAAGCATATGTCTTGTTTTCTTGACGGTTTTTCCTGTTACTGTTGACAGGTCAATAACCACTTTTTTGCTTAATACCGTTAACAACCCCACTATTTCTTGTAAACAGGGAGGAATTTCAAAAGAAAACTTAAAAAAAGTATTTATTGAGGATTTTTTTAAAAGAGAAGATGCAATTGGAAGAAGGCTTAATGAGCAGGAGGTCACGGGATCAATAGTTAAAATAAAGGATGGTTGTTTTAAAATAACTCCAAAAGGAAGAAAACTTGTGTCATTTTTTAATCTTATTAAACAATATTTTATTATGAAGCAATGAGAAAGAAAACACTTTTAGTCTTAGCGCTTGCTTTAGTAATTAGACTGATTTATTTAAAAGAAATACCGGAGTCTCTTTTTGGTGACGTGATATACCACCTTAATCTGGCTAAAAACTTCTCAGTTGTAAGATGGGGAGGAGACGGGGCAATGTTCCCATTAATCACAAGTATAATAACTCGTCTTATTGGCTTTAAATTCTTAACTCTAAAGTTGATTTCAGTAACTTTAAGCGTTTTGATGGTTTGGGCAACAATTCTATATGTAAGCGAGCTTACAAAAAGTAAAAAGGCTGGGCTCTATGCAGGACTTTTAATGACATCCAGTTTCTGGAGCATTTCAATTTCCCATATTGGCAAGCCAATTGTGTTAGTTCCCCTGTTTGCTGCTTTAATTGGTTATTTCCTCCTTAAAAAACGATTTGTGGTATCTGGCATCCTAATAGGATTATCACTTTATACGCAGGCTGCAGCTTGGGGACTTTTTTTATTGTCGTTTGCTCATCCACTCACACTTTTGGCTTCAATCGTCGCCGGATTTTTCTTTTTTAGAGAACTGACAACTGCCCCAGACACATTCTTTAGCGCCTCCTCTCACATTGGTGAGAAACTGCAGATAAACTCATACAGCGTCGTGTCTTCGCTTCAGATTGTTGGCATTATCCTTTATAATCTACTTCGTCAAGTGAGAGGTCTTTTTATTTTTGGCGACAAATCATTTAGAACAACTGTCCCCGGTCAGCCTCTTCTTGATCCAATAACCGGTTTTTTTCTGATCGCCGGTGTTGTATTTGGAATATTAACTCTTAAAAAAATCATTAACTCCCCAGAGAAAGGACAAATGATTAAAAAACTATTTTGGCCAATTGGCGTGTGTTTAATTATTCCGTTTTTTTTAATCCAGCTGCCGGCTATCCTTGATATTCACAATCTTGTCTATATTCCAAATAATGAGCGAATATCCGGAGTGATGCCATTTATATTCGCAATTGCAGGGTACGGATTATGGAAACTAGAAAAACAATTGAATATTAGTAAAAAAATAAAGACAGCGTTAGTTGGTTTTATTTTCGTTTTAATTGTATCTATTAATCTCTATAGGTATTGGGTGATATATCCGAAAACACTTCCAAATCATAATGTCGCATTTGCTGAGGAGATTGGAAAAAGAACAGCACTAATTGACTCCTCCACTCCTGTTTTTGTTATAGGAAGTGGTTGGGGAGAATGGGGCCAGCCGGAAGGGAATGCATTTGAGTTTGTTGATGCGGGGAGAAGAAAATTGCCAAATTCAATCGAGTCTTCACAGATTTGCAATTACTTGCCAAAAGACAAAAAAGAAGCGGTTTTTTTAACCTCGCCAACTGATTTTTCAATAGGAAACACAGTAAACAATTGCGGATGGCGGGTTTCAAAAAAAGAAATGGTAATTAAAAAGGGCCAAAATATATCTCAGTTTTTCTTTATTACAAAACCCTGAGGCGTATCTTCAATAGCATATCCTTGATTCTTAATCTCGACTCTTATTTTATCCGCCTTTTCAAAATTTTTATCTTCTTTTGCCTGTTGTCTTTTCTTAGCAAGTTTAGTTATTTCACTTGGGATCTGAACTTCTTCAACATTCCTTAGGTCCAGTCCCAACACTGCATCAAATTCATAGAGTAAATCTAATTTATCAGTTGACGGAATGTTTGACTTGAGCGCCTCATGCATTACAGCTAGTGCTTGGGGTATCTGCAAATCGCTGCCGATGGCGACTCTAAATTGGTTTCTAAAATCATTAACCTGTGATAATTTTTCCTCAGATAATTGAGTCCTTTCGTTTTGTGTCCTTAGCTGCCTAACTGTGTCGTAAAGTTTATTTAATATGCTTTGAGATGCAGTGAGGGCATCAAACGTAAAATTCAAAGTCTTGCGATAATGGGTTTGAAAACAAAGATATCTGAATGAAAGCGGATTGAATCCTTTATTAACTAGATCAGAGACGGCATAGAAGTTTTCTAAGGATTTACTCATTTTTACTCCCTCAACTTTTAGAAAGTGAGTATGAAACCAATACCGTACAAACTTCTTTCCAGTTGCAGCCTCACTTTGGGCAATTTCATTTTCGTGGTGAACTGGAATTAAATCGATGCCACCGGAGTGAATGTCAATTGTGTCTCCTAAGTAATACATTGACATGGCTGAGCACTCAATATGCCACCCCGGGAATCCATCACCCCAAGGTGAGTCCCAATGCATCGCATGTTCTTTAAATCTCCCTACTCTCCTAAACCACAAGACAAAGTCCGCTGGGTGTTTTTTTTGAGGATCAACAACAACCTCCTCTCGTGCTTTTTGTATCTTGTCCTCAAGACGCTGTCCTGACAATCTCCCATACTCTTTAAATTTTGATGTGTCAAAATACATTGCTTCAGCAGTTTCATACGTGAACCCTTTTTTTTCAAGGCGTTTAATAAGGTCTATCATTTGAGGGATATGTTTAGTCGCGGGTGATAATATACTGGGGGAGAATATATTAAGGAGCCTCATTGATTTCTCAAAATCCTTTCTGTAAAACTCAGCAACTTCCCAAACTGTTTTACCATATTTTCGAGCCCCTTTCTCAAGTTTGTCCTCTCCTTCGTCTCCATCGCTTACTAAATGCCCAACATCAGTAACATTTTGGACGTGTTTAACTTCAAATCCTAAATACGTCAGGGTTCGCTTTAGAATGTCATCACTAATGTATTTTCGTCCGTGTCCTATGTGGGCGTAGTCATACGTTGTAAATCCACAAGAGTAGAAAGTTATGAAGTTTTCTTTTTGAGAAGTGAGCTCTTCAATTTTTCGGGTTAACGTATTATAGAGTCGCATGCCTCATTCTACAACGAGCGGGCACGCTTAGCAAGAAGAAATGAAAAAATCAATGAAAAAGCGGACAATGACATAGTGGGAATTGTTACATACCCAAAAGTCTTAAAGAAATATTTGGTGCATGAAACCGAGTACCCAATTGATTTACATGGCAAGAATGAATCTGGCGAAAGCTGCTGAGCATAATGAAATCCGGAAATAGCCATCCCTACTACTACCAGTGGCAGGGCGTAATAAATAATTTGTTTGTACTCTTTTCTAAGTAGTGAAACGCAAAAAAGCAAAACTAATGGATACATAAAAATTCTCTGATACCAACACAAAACACACGGTTCAAATTTAGCAACCTCAGAAAAGTAAAGGCTTCCAGAGGTTGCAACTAAAGCAATTAAAAAAGATGCCGGGATAGCCCATTTTGAAGCTAAGTCAAGAATTTTTTTAGGCAAGCCTGAGATTTTATTTTTCTTGAATTTGGCAAATAGAAGTGTAAATAAAAGAATTATCGTTGAAACATTAGCAAAAAAAGTAAGAGCTGACAAAAAATTAATAACAAGTGTCGTTTGAGGATTCATATTGGGTTCTATTATACTTCTTTGACTTAAAAAATTACAGTGATCAATCGCATAGTTTCCCAGTTAGAATCAAAAATTAGTATTTAGGCCTAATTTGTATTATTTTGCTATAAGTTTTTGATATTGGGCTCTCAATGCAAAATAGTCAAAATAACTTCTGAAAAATGCTGATGTGGATTGGTATTCATTTTCGCCTATAAAGTAATCACAGACTAACTCACGGGCCCTTAAAATTTCCTTAAGACGGAATTTTAGTTTTGGATCAGATATTGTTAAATCAAATAATTCTAACGCTCTATAGAATGCATGAAGACTTTTTATATAGTCTTTATCTTTCCAATTTAAAGCTCTTGAGATCTCACTGCCAATGTTGCCTAATTGTTCACAGAGACTCATTGTGTGCCACCTGCCACCAGCTAAATCAGAGTGAAACATAACTACTTAGAAATAAGTCTACTAACAACTTCAACAATTCTTTTCTGAATTTCTTCATCATCTACTCCCCTGCTTCTGTTTCCTTGTGATGGTCTTAGGTTTATCATTGAGTTAAATTCAATAAATTCATCTGTTCCAAATTGGTCTGGATAAAGATTGATTCCCCAGAGGTTTGTTTGTTTTGAGCCTTGTTCAAGAAGTAATTTCTCCTCATCAGCATGCATTTCTCCACCAAACGCAATAATATTTTTTTCGATATCAACAACCGCTTTAACTAATTCTCCATAATCAAGATGTATAATTTTTTTTAGTTCTTCAAAAGACACCGGATTTGAGGCGACTTTTATAGGTGGCATGATGAGAACATTATATAATAGATTATTATGCCTCTGACAAAATTCCAAAAAGTTGTTGTTGATATTAAAAAACATCGTTATATTTTTGATATCAAAATATTGAAACAACTTAAATTGCCCAATCTTTACTAAAAATGTCGCAATTACTGAACACCGCTCGAACCTTTTTTGAACAAAATCCTTAATTGCCGCGCTTCGCGCGGCAGAACCGAAACTGAACGCTCGGGCGGGCAAAAAGAAAGGGGGTTGGGGGGAATAAATTTTTGCCCGCCCCCGCTTTCCGCCGCCGCCGAATTTCGTGCCAACTTAGTTGGCACGCCGCGTTCATCTGTAATTTAGCAAACTTTGGCTAAAAACTAAAGCCGGATTTCTTTTTCGAGCCAATCAATTTTTTCGTGCTTTCTTCGCCAAAAAATATCTTCCCAAATGTAGTGAACCGCGAGCATTGAATACTCGCCGTATTGCTTCTTGATATTGTCCCTAATTTTGTTTGCTGAAACAAGCGGCTTTTCATAGAAAAGCCGAGAATATATTTTTTGTTGCCACGGTGCGATGTGGTCGAAAGTATTATATTGGTGGCAAACTTCAAAAAGCAAAATGCGAGCGGTCTCTGGTCCAACTCCGTATAATTTCATCATCTCTTTTTTCGCACTCTCCTGGTCTAGTGTTCGTAATTTTGGTTCGTCAATTTTGCCTTCGGCAAAATCCTGCGATAAACGCTTTATAAACTTTGCTCTATATCCAATTTTCAAATCTCTCAATTCTTTTTCCGAAACATCGTTAAGTTTTTCCGGCAACCAAATAGCGAAAATTTCCTTACCATCAAATTTTAGTTTCGTTCCGTAGTTATCGAGCAAAACGTTCGTCATTTGGACCGTTCGCCGAACAGTCGCGTTTTGTAGAAGCACAGCTATGATAAGAAGTTCGTATAGATTATGTGCGCTTGAATTTCGCATACCTAGCCATTTTTTGAAAATTGGATAAAAGCGTTTATCGCTTTTGGCTAGATTGTTAAATTCTTTCAAATCAGCGTTTAAGTCAAACCGCCAGATAATTTCCTGTTTAATTTTTTCAAGCTCGTCCTCGGAAATATTTTTGTCGTAGAAAACAGAAACTTTGATTTTTGGCTTTTGCGTTTCGCCCTTATTTTCAATTTTGACCCCAAAAATTCGCTTACTAATTCTGATTGTCTGCCAATATCTATCAGATTTCCAATCACTCAACTTGTTGGGATAATGTGAGGGTTTATGAAAAGTACCGTCAAAGTGGAACGGCGAACTTGGAGAAATAAAAAATTCCTTTTTATTTTTGAAAGTTTTAGTTTCCATACTTTACTAATTCTTGAAAATCATCAGGCAGATAATCAATCCCACCAAACTCTTTTATAACAACTGATTTTATTTTCTGCCTAACCTCCGGCTTGATAAAAGTAATTGTCATTTCTTTTTCTCCACCGATACTTTCGCAATCATCCTCAATTAAAATATCGGGGATAATTCTTTCCGCTATTTGGGTGTAAGTTTCTCCTTTTTGGCGATGATAAATTTCTCCTTTTGGAAAATCATATTTACCAAGAACTTCTTGATCCATTTTTAGACCTTCTTTGCCGACAATTTCATCGCCTCTCGCTTTTTTGTTCTCTGTCAAAGAACTTAGATATAAAATAGTTGCACCTTGCTTAGCCCAATTTTTTAACTTTTCTACAGCATTACTGATTGGAACGTATGAGCCAAAATCACGGATTGCTTCTCCTTGAGCTTTTACTTGTTGTACAATTTCGCCTCGGGTTTTGCCGATTTCGCTTTTTGGCATCAATATCGTTCCTTGTAGAAAAATTAAGATTTTCATAATACCTTACTTGAAACCTCGGGCGTAAGCCCGAAGGATGAAGTTAACTCCAGAATGAAGGATGAAGTTAACTCCAGAAT
>Ga0154980_123_pt4 | contig 33468 bp, 35 predicted proteins | sample RifCSPhighO2_01_FD_105948 | JGI IMG/M metagenome (GOLD analysis project Ga0154980, IMG submission 105948) | Candidatus Roizmanbacteria bacterium RIFCSPHIGHO2_01_FULL_39_12b | reverse complement strand
AGACACACGCATCTTGCATTTTGTCACAGACATTCTGCAAAATTTTTCAATATACAAGCAGGCATTTAGAATTGCCTTTACGAAGTTTTCAATAAGCGTCGCGTTTTTTTACTCTCTTGCAATAGGTGTTGGGATTATGGCAGTACTTTCCCGCATCCAATCATTTGTGCCTGCTGGCAAAAAACGAGCGAGCGTATTTATTGCTTCATGTTTGATAGCGTTATGTTTGTTATTTTTCATTTACCCAATTTTTGACGGCAATTTTCTATATTCAAGAGCAAAAACAACAATACCCAATCAATATTTTGAATTATTTGACTACCTAAAAACCGTTCCCCGTGACGAGCGTATCCTTAACGCTCCCGTTGGCTGGAACTGGGGCTGGACAATCTATAAATGGGGTTACACCGGGTCGGGTTTATTGTGGTACGGAGCTGAGCAGCCGATTGTTGATAGGACATTTGACGTCTGGGAGAGCTCAAATGAAAATTTATATTGGGAACTTTCAAACTCGATGTTTAGTGAGAATTTTGATAAAACCAAACAGTTATTAGACAAATACCAAATAGACTGGGTTTTGTTTGATGAGAACGTAGTCCCCTACCCCAATGTTAAGGCATACAAATACAGCAGTCAGTTCAAGAAAAATTTACTTTCGTCCGGTAATTTTCAGGTCGTCAAAACTTTTACAGATCCTTTAAATTTGTCTGCGCCTTTGTATCTTGTTAAGGTTATTCATCCGAATAATATTCCCGGCCAAAAATTGAGTCTACTCTCCGGGGAGACATTAAACATTGGCCCTTATGTCAAATGGATCAATAATGACACGGCATTTTCGGGCTATAACACATATATCACTGATTCCAAACAGCCATATGATGTTTACATTCCGTTTAGATCGCTGTTTACAGGAAGAAAAACCGACGAGAGGTATTTTGGAGTTGAGCAGGATAATGAGGGGGCATTGACATTTTTGGCTCGACTGTCAGTTGACATTAGAGATTTTGACGCCAACACCGGCAATGTTCAGTTGTCAGAGCCAGCATTTATTAACGCCTCCATTAAAAGCGGTAAAACATCGCTCATCAGTGTTCGTCTGTCTAAATCAGACACACCCGCCGTTTACAACTCATATTTTGATACTAATTTTTTGAACCACAAAGCAACGGACTGTGGATCAAATTCTGCAGGATTGTTTGAACAGCCGTCAACTAACGACAAAACGCTAAAGTTTGTGTCGCGAAATAGTGACAACTGTTACGATATTGCTTTGCCCGAACTCACACATGATAAAGCCTATTTAATTTCGGTCGCCCACAAACATCTGCAAGGTAAACCGATGCAATTTGCCCTCATTAATCATCTTTCGAATAGGGCCGATATTGATGTAAGTTTATCGGAAAATAGTGAATTTGACACTGACTATTTTGTAATTCCTCCTGGTAAAAGTGATGGGATTGGGTACAGTTTGCACTTTAACAGCAACTCTATCGGGCAGTATTTTACTGAAAATGAACTCGGGGACATCCAGGTTTACGAAATGCCATACGAATACTTGACAACTTTGTCTTTTGTTAATAGAAACAAGGCAACCCGCAAGCCAACTCTTGCATATTTTTATTCGTTTCATAAAGAGTTTCGAGCTTATGCAATTTCATCAGATAGTATGCTTGACAAATTTCTGCCATTTTTGTCTGGGACAAGACTTGAGAATCATTACCGGGTCAATAATTGGGCTAATGGGTGGGAAGCTGACTGCAGTTTGATTGATTGTAATCAAAGTCAATTTGTAATAATTTTCTGGCCACAGTATCTACAATATGTTGGGTTTGGTGTTGTTTTGATTGCTCTACTGTTTGTGATAATTAAGAAAGATGGCTCAAAAAAACTTAATCACACACCTATAAATATAAACTAGTATTACAATCCTCTTAAAATTATTGTCGCCAAAAAACGAGCTGTGCCGGCGTCAACCCTACTTGAACCAGCACACCCATTTCGACTTGACAAGATCGCATATACTCTCTATAATCGAGAGTATATGAAAACGTATGACATGAGTCTTTTCACCAAAAAAATCTACGACTCCTCTCTCCAGTTATTCTCCGTAAAAACATTTGCCGATCTTTTTGAACTCAATAAATCAAGTTCATTCTATAAAATTATCAACCGATTGATAGTAAGCGATGTTTTAGTTAAGGTTGAGAGAGACAAATATCTCCTCGTTAATTACACAGGTGGTGAGTTTGCTTTGGCTCATTTTCTGTATGAACCTTCCTATATTTCATTTGAAAGTGCCCTTAGTTATTATGGCATCCTTTCACAATTTCCACATGAAGTAACCAGCGCTACATTGAAACAAACTCGATCAAAAAAATTAACAGGCAAACAATTTGGCTATTATCACTTAAAAAAAGAGCTCTTTTGGGGATATATAAAAGAAAACAACTACCTCATTGCCGAGCCGGAAAAAGCCTTACTTGACCAAGTATATCTCTCAACAAAAGGGATTAAAAAAAGTCATCTTGACGAATACGACCTCTCACTAATTGATAAAAAAAAATTACAATTATATAGGCAAAAGTTTACACAAACGAAGCAGTTTAGTAAAACTTTAAACATTTTAATATAACCCGAACCGATATGATAACTAAAAATCAACTTAATGCACTTACTGCCACGATGAAAACAAATACCATGACAATTTATCGTGAATACCTTCAAATTCTTTTTTTAAGCCGATTATATACACAAGAAAAAAGTAATAAGATATTTTTTAAAGGTGGAACAGCAATTCATCTTTTGTTTAAAGCGCCACGATTTTCTGAAGATTTGGATTTTTCTGTCATGTTGTCTGAAAAAGAATTTATAGTATGCATACATGAAGTTTTTAAAAAACTTACCTATGAGGAAAAAATCATTTTTAAAGAAAGAAAGACAATCTCCGGAAAAAGATTTTTGCTGACTGCAAATGACCCGGAAATTTTACCCCATGCGTGCTTTATTAACCTTGACTTTTCATTTAGAGAAAAAATCATCCAGCCGGAAAAATCCATTATAGACAGCCAATATCCTGTGATTTTCACTTCTTTTGTACACCATATATCAGCGCAGGAAATGTGTGCGGAAAAAATCAGAGCTCTTATAACTCGTCAAAAAGGGCGAGATCTTTTTGATCTTTGGTATCTTATTTCAAAAGGTGCGTCTATTGATTCTGACTTAGTACAGGAGAAATTAAAATTTTATAAAATGACTGGAGATCAATTACCTCTCTTGGCAAAGAGAATACATGCATTTACTGAGAAAGATTTTATTGTTGACATGAAACCATTTGTCCCCGTGAACGAACGTGATAGATTAAAGGAAACTTTTGATTATATAACAAGCTATTTGCTAGAAAAATTAAAACCCTCTTAAAATCATTGTCGCCAAAAACCGGGCGATACCAGCATCGATTCGGTCCAATCCAGACCGTTTTTCATAATGTTTGGGACTATCAAGGTAGGCTCTTAATTTATCTGCCGTACTATTGTCTCTAAGTCGGTCGAGTGTTATTCTTCCTTTGGGAACGCTCACATTATCGATCCCAGTTGATGAGTGAGATAATGCTGATAAAAACCGATAAGCGTTTCTCATTTGACCTTGAGGAACTGAGGTGTCAATAATACCTCTCATTGTTTCTTTTGGATTTACATGAATATCTCTGTCCCTCATCATTTTTCTCATTCTTCTTGCCATAATTGTTCCTGAAAGCAATCCACCAGCTGCTATAAGAGAATTTAGAGCATCGAGATAATCTGGTCTAGACAAAGGGTCTCCTGTGGAAGGTCGACTTAGTTGTTCAATATAGGCTTTAGTTGCAGGATCATCAGCCATTTTTGTTGCTGTTGCATCTAAAACTTCTCCTCTATCGTTAACAGCAAATCCATGATAGGTATCATCCCTTAATGAGCCTACCATAGTATAATGTCCATCCTCAAAATCGACCCAAGGATTACGATCGGATACTTGAGTATTTCTTGCAACTCCAACTCCCGCCATGTAGCCTAAAGCCATATTAACTTTCGAATCAGGATGAACGATCGTGTTTGAGATTAATGCCTGTTCGTTACAGACATCACAATCACAAGTTGACATTCCTTTCTCTGTTCTAAATCTTTCTTCAATATCGTGTTCATTTACTAATTTTCCCCCAGTTGGATCAGTAACTGAATAAAGTTTACTTTCTCTAACTTTTCTAAATATTTCTCCTGTGCCTGTACTTGATGTAATGCCTACCTCTGCTGCAAGCTCTAAACGTTCGCTTAAAATATCTTTGTCGTCAACTCCTTCAAGAAAAATCGGAGCAACAGCTTTAACCCCCGCTTCCTTGTTTGGACTTAAGTTAGCGTATATATACGCTTGGGTAAAAAGAGGTGAAGTTCCACTAATTTTAACTAAAACCGTACCATCTATTAATTTAAATGCTCGCGAATTTACTCTACTACCTTGTAAATTTTGAACGAAAATATTAGCTATTGTATAGCCTTCTTTTATGGGTACTTTAAACTCGACTGTAGCAAGCGGTGCTAAGGTAAAATTTCTCAGCATGAAAATCTCATCAGATCCGCGTGGTAATGGCCGGCTTGGATATGAGTTTCCATGAGTAAAATCTTTAAGTTGAATTACAGGGATCTCCTCTTTGGTTCTTCGCTCCATCTGCCAACTACCATGTTTGAATTCAGATGTAGTTTCAGTAATATAATAACCTCCCATTTTTCTATCATCTGAAGCTGCTATCGACCATGCTTGGATCGGGGCGTTACTTCGACCAGTCTTAAAACCTGACATTGAAGGACTAAGTTCTGTTGTTCTCGTTGGACCAGTCCCGTCGGAAAAAAGATAATCTGCGTACTTTGTCAAATTAGGCCCATGCATTAATCCCCATGCTATTAAAAAAGTTGATAATGGATAGATTGGTCGTCTTAATAACCCCTTTATATGTCGAGTAAATGTTCGTACGCGTGAGATTTCTTGAGTCGGTTGCGCTCTCACCTGATATCCTGCATCTTGCAACTCTTTAATAAACTCGACAAGAGGTTTTTTCTCATCGTCTTCTCCTTTTTCTGCACCTTTAATTTTAGTTCTTTCATCAAGAATATCTAACAAAAAAGCTGATATCTTTGCTCTATTATGGCCATGTCGAATTTCTGTTGTTAAAGTGTCTAGATCGACTTCATCAAGCATAAGTAGATCTGAAACCGAACGCAACTCGATTGAACCAGTCGTCATATTTACCTGTCTAAACTGTCGGCCATATGTTGCATGATCTAACAGTTCTACCATACGATGCATTTTTTCTTTTGTTGAGCCACCACGAAGAGAATAACGCACTTCAGGGCCATTAAAATCAAGTGATAATTCCCTCTCTAGATAGCATGTTAAACTCCGCCTCAATAAACCTCGAGCTCTTTCAAATTCTTCACCACCTCGAGATTTCTCCATGAGCTCATAAAATTGCTTAATAGAAGGATCTCCTAATGCATCAATAAGTTGTGCAAAAACTTCATCTTCTTTATACAGAAGATCGTTAAACTCATCCTTAGTTAAAAGTAAAATCTCTTCTCCTTTATACGTATCAACAAGCGTATCTTTGTCATCAAAAATACTCTGAGCTTTCGTACGATTTTTTTTATTGGATAAATTATCGGCTAGCGAACGAACCGCAATAACTTTTATCCTTGAATCGGATAATGGACCATCTTGTCTCTTTAGTTGTTCTTCGATGATCAATTTTTGAAGCTCAAGTGTTCTATCATAATCTAAAACACGATTACCCTCAGATTCTGGTTTATAAACCCTAGGTAAATCCAACCACATCATTAAATCCCCCCTTTGAAGTGTTTCTGTGCCAACACTTAATGGTTCTTTCCCTCTGTATGCATAGACCTTTTCTGATAAACCATACTCAGTCTTTCTCTCGCCAGACTTCAACGATCCCAACGGGGTAAATAGCTTCCCTGCCAATAAATTTCCTCCAGGTATCCAAGCTCCAGCTGTTAGATAACCTAACCATTTTGTGTCCATAGTACCTCTAAAAAAAGATACCAAAGATACATCAGCTACTACATGCCCAATTAAACTTTCAAACCATAACCCCCCCCGTCAACATTTGATTGGCAGCATGTCTCCTTTCAATGTCTTTCCAATCTGATTTATCTCTTCCTCGGAAAGTATATGTTGGTAGTTTGTTTGTAGGTGGTTGTTCTGCTTCTTGTTTAATGATTGGATTTCCTTCATGACTTTCATTCATTCTTACATGTTACAATATTTCCATGAAAATAATTCATACTCCTGCTGGTGTTTTGCACCAAACTGCCCTACCGGTTGAAAAAGTTGATAAAAAAGTCAAAGAATTACTTATTGAGATGGCTAAAACTTTAAATCGTCAAAAAGATCCGGAAGGAGTTGGGTTGGCTGCCCCTCAAGTTGGAGTTTCGAAACAAATTTTTCTTATAAAACCAAGAGCTGATTCTACCCCCCAAGCATTTATTAATCCAAAAATACTAGGTACCGCGTATAACGTACCGCGTAACACGAAAAGAAAATCCGACCCGAAACGTAAAACGTTAGACATGGAACGTGATATAAAAAAGAAAGAACGGGTTCAACTTGAAGGGTGCCTGTCAATTCCTAAAATCTGGGGAGAGGTCAAAAGACCTGATAAAGTTAAAATTAAGTGGCTTGAGGAGAGCGGACGTGAACACACAGAGTGGTTTGAAGGATTCCCCGCCGTTGTTATCCAACATGAAATGGACCATTTACACGGAATACTTTTTACCAAACATGTGATTGAGCAGAAAAATCCTTTATACAGAGAAGAAAACGGCGAGTTGGTCGAATTTGAAATATAGAATATTTCTATCAAACATATCTTTCAATCTCTTGTAGCAATACACCTTTGAAATCCTTAATGACATTCCAGTAACTTTTTGGTAGAAATTGTTTTAACTCTTTCGTAAAATCTACAGAAACAGATTTGATGATATCCTGAATTTTAACAAGTTGACCTTTATTTTCGACACTTAACATGTTTGCTCTTAGCAAAAAATACAAATCATAAAAATCACGTCCTTTCCGACGTTCAAGACAGGCATGAATTTTCTCTTCCACCAGTTGAAATTTTTTAAGTTGCATAATCGAATAACTTGGGATAAAATCGCTCACGATCGTGGCAAATTGACCGGAGATATTTTTTTTCCTAAATGAAATTTCCGTTTGCAGGTTTATAACTTGTTCGTAAATTCTTGACTGGATAATCGCCAGATATCCACCAGTAGTTCTTTTTGATTCACTAATCTCAATACTCAATCCTTCCCTCTCAATTTCTTTTAGAGTATTTACAACACAATCTTCAATCATTTTTACCGAACCGTACTTTGCACTAAAATCCAAGTCCTCTGAAAAACGTGGACTGCCATAAATTATCCGCAATGCCGTTCCTCCCTTGAATAGAATATTTTCTGTTTGAGGTTGGGTATAAAAATATGATAAAAATAGATGTTGTAGATATTCTCTTTTGATATTGAGCTCTGTAGACTGATATTTATTGGCCAATTGTTGAATTGTTGATGTTGTTAGCATAAACTTTTTACTAATTTTATTAATTTTTCTCTCTGGAAAAGCCTTGCATATTGCAAAGTCATGTTTTTATCAAGTTTTTTAGTTTGAAAACGGTCGTTAGGTGATTTTCTGCCAAGAGAGACATAATATAAATAATCCACAAACGCCTTTTCAGGAGTGGCAACCAGAATTTGCCTACTCCCGTTTTTTTTCATAATATAGCCGGTATAGGCGGATTTTTTAATTGTAAAATAAGCAAATTCCCTGTTATTGGCATTAAATAACCGTGTTGGTTTGGTTGTCGCACAGGTAATTGTGTACACCATCTCCGGAATAACGGAGTGAAAAGCAAGTGCGTATTCGAACGAAATGTATGATGGAACATATAGTTTATTAGCAATTTCTTCCTCGCTTATCAGATCTGTTTTCAATGCGTAAAGCCCCCGTTTGAGCCGAATGAACAGATCTTGTTTCGTCTGTTGTTCTAAAAAATACTTCGCCCTGTGGCCTTTTATTTGAAATAGTCGCTCAAACTCCTGTGTTGTAAAAACCTGCCGGTTATTCTTTAACAGTATTTCTCTGATGGCAATTGGTTTCATTAAAGTAGATATTTTTATACTTAACTGAAATCAGTTTACTTTAGCAGTTGCCCTTTGTCAAGTAGTAATCGAATTTGAGATACAAGTTCATTTTACTTACCTAATTTCTCAGAATGCTTAAATCTTAAATAACATATTGAGGATGAAGATCCATAGCAATTGCGATTTCATCAAACTTTGGAACAAGAGCAATTAAGGCTTTTTTCTGTCTATTGACGTTGAGACACCCCTGTCTATTGAATCTTTTTGCATTGCATAAAGCATCCTATACATCCTCTCAACTACTGCTTGTGCGTTTTGCCGATCTTGCTTTGATAATTGACCATACGATTGTAAAAAAAGATCTGGATATAGCCTTATACAATTTAATCCTGATGCAAACATTTCACTTGAATTATCAAAAGGATGACCATCTTTAGTTGTTGTTGTACACTTACAGGCTCCAGGAATATAGAAACTTTCAGTAAACATTTGAAATAAGGGATCTTGTGCCAATTCTATTCTCTTAACAACGCCAGGTCGCAGGGAGTAATACTTCATTATAAAATCTGCATTCAATTGTTCTCCGTTGACAACGTCACTATTTAAATCCCAAAAAAGCGTATGGGCCAATTCATGAGATGATGCGCTTTGTCCATCTCCCGGATATAAAGGGTTCGTAAATAAAGACGTTGGCATAATAACTCTATATCTATTTAAGTTTAGTTGTGAAACATGAGAAGTATCTTCCTCTGAAAACTGAGCTTCTGGAAATTGATCTGCAGTTACATATACTCTTGTTTGTCTTTGGCTCATCAATGGTCTGACAGTATCATACGTTCTAATAACTTCCGCTACTTGTGCTAAGTCGCCCTCCGATATTGCCTCCTCAGCAAAAAATTTCGTTGCAAACACTTTAGTAGGAGAATATTCAGCGACTATAACTTGAGCTTGAGAAGTACGTGCAACAGGATAGATCCTACTAGACTTTACTGCGCCATCTTTTGAAATCGTTGCAACGGTCACCATCACACGATCTTGAACGTCTTCAGGAAACAATCGAAATGAAAGTACTCCCATAGTACCAAGAAAATTTCGTCTTAACCCTTCATCTGCAGGAAGTCTTCGCCACGCTTTATAATCATCCGTTGTTAAAACAGCACTCCCAACTAGGGCTCCATCTGGAGGTCGTGAGTCAATTTGAGCTGACTACATTAAGGTATCTCCATCTTTTAATGGTTGTGTGCTATGCTGTCCTCAGAAATTCTTAGATTCCAACCATGAATAGTAGTTGGCACTTCAGGATCTGGAATTGTTTCACCATCTTTAAATATTCTATTGTCTAACCCACTTGGTCTTTCTAGTTGTGCACTTTCCCCACCTACTGATCCAACTATCGCACCACCACTAAAGGCTGCAAGTCGTTTCAAAACTTCACGTCGACTAATTTCTGTTTGGCTGTCAATCATTATTCAATGATACAGAAAACATTTCAATCTGTGTAGAGATTATTTTTAAGATCAAAATAGTGATTTTTATATATTGACATTTTGTACATTTTGGCTATAATAGCTATATATGAATAAAATATCAGTTTCCGCAACCGACCTAAAAAATAATGTTTCAGATATTCTCAATACCGTTTATTTTGAGAAAACTACTGCCGTGATCGAACGTCATGGCAAACCGATAGCTTTTATCATCCCCGCTGGTAAGCCTGATAAAGAAAAGATCGCAAAAGCTCTTAAGGAAACATTTGGCTTAGTCCCTGACTTCCCCAATGTTGTGTCAAAAAGATATCTTAGAAAAAGAGATGTGCGTTTATGAAATATCTACTAGATACTAACGTCATTATCGATCATCTGCGTAAAAGACACTTTATTGAAATTGATTGGGTAGCCTCAGGATGCGCAATAAGCATAATTACTCTAGGAGAACTATATTATGGGACCTATAAATCTAACCGACCCCAAGAAACTTTGAAAGCCGTTATTAAACTTATAGAAGACTCTGGAATATCGATAGTTTATCTTGATGAAACAATTATGAAGATCTATGGAGAAACAAAAGCAGAGCTTGAGACAAAAGGAGAACGAGTTGATGATTTTGATTTAATGATTGGCGCTACAGCGCTGGTTAACGACTATGTTCTTATCACGAGAAACAAGAAACATTTTGAAAGAATTAAAAACCTTCGGTTAATTTAATTTAGGCAGCAACTGCTGGAACATCAATAGATTCGCTGACTTTTTTAACAGGCGGGTTAATATGAATTAACTTCACAAATGGTCTTTTCCCCTCGATGGTGTCTTTTTTAATACGTTTTATGCATTTGCCACACAATCTTATCTGCATTTGAAAACCGTTCTCATCAATAGTTACCCTTTGAAGGTTAACCCGAAAAACCCTGTTTGTTTTTTGGGCGCGCTTCTTCCATCTTCCCCCCGCAACACCCCGATGATGAGTATAACTTTTTCCAAATTGTGAGTGTTTACCACACAGGGCACACATTGCTGCCATAACATTACAAATTCTAAATAATAAAACGCAAAAATAGCTTAAATATCAAAAATTCAACCTCAATATGATAACACAAAAATCAGGCATTTGCCAATCCTTCAGTTATTGCATTAAGAATTTCAGGAGATAATTTTCCCTCGGTAAGTATTTGTTGCCAATACTTCTTCATCAAATCACTTGATGAGGAAGTCGCCCTCACCGACTTGACAACATCGACAGGATCGGCCAAAGCAAGCTCGGCAATTTCTATTGGGGCAACAGGAAGCGCAAGCTGCACCCGATCGGCAATATGTGGAACAGAGACACTGCCAACGGGATGACCCATCACGCTTTGTACAAGCGGAATATAATACTTAATCACTTGACGACCAGTTTTACTAGACTCGATAGCACACACAACTGTTGCCAGCTTGCCATCCCATCTGGGACCATAAGTGTCAAGGCTTATCTCATTTGTGATAAAATCACCGCTTTGCCATAACACAATTATTAAAGATCCATCTCCAAGCCTAAATTCCTGATTAAAAGGTTTAGTATCCCCCCAAATGCCGTTTCTGCTAAGTGGGGGCATAACAACGAGGTTGTCTCCATCAACCTCATCGGTTATCGGGGTTCCGCTAAATGAATCAGTGTCGGCAAATAAACATTTTCTCAATATCGGCTCCGCTCTTACAAATTGTGCTTGCCCGGAATCATCAATAGTTGTGTAATAAATCGGCTGTGCGTTAGGGACGGGAGCCAGTCCGTCATATCGAGGACTCCAATCTCTTTTGTCGTGCATGATAAGAGGTACTCCTCCTAAATCATGTCGAGGCTCTTGTCCGGAAGTATCGGTAAATTGAACAGCAAGATCCAGCGATGATGAAGATGGCTCGTCAACAGGAGTTATAGCTACGGTAAGGCTTCCGGTTGACAAAACCACTTTATCACCCGTGGCGGTAGGAAGAGAGAATTCTGAATGGGGAATAACCGGAGTCTCGGACTGTTGATCCACAGATGGATTATCTTTATCTAGCATATTGTATTACAATTAATTTTAACATAGTATTATACAATACAATATGTATTTTTTATCTCTTTTACAGAATCCGCTGATGGTCGTTTTTTTTTTGGTTATTTTAGTTATCACCGTCTCGATTCACGAGTTTGCCCATGCTTGGGCAGCTGACAAACTCGGAGACCCAACTCCGTCTTTAGCAGGGAGATTGACACTTAATCCGGCTGCCCATCTTGACCCTATCGGATCAATTATGTTTTTGTTAATCGGCTTTGGCTGGGGCAAGCCCGTTCCGTTTGACCCTTACAATTTGCGCGATCCAAAACGAGACGCAGCAATTATTTCGCTTGCCGGCCCGGCTTCAAATTTAGCTCTTGCAGCTGCTGCAGCTTTAATTTTGAGGTTTGGTGTTGATGGGGGCATTATTGCAGGTATTTTAGAAACTACAATCCACTTAAATGTCGTGCTTGCTGTTTTTAATTTACTACCTGTTGCCCCACTTGATGGATTTAAAATTGTCGGCGGATTGTTGAGTGACGAACAAGCAAGAGAGTGGTATTCACTCGAGCGTTATGGAATTATTTTTCTGATATTTTTACTGGTGCCCTTTACTGGCGGGCGGTCAATGCTGGAAATTTTTGTTGTCCCTATAATTCAAAACATCACCAATATATTAATACCGTAATATATAGCGTCATTCTGGAATCCCGACTTAGTTGGGATGATAGAATCTTATAGAGATCCTATCGCTACGCTCCAGGATGACAGGAGGAATGGACTCCAGGATGAAAGTTGAAAAATAAGTCCATGATGACAAAAATATTGTCATTCTGGAAGGATCCGCCGGCTGGCGGAGACGATAGAATCTATGGAAAAACAATTTTGTGTTTACATTTTGACTAACAAAAATGACACCACTCTCTATGTTGGAGTAACTAGTAACTTTCAAAAGCGTGTATGGGAGCATAAAAATAAGGTTATTGAGGGATTCACAAAAAAATATAATCTCATCAAGTTGGTTTACTACGAAATATTTGATGATGCTGTATCAGCCATCTCAAGAGAGAAATCCCTTAAAAATCTAGTACGAAGGAAAAAAGAAGCATTAATTAACAAAATTAATCCTAACTGGGACGACTTATATCCTAAGATCCTATCGGCCTAACAGCCTCCAGGATGACATTAACTACTGTGAGTTCTGTTTGATACACTGAGCGTAGTCGCGAGCAGTGTAACCGTCTTTAATTGTCCCGTCGGCAGATTTCATGTCAGTTGCACAATTTTTTATCTCAGACAGTGGTTTAATTGCCGGAGCTGCAGTTGGAAGAGTTGCAGTCGGGGTTGCTTCAATGGCTTGTGTCGGCAACAATCCAACGCCAACAGTCGGGGTAACTCCCGCTCCCTCACCAACTTGAACGCTAAATGGCACACCAGCGTTGTTGATCTCCTCCTCCCCGATTCTGATGACAAAATAATATGTCCCGGGGGTAAGCAACGTTATATCATGCATATATTTTGTCTGGTCATTGCCCAAATCATTAGTTTCACTTGGAGGAACAAGAAAATTAAGGGCGGTTGACGAGGTGCCATAATTAACAACCGGTTGTAAATTGGCTCTAGTCGTATAGGTTACTCTAAATGAAGTTCCCGTGACATTTTCAATTTTAATATCCTGCGGGTTTAAGTCAATGGCTTTTCCTCGCTGAACAAATCGAAGCCCAAACCAAATCAAAACAATCGTAATTAAAAGGCCAATAACAATTGAAGCCAGCTTAACAATCTTCTCTTTCGACATATTCATGTTAGTTTATCTTAAAAAAAACTTGACCGCAAGCCCTAATAACACCGCCAAAATGCTAAGAGGCAACATTACATTGATATTTGTTGCTGTCTCAAACAGTCCGGTTTCCGGCAAGCTTGAGACTGTCGGAGCCAGCGTGTTAGTTGGGGCAACAGTTGTCGAGCCGGTTGATGTCGGAGTTGGCGTCGTTGACGAATCTCCTCCCCCGCCAATTGTAATACGTGACGTTCCGTTTTCACTGCAGTTGATGACGTCAGTTGCATCAAAATCATTGTTGGCAATGTTTGAGTCCTCCCCCGTTTCTCCCGGCGTACAAATATATGAAAGTGTTGCGGTGCCATCAGTCAAGGCTTTAAAAGTTACTGTTGCGACTGTCCCGGTCCCTTTTTTAAAGTCTCCCGGGTCATCAACTATTCCGGCGATATAAATCTGCCCCGCCGTTGAATAGTCGGCTTTACCAAGCGTCTTAAAATAGCCTCCATTTTCAATTTTTACTACTTCAAGAAGAGTTTTGTCGAAGCTTATTTTAGCGTCAGTTGCCAAAATTTCGTTAGTTCCGGCATCAATATCAACTTTTATATCAAAATTTTCTCCTTTGGGAGTTGTTTTTGTTGTCGGATCAAACTGAAGACTGGCAGCTGAAACGGCGCTAGCTGAAGTTGTCAGAAAAATCCCCGCCAAGAAAATTATGTAAATAAGTAGTTTTTTCATCATTGTATTTCGACCGTTGATCCTATTGCAATTGTAACTAAATCTTCATTTTTATGACTGAATAAGTTGGTGTCTGAGACCGAGTTTGGCGACAAGTCAAAACTGACTGTCGAAAGCCCCCGCTTTTGCGCTTTAAATGTCAAAATCATAATTTGGGTATCGGCCCAGATATTCTTTTTTGTGTTTCCTATCTGCTTTGCCCCGGTAATAATAGCCCCCATTGAATTTGGTTCAACGGTCTCAATAACATCATACCCCTCTAATTTACTTTCAGAGGACACATAGACAATTGATTTGGAGTATTTTAGTGCTAAATCAAATCCTACCGCGTCAAATTCTCCGCTATTGGCATAAACTCCAAGCCTCACATTGTCTCCAACCTTAATTGGATTTTTGTTTAATATTTTTAATCTAAATCCTGACTTTGTCTTTAGTTGAGATGCTGATTGTTCCTGAGTTTGCATTAATTTCTCTGAAACTGTCCTTTTTGATTCTTTATAAGCGGATTTCAAGATAAAAATACCTAAAATCACCAGAACCAAAACGGTCATCCCAATTAAAATTACCCATCTTTTTGTATTATCTTGTTCTTCCATGTTTTTAAGACGTAAAATTCATTATATCCTAAATTAGTTCATTCCTGGTCAAATCGAATTTGTAGTGTTTCAATCTGCAAAGCATGATCCTGAGTATTACAGGTCCCGTCCCGGTTTAAGTCGCAAAGTTCACTGTGACTGCCGTACATTGATCTTACTTTAGTAATGTCATACGAGTTACAGATCCCATCCTGCTCCCCTGATGGTCCTTTAATATCACAAGCCGGTTGATAAATATCGGACAGATCAAGAGTCGTGTCACCTTTTGAAAGGGATATTCTTCTTCCATGGGTCTGATAAGTGCCCGGATAGGTTTCGTGAGGAATTCTGTCGCCAACTTTTTTTTGCAGGTGATTGGGACCTTTGACGTATAAGAAATAATTCCCATCAGGCAAATTAAATGTTGTGTTCCCCTCCCAAACAGCTTCGTTGTCAGAGGTAAATTCAACTTGCTTGTATTCCGGACGTCTCATCGTTTCATTTAAAAGTCCGATTTTAATATTCATGCGATCGCGAGGACTGGCCGGCTTTCTATAAATCCCTTGAAGTTTTAAAAATATTTTAAGGTTTAGCTGACCGGTGGCCGGAGTCGGCCCGCCCGGCGTTGCGGTTGGCCCGCCCGGCGTTGCGGTCGGGTTGCCTGGAGTTGCGGTCGGGACAACGGCGCAGGCAATTTTCTTAACAAGATGAATATTACAGTCTTTAAATTCTGAGAAAACACCTTCTTGGGCATCCGACCAAAACTGCACCACGCCAACATAATCGCCAAAATCTTTTAATAACCCTTTACCGCTTTGATCGCCGTTTATCGCTCCTCCCCCGCACTTATTTAAGGCAGCAACATAAAGTTCTTTGACGTCTGACAACGCAACCGACTTGCCAATGAACGCCTCAACATACGGCTGGTAAAGTTTTTTAACCCGTTCGTCAATAGTGATCTTGTCCGAGATTATTCGTTCAACTATTGGGTGCACCATTAAGGACGCCGAACGCACTGGATTGCCATCCCGACCGTTCTCAAGCCCCAGATATAAACTATCAAATGAGGAAACGCCGGCTCTTTGGGGATCGGCGTCAACAATTTGTCTCACTGTCTGAGTCAGAAGTTGTTTGGCAGCTGCAACTTGATTTGGATCACGCAGTTTGGCTAGAATATCAGCAATAGTATTTGCCGGAATAAGTTCAAGTCCATCTTCTGGAGTCAGATGTTTGTAATAGAGGTTTTGCGGGTCGTTTATTATAGTTCTGTCTGAGGCGCTTGGGCCATTTGCCGAGTCGGTAATCAGACAATCGGCAAGAGATTCTCTCCACAAACCACCGTTGTGAGTTTTGCAATCACTGTATTTATGGGCGCCAAACCAACCGTTAACCGCCGTTTTTTCTTTAGAATTATTTAACAGCCCCGGTTGAGGTGGCGCGCAATATCTTGCCCCGTCATCAATGCCTGTGGGAGTTGGCTCTGTACCCGTTGGGGTCGGCACAACCACCCCGGCACACGTTGCCTGCGCAGGCTGGCGTGCGCCATTCGGACAAGACGAGGCAACCTGAGTCCCCTCTTGTTGTTGATCAATTTCAACCGCTTGCATTGACATAGTTGCTTGCTTACATTCATAGGAATCCCGTCCATAAAGATCTTCACAGGCTTTATTTACCGCATTATATGTATCTTTTAAGTTTGATGTCGGCTGTAAATATGAAGTTAGGGCCCGATAAATGATGGCGATAGCTTTATCCTCTCCAATTCCGACAACAGTGCAACCATTAAAACTCCCTCCCGTAACCATTAAATAATACGCATAATTGAGAACGCCGCTATTAACGTGCACATACCTGTTTTGTAGGTTGTCACATCCGGCCGGGCGCGCAGCAGGATTTCCCAGGCATTGTGAGGGCATACAGTAAAATCGTGGTGAGAAAAGTTTACTGGGTTGCGCTTGTATGCTTCGCTCCGGCGCGTCCATTCTTCTTATCCCCTGTTGAATATAATCTTCTCCGATTATCCAGTCTTCCCTGTCTATCGAATGGCCAAAAATATCAGAAATTGACTCATTGATCGCCCCCGATTGGTTCTCATACAAGAGCTTGGCAGTAAAATGGGTTAGGCCGTGGGCAATTTCATGTCCGACAATGTCTAGCGTTGCCAGCCCGGCACAAAAAATCGTGTCCAAAGAAATATCGCTAAATGAAGCATTAGGACAAAATGGGTGGCGAACGCCGTTTTCATCAATCTCAACTGCCTCATAGTTCAGATCGGCAATCATCCGCCTTCCGGCGTTATCCATCCCGTCCCGGCCAAATTTATCTTTCCAAAATGTATACATCGCCCCAAGAGCATCATAAGCTCGGTCAAATTCTCCGCCAACCGGAGGCTCGCCCTCTTTACGTTTACGAACACAAATATTTGTCTGCATCATATCAGTGCAGTCAAAAATTCTTCTGTCAACAGCGTTTATAATTTTATTCTCACTGTGAATTATCACGCCGGTAATCGTGTCAACATAGTAGCGCTTATGAAAGACAATCGGCTCGGTTGTGGAGCAAATGTCAACAGCATGTGTCAAATAACTGACGGGGTCAGTGTCGACTCCCAGCAAAGATTTATTGACAATAGTCATCGGATCAGGATTTTCTCTACATAACACCAAATTCTGTTTAGTAGTTCTTTGGGCAAGTGCAAGAGCCTTCACCTCAGCGTCTTCTCTTTTAAAATCACCTGTTGAAATATCATTAAAGTTAACTATTGTCGCTCCCATACCGGTCAGCTGGGTATTGTTTTTGACATCAAGCCTGACAACCGCTCCTAAAACCGGATACAGCGTGTCGTTAACATTAAGATTTTGCTGGTAAATGTAATTTTTTGTGCCGGCGGCGTTTGGGTGTAATTTTAGTTTACCCTCCTCAACTATTCTTAGAAGTCTGGCACTTTTGCTAAAATCGCGCGGTAAAATGGGTTGGTTTTCGGGTTGGTTGGGAACAGTTGTGTTTTCCAAGGTCTGTAAAATTGTCAACAATGTTGACGGGGAATCGTAAGTTTGAAGAAGCGGGGCTAAGCTGTTTAGTGTAATTCGGGAAACTGCCTGACCGCCTATATTCACAATTGATGAGTCAGCGCTCATATTGGAAGTATTAAATAACAGGTCCTCTTTAGCTTGCGTTGTGACAATATTTCGTTGATAAGTAGACTTCAAGAGACGAGTGATCCCCAAAGTTAGAATAAAAGCCAGACTGGCAGCGCACACTATTAAGATATGGTTATAGATGTTACTTTTAATTTTCATATTTCATTACTATTTCGGCTTAAACATAATAATACACTTTGTCATGCTGAACTTGATTCAGCATCTATACCAATTGATATAGATTCCGGATCAAGTCCGGAATGACAGGGACTTAACGCGAAACTCGTAATTTCATTATTCATCATTGTTTTGGCGCAAAATAAACCTCAACACCCGTGTTGGTAACATTGCCAATCTCATATAAAACTCCAAAAGCCTCAGTTGGAGTTTGAGGCTTGCCGGCAATCCCGCCGGTTGTGAATTTTAATCTTTCGGTTTCTGCGCCTTTTGTAATTTGTGCATTCACTATGGTGACGCAATCACTGCAACCGGCAGACGGCAGTTCGACGCTGTTAATGACAATTGCTGTATCATTTACTTTCACATCTTTTGAAGTTGCTGTAATTTTTTTACCAACAAAAACCGTCGGGTTTTCAACCGAATCTAAAATGTCTACTCCTTTTGGGTTAATAATATTTGAATCCCGCTGCTTGTTTTGAAGATCTTTTTCAACAAAAATATTAGCATTGCCCTCTTTGAGCGCTGAAAACGTTAGGATTGTCAGCGGTGTCGCATCAATTGCAATCGCTTTACCATCGTCTTTTATCGTGCCGGTCACGATCACTTCTCCATCTCTTCTTGTTGCAACAACATCAAAACGATTATTTAATGATTTGTTTGTTTCAAACGAAACAATATTCGGGTCAAATTTAACAACCGCATCATATCCACCGACGAGAATTTTTTCTGATTTTCCGGATAGCACTAGATCAAACTTTTCTTTCTCTGCGACAATCTGACGGTCGTTTTGTTTTCTGAGAGTAAGGGTTCCGACATTATTTTGTTGTTTAAAAAGCGGTCGTCCGGGAATAACCAATTTCTTTGTTATTGAATTTTTTTTACTTAGATAAAATCCTCCCGCAAATAAAATTGCAAGAATCAGCACAATTGAATATTTTGTTTTATAGAAACTATTTTTCATCATATCGTATTGTCATCGAATATAAAATAGCTGAACAATCAATCTGATTGATACCTCCGTCATAGTTAACGTCAGACCTTTCAAGCGCGTCTTGGGCGGTTAGGCCAATATCTTCAGAACATTGTACCCTGTCTCTGGCGTTAACAATTCCATCCTGTTCCGGCAGGTCGCCGACCAATATTGCAGCTCCGGTAAAGTCAAAATTATTATCTCCCTCTTCAAGTTCAATATTGCCTTGGTCACAGTTGTAATAACCTAAGTTGTCCTGTTCGTCCGGGTCAGCATCACAAACTCTCTTTTGCAGATGGTGAGGTGGTTTTATCAATACTTTGTATCCGTCACCCGGCGGTACTTCAAATGTTACCGAACCTGACCAAATTCCGTTTGCGTCAGGAGTAAAATTACCCGTTTGATAGGTCGCTTCCGTCAACCCACCGTCTCCCAACCCCACTTTTACCGGAATGCTTGATTTTGTCTTAGGTTTAGTTACTATTCCCTGAAGTCTTAACTTTAAGTTAAGATTAATTGTTTTGGGATCCCCTCCATCATCGCCTCCGCCTTGTTCACCAAATGAATACTGCGCGTCAGTTTTTGAAACATTATAGTCAGAGTCATCAACATCCCCCGTCATCTGGGCCGTTAAAAACTCAAGTTTACCCGAACCATTTTTTTTGCCTTTAAGTACAATTTCTATCATAACAGCATGGGGCAATTGATTATCTTCCGCCTTAACAACATAAGCCAGTTGGATTGTCCCAGCAGTTGGATCAACATCATTTTTCACTTTGACAAATGTTGATGAATCATCATCTCCTCCACCGCCGGTATTGCCTGTGGGAGTCGGATTAGTCCCTCCTCCACCGCCTCCACCAGTTGTTGCCGGTTGACAAACACCCCCAACACACTTCATCTGACAACCCGGCTGACTTGTATCAAGACAAAGAGACGGGCAATCGTCATCAGTCGTGCAGGCGCTACCGGCAGGACCCGCGTTTGCAGGGAGAGGTGGCGCAATGACTCCTACTGCCGGCTCGGCAACCTCAACTACCTCGACAATGTTTGGATCAAATTTCAAATTTAAATTGAATGCTGAAACTCCCGTTACTCCGCTTGGATTAAGTAATAATCGGTAATTTAATGGCTGCCCTACCAGGGCCGATTGCACTGCTTTTTCAAAACTCGCCGTAGCCGGAGCTGCTGCCCCAAACGTCCCAACTCCCCCACAATCGACAGATAAAGTATTTGTGGCGTCAATCCCAAAAATGTTACCGGCTGCCGTTCCTAAAAACTGACTTCTTTCCCGGTCAAGCTCGACTGTGGCTTGGCCGGCGTCGGTGCACTCGACATCAAAAGGGATTGAAACCGTTGAAGGCAGCTCCTCTCTTTGAGAAACAATGGTGTAAGAAAATCTATTTGTTGTTTTTATAAGACTTGTAAACGTAGTCTCTGTTGAGGAACTGGCAATTTCCTGGGTCTGGCGAAGCTTAATTGGCCCGACAACATTAAATACCGCATCAATACCGTTGATCCCACTGCCGGCAACTGTCGCAATTGAGAACAAAAACGGTCTTGACGACTCAACATCAACCGTCATACTGCCCGGGTTAAATTGGGTTGAAACGCTATTTTCGTCAGCCTTGGGCCTTATGGCAAACCGGTTTGCTGCCATGATAAAAAACCAAACAGCCAAAGCTGCAGAGAGAAGCAAAATGATTGAGCGGATTTTATAAGAAGTGGTTAATTTTAAAATCATAGATGTATCTTTTTATAGTACACAGTTCTTATATGAAATTACAAGAGTTTTTTATTCACTTGTTATAATATTTACAAATCTCGGTTCGTCAAAACGGGGCATGTAAACGGAGGCTGGCCCGACAATTTCCCAAGCGCTCGTGTCAGTCGTTTCAAAACTCACCGTTGAACTCCCGCTCTGTTTTGCCCTAAAAATCACGGTTCCCCAACATGTCCTGCCCGATGGCAATATTGTTGATGCCAAGTCAACAATTCTAGTGATTATTAGTGTGCCTGAGTCGGTGTCGTTGATGACCTTAACCCGTTTTGTAAATTTAAAAGATGCGTTTTGGCATGAACTATCAGTAAATATTTCGTCCTGTTCCGAATATTCGACAAATTGAGAATTATACCTCAAAACGGCTGTTGCTCCGGTTACTTGTGTTTCAGGTGGTGTCGTCAAGAAAATATTAACTGGAAAATCAGTCTGTCCAGACGATAAGGAAACATTATTCTGTTTTTGTTCAAAAGATACCCCCAATTGTTTGCTTCCTGCCCGTGAGGGATATAAAAATCGATTTGCAGTAAACCAAAAAAATGCTGTTGATAAAATCAAAACTAGAATTATTAAAATGGTCTTGTTATTTTTCATTTTGAATAGTTTTCCCGCCAAACTTCATAGTCGGCCAAACTCGCCTTCCCGTCGCCGTTCACGTCACTTCTGGGATTTTTAGACGAGTCGTTAAATTCGCCTGCCCAGATGTCAAAATCAATTAAATCAATCATCCCGTTGCAGTCAAAATCACCTTTTTGGTACGTCGGGCACTCCCCGCCCAATGAACGCGTTGAGTTAGCAGTTTTCTGTGTAACCAGACGGGTAAAACCTTGAGTTGGGCCTTCTTCCGTTGCGGAATTATTTCGCTGAATTATGATAAACGACACAATGACCGTCGCGATAATTGCAAAGGCTGCAACAGACGACAGTACTAGATAAGTTCGTCCCACATATAAAATGTATCAGGAAAAAAGGAAGTTTTCAAATCCAGTTGTCACTTTAGTACGATTTTTTTAGGAGTCAAGTGACAAAAAAGCGAGGTTAAACGGAAGCTCTTTGGGCTCTTACAGCCTCTCTTGTTCGAGATAATTGAGCTCTCAGGCCCCGTGAAATTGGTCGTACTTGCGAAACTTGGGTTACCACTCTCATCGTCACAATCCTCCATTTAGTTGTTGACATAACATGCCCGTTAATTTCGTATTCTTCTCCATATTTTTCACAGGTCACCCATATCGTATCCCCGTCAGTAGCATTAATAAGAATATCTTGAACAGTCACATCTTCCTCACCGCTTGACTCCGCAACCGTCATCGTTGCCCGGACGCCGGAGGCCAGTGCATTGACATTCGAGTTGGTAAATGAGGCCTCATCTTTGGCTGCCTCACGAAATGCTGTCAAGGCTCCCCCACCGTCACTATGGCCAATGTAGGCAATGGCCGAACCATTCCCACGCATATCATCAATCACTTTTATTACCCCATTCATCTTTTTAGGCCGGAGAATGCTGCCGTCAAGCTGGCTAAGATATAAGGTTTTCTCAATAACTAGATCTGTTTGAAGAAGTTTACCTTTATCATAAAACTGCAAGGCAACATGTTCGCCGTCTTCAGCGTTAAAAATAGGCGTGGGAATGGGTTTTGGGGCTTCAACCGTTAAGGGTTGCACTGGAATAGTCACTTGAGGCTGATAATTAACATCACATTCGGGTCTGGCCTTAAGTGGTTGAACTTGCATTGATGGGGGAACTTGGGCTACTTCGGTGGTGTATGATGAGCGGGAAAAGGCTGTACCTAATGAGGCTACCGCCCTATTAACAACACTGGTTATTCCCTCAAGATGGGTCAAGCCAAACAATGATCCGCCAATTAAGCCAACTGAAGCAGCCATTCGCCAACTTCGTGGTAATTTTGCTAAAAATCTTCTGCTTATTCCTGGTTGGGGATGAATTACTGGTTCAACTACCGGTGTTAAAGCCGGTTGTGTTGCTGCTGCTTCAGGCTGAGCAACTTCAAAACTTTTGCCACTTTTAAACCGAGCTCGGGCAGAAGTACAGACCCGTCTGAACGTGGCCAAATCAACAGTTGCAAATTCACCGTTGCCTGCTTTTTGCTGATCGCGAATATATGAGTAGACATCGCTTAGCGCTGTTGAAAATTTTTGCTGGTCAAGCGCACTCGTATGGTCAAAACCAACCTCAAAAACTCGTGAGGCAAGCATGCGCGCCAATGCATCGGCTCGTCCTCGGCCAAAATCGTTTAAGCGATTATCGTTAATAAAACGATCTGAGGCGGTTGGGCCGTTAGCTTCAAGCATGGGCGCCACACGATTAAGCAGTGTTGGTGCTAATCTTTTTCCGATTAATTGTTCTTGAGGCGGTAATGTTTCGGGACAATAACCAACCGTTTCTCCTAATGCCATTGTTTATGTATCAATTGTAACATAATAACAGTCCAAAATGTCATCCTGGAGCGTAGCGATAGGATCTTTGTGAGATTCTATCGTCGTTTCACTCCTCCTGAATGACTATTAACCTGCACCTATTTGTTCAATTGCTTGAACAAATAGGTGCAGGAGGGATTCTAGGAACTTGGGCAGCCGGGTGGCTGGAAACGGTAAACCGTTTCAGTTCTTTTTTTCCTCCTGCGGGAAGTTTATGGTTCACCTCCTTTCGGTGATACTTCCCTGGGTGGGGCTGGCTAGGCCGAGCTGGTCGCGAACAACCGCCGTAGGGCGTAACCACCGACGAGGCCGATCAGCGCGAAGAACACGCCGATGAGCCAGTTGGGCACCACGTTGGCGCCGTTGCCGCTGTCGGCCAAGGTCTGCGTCCATTTGTTGCAGTCGCTGTACGGTATCATCGTGGCTACCGGCCGGGTGACAGTCGACGTCTTGAGCGCGTACAGAAGCCCCATAGGCATCCATTTGCCGTCGATGTTGAGGCCGAAGACGTGATACACTCCGCTTGACAGCTCGATCGGACTGATACCACCCTTGAGGTTTCGTTCGATCGTGCTTGAGTCACCCAAGAACGTCTGCGCCTTCTGAGCCGACATGATCCACTTACCATCGACTCGGGCCGGGATGAGCCGTACCACGAGAGCGTCGCCGAAGATCGATGCTGTCACGTAGGCCGTTCCGCCGTAGGTCGCGTCGACCTCGTCGGCCTTCAGAGAAGACTGGCACAGTGGCGTCAGATGTCTGGCGGGCTTCGCGCCGGCGGTGTTGGTCTGCGCGTATGCGCGGACCGGGAACAGGGCCACGAGCAGCATGGCAATGGACAGGATAGACAGGTTGAGTTTGCGACTCATTAGATTTTTGCGCCTCCTAAGCGCGGTGTAAAGATGGGTATCGGTTTTGCGTTTCTTCAACGCATCAGTCCCCGCAATGGGAACCGAGTCTAATTCACTCCCTATGAGTGAAACGGAAACAGGTCAAAAATAACATTTTAATCTATTTTCGTTCCACTCAATAAAAAGCAAAAAAAACCGATCCATCGGTAATTTCCTAGAATCCCTCATTTTAAAAGTACAGCACCAAGTCGAGCGTGGCACAGCAATTGCGCCACCTTAAACTCGATGCCAAATACCGATAGTATACCATACTATAGGTTCCATGTCAAACTATAGGCCGAAGAAAACTATCAGCCTATAATAATAAGGACCTTATTTACTATAAGTCTCAAGCAGCATCAAATGATATAATTGGCAGATGTCTAAAGAAAGGCAAAAAGATCCGCAAACCAAGTTTTCAAAAATCAAGGATTCCGGCTATAGCTTGTGGGATAACTTTCTTTCCAGTTTAGAATGTCACCCAAGGTTATTGCTTTTCATCGCAACCGCGTTAGTTGCCTTGGGAGCGGGATTTCAGATTGCCCAATATTTACCCGCTGCATCCCCGTCTTATCAAATTCCAAGAGCCCCAACGTCACTCCAAAACAGAGTTCGCAATTTGCATGATGCGGGTAATTTTGACGTCGACACTACCCTAATTCAGATTAGATAACTAACTATAAGATATTAAATATAACTTATAGTAATGAATGCCAGATTTTATTTTAGTAAAAATTATCTCGTGTAAGCACAATATGCCGTGCCTCAGGATAGCGATTTTTGAAAGCTAAATTAATCCGCCTCTTTTTTGTCTTTATTTCTATCGCCAGAAGTTCATCGTTTTTTTGCATAATAAGATCAATCTCAGAGCCTTGTTTGTTGCGCCAAAAATTCATTTTATAACCTAAATTTTGATAAACATTGGCTTTCAACACTTCGCTGATTATAAAATTTTCAAACAAACTCCCAAAATCTCCTCGGACAGATGGGAGGTTAAAATTATCAATTAATGCATTTCTTATGCCCAAATCGTGAAAATAGTATTTGCTCATTTTACCAATTTCGTCACGGCCGGATTTGGCATATGGCTTTAATGAAAAAATAATGTAACTTTGTTCAAATAAATAAAGATAGCGTCTAACTGTCTCGACACTAATATTTAACCGGTTAGACAATTCGGAAATATTAACCAAAGAGCCAATTTGATAAGCAAGTAAACGAAGTAGGTTAAGGGCAGCTTGACGATTTGTAATTGAGTTTAAATCTAAAAGATCGCGGAAAATAACACTGTCAACTAAATTTTTCAAATATATTTGATCGTTTGGACGATCGACCAACATTGGATAAGAACCATAGATTAATAAATTATCCAGTACGCTCTTAAAATCAAACGAAAACAATCTGTCTTCAGTCTTTTTAGCGGTGATTCTATTGATAATATTAACGTCCTTTTCTTGGCTAAGTCCTTTCTGATAAAGAAATTCTGTTAATGTCAAAGGGTACAAATGATAATCAATTTTCCGGCCGGCAAGGCTTTCGGTGACTTTGTGCTTAATATTAAATGAAGATGATCCGGTCACGATCAATTTAATACCTTGCATTTGGTCGTAAATTATTTTCGCAGCCCGTCCGGGGTTAGTCAGTAGATGAATTTCGTCAATGATCAAATATTTGGTATCTGCAGGAATGAATTGTTGATAAGCAGTAATATCATATCGCTCTAAATTAGAACGGGTAGTTTCGTTGTCCACTGAAAGATAGTGAGCTTTACTGAAACAGTTTTTTACCAAGGTAGTTTTGCCTGCTTGGCGGGGACCAAGTAAAATAATTATTTCTTTGTATTTTTTAAAATGGTCTATGATTGACGGTTGGATATGGCGAAAATAACGACTCATATATGCATATAATAGTATAACTAAACACATATGTCAATATGTATTTGGTTATAACTAAACAGAGATAATAAGTAAGAAATCCAAGGTGGTTAAATTGTATAACCTTGCCCTACGGCAGAAAGGTCGACGGCTAGAGGAATACTCACTATGGCAATGGTCGGCCCTGTTGGAGAACCCGCCTCATCAAGCGCCATAAGCTCGAACTGGCCATCTTTAAGTTCAATTTGAAATTGACTAGCTCTTTCATCGTTAACCGGAGGTACCAGCTCCCCATCATCGCCTATTTCATAATTAACATAACTACTGCCCAGAATTTTCAAATCAGGCGCCTGGCCATCACTAGTTGTTGGGAAACGGGCAAATCCAATTTGTGAAAGTCGATATATTTTTCTAATCTCAGCAGCCGGGCGAGCAGAGTCGTCTGTGTCCAATTTTTCCAAAGCATCAACATGTTCAGGTTCAAAAGCAAACCGCATCGCGTCAAACTGATCCGGCGGGTTGCCGATATTTTGTATTCCTTCAGTTTCATTTATACCGGCTGAGCGGGGTTGTCTTAAAAGACTTATTGTTACTCTTTGAAACAGCTCTGTTGTCTGGTCCGGCCCAGGGTTTCTCTTTATGTCATACATCACCCTTGACACAACCTGCCCCGTAGAGTCGGCTCTGCCCAGAATATGCCTTGTGCCATGGTCGATCTTCTCCTCTGTCCATCTGTAAATTCCTAAAAGTTTTGGAGATATGCCGGCAGCTTCGGCAAATATCCCCGACTCAACCGGAAAAAGTGTTTCAACTAAAGTGTCAGATTCAAATCTTGCCTGTCCAGTTGCTATTGTACCTGCCTTTTGCTGTTCATCACCTGTCATATATTTTTGATATTAACAATTTTTTAAATAAAATCAAGAGGTTATAACTCCTACATCCCGAGGTGCAAACCTAGATCACCCCCGGGGTGTCCTTGTTAATCCTTGTTAAGGTTTGAAATATATTCGTCAAGAGCAAAAATAGTCTCGCGATATGATTGCTCGCCAAAATTCCTTATGTGAAGTAATGTGTCAATTTGCTTTATTAAATCAGTAATCGTTCGTATTCCGGCACGACGCAAGCAATTGCGAGACCGGGGGGTTAAGCCCAAATCATTAACTGATGTCTGTGCCAATTGCCTGAGAACATTCATTTCAAGATCGGTTGACTCATGCAGGTTGGCAAGTTTTGCCTCAAGCTGTCTCTCCTGCTCATTTTGCGCCCATACCGCATCCAGTTGTGCTTCCTCCAAATGCTCTAAGACCACATTGACATATGCGTCACTGATAGTTGTAGCTGGGGCAGCAAAAAAAGAAACCGGATTAATTTTATATTTGGGATCCTCGCCCGAGTAAGAAGACAGATAAATTACTCTTGCCCGCTCAAGAACGCCAAAAAACCAAGCATCCTCGTCTAATTCCACATCTTCAATCCCATAAGGCAGATCGTTGCCATATCGTGACAGATGCACGTTGGCCACAGAATCGGCCGGATATTGGATAAATCTTCTTAAAATCTCGCCCGATGTTTTTAACAGCTTTTCACAAGCCCTAATCTGCCGAGACGTAATTGTGTTATAGTGCAATCCAGTGTCTTTTGTCATTTGACTTGTAGTTGCCCCAAATCCCCTGCTAAAACCCCATTTACCATCAATGAAATCTGCCTCATCCGGGGAAATTGCGCCAAGAGCCCGCTGCACAGCCTCAACTAATTCATCTTCTTTATCAGGAGTTACTGCGGAAGGGTATGGAAGGTCAACTTCACGGATTCCATGCCATCCAAATAAAGTTCGAACAAATCTCGCTTCTTGCGTTACGGCCAAGTTGTTCATATATCTAGCCAAAGAAACCCCAGTAGCATCAACTAATCTGGTTCCAAGACTTTCCGGGTCGGCAGCGAGAAGTTCTCCAATAGTATTTATGCCCCGATTCTGTAACTCTGAAAGCGGTTTGAGTTTTATGCGAATAGCCTGATTAACCGGCTGGGTAAAGATATCTGCCGGCCGACGCCGACCGGTTAATGTGTAAGGGTCGGCTCCCTCAGAAAAAAATTGTCTCCAAAGTGAATTTTCGGGGAATAACTCCCTCCCAAGAACTATTCTATCTGGTGCCGGCATCGGATCGCCAACTTTTTGTTCAATCATGCAATTATTATATCACAAATACTACTAACGTATAGTTATTAATCCATTGACAACTGCAACTCAAATAGATATTATGAAACTGAAGAATAATGAAAATTTTCATTAAAACAACTCTATTGTTGGGATTATTTTTTTTTATCAATCCAAAGTTAGCATCAGCCCAAGTTTGCACTTATCACGCTAAAGCTGAGGTTCGCGAGGACAGCTCAGCTGGCCCTCTTGTTGAGATTAATTTAAGTCAGGCGGGAAAATACGGCGTTTCAAACGATAAGCAATATGCCAAAGATAATCAAATTCCCGCCGGGCTATTTGGAATCCAGCTTTGGAATAAAATCAGGAAAAATATTGATTCTCCCGATGGTTCTAAGTCGGTACACATTTATCATGACGAAAATTACTCAGGAGCTTCCCGGACAGCTTGGGTGAAGTTAATGGGACTGGACTTGAGTAAATATCAAATAATTGGGAAATACTGCTCGGGTGATGGTTGCCCGAACAACGTCAGGCAACAGACAGCCGATGATACAATAACCGGCTTTCAGGCCGGCTGCGAGACCAACCTAACGTACGGGTGGATTGTTAAAGAAAGAACAAATAAATGCGGTAACTCTTGTACTTATTCAGAAATTAAAAACGGGAAGACGGTTTGTTTTGTCGGGCACTGTTTGGATGGGTCGTATAATTGTTCATTAAACAATAACTGCGGATTTGTTAATGGTTGCTCCAATGCACAACAAGTCAGTTGCCCGGGGCATGAAATATCACCCACAGCCACTCCAACACCAACCGAAAGACCAACCAAAACACCCACACCCTCACCGACTCGAACAATCCCCAGGCCATCGCCAGTTCCCGACTGTTACATCTACCATCAAGGGTCAAGCGCTCGTACAGGAATTGTTGTTATTGCCGAGAATGGTTTTGATAAACAAGAATTTCTTAACCACGTGTCACGGCAGGTTGCCGATCTTAAGCGGACCAACCTTAAAGATACCGGTATTCTGGATCATATTAATATTTATGCGCTTAATCCTTATAAACACAATGGACCAAGATGCAACTTAATTAGATGCTTTGATTCAATATTAATCGATCCCCCCGAAGCAACAAAAGCAAAGCAATTATGCTCAAGTTCTGCCTATGTTCTTTTTTCCAGGCAGCAGGATAGATCGTATACTCAAATGCTTGTCAATACCCACGCAGTTATTTTCCGCAATGATTTGTATGATATCCCAAATATTTTTCCTCACGAACTTGGTCATCTTGTCGCTCGACTTGATGACGAATATGTAGAGCATCCCATTCCACGAACTCCGGTGTTCTTTAAAAATTGCGCTCTGCAGGGATCAATAAATGAGCAGGAAATTTGCCCTGTTTGGAGAGAGCGCTATCCCAAGTCCAGTTATCCCGAAATGGGCTGTATTAACGGTTGTTCCGCATGGGGATTCTATCGTTCTACAGAAAATAGCATTATGAATAATAGTTTTATTGACAACCAATTTAACGCCATATCGCTTGATGCTTGGAGAAATGTTCTTGGTATTGGCCAAGCTCGAAGTCAATCTATTCAGGAAAGTAATGAATCGAGTCGGGGTCTTTTTGTAACTTTTAATATCACAGGTGATAGTCCAAAAATTGAAAATGCTTTGGGCCAAGAAAAGTATGTTCCTGATCTGGACAACGATGAAAGCTTAACCAAAATTAATAAAGGTTATTTTATAATTTCTCTAAAAGACGAACAAGGACAAATTCTCTATCAACAACCTGTATGGCGCAAAGGAATTATTATTACCGAGAAGGAAGGTCAGGAAAGTGTTGTCATCAAGAAAGTAACGGCAAGTCTGCCATTTTTTGAAAACTTGAAGGTGTTAACTTTATCAACTCCTGATGGAAAGATTCTCAATAGTTACAATATTTCTGATTTTGACTTAATGAGAAAGATAGAACCCGGATCGACAACGGCTTATTCAAAGAAGCCAATTTGCCAAGATGGGGACGTTAATCATGATGGGATTGTTAATACACTGGACGCTGTGATTGTCTTAAAACGAGCAGAGGAAAACAAGAATAGTTATGAGTCTGATTTGAATTGTGACAATAAGCTAAATGCCCTAGATAGTTCGATAATAAATAATTTGCTGGGCAACGAAATTCAACTTTAGGTTGTCATTCTGGAGTCCCGACCCAGTCGGGATGATAGAATCCAGATCCTATCAGTCGCGTTTTGCTCCTTCCAGGATGACGAAATGTAATTTCGTTCCAGAATAACGTTAACGCAAAGCTTTCAATTAACTAAATTAATGTTTTCGCCGACTCATTTGCGCAATTTTTTCAACAGGCACAGGTTTTCCTTTGAAGTCTACATGTATTGTTCGGGCAGATTCGGGATCGTATGAACCATTTGGTAGATGAGAGGCCGAAGATAGCTTGATCATTTTTGCATCCGGCATCACTTCACAACTAAAAGTTGTATGACCACAGCCTTGGTAAACGATAAGTAATTTGGCCCTTGTGTACATTGCCCTACCTTTAACTACTCTAGGATCATTCCACGTTGCACGGAAATCATTAATGGGTCTCACCCAAAAATCGACCTGAGGAACGATTATAACCCCATCAGTTCGATGAACCCTGTCACTAGAACGATTAACAACGGTTGTTGACGAGGCTTCTATTGTTTTTGGCAAACATCTTCTAGTTAAAAATCTTTCTGTTAGATCAACAACCGTATCACTAATACCAACTGAACGTTGGGTAACTTTGAGAAACGAATCGGGAAATCTTCGTGATACCACATCAAGCCACTCCGTCAAACCTTTTTTATCGTTATGTGATTTATAAAGAAACTTCGGGTTAATCTCATTACGATTTGGAAAAATGTCTAAACCAAAAATACGAGCAATTTCACCCAACGGTAATATTGCCGGAGTCTCATCGCTTGACAATCTATCTAGTTCTCTAAACAAACGACTAACATTCGCCAAAACTTTTCTTTCAATTCCCAATCCCGACGTTATTTCTAAAGATCTGTCTAAGACTGGCTTTTCAAATCGAACTCCTCTCTCATATATTAACATGAGAGGTATTATATCATGGAATATCCCAAAGCCACAAAAAATCCCCGGAACCTAAATTGTAGACGCCGGGGATTTTTAAAAAAATTTACTTCAACTCCATCCTTCGACTAATGCTCAGGACTCAATAGACGTCTTATTTCAGTTCAGCCTTAGCTCCTGCTTCAGTTAGTTTTTTAACTGCAGCTTCAGCTTCCTCTTTCTTTACATTCTCTAAAATTGTCTGAGGTGGAGTTTCAACCATTTTCTTTGCTTCCATGAGCCCCAAGTCTTGTCTTAATTCTCTAACTGCTTTGATCGCGCCTAATTTGTTGGCGCCTCCATCAGTTAAAACAACATTAAAACTAGTCTTTTCCTCTGCCGGCTCACCTGCTGCTGCGCTTGCCACTGGGGCACCGCCAGCCATCATCATTGGAGCGGAAGACACGCCAAACTTTTCCTCTAAGTAGGTTGAAAGCTCGGAAAGTTCCAATACTGTGAGACCTTCGATCTCTTCAGCGAGCTTTTTTAGTTTACCAGTCAACGATTTTGCTGGTTCTTTAGGCTTGTCCGCCTTAACTTTAGCGTCGGTGGAAACTTCAACCGGAGCTGCTACCTCAACCACTGGAGCCGGTTCCTCCTTTTTAGGTTCTTCAGCTTTTAGCTCTTCTTTAGGCTCCTCAGTTGGAGCTTCAGCGGGAGTCACTTCAACTGCTGGGGCTTCTTGTGCTACCTCTTCGGTTGCAGTCTCTTCTTGCCTTACTTCTTCCTTGCCCTCCTCAGCTTTAGCGTCGGTGGGTTTTATATCGTCTTGTGTTTTATCATCATCTGCCATTATGTCTCACCTCCTTCATTAGAAACTGTTCATGAATTTTTGTTCACAAAAATGAATAATTACAGTTTCTTATGTCCTCCTTAGATCGCTCTTTGAGCCGTGTTTGCATAAAACTGAAAAGGCTCAAAGTAAGATCTGGAGGATTATTCAATAATTGAATTTTTTTACTTTTAACTTTTAACTTTGTTTATCTTTCAATCCTGTCAATACTCTCACAAACCTACCTGCGTCCCATTTGAGTGAACGTACCAAACTGTACTGTGGCAACCTTAAACTTCTCAAAATCTTAGCCATAAGAACTTCACGTGATGGAAGAGACGCCAAAGTATCAAGTTTATCTCTAAAGTAGACTTTATCTTCAAGAACACCACCTTTAAAAACAATACCCTCAAATGTTTTTGCGCTTTTGAAAAAATTCTGTAAACCGGCTAACCAATCTGATGACAGAAAGAGTACCGCCGACTGCCCCGTTAAGGCCTTTTTGCGAAGTTGCTGCGTATCTTGATCACTAAATACGCGTTGCCCTCTGGTGATCCGCAGAAGCGCTACCTCAAAAAGTGAATTTTTGACAACTTGAAGTCGAGTATCGCTGGCTTGACGCAGATTATTCTTCAGCTCCTCAAGCGACTTGTGTGGTATTGAATCAAAATCAACGATAGCGAAGTTTGGGTGCTCCCTCAGTAATATCACGAGTTCGTTGACATAGTCAACTTTTTTAAGTGATGGCATATTTCTCTCTCCTACAGGCAATTTTTAATCTCTCATTGAGTAACCTGTAATCTTTGAGACAAATATATTATACAAAGAATTATCTTCAATGCAACAGAAAAATTATAATATTGAACAACATTACAACTTGACATAATCATAAACGACTGTTATTATTCTTTTATATGAAAATAGCCAATATGTTTGATCTTAGAGACAACTTAGCAGCATATGTTGATGATGTTGCTAAAAATAAAAATACAGTTCTCGTGCTCAGGTATAATAAACCTATGGCTAAATTAATTGCCGTTGAACCAAATACTAATATAGTCATCCCCGACTCTTTTTTTGGATTTATGGGTAAATCAGGAGATGATGGCGTAGCTCTAGAAAATAAAATCAGGCGAAGCTTAAAGGAAAAAGATCATATTGAAAAATTGAGAAAAGGTACATGAAGCGTTTATTTATCGACACAAATATTTTGATTGATTTTTCAAAAGGTTACGACGAGCTGCTAAAAAATCTTTTTAAAAAGCAGATCAGAAAAGAGCTGGAACTTTGTATCAATTCCATCGTTGTTGCTGAGTTTACAACAGATAATAAGTTGCAAAGCAGTCAATTTCTGGATAAAGC
>Ga0154980_110_pt1 | contig 40360 bp, 43 predicted proteins | sample RifCSPhighO2_01_FD_105948 | JGI IMG/M metagenome (GOLD analysis project Ga0154980, IMG submission 105948) | Candidatus Roizmanbacteria bacterium RIFCSPHIGHO2_01_FULL_39_12b | reverse complement strand
ATTGCTGCCGTCCGTAGACGTGGAGCCCGTGTCTCAGTGCTCCTCTGGCTGGTCACCCTCGTAAGGTCAGCTATCCGTCGTAGGCTTGGTAGGCCGTTACCCTACCAACTACCTGATGGACCGCAGGCCCCTCCCATGGCGAGCAGTTACGCCCTTTACCCGCTCAATAGCTTTCGCTCTGAGCGGGACTATGCGGGATTATCCCATCTTTCGATGAGCTATCCCCCACCTTGGGGTAGGTTCCTACGTGTTACTCAGCCGTCTGCCGCTATCGTACAAAGCACACACCGTTCCAAGTTCCGCGTCACACGTTATACGTTTTTTAAATACATGATACGTGGTACGTTTATACCTGAAACCTCATGTGCTTTGCACAATCGCTCGACTTGCATATCTTAGGCACGCCGCTAGCGTTCATCCTGAGCCAGGATCAAACTCTTAAAGTAATAGTATTCTAATTTCCTTCCACATTCGTATTGTCAAAGAGCAAAAGAAAAGCAGGGTTAGTATAAAACAAATAACTGTTATTTTCAACCGTAATTAAACTAAAATTCTAGGAAGGACGTCTTTTTGAGTGGCTAAGGTGAGTAGCCCCTGCATAGTTGCATTTTCAGAGCTTTGTGAAGCAATAATAGGTATTTTGACCTCAGAACTTATAAAATGATCAAGTCCGGGACATGTGCCAAGCCCCCCAGTTAATACTGCTCCCGTTCTAAATACTCCATCAACAATTTCAGGAGGAAGAGTTTCAATGACCTCCTTTATTCCGTCAATAAGTTGATTGATGGCAGGAGATATTGCCTCGCGGATATCAGAGGAAGTTATTTTCACTGATTTGGGAAGACCGTTCTCTAGCGATTTTCCTCGAATTGTTGCTGATGCATCATGATTTTCGTAATTTAAAAGGGACGGTTTTAATCCCTCAACGGTTAGCTCGCCGGTGATAATTCCATATTTAAGATGAATATAATTGGCTATGTGACGATCTAAATTGTCTCCACCCAATATTAATGTACGAGACGCTACTATCCCTCCCATAATAATAACGGCAATTTCAACGGATCCGGCGCCGATATCAACAACAAAAATCGGAGTCTGGCCGAAAATATTAAATCCTGCTCCCATTGCTGCCAAAAATGGTTTTTGGATAAGCATCGCGCGAACGTACCCAACCCGCTTAACGGCTTCAGCTGTTGCCTTTTGCTGCACTTCAGTAGCTGATGATGGAATTGAAACGTAGGCATTTAGACCTGTTCTGATAAGTCGATTATGGGCATAATAAGGGAAAACAGCCCTTTTGGTAAATGCATCGATTAAAGCAACACAAGCATCAAAATCGGAGAGAATCGAATTTTCGACAGGTTTCACAATTTTAATAAAGTTAGGTGTTTTTCCGTAAATTTGTTTTGCCTCTTCCCCAAAAAAAATGTATTCATTTGTTTTTGTATTTAGCCCGATAAATGTTGGTTCCTTAAGAACAATCCCTTTACCTACGATACCAATTCTTGTCACTGCGGTTCCCAAATCAATTGCCACATCGACACTTCCCAACATCTGTCCCCATGCCTTAGAAAATTTTGATACAATGCTTACAATTGAATTAGAATCCATAAATTTACATGCAAAACAAAAAATTTCAGGCGCTCACTTTAAAAATTATATCCTTTCTTTACATTTCGCTTTTTATTATTACCCCGGTTTTGGTTTACCACAAAACAAGCGAATTGTTTGAATTCAACAAAATACTTTATATCTATCTCATTACCGGACTAGTGTCCTCGATCTGGATTTATGAGATGATACTTAACAAGAAAATTATACTGAAAAAAACAATTCTTGACCCGTTTATTTTGTTTTTTTTGGTAACACAGATTGCATCGGTTGTATTTTCAATAGATCGTCACACGTCAATTTTTGGTTATTATGGTCGTTTCAACGGCGGGCTGCTTTCAACATTCAGCTATATTATCCTGTATTATGCGTTTACCTCTCACATCGGGACAATATTCAACCGGGAGTGGGTTTTGAAACTCTTGAAAGTTAGTTTATTTGTGTCGTTTGCTGTGGTATTGTGGGGAATTACCGGATGGATTGGATATGACGGGTCATGCGCCGTGTTTACCGGAGTTCTTAACAACAGATGTTGGACAGAGAGTTTTAAACCGGCGCTTCGGATGTTTTCAACGCTGGGACAACCCAACTGGTTAGGCGCATATTTGGCCGCTAATCTTTCATTCTGTCTCTATTTTTTGAATAGAAAGCTTTGTAGGGATAAAAATATTTCTACCCACGGGGGTATTATCTATTTAATATTGATCCTCATACTTTTTGGTGGAATATTTGCAACCAAATCCCGCTCGGCAATGTTTGCGTCAAGTGCGGTCACTTTGTTATTTCTGACTTCACTATTTTTATCAACAAAACAGTCTATTTGGGAGTTTACTGCCCGATACGGCAGACAAATTGGATTGATTTTTGGGGCCTCTATCATCGCTCTTGTTGTTTTTAAGACCGGGATTCCGGCAATTGATAATATAGTCAGACCTTTTAGTTCGAACCGGAACATTACTGAGGCGCCCAAAAAAAACAACACTCCCAAAATTTTTATCAGCAGGTCATCTGATATTAGACGACTTGTATGGGATGGGGCAATTAAATTAGGAGTTTCTTATCCTCTATTTGGAACGGGAGTTGAAACGTTTGGCTATAGTTATTATTTTAAGCGCCCGGCCGCTCATAATTTAACATCTGAATGGGATTATCTTTATAACCGCGCACACAATGAATACCTAAATTATCTGGCAACAGCAGGATTCACTGGTCTTGCTGCTTATTTGCTGTTTTTAGGCGCATGTGTTTATCTTTTTATCAAGCAATTTAAAAAGACTAAGAGTCTGCTTGTTGTAGCTTTGGGGGGGGGATTTGTAGCTATTTTAATAACCAATTTTTTTGGATTCTCTACGACAACCTCCAGTTTGTTCCTGTACTTAATTCCCGCCTTTCAACTAGCTGCGTCAACAACCGAGCAAAAGAACTCAAATGATGTTTCTGAGTTGTCTGGGCTATCTAAAACCGCTTATATCTTGCCTGTTATTATCGCCGTTGGCACATTTTCTTTTGTGTTTTCGTATTTTCAAGCTGATAAATATTTTAATTTGGGGGCTCAATATCTTGATGGGCAAGATTTCAGCTCATCAATACAGTATCTTCAGCGAGCGCTAACCTATAAATATGAACACGTCTATGAAGATAAATTGGCTTATGCCCTCTCCCAAGCTGCTTTAGTTGCTGGTGTAGGAGGAAACGATGGTAAGGATGTCGGATCAAAACTGATTAAAGCAGCAAAACAATTTAATGAAAAGTCGATTATTGCTTCAAGCAAAAATATTCTTTATTACAAAACGGGATCAAAAGTTAATTTCTTAGCTTTCCAAATAACAAGCGACGGCAATGATTTTGAGGACTCTATTGATAATCTTGAGAAAGCTGAAAATCTTGCCCCAACCGAGCCTAAAATTCCCTACACAAAAGCTCTATTTTTATCTTTTTATTATGACCAAACAAAAGATGCTCAGACAAAGAAAAAACTTGCTGAGACAGCTTTAGATGATGTTGATAAGGCAATCAACTTAAAGAAAGACTATCGTGACGCATTTTTCTTAAAAGCTGCAATTTATGCTAAAACAGGAGATAAAAATAGGGCTCGACAGAATCTTGAATTTATCTTAAAAAATATCGAACCTAATGATTTAGAAGCGAAAGCTGAGTTGAAAAAGCTCTAAGTTACTCTGCGTTTGAGCTTTCAACTTTGAATTTGCAATTAGCGCAAACTCCGGTGCCACATCCTGCTTGCCAGCCATTAGGGTCCTGGTTTCTGTCAACAGCTAACTTTATACCAGAGGACACGTCTTGATCATTTTCAATACATGAGTATAGTTTGTAATAGGTCCCTGTCGCATCAGTTTCATATATATAACTGCCAACGGTTGGGTCTGTCGGGATCTTTTGCATGTAAACTTTACGAGTACAATCATAACTTGTCCCGTTATGATAACAAATTTGAGATTGAGTAAGAATATCGTTAGGCGGAAATCTGCCTAAATCTTCATAGTATATCTCAAAAGACCGGCTGATGTTTTGGATGTCGGTCTTTCGTCTTGTGTCACGACCCTTCTTCAAGGAGTTAAAAAAGTTTCCGGAAATAAGTAATGCCAGAATACCTAATATAACAATTACTAGAAGAAGTTCGATCAAAGTGAATCCTAATTGTACGTGTCTTTTTTCTCTACCTATAACTTTATACATGGTAACTCATTAAATATAACAAAAAAACCGCCCCGATGTTCATCGAGACGGTTTTCGATTTCTATATTTTACTATTGAACACACCACAAGCATTCGCTGCCTGCTGTAGCAGGATCCTGAGTGCATCCCTCAATCCCGGTTGTTGGATCAAACTGTGTATTTGGATCCTCGGTGAAGGACTTTGAAGTCGGCTCATAACACACCTTTACATCAGCGTCTGTCCCAAATACGCTTATTTTACCTAGAGTAACAGCTCCAGCAAGGGTGCTAAAATCCACTTTAAGTTCTCCAGTATCGGTGATATTTGAAATTACCGTAGGAAGAGTGTCTAATGTTGAGGCACTACCCCCTGTTAAGTCAAAACTGTCGTAAAGTGTTGAACAATCATCGGCATTACACCATGGCATTTTGTTCTTGATAGCATAGTACCTAATAACTGCCCCTTGGAATTCAGACACAGTGTTTCTTACCCCCGTGTCAGTTCCTTTTTTAAGCTGTTCAAACGGGTCTAGCGCGGCAAGAAGCCCAACTGCCAAAGCGCCAAGAAGAGCAATAACAATTAAAAGTTCAATAAGCGTGAATCCGGCATGTTTTTTAAATATTTTTAACATATATTTCTAGTAACTTATAAAACACCTACCTTAATATTAGACACATTGCAATTCACTTGTCAATAGCCATTTATTTAAATGAACTTGTTAAGTTATAAATTGGCGTAATGACCGACATCACCAAAAATCCAACAAATGCGCCTAATACAAGCAAAATTGCCGGCTCGATAAGTGTCGTCATTGCCTTAACCGCCAACTCCGACTCCATTTCGAAGTATTTTGAAATTCTGGATAAGGTGTCATCAAGATTACCTGTTTGCTCTCCAACTGATGCCATCTGCACCAAAATGGGCGGGAATACCCCGGTGTCTTCCAAAGCTTTGCCTATCGGGGAGCCCTTTTCAACATCAGTATAAACATTTTGAAACGCTTCTTGGTAAACAACGTTATCGGTAGTCTCGGTGACAATGCTCAAACCGTCAAGAATCGAGACTCCTGAGGCGATCAAAATTGAAAGTGTTCTAGTTGAGTCAACCAGCGCCGACATCCTAATAACGTTTGAAATGATTGGGAGTTTGAGTAAAAATAAGTCAAAACTCTTCTTTCCTGTTTTAGTTGCCAAGTATCGCTTAAACAGCAATGACAATCCTACTACTCCAATTATAAGTAAAGGCCAAGTTTTCTGAAAGAAGTTTGATACAGCCATAAGAATTACGGTAGTTATTGGCAAGTCGATGTTAAAGTCCTTATATAGGTTCAAAAGTTGGGGAATTACAAATGTTACCATAACAAACATTACAATAAACATAGCGAAAACTACCAACGCCGGGTAAACCAACGCCCCTCTTATTTTCCCCTTAAAACTTCTTTCCTTGTCTAGGTTATCTGCCAGTTTTAGCATAATCTCATCAAGCTTTCCTGACGCCTCCCCTGCCTTAATGAGAGAAATATAGAGATTGTTAAAGGCGTTCTTATGTTTTTTAAGCGCCGTTGACAAGCTGGCGCCAGCTCTTACATCGGTGTCAATCTGAATGATAAGAGTCATAAGAGACGGTTTGTCGGTTTGTTTTTTTAGAATTTCAAGCGCGTCAACAATGGTAAGACCGGCATTTAACATCATGGCAATTTTGCGGGTAAAATCAACCACGTCGTTAAAAGAAACCCTACTAAAGGTTGCTTGATATGATGCAATAGCAGATGCTTTCTTTATTGTGACCGAAAGCACGGTCATCCCTTTACCTCTTAGGTATTCAATAAGTTTCTGTTCATTTTCAGCTTCATACTTGCCTTTTACTGTATTGCCTTTGTTAAGAGCTGTGTAAGAAAATTTCATTCAATTAATCGTTTAATTTCATTTGGCCTGATCGCATAGGCTAAAGCTGCTTGCTTGCTTATTTTCCCTTGTTTGTAAAGGTCGGCTAAATGGTTTTCTAACAAAGTCATGTTGTTACCGGATGATGTTTGGATAACATTGTCAATAAGATGAGTTTTGCCTTCTCTGATAATTGAGGCAACAGCCGGAGTATTCATTAGAATTTCACAGGCAGGATAACGACCATTTAGGTCAATATTTGGAACCAACCTTTGTGAAATAATGGCCTTTAGAGTCGAAGATAATTGAATCTTTACCTGCTCATGCTGATGGGCTGGGAAAACGTCGATGATTCGATCAATAGTTTGCGATGCGGAATTGGTGTGGACCGTTGAAAAAACTAGGTGCCCTGTTTCGGCAATAGTGAGGGCTGCCGTAATAGTCTCTAGATCTCTCATCTCCCCCACCAAAACAACGTCAGGATCCTCACGCAAAGCAGATCGCAATGATATGTCCCATCGATGCGTATCAGTTCCCAGCTCACGCTGAGAGATAATTGATTTAGCCTTGGGATAAATATATTCAATCGGGTCCTCAATTGTTAGTATATGACGGGCTGTGGTTTGGTTGATTCTGTCAATAAGAGAAGCTAATGTTGTTGATTTTCCTTCTCCGGTTGGTCCGGTGACCAACACAAATCCTTGTTTGAGTGTTGTCAAACCACTTAATACCTCAGGCAAGTTAAGCTCGGACAGTGTCATAATACGATCAGGAATTAGTCGAAACGATCCGGAAAGCCCGCTTTGAGAATAATATAGGTTAACTCTAAAACGGTGATTTTCAAAGTTGATTCCCAGGTCAATCTCACGGTTAAGCTCTAAATTTTTCTTTTGCTCCGTATTTAGGATTGACAGCATCAAATCCTCGGCGGTTTTAGCGTCAACAAGAGGATAACTAGTTAAATGCTTGAGTTCACCATTTATCCTAATTGAAGGAAAATAACCAGAAATTAAATGAATATCTGAAACCTTATTTTCAATCCCAACTTTAAATAAATCTTGTATTGTCATACTTCTGCTACTCTTAAAACTTCCTCAATTGTAGTTACCCCATCAATCGCTTTTAAATATCCATCCTGCTTCATTCCAATCATACCTTCTTTTGTTGCTGTTGCCACGATATCTCTTGCTGTTGATGACTGAATAATTAATTTATTAATGGAATTAGTGATTTTTAACACTTCATAGATTCCAATTCTTCCTAAATATCCGGTATTATTACATTCCGCGCATCCCTCACTTTTATACAAGGTTATTGGCGCGTTTGGAGTTTTTAGTTGAATTGGCAATAAATCACCCAATACGTCTCTTATATTTTGGGCAACCTCGGGTGGGGCTTGAAACTGATTCTTGCAACTTGGACAAACTTTGCGACAGATTCTCTGGCCAACAACGGCATTCAAAACTGATGCGATCAAAAACGACTCCCCTTTAAGGTCAAGAAGTCTTGGTATTGCTGTTGCTGCATCATTGGTGTGAAGCGTTGAGAATACTAAATGACCGGTTAATGCTGCCTGAAGGGCAAGCTGAGTCGTTTCCCCGTCTCTTATTTCTCCAACTAAAATAATGTTAGGGTCTTGCCTTAAAAAAGCCCTTAAACCCGTTGCAAACGTTAGCCCGGCTGCCGGGTTTACCTGAACCTGATTTATGCCTGGGATTTGATATTCAACCGGATCCTCAAGAGTTACAATATTTACTCCAGGCTTATTTAGACGGCTTAAAACAGAATAAAGCGTTGTTGACTTGCCTGAACCTGTTGGACCGGTTACAAGAATAATTCCATAAGGCTTTAAAATTGATTCCTCAAGAGATGCAAGCTGGGGGCCAAGAAGCCCAAGATCTGCCAGCGTTGGAATTCCTCCAGTTTTTTTTAAAAGACGCATGACAACCTTCTCTCCATGAACTGTTGGTAGCGTTGAGACACGCAAGTCAACTTCTTCCTCGCCAATTTTAAAGTTAAAACGACCATCCTGCGGGATCCTCTTCTCGTCAATTTTTAAGCCGGAGACAATTTTAATACGTGAAACAAGCGCTTCGTGGATGCCTTTGGGAAGAACCAACTTTTCTTGTAGGATGCCATCAATGCGATATCTTACTCTTGTTTTGTATTCCTGAGGCTCGATATGGACATCCGACGCTCTACCTTTAATAGCATACTCAAGAATGGTAGTGACAATTTTGGCAACAGGCGCTTCCTTAATAATTTTTCCTAAATCATCAGACGAGATTGTCTTTACTTCGGGTTCAACCTCTTTTAATGCCTCCGTAATATCAGGGCTTAAGCCCTGAGAATAGGCAATTTCGATTGCCTTCTCGAGGTCATTTGCGTCAGCCAAATAAGCCTCAACTTTTCTTCCGGTTTTTTTCGTTATAAAATCAACAACCTCAATATCAAAGGGATCAGCCATAGCCAGTTTAAGAATATTATCTTTTTCATTAATATCAAACGGCATGACTTTATATTGTTTGGCGGTTGTATCATTAACAAGATTAACGGCTTGAGGCACAATCGGAACTGTTGATGCGTCAACCCAAGGGACTGAAAGAAGTGAAGCTTTAGCTTTCAAAATAGCTGATTTATCAAGATGTGTTTGTGACATTAGATATTCATCAATAGGCAAATTCTGCTTTATTGAGGCAAGTTCATATTGTGAGATGTCTTCTTCAGCTATTGTCTTGTCAGCGGCTAAAAGTTGCAAATATTTTCTGGCGGGAATCATCATACAGTAATAAGATTAACAAAATATTATGCTAGAATTCAATTGAGAAATCGAAGATTAGTATGATACCCATTGCTGTTATTGGAAAATCAAAAAGATTGATTGATAAGACAATCCAAAGTCTTCTTGATGAACAAAATATTAGAAGACCGGATATTTTATTTATTGAAAAGGATGGAGCAACTTTAAGAATTGACACAATCAGATCATTGCAGCCCTTTATTTCCCGAACCTCCACACAGCCTCGGGCTGTTGTAATTTTTGACTTTGAAACTGCAAAAGATGAAACGCAAAACACTCTTCTTAAAACCCTAGAGCAAGACTCTGACAGGGTACTATTCATCATCGTCTGCAGCGATGAATCCATACTTCTTCCTACGATATCATCAAGAGTTAAGGTATTAAAAATACAATCCGGAACACAGAACAAAAAAGAGATAGAAAAGAATGATTATAAAGCAATGTTTATTAAAACCGATAAGATAACTATGGAAAAAGCCATTGGCTACATTGATGAAATTATTAAAGAGTCACGTGATGTAATGAAGCAAAGTGCATTGGTACGACCTAAACAAGAAGCCAAAAAAACAGTCCTTTATTTAAAAGAATGTATTAAAACTAGATCGTTATTGCAGTTTAATAACTTAAATCCCCAAATGGCAGTTGACCACCTTCTCTTACCAACTCTTTAATTTGACAACAGCTTTTTATTTAGAGTATGCTTGAGCTATGATAAAGCGTGAAGGTTTCACTCTGATTGAACTCCTGGTTGTTATTTCAATCATCAGCGGACTTGTTGCATTAATCTTGCCAAATTTTATGGCGGTTCGTGAAAAAGGACGCGACACACAGCGTAAAGCAGACTTAAGAAGTTTGCAGCAAGCTCTTGAGTTGTACCGTCAAAATCAGTCTCCGGCAGTTTACCCAACTGGCATTCCTCTGCCCGGTCAGTGTTGGGGTTCAAATGGCGGGGAGGTAACTTGTACGGGATCTGTTGTTTATACTAAAAAAGTTCCCGGCGATCCGGTTTTAAGGTCTGGAGATAATCCATTAAACTATTACTACACCCCAGTCTCCGACACCGAATATACACTTTGCGCTTGTCTTGATAATACCGCTGATCAGGTCGGTGTTGCCGGTGATTGTAATGACACTGACTATGATTGTCCGACAGATTATAAATATGAGGTAACAGAGCCATAGTTAAAATTAAAAATTAAAAATCAAAAATGAAAACAAAAAAATTTGGCTTTACTCTTATTGAAATTTTAGTTGTTATTGGTATTATTTCAGTTCTTATTGGTTTGGGAGTTGTTTCATACTCAACCGCCCAAAAGAAAAGTAGAGATGCCAGACGGCAATCTGATGTTCAGGCAATCAGAGATGCTTACGAGCAATACTATTCTATTTGCAGCTTTGACTACCCGTCCTATACTGTTGGATCCGTTCCATCAACAGTTGTTTGTGCGTCTCCTGCTGAGACTATTATGGAGACTGTTCCAAGTGATCCTCTGGGCGATTCCTATGAGATTATTGAAGGGGACTCGGATGCTAAAACATACACGATTTGTCCCCCGGTAGTCAGAGGTGCAGGAGGCGGAGATTATCGAATGGAAACTTCAGACTGCACTGATGTGAATAAGACTTGCTGTGTTTCAAATGTCCAGTAAAAATATGAAAAAAAGCTTTACCCTTATTGAGGTTTTAGTAGTTGCAACGATTATTGGTCTTCTTGCAACTGGCGCCTTTGTTAGCTACCGGGCAATCAGCAAACAGGGTCGTGATTCTGCCAGGAAGGCCCATCTTGAACAAATAGCCTCGGCAATCGAACAATTTAGGTCTAACAATATTAACGGCAGCTATCCTGATTTGGCCGAGCTCTCTGTTAATTGTTCCTCAACTGGAGGAGTAACTGACGGGGGAAATACATATCTTGCTAAAATTCCCATTGATCCAAGCTGTGACATATATTCATATTATTATTCTCCAACCACTGATGGTGGATCACTTTGCGACAGCGCCTCAGCCACTATTCCATGTTTAGATTTCACACTAGGGTCTTATTTAGAGAGTGCAACATCTTCTCAGGATTGTACTGGTTCAAATGAATGCGGAGGAAATTGTCGTTACTGCCTAACACCTTATGGACAAGAATAAGTCCTTCACATTAGTTGAGCTTCTCATTGGGGCATTTCTGTTAATCCTATTCTTCAGCATAACAATTGCTTCAATGAGAGGGTTTGGCCAACAAAAAACTCTTGAGGCTCAAAAAGACCGTTTAATATCAACTTTTGAGCTGGCCAAGAAGAAATCAAGGGCAGGAGATAAGGGAGGATGCAGCCAATTAGATCGTTATGAAGTAATAATTCAGAGTATAGACTCATACCAATTGAGATCGGTATGCCTTGCGGGACAGGGAATAAGCAAAACTTTTACAATTCCCTCATTATCTAATATAGAAATTACCGATTACACCAACCAGACAACAGTATTCCAACCTCTAACTCAAACCGCCTCATCAAACTGTATTATTATAACTGATACCAAAGCCGACAGTTGTTACAAGCTGACGGTTGTTGAGTCGGGAATAATTAACGATGAAAATAAATCAGGCCAACTTTGCAGCTGTAACTAACAATTACAGAGATAAAGTTACAGGTATCAAGAAAAATATTCAAAGGCTTATTCGCCATGCCAGACTTGAGAGTGGTTTTTCTATAATCGAAGTCCTTATTTTTACACTCCTCTCCTCTATTGTTTTAATTGGCATGAGCTATGCAACGCTAATATCAATCAAAAATAGCAAGGAGTCACAAAACAAAACTCTGTCAACTCGTTATATGCAACAAGCGCAAGAATGGTTAAGGGGAGAGAAAGAGCTTGATTGGAATACCTTTGTTGACTCTTTATCTTCCTCAACTTATTGTATAAACACAATCCCGCAAACAATATCTGAAATTTCAACCTTTTTAGGAACTTGTGCTGAAGATGATTTTAGTTTGGGTACCTCCTTTAAAAGGGAGTTAACAATTGTTTCGATAAACGCTGATAAAACTGAAGTTATATATAAAGTCCAGATATACTGGCACGACGGGCCAAATGTTGCAACATCTCAGGTTTCAAGTTTACTGGCACAGTGGGAATGAAAAAATCTGGATTTGCTTTAATTGAATTTATTGTTGTGCTTGGAGTCATATCAATTCTTTTGCCTGCAATATTTACTCTTTACTTTGCGTCAATTCAAAATCAACAAAAAGCCCAAACTCTAATACAAGTGAAACAAAATGGGGACAATGCCCTGTCAATTATAGAAAGTCTTGTTCGAAATAATGCAACTGCAATATATGATTCTGCTGATAATATTACAAAGCGCTGCGAAGGGTCAGACACTGCTTATGAGTTTTCAGACGGCATATCATTTACTGATAAACTTGGAAATATTTTTACATTCCAGCTTGACAAAACAGATACTGACACGCAGAAAATAGCGTCCATCTCATCAAATACTTCTATTCCTCTCACTAATGATAGAGTAACCGTATCGGCTCTAGATTTTTCATGCACAAGAAAAACCCAATTTAGCTCACCGATTGTGTCAATTGCATTTACAATTTCACAAAAGGTTGGGTTAACTCGTCATGAAGCTGAGAATACACTTGATTGGGCGACAAATATAAAACTGCGAAATTAACCCTTGTTGACAACAGACTCTCAATTTTCCATACTTGAACAATATGGCATCGGGATATTTTGCACTTGAATTTGCTGAGGACTCCATGAGAGTTGGAGATTTTGAGACGAAAGGTGACTCTTTAGTGACAATATCGGCTGGTATCACTCCAATTGTCCATAATATTTTTATAACTGACACAGATGATGTTGTCAGAGTCATAGAGAGTTCAATAAAAAAGCTTCTTAACGATTCAAAAATCACCAAAAAGAGTGTTAATATTATTATTCCAGATTCGCAAAGTTACTCTCGGATAATAGAGATGCCCCTGCTTACCGAAAAGGAATTAATATCGGCAATTCGCTATCAGGCAGATCAGTTTATCCCAATCCCCATTGACAAAGCGAATCTTGATGTTGAGATTTTACATGAAGACAAGGTAAATAAGAAACTACGAGTTTTGCTTGTTGCAGCAGCAAAAACAACCATCTCAAGGGTTGTGTCAATTGTTGAGAAAGCTAGTCTTTACCCCGAGTCGTTAGAAACCCAAATGAGCTCCAGCTTGCGTTTTTTTGAATTTATTTTAACTCTTAATGCCTCCAGAAACGCGCAAGGAGCAACAGTCGAGAAGCATCTGCTTTTTGTCAATATTGGTCTGTTTTCAACATCAATTTATGTCATTAATACCAATACTTTTTTACCAGAGCAAAGTCATGTATTTGCGCTTGGGTTGGACGTCTTTACTAAGGAGATTAAATCAAACCATCAAATTGATGAAGCCAAAGTTAGAGAATTACTTGAAACCGTCGGTTTTGAGAACGGATCATCATCTGTAAATCTTTCCGAAACCCTGTCTCCTGCTTTTACTGAACTAACTGTAGAGATCTCCCGATATATTACATCACTTAAAGATAAATTAAAAATTAATCCTGAAGGAATTTATCTATATGGCGAGGGAGCTAAAATAAAAGGCTTAAGTGCAAAACTAACCGCATCAATTGGGATTACCACAAATGTTTTCAATGTTATTCCCTATATGCGCCCTAATGCTGTTGTTGACTACTTTAAGGCCGATTGGCCAGTTTTTATTCCTCTTATCGGAGCTAATTTAAGAGCAACCTAAACCCAAATATGACGTCAATCAGACATGTTAATCTCCTCGATAACAAGGAATCTGGTGAGAAACGAAAAAAGATAACTAAGTTATTTCGTTACACAGCCGTTGGTCTGGTACTATTAACTTTTTTCTTAGCAGGCTTTGCGTCTCTAGCTTCCTACTCTAAAAAGAACGCGCTGGCAAGCCTTACGACTGAAAAGAATACTCTTAAATCTCAGCTTGATTTACGTCAAGAGGAGGTACGCCTTGCAACAATCATAAATAGTAAGTCCACAGTTATTAAAGCTGGCAGTGTCGAGGAAGCCGACTTTGCTGACTTTTATCAGAAAGGGTTGGAATTTTTACCTGTTGAGATTGTCCAGACGTCACTATCGCATATTATACTTGATAAATTTGGATCGGGTATTTATAAACTTAAGTTTAATAATTTTGAAAACCTGAACCAATTTATTAAAGATATCGAGACTGCAAAAAAAACCAACAAATTTAAAGCTTATCGTATTGAGAGAGTGTCAATCAATGAAGGAACTCCCTCTTCATCAATGGTCGATTTAAAATTACAATTCAAGTAAAATGCTGACAAAAGGAATCATCCAAAAAATAGTAACTTTTGTAAAAATTAATACTATATTTCTGGCCGGCGCCCTCATGTCCCTTGTTTTGCTCCTTTGGTATGTGCCAAAAACTTTAGCTTCAATTATTGAGACAGATGAGATAATTAAAAAAGAGCAAGGGGAAGTCACGAAACTAAAAAATCAACACAAAACTCTTGATGCATATAGAGAATATAACCCTAGGGAGATATCAGACTTTATAAATAAATTAATTCCCGATAGTGGAGATAGTTTCTCAATTCATACCACACTTGATCTTATGACTTCAAAAAATGGATATACCACAACTTCCAGGAACGTGCCAGCGAATTTTACTGGAAAACAGCAAGATATTGTTGTTGGGCTTGTTTTAGACGGGCCGATTGAGAAACTTCCATTTATTCTTAAAAGTCATATGTATGAATACGGACGATTTTTTATCCTTGACAAAATTGATGTTGATATTGAGAAAAAAAACGTGACACTACAAATGAAATTTTATAATTTCCTACCTTCAGTTTCTAGAAATAATATGTCATTACTTGTATCACCTGACCGGCAGTTCTTAACATTACTTTCCTCGGAATTAAAAAGGGTTAAATTAAACACAACCATAGATGTAGGAAGTGAAGAATATATCCCCTCCCAGTCTCCTTTTGGCACAACAACACCTTTCGGCCTTAAGGATTTCGCGACTCAACCTTGATGTAAAATCTCCCTCCGTTAAGAGGGTGCCCAGCTCGCTCTTTTATACGACATAATGAGGTTATAGCTTTGATTGTAAGACCGCGTTTGCCGATAATTGTTGGATAATCGGCGTCGTTTAAAAAAATTGAATATACTGTTGCCTCGTCCTCTTCATATTCCTCGACGGTGAAATTACTGTGGCCGATAAGCTCGCTGATAAGATAGTTAATTAGATCATTCATAGTGATTTGATGCGAGATTTAAGAAGTTTGTTAGTTCCATCAGTTAATTGAGCCCCTTTTTGGATCCAACTTTTGAGTTTTGCATCATCAACCCGCAATATGTGTGGGTTGGCAATTGGGTCATACGTCCCAATTTCATCGATATAAAAAGAGTCACGTTTTGAACGTTCCTCGAGAATTACAATACGATACTTTGGATTGTTGCGTCTACCTACTCTAGTTAATTTTATTTTTACCGCCATATACTTTACTAAGTATATCAAAAACCTACAAGTTTTGTAGGGCAATATATGCTGCGTTTTCTTCTGCCTCTTTTTTTGATTTTCCAGCTCCTCGGGCCAGCTCTTTTTTCTTGTAATAAACGCCAACCGTATAAGTTTTGTTGTGTTGCGGGCCGATTTCTGATAAAACAACGTATTTTGGTAACTCTTTATATTTTTCCTGAGAATATTCTTGAAGACGATTTTTAGCTGGTTGGTAGAGTTTATTTTCAACAATCTTCTCAAGCTTTCCTTTGAATAAAAATGTTTCAACAAACTCGTATGCCTTCTCAAAATCATGCTCAAGGAAGATTGTTGCTAGGAAGGCCTCAAAGCAATCGGCCAAAATTGATGTGTTGTCCTCCCCTTTATTGTCACGCTCACCCTTGGAGAGCATTAGATATTGACCCAACCCTAGCTCGCGTGAAGCTACTGCTAAACTTTCGGTTCTCACAATTGAAGCTTTAATATCAGTGTAAGTGCCCTCGTTATACTCAGGATAATTATTAAATAAATAAATTGATGTTATTAACGACAAGACGCTGTCCCCTAGAAACTCAAGCTTTTCATTTGAAAAGAGAACCTCACCATGATGTTCATTTAAGTAAGATCGATGGATAAACGCCTGTTGAAGCAGTTTCTGATCGGGAAAATTAATCCCGATTTTATTTTCCAATGATAAAAATTGTGGAATACTATTTGTCATTGTGTTGTTTGTGTTTTTGATAAAGCCCTCCCAATATGGCGTTGACAAAAGCAGGAGACTTATTTCCTCCAAATTCCTTTGCCAGCTCGACAGCCTCATTGATAACTACTTTTGGAGGTGTCTTATTTTCTATTAACATTTCGTAAACTGCAAGACGCAAAATCGAAAGGTCTATTTTTGACAGCTCGTCAGCTCCGTGTTGCTTAGCAAACTCATTGATGTAGCCATCGAGTTCTGGTGATTTGCTGACAATCGACCCAACAAGCGTGTTCCTGGATTTTCTTTTAGAATTGGCAAAAAAGAAGGCGTAAAGTTCCTGAATAGTTTTCATTCGTCTTAGGTGACGCTTGTCCATGTTATTTACCGCAGTGGATGCATAGTCGGTGAGATAACGTTAATTTACCACAGTGTTTACAAACTACTCCATTTGGAATAGCAGTTATACGAGACGCCATCCTTTTGCCCTTTCTTGCTTTTGAGTGTTTTCTTTTTGGTGTTGGAGCCATGAAACTGATTATACAAAATGGATCGTATAAATACAACAAAAAATAGTCCTAGAAATATCCAAACTCGCGGTGTTCGGCTGCCCAGATATGCGCGCCGTTGACAACTCCAACGTAGTAAAAATTTATCGGCTGATCTTTTTTATATCCTCCCCACGGTTTCTCCACATTCTGAGGTGCAAAGCTAATCTGTCCATTTAATGGTGAATCAGTATTCATAAGATATCCCAGATTTGTCAAATGGGCAAATAACTCGCTGTTGCCTCTGTCGGGCACCAAGACAACTGCTCCACCACAATAACCTTGTGACTCTTTTTGATTTTTTGCCCGGCGATTAGTTCTTAGAATTCTCACTGTTTCTTTTGACCATTGTATGCTTTGGTATAAAAATACACTTTCAACCCTATCTGATAGCGTTGAAAAGTTAAATCTGAAAGCAAAATATTCTCTGTCTTCAGTCGGATGTAGTTCTTTGTCACCTATAGTATTTGAAGTAACTGATATGGTGTGACCATTTATATCGTCAGAATCTGTCTTCACAGATTTGACTTTAGGCTGGGTTTCAACTAAAACGCCGGCTCCTTTCAAAAAACTGCCTATTCTGGCAAACTCACCTCCCTCATAGGAGGGAATTTCGTCAGGAGACGTTAGTTTAAGAAATGAATAAAAATCTGCCATTTGAGGGTCTATGGTTTTTTCAAACTGTCTAATTGATTCTAAAATTCTCCTTTTGGAAGGTAACTGTCGGCGCAATGAAGCAACTACCGCTAAATCCCGCCCCATCTGAACTGCTGTCATAAATATCAAAGGGTAAAAAAGCAGAGCTTCACGCCAATCAGGCCAATATCTTTGCCCCAGGATAAGAGCTAAAGACAAAACCCCTAAACTCGCACTTCTTTTGGCTTTTTCATTTCTGTTTTTAACAGTCACATTAACATCGTCAGCAAACGACTGGCTGTATTCACCCGATTTCATCATGCAGATGAATTATATCACCATCCGTGTTGTTATAACAGTCTATATATCATAAAATAAGTTAATCTTTGGTAATTTTTACGGTGTTGAGTTTTTCAGTTCTTCTTTTAAGTTCATCAAAGTCGTCTAGCTTATACTTTTTAATAAACCACTCGGCCGTTTCTCTTGTTGACTCAACAAGTTTGGAATCAGCTAAAGAGGCAAGGGCTAAGTCAGAGGCGCCATGCTGTCTTAGCCCATATAGCTCACCTGATCCTCGATGCATTAGATCATACTCTGCAAGTTTAAAACCACTGTTGGTTGAAGCGAAAAATGAAAGCCTCTCATTTGACTTCTGTTCATCTGTTGTAAACAGCAGGCAATACGATTGCTTTGCGCCTCTCCCAACCCGGCCACGCAACTGATGGAGTTGGGCAAGCCCATATCGTTCGACCCCTTCAATCACCATGCAACTTGCGTTTGGCACATCAATTCCAACCTCAACAACCGATGTTGAAACTAAAATATCAATTTTCCCCCTTCTAAAGCTGTTCATTGTCTCCTGTTTATCCTGATTTTTCATCCTTCCATGCAGGAGAGCTAAGGAAAAATTCGTGAATATTTTTTTTAGATTTATAAATTCTTGAGTTACGGCTTTAACGGACTGCATTGTCTCATGTTGAGACACCTCAATCAGCGGACAAACTATGAATATCTGAGTTTTCTCTTGTTTTATTTGTTTCATTAGCCACTCATAGCTTGCGACTCTTTTATGGGGAGGGACGACATAGGTCTTGACAGTTCTTCTGTTTGGTGGCATCTGGTCTATTATTGACAAGTCAAGCTCACCATATAAAGTTAGACAAACTGAGCGAGGGATTGGAGTTGCTGTCATAGTGAGTAAATGGGGGCTAACTCCCAATTCTTTTAATGCAGCGCGCTGCACTACTCCAAATCGATGCTGCTCATCAACAACAACCAACCCCACATTTGAAAATTTTCGTTTTTTGGCAATAATTGCGTGAGTGCCAACAACAATATCGGCAGGCTTACTCTTGAGTGAGCCCGTCATCAAGCTAACAGTCGGATGACCACTTTTATTGAAAAGTTTTTTCAAAGTTTCAAAATGTTGTAAGACAAGTATTTCAGTAGGGGCCATGATAAGAGTTGTAAGGCCTGATAAAAAACTCTCATATGCTGCAATTGCAGCAACTACCGTTTTCCCCGAGCCAACATCTCCCTGCAAAATTCTATTCATCGGTGTTGTTTTTGAAAGATCGCCTTGTACTTGTGTCACTGCCTTTTCTTGCGCCGAAGTTAGTTTAAATGGCAACTCTTTAACAAAATTGTCAATTTTCTTTTTATTCTCAACGATCTTAAAAGGGTGACCAGCCTTCTGAGTATGCCATTCTTTTTTAACAAGGAGCGATGAAAGCTGAATAGTAAATAGTTCGTCAAATGCAAGACGTCCTCTGGCAATGTTTACATCTTCTAAATTATTCGGAAAGTGAATTAGCTGATAAGCTGATTTTTCATTAATTAGCATGTTTTGTTTAATTAAGTCAATAGGCAAGGGTTCGGGAATTTTGTCACCTAAAAGTTTTAACACAAGAAAAATCTTTTCGCGAAGTATTTTTGATGACAGTCCCCTCCTTTCAATATAAACTGGAACAAGTCTGCCGGAGTGCAACAATAAACCATTGTCGGCTGCCAAATCATACTCGTCAACGTAAAGTTGAGTTTTTGATCCGAATCGTTTCAATGCTCCAGATACCGTAATCTTAGTTCCAGTCCTTAGAGTTGATAGAATATATGGTTGTCTAAACCAGATGCAATCGACCATTCCCGTTGAGTCTCCAATTGTCACTACTTGCATAGAAAGGGTATTCTTAAGATTGCGTTGGGTTGTTTTAGTAACTGTGCCGGATACTGTTGTGCTAGAGTTTTCGTTTTTGTTAAATAAGCCCCGTTCAAGGATGGCGGAGTCAATGTTTAATATATTTCTATAGTCCTTATATCTAACCGGAAAATTATTAATAAGATCAAAAAATGTTTTTATTCCAGCAGATTCCAATTTCTTAAATGTGACCGACGAAGTTGATGGCAGTGTATTTATTGGCACCAAGATGGATGCCATACTTATCTAAAAGCTACTAATAAATAGGGAGCCATGGTAGAAAAGACCAGGAGAATGCTTGAGACAACAATAACTATTTTGATGAATCTCTCTCTGCCAATTTTTTGCAACATAGTTTATATACTAGTATAATCTACAAATGCAAATTCAGTCAAACAGAAGAATTTTGCTTCATAACAGAGGACGTCTATTTAGAACGCGTCTTACTCCTAAAATTTTAGGATTTTTAATAGCTTCAGTGATCGGGCTATTTATCATTGCAACGGTGACTGTGGCATTTATTGCAAGAGATCTTCCTGCTCCCGGCAAGGTTGCCGTTATTGAGGGATCGGCAACCGAGTTTTTAGACAGAGAGGGCAAGATAATTTTCCAAACATACAAAGACAAGAACAGAATACCCGTTCATATTGATGAAGTTTCAAAATATATGAAGGAAGCCACAATTGCTGTTGAGGATAGCGAGTTCTACAAACATAAGGGATACTCAATAAGGGGAATTATAAGAGGTTTTTTTGCAGGTATCTTTAAAGGAAGATTTAAAGGAGGCTCGACCTTAACCCAGCAACTAATTAAAAATGTATTATTGTCACGTGAGAGAACTTTAACAAGAAAGGTTAAAGAGTTTGTTTTATCATCTGAAGTTGAAAGAAGATACTCAAAAAACCAAATTCTTGAAATGTATCTCAATGAAGCCCCATACGGGGGATCATTTTGGGGAGTCGCAGCAGCGTCACGCGGGTATTTTGGCAAGGACCCGATGGACTTAAATTTAGTTGAATCGGCCATTATTGCCGGTCTGCCCCAGCGTCCAAGCTATTATTCGCCTTTCATAGGGCCCGATAAAACTTCCTATGCTGGACGGGCAAGAACGGTCTTAAGGCGAATGCGCGAGGAGAGGTACATAACAAGAGAGGAAGAAAAAAAGGCGTCAGATCAACTCCTAAGAGTGAAATTTAATAAAGCGAGGTCATCGATGATCGCACCTCATTTTGTATTCTATGTTAAAGATCAGTTAATCGCCGAGTTTGGCGAGAAAGTGCTTGACTCTGGCCTAAAAATTACTACAACACTTGATCTTGCCTCTCAGCGACAGGCCGAGAAAATTGTTAAGGAGGAGGTTGAAAAAATCAAATACCTCAATGCTACAAACGGGGCCCTTGTTGTTATTGATTCAAAAACCGGGGAAATACTGGCAATGGTCGGGTCGCATGACTACAACAATGAAAAATATGGAGCTTTTAATGTTGCAACTGCGTACCGTCAACCTGGGAGCGCTCTCAAGCCAATACTGTACGCGAAGGCATTTGAGAGAGGCTATACCGCCTCAAGTGTGATAATGGACACTGAGACGGTGTTCCCCAATCAGGGAGGAGAAGACTATAAGCCGGTTAATTATGACGGGAAGTTTCGAGGACCAATACAACTTCGATTCGCTCTTGCCAACTCAATTAATATTCCAGCAGTCAAACTTACAACAATGGTTGGGGTTAAGAATGTTATGCAAAAGGCCTACGACATGGGTATCGTCGGTTTTGAACCTACGCCGGATAATTTGAGTAAATATGGACTGTCTCTAGCATTGGGAGGCGCCGAGACGAGACTTCTCGACTTAACTTCAGCCTATTCAGTTTTTGCAAGAGGAGGAAAGACGATTAATACAACATCTATTATTGATGTTAAAGATCATCGGGGCAGGGTTATTTTTAAACCGGAACAAAAGAGCGAAAAGCAAGTTGTCTCACCTGAAATATCATTTATTATTTCCCACATCTTATCAGATAATATAGCCAGGAGTGATGTATTTGGAACGAGGTCATATTTGAATATTGCCGGCAAAACTGTTGCTGTTAAAACAGGAACGACAAATACCAAGCGTGATAACTGGACTCTCGGATATACACGCGACGTCACTGTTGGCGTCTGGGTTGGAAACAACGACAATGCACCAATGAACCCCAAAATTGCCTCAGGCGTAACAGGAGCTTCTCCGATATGGCATCGGATGATGAGCGAACTATTAAAAAAATATAGTGACGGATTTTTGACAAAGCCCGATAGTGTTGTAGCAATGCAAATTGATGCTCGTTTTGGAGGAAAGCCAAAGGACGGTGAGGCAATCAGGTCGGAATATTTTGTTACAGGAACAGAGCCAAAAGATATTTCCTCATTTTACAAAAAACTCAAACTATCAAACTCTGATTCGTCAAAGTTGGCAAATGATCTTGAAATTAAAGCCGGAGACTACACCGAAAAAGACTATTTTGTAATAACTGAAGCTGATCCAATTTCACGCGACGATAAAAATAGATGGCAGGAAGGAATTGACTGGTGGGCTGCCCAACAAGGCGACGAACGATTTAAATCACCTAAAGATGTCTCAGGAAATAAGAGCGATGAGGTAATTTTGTCATTTAGATCACCCAATAATAATGATAGGGTTGATAGTAATGAGGTTAAATTTAAAATTAGAGTTACTTCAATTGATGATGTTGTAAAAGTTGATGTTCTGGTTAACGGGCAGGTAAAAAAAACCTTAACTGGCAACCAAAAAGAAATTGAAGACTTGCTGACACTACCTGACGGTGTTTATGAACTGTCAGCAACTGCAACAAATTCCAAAGGCAAAACTAGTACTTCAAACATCAAAATTGGCGTGAAGGTTGATCCAAATGCAATCCCAACTGAAACTCCTACTCCAACGATCATAATCCCAACGGTTATGCCTTAGAAGAGAGACTAATTAAAAAATTCTTTTTGAGTTTGTTTAATATTTGCTGTCTTAAATCATCAATGTCTTTTTTTGACACATTTGAGTCGTTTTGATTTCTTAAGGAAAATTTAATAAATAATGTTTTATTTTGATTGTCAATAATCTTTGGCTCTTCACCAAGTTCCACTTCAAATATTCGTTTATCGACTTTCCTTATTGTGTCTAGAACCTCTCCCACCCTAGCCTCAACTGGCGCGACTAACGATAAATCCTGAAATACAACCAAAGGGGGCGATGTGAAAACGCTGAAGGTGTCAATGTTACCCCGGCCAAAAACACTATCAATGTTAACCTCTGCATACCAAACATGTCGATCAATTGGAACAATAAAATAGTCACTCTGATGAATTTCCTTTCCTAACTGGGAAATTAAAGTGGTGATAATTCCTTTTATCTCTTTATATTGGGCAGAAGAACTAGAGAATATCACACCCAGAGTTCTCTGTTCCTTAAATCCTCCTATGTCAAAAAAGATTTTTCCAATTTCAAATATTTTAGTTATCAGCCTTCGATGTTTTTGATAATTAACAAGAACCTTCTCGAGACTGTGTTGAAGGGTTGTTCTAAGCATCGACTTTTCTGATGTTAATGAATTCTGCAGAATTATCGGGATTTTATTGCTTACCGTCTCAGTTGTTAATGGTTCCGTGATGTGCTCATCAAATCCTAAAGATGTCATAATATCTCGAATTTTCTCTTCAAGTTCAAAGTACCTTGACTGAATGTCTTGTGAAGGTGCTGAATTAGGTAAAACCGATGGAATTTTGTCGTATCCATACATACGCAAAACTTCCTCCACTAAATCCTCCTCGCAAAGCACATCTGTTCTGAAATAGGGAATCAAAACAGTTAATTTATTTGCTGATCTACCCCTTACCTCAAATCCAAGAGCTTGCAGAATTTGACTAATTTTAATGTTGTCAATTTTAACTCCTCCAAGTTTTAAAATTCGATCTGTTGACAGTTCCAAACTGGCTATCTCGAAGATTTTTGGATAATAGTCAACCGACGCAACAACTTTGGCCCCGCATGTCTCTTTCAGTAAATAAGCTGATCGGCACAGAGCTACGCTTGTCAACTGAGGATGAAGGAATTTTCCAAGACGGGTTGAAGCTTCAGTTCTGATGGCGTGTCTTAAGCTTGTTCTTCTTATTGAAGCTTGATTATAAGTAGCTCCCTCAAGGATTATTGATTTTGTTTCACTGTTAACGCCCGCTGTTGAAGACCCAATAACACCCGATAAAGCAAGAATTTTTTCTGCGTCTGCAATAACAAGGTCGTCTGTTGTTAAAATAAGTTTTTTCTCTCCCAAAGCAGTAAACTTTTCATTTTGTCGGGCTTGTCTTATCACAATATCACCAGTGATTAAATTTGCATCAAAAGCATGCAGAGGCTGGCCAAATTCGATCATTACATAATTTGTAATATCAACAACATTATTAATTGACTCCATTCCGCAAAATTCAAGCAAAGCTTTTAACCATTCTGGGGATTTACCAACTTTTATATTGTCAATTTTTATCGTATTAAAGCGAAAACACAAAGAAGCGTCCTCAACAACTATTTTCCAATTTCCCTTAGGAGAGAAGGTTGCGGTATTTTCAATTTGGGGGTATTGAATTTTAACATTGGTTGCTGCAGCTAACTCTCTGGCTACACCAACTATTGACAAGCAGTCGGGACGATTTTGCCTAATCTCAATGTCAATGACAAGACCGCCTTTAACTTTTTGAATAGGCCCGTCCTGCATGTGGCCAATTGAAGTTAAGATTGAGGCGATTTGGCTTGCCGGCTGAGCTATTTCAACATATTGTTTCAACCAATTAATTGGTACTTTCATATCATAAATTTATTAGTTTCCTTAAGTGTAGCTTCACGTTCGCTCCGGGAGTGAAGTTGTACCTACGCCTTGTTACGTCACGTATTTTGCTTAACTATTAATTGCCCGCTATAAAGTTTTCTAACATCATCAATCCCATATTTCAACATCACAAGCCGATCAAGTCCCATGCCAAACGCAAACCCCGACCATATTTCCGGATCAATTTTGCAAGAAGTCAACACGTTTGGATGAACCATTCCCGCTCCCAACACTTCAATCCATCCTCTGTATTTGCAAACCTGGCAACCATTACCATTACAAAAGTTGCATTGGATATCCATTCCGGCTCCCGGCTCAACCTGGGGGTAATATTTACATCTAAATCGGGTTTTGGTATTTTCTCCATACAGAAATCTTACGAATCTATCCAAAGTGCCTCTTAAATGAGCCATTGAAATATTTTTGTCAATACGTAAGCCCTCATACTGATAGAACATCGAATTATTTGTTGCGTTAGCCGTTTCATTTCGGTAAACTTTGCCTGGTACAACAATCTGCAAAGGAAGTTGTTCCTTTGTCATTGCTCGTGTTTCAACTGATGATGTGTGAGTGCGAAGCAAATATTCAGGCTCAACAATATATAACGTATCTTGAAGCTCTCGGGCTGGGTGATCAGCGGGAACATTTAACTTTTGAAAATTGTATTCATCAGTCTCGATTTCTGGCCCATCATACACACCGTATCCCAAATACCTGAAGAAGCTATTAATTTGCCTAATAACAAGCGTTGTTGGGTGAAGCTGGCCGATTAGATATTTAGTACCAGGAGATGTCGTGTCGATTTCAGATAAAAGAGTCTGATGTTTTTTTTTGGATAATGCCAATTTTTTTTGATCAATTAATGATGAAATCTCCTGTTTTAGAGAATTAACGAGTTTTCCAAAGATTTTTTTTTCCGATAGTGACAGTTTGACTAACTGAGAAGCCAGATGGTTAATCTGTCCTTTTCGCCCAAGATATTCAATTTGTATTGTTTCAAGCGACACAATAGACGATGATTTATCAAAGAGTTCGCTAAATGTATTTCTTACTTTATTAATCTGTTGATCCATGACTCTCACATCATTTTTGCGCAGTTTCCACAATCTTTGCAAAGACAGCAGGATAACGTGTTGCAAATACCGCCAGAATTTTTCGATCAATGGCAATATTGTTGATGCGCAACATATGAATAAAGTCTCGATATGTTATTCCAAGTTTTTTAAGTTCGGCATTTATCCTGACAATCCACAAAGTTCTAAAGTTTCTTTTTCGAAGTTTTCTGCCATGGAAGGCATATTCCCCGGCATGAAGAACCGCCTCATGGGCGCTATTTATCAGTGTTGATCGTGACATGCGATAACCTCTTGCCAGCTTTAAAAGTTTATTATGTCGTCTTCTTGTTACTTTTCCTCCTTTTACTCTCATATTGTTTCACTATTAACTATTAAATATTATTTATTAATTATTACCTAATAAGTATTGGTATCTAATAATTAATACTTAATACGTAATAACTAATATAGTGTTATTATACTGCCATCATCCTTTTAATCTTCTTTGCAAATCTCCCTTTTATCTTTTTAACTTGCTTTAAACTTCTCATTCTACTTTTTGATTTGTTGGTAATATGATGGCGCATGCCATGACCACGATGTAAGACCTTACCCGTTTTTGTTATTTTAAAACGTTTGGCAGCGCTTTTTCTAGTTCTCTGTTTTGTTTTCATGCTGTGTACCTGAACTTTTGTCTGTCACTACTATTGCCATTAGAACTCTTCCCTGAAATTGGGGCTCGTTAACAATTTTTACGTTTTCAAGCGATGCAATGAAATTCCTAATGAGCTTCACTGCCATCTCTTTTCGCATCATCTGTCTCCCCTTAAGGGGAAGTCTAACACGGAGTTGATTTCCGTCCCGTAAAAACTCTTGGGCGCGCGATTTTAGACGCTCCAAATCATGCTCGTCAATAAACAACGACAGTTGTACATCCTTTGTCCCCACCTTCTTCTGTCCCTTTTTAGCTTCCCGATCCTTCTTTTCTTCCTGATAAATAAATTTATTAAAGTCAATCGCTTTAACAACGGGAGGATTGGCATTTGGCGTTATGAGAACCAGATCAACTTCATTATCACGTGCGTAGCTCAGCGCACCATTCCTGTCCATGATGCCAACCATGCTGCCCGTATCATTTATGACCCGAAATTCCAACCCCGAAATCCTTTCATTTATGACAAACTTACGCTTTAAATCAAATGTTGGGTTAGTTCTTTTTCTCAATGTTGTCTTTTAGTTTGTCACAAAACTCATTAATAGCCATTGTGCCAAGATCTTTGCCTTCTCTGGTTCTGACTGACAAATTAATCTTTTTACCACGCTCTATTTCTCTATCTCCAATTATACATAGGTAAGGGATTTTTTGCAACGTACCTTCTCTAATTTTATTTGGCAATGTTTTATTGTCTAAGTTTACTTCAACCCTAACACCATTTTCTCTTAAAAAGTTTGCCGCTTCCTCAGCTTTTTTATTATGTCGTTCTGCAATAGGTAAAATCACTACTTGAACTGGAGATAACCATAAAGGAAACGCGCCGGCATATTTTTCTATTAGGAAGGCGATAATTCGCTCAATTGCTCCTATTGATGATCGGTGAATTACGACAGGTTCTTCCTCAGCACCGACCTCATTAGTAAATGACAATTTAAACCGTTTTGGCATGACAAAGTCGTACTGCACTGTAAACGCGGTATCTTCCCTACCGTTGACGTTTTTCATCTGAATATCTATTTTAGGTCCATAAAAAGCAGCTTCGGCAGGAGCTTCAACGCATTGCACCGACCGACCCTGTATAACGTTTCGCAAAACTTTTTCAGCCTCCTCCCATGCTTTATCATCCTTAAAATATTTTGTCTCATCTTTCCTATCTCCTAGTGATAATCGATACCAATAGTCGGTATTTGCCGTAAAACCAAGTATACCGGCCATATACTCAATAAGATCCAAAACCTCCTCAATTTGCTTTTGAGCATATTTTTTAGGCGTGATTATATGAGCGTCAGCTAAACAAAAACTTCTGACTCGCAGTAACCCCATAAGTTCTCCAGATTTTTCAAATCTATATAATTTAGCCAACTCGGCAATTTTCATTGGAAGTTCCCTATATGAGTGAGGTTGAGACCTAAACAACTCAAAGTGATGCGGACATGTCATTGGTCTAAGTAAGAATTCCTCATCTTCAATTTGAATAGGTGCATACATAGAATCCTTGTAATATGGATAATGTCCCGATGTTTTGTATAAATCAACCTTTGCAATATCAGGCGTATAAACATGTTGGTATCCTCGTTTTATCTCTTCGTCAATAATAAATCTCTCTAATTCTCTTCGGATAGTTGAACCCTTTGGGGTCCACAATGGAAGACCTTTCCCAACAAGATCTGAAAAAGTAAATAATCCTAAATCCTTTCCAAGTTTTTTATGGTCTCTTTTCTTAGCCTCTTCAAGCATTGTTAGATATTCGTCCAACTCTTCATTTGTTTTAAATATTGTTCCGTAAATACGGGTTAACATTTTATTTTTCTCACTCCCCTGCCAGTAAGCACCGGCAACAGATAAAAGTTTAAAATGTTTAAGTTCTTTTGGCGGGTTTTCAACATGACCCATCTTGCACAAATCTAAAAAGTCTCCAGGATTATTTGTTTGCAGTTTTTTCCCCTCTCCAGCAAACTCTTGTGCTAGTTCAAGTTTGTACGGATTATCTTTAAATAATTCTTGAGCCTCTTTAAGTGAAACCTCATTAAATTCAAATTTATTCCAGCTGGGCAAAATTTGTTTCATCCTCTTTTCAATTTTTGACAAGTCGTCTTCTGATATTTTTACTTCACCAAAATCAAAATCCTGATAAAAGCCATTTTCAATCGCGGGTCCAATTGCGTTGAGTGTGCCCGGCCACAATTGTTTTACAGCTGCAGCAAGCAAATGAGCCGCTGAGTGGCGTAGATCATCTAAATTTTGACTGTTTGACATATTGGTATTATAAACAAAAAAACCCCGCCGGGACGGGGATCGTGCCTTACACCACAGCTCCCCCCTTATGGGCGGATTCTTGTAGTTATAAAAGCAATATTTATCATTCTAATACGATAATACTCGACAGACCTATTGTTGTCAAGCAAATTGGTACAATAATTGCATGTTTAACTCGACAGACTTAGTTGGGGACTTAATAATTCTCTTGTTTGTTATTATTGCCTCTCTTGTAGTTATCGGTTCAATTATTCTCTATATCATAAAAACAATTTTTGGAAGGGAATAAGTGTGAGCCCGACAGGACTTGAACCTGTGACCTCCTCGCCATGGCGGGGCGCTCTAGCGTGTGGACGACGTTGGGATTGAACCAACGACCTCTGCAATGTCAATGCAGCGCTCTACCACTGAGCTAGTCGTCCATCTAAACTGGAGCTAAGCGATCGTAGGAGATATTATACCAAAAGAGTAATTAGGCAGTAATTACATCACATTTCGAGCGGTTTGAAGCTCCTGAGAGAGCATATATTGAGTTCCTTTTTTCTTTGAATGAGTCAGGAATGCTGATCCCCTTTTCTTTTTTTTTGACATCATTGCCATCATCCAAGTGTTGGCTTCACTCATCTTGGATCTCAACCCTCTTAACATTTCAAGCAAGAGTTCGGCAAATCTTACATGGTAAATACCGGCTTTTTCAGGAAGTGATTGTAGAGTTTGGTTCTCAATTCTGGAGACCTCAGCAATCATGGCCTCATTTCTCTTTTTGATTTCGGAAATTTCGATCTTTAACTGATTCATAAGTTCCGTCAACTGTTGGGGAACTATTTTTGTTTCATAGTGTTCAGATTGTTTGAATATAGTAAACTCTCGTCTGAAGTTACCAGTGGCTACAGATTCTCTTTTCTGAGGAGATTGCTGGGTCTCTTGGGCACGCTTCAATGCTTCCGGAATTTTATCTGCCGGATTTGCTTGGGTTTCATAGGGATTTTTAAATTTATTCCCTAACGGTTTTTTCGAGTTTGTCGAAAACATGATTGCCGATTATACTATATTGCTGTCAAAAAATCAATTAGTTTTTGACGCCTCAAAATTATCGTATAGTAATAAAGATTATTCTCAACATCTTTTCTCTTAGCTTCATCTGTAAATGATTTTAAGAATGTTTGTGTGTCTTCTTTAGTTACAGTGATATTTTCAGCATTGGCAAGTTCATCCAAAATCATCTCAAGCTTATAGGTCTCTTCAATTTCTTTTTGAGTCTGAGCTCTCAATTGCTCGTTAGTTAGCCCCTTTGATTGCAAATATGAGTCTAGAGTAAGCCCTAGCTTTCGAACATCATCGATTAATGCGCTCAGTCTTCTGTTAACTTCGCCTTCAATAATGAAATCGGCAACATCAACCGTAGATTCTGTCAAAAGCTTATTTAATGTCTCGTTTAATAATTTTGATTTTTGCTCCTCTTTTTTCTTCTCATCTTCCTGTTTTTCCTTTCCTGGAACCCAAATATCACTTTTTTTAGCCTCATCCTTGAGATCCTTTACAATCTTTTTATAGTCAGGAAGTTTGATTGTTGGTTTCTCGGCAATAAGTAGAGATATACTCCAATCTTCACCTTCTTTTGCCGAGTTTAGTTTAATTTGAGGATTAACTATAGGTTTAAGATTTTCTTTTTTGACAATATCAGAGACAATCCTAGGCAGAAGCGAGTTTATAACTGCTTCATAGACTTTTTCCTTATCAGCATGTTTTTCAGCAAGGTTTTTTGGGGCTTTACCAGCTCTAAAACCCTCAACGACAACTGTTTGGAGAGCTTTCTCAAGCTCAACTTCATATTGTTTGGCAATATCTTCCTTTGACAGCGTTACCACAAACTCATGCGCATTTTTACCTAAGTCTTTTTTTATGTGATTCATGATACATATTATACGAGAAGAGTCGCTAATATGCTACACATTACTGCTTACCATTTGCCTATAGATTCTGCTATAATGCTCTATAATAAACATCTTAATAAAATAAAATAATAATCACAAAAGAATAAAATTCTTATAATTAATATTCAAAGCTATGACAGAAGCAACTGATTTGTCACGGGAAAACCAAATAAGAGCAACCACAAGAGTTCTTAACACCGCCCAAAGAATCGTTAATGTGGGAATCATCGTTAGTGCTCTAGGAGGCGGATCGGCTGCTGTGGGTGTGTTTATATTACTACTTGATTCGGTGGCTTGGATGTCAGATAGGTATGCTGCTCTTAATAATATAGACGTCCCCTCTCAATTCGATCCTTCGATATTCGCGGGATCTTCAGCAATAGTTCTTGCAGGATTGACTGGAGTTTGGTTAGGATCTAGAATAAGTAGTTCAGCCGAGTCAGTTAGAGGTGTGGCTAACGAATTAATTAAGAGAGAAAATTATCCAAATGATATCTGCTGATAATTCTAGTGCCAGGAGAGGGAATCGAACCCACACGTCTTGCGACACACGGTCCTAAGCCGTGCCTGTCTACCAATTTCAGCATCCTGGCATACATGTGTAGTATACACGAGACTGTGTAAGACTTGAAGCTGAACCGCAACGATTTAATTAACGTTCCGGGGTGCAACCACAAGTTCACCCCCGGGGTGTCTTGTGCCGGCACATCGGTAAACAAATTACAGAGCTTCAATTATGTTTGTTACCTTTTCCTCTTCCCGCTCAAAAGTATTCATGAGCTTTTTAACATTGCCTCCCCACGTTGAAGATGGTGGCGCATAAACTCTGCCAATGTCAGAAACAGTTGCTGCACCTCGTCCGATGTAATTTTCTCTCAAGCCTCCGGCAACGGTGTGAATAGCATCACCCCAAGTTTCAAATTTTATGTACCCTCCACCCCAACCAAATGGGTTATAAGTGTTAGGGGCAATACGACGTCCAAATGTTGACTCAAGTCCAGCAATTGACGGGACTAAATAACAATCAAGGTTATTGACATAGCAAGCATCAACAAAGGCATCAACCTCCTCAATGAGAGGCGAATCGTAACGCTTCAGGACACGTTTGATGACCATTTTTTTCAAGATGTATTCTTTTGACTGCCTTAAGCCCGCAACAGAAGCGCTCGCCTCAATTTTAGCTGAGGAATCAGAAACTTCTGTTGTATTATTTTTTGCTTGCACGCCATTGGTTAATAGCAACATAAAAGTTAAAATAACCAAGGGAATGCATACTATTTTGTTTACCATATAAAAAAAGATCCCAGAGCATCTGAAAAAGAATTTTCACAAACCCTAGGATCTGGATACATTATATACTATCCTATAGGCTTTGTCAAGTATGACGAATAAATCGGTATATACTACTACTGCAGTGACTATATAAATTAGGTATTGAAAAGAAGGATAGTTTTATTATGAATATAGTACAGAATTTTTCTACTGCTCCAGCTTGCCAATAAAGAACCTGACAGAATTTGCCCAACTTCCGTTTGAGGAGGGCGTGTATTTTTCCATAATTTCACCCGGCGTATGAAGACCATGGTCAATATATTTTTCTTTTAATATTTTAGCTAGGGCTTCGATACCCTCTTCGTATGAATTAAACCGCCAGACCTTATCACCGTAGATCCCCAGGCCATAACAATTATGAGACCCTTCAGGGATAACTCGACATCCTCCGGACTCTGCCATAGAGATTGCCGGTATTAGGCCGTAATAAAAACCGTATTGATCAGAGATTTTGACGATAAACTCGGCATAATCTGCCAAAGGTGAACTATAACGTTTAAAAAAGGTTCTTAAATTATCCGATCTGGCGTCACTTAGTCCAACTTGTGTTTCAACTGCTCCAAGGACAAGCGGGGCGGAAGAGAGCGCAAATTGATTAGTGGTGGGACCCAGAACAGTCTCAATTTCCTTTAATATCCGCTGCTGTGCCAAATGCCTTTGGTGTGATGCGTTGTATGACAATATAAGGGAGAAATTAAGAAAAAACACCACAAAAAAACCAGTTAATAACAATAAGAACCTATTAAATTTCATATGAGTCTACTTTATTTATAGTAAAGAACTAGAAGAAAGATTTCAAGTAATTGAAAGCTCGACTACCTCGAATATATATTGAATCCGAAGTTTGTAAGAGCTATAATACTTAAATGCGGAGATGTTCCAGGTGTAATAAAGATCAGATAGATGAAGAGTTTAATTTTAAGAAGAAATCAATGGGACTGCGTCAAAGGATGTGCCGAAGTTGTACAAGAAAACTAATTAGAAATCACTACTATAAAAATCGCCAATATTACCTAAATAAATCTCAAAGAAGAAATAAAGCTATAAGAGACGAATTAAGGGAATATGTTTTAAATTATTTAAATTCGCATCCATGCGTAGATTGTGGTGAAAAGGACCCGATTGTGTTAGAATTTGACCACCAACACAGTAAACTTGACACTATTTCAAACTTAATAAGATATTCAAAGAGAAAGATTATTGTTGAAATGGCGAAATGTGTTATTAGATGTGCTAATTGTCATAGAAGAAAAACAGCGTTTGAGAATGGATGGCATAGAATAAAATTGCGCCTGTAGCTCAACTGGATAGAGCGCATCGCTTCGGACGATGAGGTTTTGGGGGTTCAAATCCCTCCAGGCGCGCATAAGATTAGCTCAACATTCACATTGGAGGCGTTGGTGTAGAGGCAGCACAACAGGTTGTGGACCTGTTAGCGGGGGTTCGATTCCCCTACGTCTCCCAAGAGTCCCGTCGGTCACCCATAAAATTAAAGCCTTCCTGTCACAAACAATACGTGTTGCATAACTCTGGAAAACTTTTCATAACATTCATCAAGCCCATCTTCCATGTTTAAAGCAACGACAATAGGAACAGGCATGTCAACTTCAGTAACGTCTCTATTTGTCAACCTACCGCTTAAAAGTTCCTCGTAGACTCTTAAATATTGATGGTAGAGTCTTGTTTGAAAACGCCTAGTTTTTACATAATTTCTCTTTGAATCTTTGGGTTCTCTTTTAACAGATATGCTTGGACTTGTTAATAACATAATAACTGCCCCAACAGGAACTTTTACTGCATCAAATGACAAAGGATCATCAGGATATGTTTTATATCCTCTCTCAAAAAAACTGGGGGGTATTTTACCACTTTCAAAGTAGGTTCGCTGAAAGACCACTCTATCTACCAATCCACGCGATATCAAGATCGGCTGCTGTTGCGCTGGGTCAACAACAAGTCTTGGGTCAAACATCCTGCTGACTCTTGTTATTTCATCCCTAACACTAATTCGTGTTGCAAGATTAAACATCTCAACCTCAACTTGTCCCGGGCCTCTCATCCCGATTATTCCTTTTGCAACCTCATCAACAAACCAACACAGTGTTTGGTTTGTTGAATCACTTAGCCAGCCATCCACTATGGAAGATTTTCCGGAATTAAGTGTTCCTATAATATCGATAATGAAATTTGGCGTAAGTTGTTGCAACAGGTCGTATCTAACATGAGGTTGGTCAATACCAGGAATACGCTTTGGAGAAACATTTGGCAAAACCCCCAGCCGATCCAGAGCAACATGGGTAGCCCACTGTTCCTGAAAATAAAGTTCTAAATCCCTGAAATCCCCATTCTTGCCTCTTCTGGCGCTCCTTAATGCCCGATGATATCGACCATTTTCAAGAAACTGAGCCATACACGGCCGATTATAACATACTATATTTTGTCTTCCGCATCGGCTTCAGCCTCATCTTTGGTTACATGAACTATTCCGTCTTCATGATGGTGCGGGCTGTAAAAGATTTAGAGTTTAATATCTTTCACTTGCGTGATTTTAGCTAACTAGTTTGTCTATGTTTTTTCCTAATTTTTTTTGTTTCTGGAACTCCTTGTGGTAAATGACCATGTCATGAAGCAAGTGCATATCATATTTCTTGATGAGATCCCCGACCTGCTTCTCAATTTCATCACGATAGTCTTTTGATTGAGATGAATAAAAAAGTTCAACTATTTTCTTGTTCTCGCCTTTCATCTCGTCAATAAGTCGTCGTCTAATATATGTTGATAAATTAAGATGCTCAACAAAAATTTCTTTTGTGCCGGCACCTGATATCTGCTTCATGAGCTTATCTAGCCCTTTCCTATTGGCAACAAAGTGAGGTAATAATGGCCCAATGAAAGCATAAGTTTTAATTCCTTGCTTGTTCAATCTTTTCAACGCCTCAAGCCTTCTTGAAGCTGGTGGGGCAAAAGTTTCAAAATATCTTGAGATTGAGTCGTTAGTTGAGGTTATCGTGAGACCAACAATGACATGTTTTAATTTGTTAAGAACGTCAATGTCTCTTAAAACCAAATCTGACTTGGTCAGTATTGAAACTACACCCTCAAACCCATAATCAACAATAACTTGTAGACATTGACGAGTCAGTTCATATTTAACCTCCATTCCCTGATAAGGGTCTGTTACCGAACTTAAAAAGATCTCCCTGCCTCTCCCTTTATCTTTTAGTTTCAGCATCTCCTTCCTGAGAAGTTCTGGAGCGTTTATTTTGATGTAAACATAAGTACCCCAGTCAGCATTTTTTTTATCAACAAACCGTCCCATAAAACTCGCGTAGCAATACTTACAGCCAAATCGGCAGCCAATATATGGATTAATTACATAATCAATTCCGGGTATTCCGCATTTGACAAGAATAGTTTTAGCTTGAATTTCCTTAACATCAAACATCATGATAAAGTATAGTGAACGATTGTTTACTTTGTCAAGAAGTTTAGTTCTGGCCAATAAAACTTACTGCTCTAATATTTTCATGATTTTCAAGTTCTTCTAGAGGATAAAGTCTTTTTGCCCCGCCGTGTAGTAGTAATACCACCTGAACATCGGGAAATTATTTTGAAATTGAAATAGCTGTTCTTGGGTCATCATCATAATGAGTGACCTGTCCAAATTGGCTAAGTTCGGCTATTGCATGCATTTTACTTCTCGTTGGAGATACCCCCTTTGGTGTAAAGAAAATTCTCTGAAAATATCTGTCTACTCCTCCACTTCGAAGTGAATCCCATGTCATTTCTTCCCATTTTTTTGTTGCTCTGCGTCCTGTATTACCTACAATATACACACCATCCTCTGACCTGTTTTGAAGATGAGCCTTAGCTCCAATTACGACTTTTCGTCTTTTATGAAGCCAAAATGAAACGCTTTCCTTACCTTGAATCGGCAAATCTGCAGCATACACTGTACTGGCAAACCTCACAAAAAATTGTCTTCCCAAGACAAAGTCGTCCATATCGTAGGAATCGATCTCTTGTCTATTTGTCATATGGAGGCTTATTATAGCAAAAACTAGCGTTGAAGAACGTTTTCGTATAATTTAATAACCTCATCTTCCCCATTGTCTCTCATAAAGTTAGCAAATCCGGGACGGGAGTTAACCTCAATTAAATACTTCTGATTATTTTCATCAACAATAACATCAAGCCCGGCAAATCGTATTGGAAATGTTTTAAATATTGGGTCAACAAATTTCTGAAAATCAGAAATAATTGTCCTATCATCAACTAATTTTGCCCGGGCATTTTCCCAATGAAGAGGGCTAATATTTCCGTTAAATTGGGCATCAGTTGTATCCTTCTCGTACATAAACTGAATCTTCCCGTCAAGGGCAACAAGGCGAAACTCATGATGTGGTTTGATATACTCTTGAGCTAACACAGTGTAATCATAATCTTTGGATTTCGGATTAAAAATCATTTTAACTGCACGTGTTACTTCTTGCCTGCTTTGGCATAAAAGTACATTAATACCGTGGGTTTGCCGAGTTGATTTAACAATGCACGGAAATTTGTGGCTTCTAGTAATCTCTTTAGTTATTAAGGAGTAGTCAGTTAAAGTTATATATTCGCTGTATTGCTCACGTATAAAAGGGTCAACATAACAAGTAGAAAATGGCATTCGGACATCCTTACTTAGGAGTTTATAAGTAAAATATTTGTCCTGCGCAATATTATTGTCAGTGTCTAGGTTAATACTCACCGCGCTATTCACAAACCACAACTTGCCCTTTGGGGTATCAACAATAATCCCGTTTTGATTATCATCAAAAAAGGCATAAACAAAACCAAGACGATCACACGCCTTAATAAGACATGAAAGCTGAATTAGCATATCTGCTTTTTAATATCTTCGTCTTGTTTTGTTTCCGAAATTACCTCTTGGTTTATCCTCTCGTGGTCGAGCAATCGAGACGACAAGGGCTCGTCCGTCAACTTCCTGACCATTTACTTCAAGAGCCTTCTGTGCGTCCTCGACCTTTGCAAATGTAACAAAGCCAAAGCCTTTAGGTCGTCCAGTGTCGCGATCTGAGATAACAACAGCATCGGTTATTTCACCATATTTATCAAAGATCTCTTTTAAGCCATCAGAGTTTATGTTAAACGATAAGTTTCCAATAAAAAGTTTATTTGCATCCATATAATTCACCCCTTTTCTTATGTGTTTATACTAGTGAATCCTAAATTGCTGAAAATTAAAGTATCAGATTTATTGAGATTATAGTAGAACTTGAGAAGTAGTATACACTAAAACTCTTGTTAATGTTGTAAAAGTGTGATATAATCTGTTGTATTTGTGGAAATGAGTCTGCCTTTTTAGCTTGAACTACTTGCTTGCGGAATCTTTCTTCATTTTGATATTTATGTATAAAACCCACAGAGGAGGTCGTGTGTCTCGATTTAATAATTGGACACACAAACAAACTAATAAACCGGCAAGACGGTCTCGGTACCAACAGAATATGCCTGATAGTCATTTCGTAAGTAAGGCCAGATCTGAAATAGAAGAGAACGCATATGTTTCTAAACATCAATTTAGTGATTTTGATATAGCTGAAGAACTCAAGGCACGAATTTCACAACATGGGTACACCGTACCTACTCCGATCCAAGACAGGGCAATTCCTCTTATTCTTAATAAACGAGACATTATTGGAGTAGCCCAAACTGGAACGGGCAAAACAGGTGCTTTTCTAATTCCTCTTATTCATAAAACATTAGTTGACAGACGCTATACTACGCTCATTATCACTCCAACCCGCGAATTAGCAACTCAAATTAGGCAAGAGTTGTTTTCACTAACATCTGGTCTTGGAACATACAGTGCGTTATGTATTGGTGGTGCGTCAATGCGAATTCAAGACCTTCAGCTTCGCAAGCGACCCCACTTTGTAATTGGCACCCCAGGAAGGCTGGGAGATCTTATTAAACGTAGGATGCTGTCGCCAGAATATTTCAATGCGGTAGTTTTGGACGAAGTTGACCGGATGCTTGACATGGGATTTATTAATGAAATTAGAGAACTTATTGCACTATTACCCCAAAATCGCCAGTCATTGTTTTTTTCAGCAACACTGTCTGGGAAAGTTGGAGAACTTGCTAGAGGATTTTTGACAAATCCAGAAATTATCACGATTAGTACCCAAAAACCGTCAGATAATGTTGATCAAAATATTATTAAAGTAGCCGGCATTGATTCCAAAATTGCTGAGCTTACAAAAATTATTGAGCATGCAGATACGTCTAAAACGCTTGTTTTTGTTAATACAAAAAGGATTGTTGAAAATATTGCTTCAAAACTTGTTGAGAAAGGTCATGCTGTAGTCACGCTGCACGGAGATAAGCCCCAAAATAAAAGAAATAATGCCATTTCCGCATTCAGGCAAGATAGAGCAACTGTCCTTGTTGCCACCGATGTTGCCTCACGCGGGCTTGACATTGATGGAATATCACACGTCGTCAACTTTGACAAGCCGTTAACTTACGAAGATTACATTCACAGAATCGGCCGTACCGGACGAGCTGGCAAAAAAGGAATTGCCTTGACATTTGTTTAAGCACTCCACCGGGCAAAGATTCCTGTTGACAAAAGTCTTTTACCTGAAACTTCTTGGAGAATTAATTCTCCAGCTTCAATATTTCCCTTAAGACTTAAGTCCGACAGAAGATTTTTAAGCATTAGGGCCGATGCTGACAGCGCATAAGCATTAATGATTAAGAAGAGTGGTTTTTCTGCTAATAATTGGTAACAGTTGTTAAGTAATCTAGGGAAATCTTTATAAAAATCCCATTTTTCACCACTTGGCCCATGGCCGTAGACGGGAGGATCCATAATAATTCCATCATATTTGACATTCCTTTTTATCTCTCTTGATGTAAATTTGATTGCGTCATCAGGTATCCAACGAATTGGTTTCTTGTCTAACCCTGACAATTGTTGATTGTCTCTGGCCCAAGTAATTGCCGACTTTGAGGCATCAAGATGGGTTACTTTTGCGCCAGCCTGCGCGCATGTTAGCGTTGCCCCGCCAGTGTAGGCAAAAAGATTAAGAATGTTAACAGAGTAACCGGCATCTTTAATTTTTTGCTGCATAAAGTCCCAATTAATTGCCTGCTCGGGAAATATTCCCGTATGTTTGAAAGGGGTTAATTTTGCGTAGAATTTGATGTTTTTATAAGTAACTATAAAACGATCGGGAATTTTTGTGTTAAATACCCAATGTCCTTTGCCATCTCCTTCTTGCTTAAACCAAGCGTGGCATGTTTTCCATTCACTCTCATTTTTTCTTGGTTTCCAAATAGCCTGCGGATCGGGCCGAGAAAGGATGTATTTTCCATATCGCTCTAAACGACGACCACTCCCGGAGTCAATAAGTTCGTAGTCCCTCCATTTGGGTGTAGTTAGGATTTGCATATCACTTGAGTTTGTAGATTATTACCCACTTATTTTTGGCAATAATTTTTGAATTTTGTTCGAGTACTTTTAACTCCAACTTATTCAAGTCGACGTTATTATACCCGGCAACGACGTATTCTGCACCATATTGGCGCATATTTAAAATTGCATCAGTGGTATGCTCAACATCAACCGGGGGGGCTCCCAACACCCACCCCTGTCTGTGAGCCAGCGAGAATGGAATTGAGTTGAGTGTTGCAAGATACACAAGCTTTTTATCTTCAGGCACATATCTTTGTATTTGCTTGGCTATTTGAATGTAATTACTTGATTCAAGATCATTAAAATAGTACTTACTTGTCCTGTAGCCGTTATAGACAACTAACAACATAGCAACAGATAAAATAGTAGCTTTAATGTGGTTGTTATTAAAAAGATCAATTACAAAGCTTAATCCTATCGTCGCAAGTAAAATAAAAGGAATTAAATAGACATTAGCATAATATTGATGGATAATATTGCCGTTTGGCACAATAAACCAATATAAAGGTACTCCAGCAAGCCACAACAGAGCAAAAATAATTAATTTATTTCCTTTTTTTATACTAGTTAATAGTCCCAGACTGGCCAGTAGAAAATTAAACTTACCCAGAATCTCCCCAATTACGTTTTTATAGATCAAACCCTTTACTAAAATATCAAATGACTTTAACTGTTCCCTGCCTTGTAATACCCAATACTCCCATTCATGATAAGTCTTAGGATACTGCAGTAGATAAATTCTCCAAAGAGCGTAAATAAAGGCTGAACCAAAAATGAGTATAAGATACTGCCAGCTTAAAGCTTTATGCAGATAAAGCAGATATACAAATGATGGAAGAGCTAAAAGCATAAAAGGACGCGTAGCAATAGAGATGCTAAATAATAAAACAGATATGACAAACCAATTGGTTAGTTTTTTGTTTGTTGTTGAATAGATGTATATTGCAAGAGAAGTCATAACTGTAGTTGTGGCAAAGACGTCGGGATGGATGGCATGGCCAATGAAAAATATTGAACCGGGGGCAAAACTATACAGAAATGTTGAGATAAGACCAAATCTGCTTCCTATAAATCTTCTAATGAAATAAAAAAGTGAAACTGCAGCAATTAGATATAACAATAAATTATATATACG
>Ga0154980_133_pt1 | contig 61057 bp, 68 predicted proteins | sample RifCSPhighO2_01_FD_105948 | JGI IMG/M metagenome (GOLD analysis project Ga0154980, IMG submission 105948) | Candidatus Roizmanbacteria bacterium RIFCSPHIGHO2_01_FULL_39_12b | reverse complement strand
CCGCTATAACGGCCAAGGATAGTCCAAATTTTACTCCCAAAAAAGAAAGCCCAACATAGGTCATTATTCCAATAACCATCATTAATACAAACTCTCCCCAAACCCATGCGTGCATTCTTTTCTCGACTTTATCGATAATATCAAGAATTAAGTCAGCCTTGTGTTTTTCTAAAAACTTTCCAACAAAACTGCCTAAGAATTGTTCCTCCAGAAGAAAATAGTAGGTAAAGAACAATACTGATATTAAAAATATCACATTCGAAAAAACGCCCGTAACGAGTCGGAATGCATTGTTGGTAATATTAGGTAGCAACCCAACCAAAGAGTCCGTGTTGATTGATGAGGCAAGGAACGGAAAAGCTGCCGTTATAAGAGACGGCAAATTTTTAACAAAAATAATAATTTCACCAACTACAGGCGGGAGGATAAACCTAAACAAAAAGACGGCCGACCCAATTGCTGTGGCAAATATAACAAATGCAGCAATCCCCCGCGGGATTTTTTTCCGGTGAAGATAAGATACGGCTGGCTTGAACGCACTCATAAAAATGAACGCAAACAAAAGCGCAAAAATTAGTTCTCTAATTATCCATAAAATCCAAAGGAAAAGGAGGAAAAACACGGTGAAGATTATCGTCCTTGAGGAGATCTCGATTTTTTGAACCATGTATCTTTATGTATAAACAATTTATTAACTCATTTCAAGCGCTTGGTTGTATTTTGCCTGATAAAATTAAGGCAAATACTTGGATCACTCCGCTTTGTTTTAAAACCTTGCAAGCCTCAAGCATTGTTGCTCCTGTTGTCCAAACATCATCAACTAAAACAATTGTTCTTATTTTCTGTTTTGTGTTTATCTCAAAAGCGCCTTTAATATTTTCAAATCGGGCTCCTTTCTCTTTAATTGCACTTTGGGCGGTTGTATCTTTTTTTCTTAAAAGAATCGTCTCGTCAACGTTTAATTTAAACAGGTGACCAAATACATCGGCTATGTAAGCTGCCTGGTTAAAACCACGGCTACGATGTCTTGATGAGAACAATGGTATTGGAATTAAAATAGCATCCTGTGGAAAAATCTGTCTGCATTGATAAGCCAGACGCGTTTGTCCTTTTGAGATAATTAAATCTCGCATTGCTCCTCTGACGTTTCGATATTTAACGGCATGAATGATCGTTCTTAACAGGGGTGCGTAGGGAAATAGAATCCATACGCCGTCAATTCCGTATTTTTTCAGACAGTTCTTGTGCGTTTTGCCATTTTCAACATAATCATAACAATAAACACACTGAGCTACTATTCTTGGCTTAATTTTACTCAAACAATTAAGACATAAATCTGTGCCGATTGATCCGCAACAAACACAGAAATGAGGGAAAAAACAATCGACAATGCGATACAATAGATTCACTTATTTTGATATTTGTATCTTTTAAACAACCTAAATCCTCCGAGTAACAAAAAGATCGCCGGCAATATACCTAAAATTCTAAAACGCACTCTGTCTTTCTGCTCGTTGTTTAATGGTTTTAAAGGATTGGTTAGAGTGGCTCTGGCACGAATTCCTGACAATGCACCTCCCGACACATATCGATTAAGCACATTAACAACAAACTCCACGTTTCCTTGCGCTTGGGCTAAATACTGCTCTCTTACAAATCGGGCTGACGGGATAACCAAAAGTCTACCTGTGTTTACGCTGCTTTCTGCAATTAAGGAATATGAGGAAAGTTTGTTTTTTTGTGGCGCAGGGATACCATTTGGAATAACAATAAAATTCTTAGTTTGGACCCATGAATTTGAAGGACTCTTAACCAAAGTTTTTGCAATTGTTGATGGGATGATGCTTACTGAAGATGCCCAAGGGAACATCAGCTGTGTAATGTTAATAAAGTCGGACGTTTGTTTTGAAAACTCACTTGTTGCAACCCAAAGCGGATATTTCACAACAAACGCTCCTAGTCCTGTTGCAAAAGTAGCCGACTGGGCGCTAAATGATAGCGCTAGGTTTTTGTTTAAAACAATTCCATATTTTTTAAAGAAATCAAATAAATCGTGAGTTGCAGGCCCCACTTCAAGCCCGTCAGAAACAGCAACTCCATCAGCAAAAACAACCAGCGTCCCGCCATTTTCGATGTAATTGGCCAGCTGTTTATGAACTTTTTTGGTTGATGGCAAAAATCCATCAGCAATAAATAAAGCTGCCCTTGTTTTTTTGGGGTCAAGAGACAACGAGTCGGTTGCCAACTTGATATTTTCTATTTCAAACTGTTTCCCCAGTGACCTTTTAAGTGTTGTAAACATATCTTCTCTAGGATCATAAGCTTGGGGAAAGTCCACCAAAGCAATTTTTTGAGGCGTGACCCGAGTCATCTTATAAATCGCGGAGGTGACATCATATTCGAGCGTTGAGACGGTTACGACTTGGGGCACAACTGCCGTATTTTCTCCGTCACTTAGGGTTAGTCCAAAAAAAGACGATGAAACTTTATATTGATCTTTATCAACTTCTGAAAATTGGATTTGAGGCACGCCGGCTTTTACTGCCTCAGTTTTAGCTTTATTGTCCTTTGTCGGGTCTTTAAAAGACAGTCCTATCTTACCTCCTGAGGTGTTTTTGTATTCTTTCAGGAAATCAATTACGTCTCGTTTAAGCGGGAGAGTACGTGAGGGAATGTCTGATGAGACATAAACGGTTATCATTATTGGTTTGTTAACCTTGGACAGGATTTTTTTAGTTGGCGTAGAGAGAGAATATGCGCTTTGTCGCGACATATCAAGTCTTAAAGGGACAAGAGAGGCTAGAATATTAGTGACTAAGCAGATAAAAATAAAAAGGACAAGTTTTATACTTGTTGAGGTTGAGAACAAAAAATTTGAAAATTCTGAAAATGCCCTGTTAATCATGATCTATTTTTCCTAATTGACAAATAGCTAGAAACTAAAAAAACTAAAATAAATGTCAAGAAAAAGATAACCGATCTTAAGTCAATGATCCCTTTATAAAAAAAGTCCAAATAGTTTAAGGGAGACATAAAAACCAGTATGTTTTTAAGAGAAAGGGGTAAAAATGAACCAAAAAAATCGCTTCCAAATACTAAAAATACGAATGATACAAGAACAGAAGACAATAAGGCTACAATTTGGCTTGTTGTCCTGCTTGAGAAAAATAATGATACGGAACCAAGAAATCCAATAAACATAAAAACTCCTAAATAGCTAACAATAATTGTCGATACAGGAGGACTGGATATAAAAAATAATGAGACGGGAATTGAGAACGTTAGGGTAACGGCAATAAAACAAAAAACAATTAGTGACAAAAATTTTGCTAAAACAATCTCTTCAATAGTTACCGGAAAAGACAACAGCAACTCAAGTGTTTTTAAACGCTTCTCTTCACTGAAAAGTCTCATAGCAACGGTAGGGACAAAAATCAATAGTAACCAGACTAGAATTTCAAAAAATTGCCTCATCGATCCGTCCCCTACTAAAAATATGTCTTTAACAAACACAAAAGATGCAAATATTCCAAAAAGAGTTGCGGCAATATATCCAAATGGGTTGTTAAAATAATAACCTAGCTCTTTTTTTGTTAAAGACAAGATAATGTTTTTTCTTAATTTAAGAAACATATTTTTTAAATAAAACTTCAACCGATCCTAACTTTCTCGGATTCTCTCCATCATAAACAATGATTCCTTTATTAAGGATTAAGAGTCGGGTTGCAATATCTTCAACTTCAGATAAGATATGTGTTGAAAATATTATTGTTTTATTTTTGCCAAGATTAACTATTAAGTCTTTGATCTTTTCTTGTTCAATTGGGTCAAGGCCCGATGTTGGCTCGTCAAGGATAATTATCTTTGGGTCGCCAAGCAAAGCTGTTGCAAGCCCAACTCGTTGTTTGTATCCACGAGATAATGTTTCTATTTTTTTGTTTAGATATCCTATTAAACCTGTTTGCCTGATAATGTCAGTAAAATAATCATCGCTTGTTTTTTCCTTAACCGCGCTTACAAACTTTAAATATTCCTTAACTAACATATCAAGGTATAGTGGGTTATTCTCAGGAAGATACCCAATTAAAGATGCTGTGTTAAGATGGTTTGCAATTGGATCGTAATTATTTACTCTCACGACTCCCTCATTTGGAGACAGAGCGCCAACAATAAGCCTCATTGTTGTAGTTTTGCCGGCCCCATTTAACCCAAGAAGTCCGACGATTTCTCCCTCTTTTATTGAAAAAGTTAAGTCAGAGACAGCAGTTGTAGTTCCAAATTTTTTGGAGACTTTTTGAAAATTTACCATGTGATGAAATATACATGACACATCTCACTTGCGCAAGAGGTCGGGGCGGCGTTTCTTGGTTAATAAAAAAGCCTGTTTTATCCGCCAATTCTGAATTTCTTTATGATCTCCCGATAACAATACTTCGGGAACCTTATCTCCCCCAAAGTCGACAGGGCGGGTGTAGTGAGAGTATTCAATGAGTTTTACCTTCTTAATATTTTTTTTAAAAAGATTTAAAAGATCCCCGTCGTCGGGAATTAACTTAAGAAGCTCTTCAGTCGAAACATCAAAAAAACTTTCCTCGGCTGTTGCCTCTGTCTTCTTTAAAACTCCCGGGATCAGTCGAACAACAGAATCAATAATTGCACAAGCTGCTATTTCTCCTCCAGTCATAACAAAATCCCCCAACGATATCTCCTCATCAACATAATCCACGACTCTCTCGTCAATCCCTTCATAGTGTCCGCATATAATGGTCAAATCATCAAGTTTAGAAAATTCTTGAGCAACCTCTTGTGAATATTTCTTTCCTCTGGGAGAGGTAAGAATAATTTTTTTCTTAATTTTTATTTTTTGATTTTTAATTTTTGATTTCTTTATGGCTTTTGCCAAAGGCGAAACCATAAGGATCATCCCCGCTCCTCCTCCATAGGGCCTGTCATCAACTTGTTTATATGCCCCCTCCCCAAAATCTCTTAAGTTAATAGTTTTTATTGTGACCTTGCCTTTTTCTTGGGCACGTTTGATAATACTTTCGTTTAAAAAACCCCGTATCATCTCAGGAAAGAGAGAAATTATTGTTATTTTCATGCTTGTATTATACTTTAGTTTGACACAATGATAAAAAAACCGCTTGTTTCTTTAATCAAATGGTATCAGAAAAACCAACCATTAAGATTGCTCGTGGGAAGTCATTTTTTACTTTTTGGTGGAGATTGTAAATTTCACCCAACTTGTTCTAAATATTTTGAGCAGGCTGTTAGAAAATACGGGGTAATTAAGGGGAGTAGTCTTGGTGTCTGGAGGATTGTAAGATGTAATCCTTTTTCAAAGGGAGGACACGATCTTGTTTAGTAAAAAAATAGCATAGATTGTCTCTATGCTATAATATCCCCAAATGACTATAGAGACAGCCGAGGAATACTTACCATCTGATGATGGCGTTTCCCATGCATTTGATCTGATTAATGCTCGATATGCCCAATATTTAGGCAATGCTATATTTTTTCAACAACAGCTTGCCACTCAAAATATTGGAGTGTTTATTGACTATATCCATGCAGGTTTAGGATGGTTGGCTAATAGGGCATTAAGTCCATTCCTCCGTCAAACTGGCACTCAAGCATGGCGCTTGTTAGAACCTGGTCCTCACCCCGTTGTTACGGTGCTTAATAATGATCTGCTATCAACAACCGCTCAAATAACGAGACTTCCGGTCATTCGACCTCCTCATTTTGTACCCGAGGGCATTATAAGTACTCGGTCTCTTCATGATGACAGAACCTATTTCATAATTCCCATCCAATTTTTCTTACATGCTCAGGCTCATCCTGTTGAAGCTGTGGCTCATTTGGCAGGGGGGGCAACTCAGATGAGAGATATTGAACGGATCTCTTGGCAAGATATACAAACACAGCAAAAAGCAATTGCTGTTATGAGAGAAATGAACATGAGGGCTGTGTCAGCTTCGACACAAGTCCTTTTTGAGGCAGGAGATAGTTATAGACCTTCGTCACAAGTATACGATAGAGTTCATCGTATGGGTAAAAGAATGTTTCCCAACGGAACAAGAGATTTGCCTATTAAGATGCAATTCTAATTTGGCAGAGATGTTGGGAGTCGAACCCGGGTCCAGAATGGTCTTTAAAAAATGTTGTAGCGGGGGGTAGATTATTTTTCAAGCAAGACGTAATAGGTTTGTTTTCCCACCCCGACCTTGATAATTTGCCTTAATTTAACTAATACATTTAGGCTTTTATATGCACCTTTACGGCTTAGTCCTGATATTTTAATATAATCTTGCATTCGCAGAATTTTATTTTTTGTAAACCAAACTAAAGCTTTTTGTTGGCTATTAGTTAATAATATCGGTACCTGTTTACTTTTTGACTGGAGTTCAATTATTTTAGACCTTGCTCTTTCTGCCTCAACAAGCATTCCTTCAATAAAATATTCGAGCCAAAGCGTTAAATTTTCTTTTCTGTCAATACGATATTTATCTATGGTTGATAATGCTTGATAATAAGCTTTTCTGTCACGATTATAATAAGTTTCAAGAGAGAATAACTTAGTAATGTTATAACCAAATTTCATCAGAATTAATTTGGTTAAAATCCTTGCCGTTCGACCATTACCGTCAGCAAAAGGATGAATGGCAACAAAACGATAATGAACTATACCAGCATAAAGAAGTGGCGATAAGTCTGTTGGAGTGGGTTTATTAATCCATTTGACAAACTCCTTCATTAGTCTTAGAACTTCATTAGGTTTGGGAGATAAATAATCACCAACAATAACCATCTGTTTTCGATATTGACCTGATCGATTAATATCAAGCTTGTTGGTAATAATTTTATGTAAGTTAAGAATTATTTTTTCAGATATATCGTCTTTGGTTTTCGTAATTTTTATTAGTTCCTTAACGGCTCGATGATAATTTTTAACTTCTTGGATATCCTTTTGCATAGCAATAATTTTTTTACCCTTAACAACTTTTTTTATTTGAGAAGGAGTAAGAGTGTTACCTTCAATAGCAGTTGAAGAATTTATAGTATCTATAATTACTTTTGTTAGATATTCTTTTTCGTAGGCTTTAGGGATACGAGTGGCTTTTAAAAATCCAAGAATCTGTCCAATTGCTTCCAGAGCACTGCTTATTCTAGGTGAGATTTCAAAAAATGGCTGATACATAGGTACGCGTATGGTACTTATACTTTACCACAGGATATAAGTCCTGTCAAACATCAACGCGTTTATCGTTTTTGTTTGCTTGATATAATACATTTATGAAAGCGCTCATTTTACATGCTTGGTATGAAAAGCCAGAAAACAATTGGTATTCGTGGTTAAAACAAGAGCTTGAAAAACGAAGATATCAAGTTTATCTTCCCGAACTTCCAACTATGGATACGGACTTACCTGACATGAAGAAACAGTTGGATTTTATTAAGAATTTATTAACTATTAATAGGAATATGATTATCTTTGGCCACAGCATTGGCTGTTTACTAGCAATGAGACTGGCTGAAAAATATTTGTTTAAGAAAATGTTTTTAATATCGGGTTGGGATTTTAATGATTTAACAAAAGAACATCGGCTGTTTTGGCCAAATGCTCTGGATCATGAAAAAATTAAGAAAAATGTTTCAGAGATTTATTGTATAAGCTCTGATAATGATCCGTATTGTACTTATTTTATTAATGAGCAGATGAGTAAAAGGCTAGGAGGGAAAAGTGTTTTAATTAAGGGGGCCGGACACTTTACTGATACGTTTGGTATAAAAGAAATACCACAATTACTCCAATATGTTTGAATTCTTCGGTGGACAAGTTTGCTGAAAATTGGAACCAAATAGAAGAGTATGTTTGGAAATGGTATCCGGTGCTCAATCATCTGAATCTGAACTTGCCTGAAGATAGTATGCCAATATCACATAGGAGTGTTTGAACATGATGTTTTGCTTTTGAAGCATTTCATGGTATAATTGAATTATGTTGACACAAGGCTACATAAAAGGAATCAATAACTTTTTTACCCTGCTTACGCGGGGTGACTAATGTATTGCATTAGAAAACACATACCCCGCAAATAGGCGGGGATTTTTTTTGCCAACAAGACCCGCCACCCGGCGGGTTTTTAGTATGCCAAATATAAATTAAAACATGAAAGGGGGTGAGAAATTATGTCAGAAGCATTATCAGGAAAAGGAGGTGTTGAAAGAGATAGTCATTGGTGTCCAACCTATCAAGGCTTACAACGACAGCTTTCAGCTTTGGAAAGAATAGGAGGAGGGACAATTCGTGTTAATTATTCGCAAGAACACGCACCGGAGGTTTGGGAAGGAAGAACCGACTACCCGGCTGAAGAGCTTATTCCAATGTTAGAAGTTCAAGAGGCAAGACAAGGTCTTTATCAACACCGCACATCATGTGAACCATGTGTTGCCCATTTTTCACCTCGGAGTGGCTAGTGTGGCATTGATACCATGCGGGGAGGATGATTCCTCCCCGCTTTGCCCAATCACAAATTTATTAGTTATAATAATTGAAATATGGAAGAACATGAAGAATTAAAGGTCGTTATAGTTGTCAGTTCAACTTTAGGAATAGGGTTAGCTGCAAATAGAGCGGCAGTTCTTGCAACCGGTCTTGCGATGCATATTCCAAGCTTACCCGGTCAGAATTTAGTTACAAAAGATGGGATTGAACTTTTGGGGTTTACACAAATTCCTATTCCCATATTGACTGCTAAGCCAAATATATCATTTCTTGAACTTTGCAAAAGAGGTGAGGAGTTAGGGTGCAAAATTATAGTATTTCTGACTCGTGCACAAGGAATGAGGTCGTATGAAGAATACAAAAAATCGGTCGCGGAGACCAATTACAATGATTTAGACATAGATGCGATTGCGATCTATGGAGACAAGAAATCTGTTACTAAAGTTACAGGGAGTTTACCATCCCTTAGATAATTAAAAATCCTATGAATACTAAACAAATATATTACCAAGACCCTTATCAGACCGAGCTTGATTGTACTGTTGTTAGTGCCGAACAAGCCGGGAGCCTACTAAACGTTGTTTTAGATCAAACTATTTTTTACCCCGAGGGTGGTGGGCAACCATCTGATAGAGGAACTTTGGGAACCGCTCATGTTGAATATGTGAGAGTATCGGATGGTGAAATCATCCATCAAGTTAAAGGAGACCTGAAGAAAGGTGACGCCGTTAAAGGCACTATTGATTGGAATTGGCGATATAAGTATATGCAAATTCATACTGCCGGTCATCTTTTACATGATGTTTTAATGACGATCGTCAAAGACCTTAAACCCATAAGAGGAGGTCATGGTAAAAAAGCCTTCCTTGAATATGAAGGAGAACTTGATGTTTCTTTGAAGGAACAAATTGAAACCGAGGTCAATAAAATTGCACAATCCGGGCTTGAAGTTGTCACAAAAGAAGCAACGTACGAGGAGCTAGAAAGAGATTGTCAATTCTTACCACCAAATTTACCACGAAATAAGCCTTTGCGGATGATCAAGATAGGAGACTACCCTTCTATGCCCGATGGTGGTGTTCATGTTAAAAAAACCGATGAGTTAGGTAAGATTTGGATTGCAAACATAACCATTGAGGATGGAAAAACAAATGTACGCTATGGAGTTGTGGGGAATAACTAATACTTGTCTTAAATAAGAAGGTTTCTGTGTGTTGGCGGTATTAAGGTTGTGGTGTTTGGGATGTGGGGTTTAACTCCTCCATTTCTTTCTTTGATAATGGTTTCAAATCTGAATAGCTACCTCTCATAGTTAAGAGTGATCCAATCAAGCCTCCCAATAACGTGGCTATTGTTTCATTGTTCAAAACATTGTTTAACCCTAAAACAATTATTGATATTAAACTAACAAGTATCAAAACAAACTTCAAAGCATCAAACGTCAAAAAGTTTGCGGTTCTATTGTCTTGGAAATATGCCGTATTCCTTATTGTGATAACATAATTAAGATATGTTGTTGCTAAGAATCTTACCGAAATTGAGCCTATTACAAATAGGGAAACAACGAGAAGTGTTTGCTGATCAATTACCTGAGCGAATTTAAGAAGAATAAATCCAAGGAGAATGACTATTTGTATTATCTCTATGAAATACGTTGAAATAATATCAATCGCTTTACTGTTTGGACTATCCATACAAGCTGTATTGTAGCACAAATGATAGGATTTTTCTATGATGTCGGGGGGTGGCATGACGATGGGTTTGGGTCACAAAAACTAGTGGTAAGACACCTAATCAAATCGCACAATAATTTTTTAGAAAATAATTCTTGCTTGATATAATATGCTATGCCCTACATTGCAATTAACAAGCATAATCCTTTTGGTCTTACATTAAGACAACAACTCTTTATTGCTCATTTAGTGACCGCTATACGCATGGGAAAACCGATCAAGCCGAAAGAATGTATAAAGAGGGTGTATGACGTTAAAACCGATGCTACAGCTCGCTCAATGGCGTCTGAATACCTTTCAAAACCTAACATTGTAAAAGCATTGCAACATGAACTCAAAAAGGTTGGTTTGGTTGGAAATAATTCTAAAGTAGAGCGACGATTAACCGAGGGACTTGACGCCGTCACAAGCAATGGAATGGTAGATTACACGGCACGACTTCACTACATACAAGAGATACATAAAATCGTTGGTTTGTACAATGCGAACTGTTAAATATGGATGATTTTATGAGAGGTTAGACGTATCACCCTGTCCGCTGTTAAAGAATGTTGCAATATAAGAACGGCTTTGACCCTTTTTGATATAGTTCTTATGGATTGACCTAAAGACTACAATTTACTATTCTTATAGTAACAATTAGCAGGATAACTATCTCCTGAACCAAACGATATGCCGGAAAAGGTAGTTTTTTGACTACTGATCACCGAGGGAAGCCTTGGGAAACACGGAACGCTAAGTTGTCTAACAAATAATGGCAATGGATTATAGCTTTCTGAAGTTTTTCCTGAGGCTTTTTTTGAAGCTGAAGGAAAGAAGCAATTACGAAAATGCTGTCCCTTCAGAAGGCAAGAGAAAAATTAGGAGAAAAGTATTCACAATTAACCGACAAACAAGTAGAGGATATAATGATTCTGCTTTATAATTTGTGTGAAAAGACAATCCATGAAGAAACAAAAGGAAAATCAAAAACAACCAAATGAAATCCTTCATGCGTTAATCTATTGTAGGGTTTCATCACCTAAGCAGGTTAAAGAGGGGCATGGTTTAGACTCACAAGAACAAAGATGTATAAATTACTCAAAAGATAAAAACTATCCCATTGAAAAAGTTTTTCCTGACGAAGGAGTATCAGGTGGTTTATTTGAAAGACCTGCAATGAAGGAGCTTCTTGCCTACCTTGACGCTCACCCATATAAATCATACGTTGTTATCTTTGATGATCTATCACGCTTTGCAAGAGACGTTGCAGTACATATTAGATTGAAAGCTGAAATTATGGCACGAGGGGCGAAGATTGAATGTCTTAACTTTAACTTTGAAGACAACCCGGAGAGCGAATTTGCTGAGCTTGTACTGGCAAGTGCGAGTCAATTAACTAGAAAACAAAACACACGACAAGTCATGCAAAAAATGAGAGCTCGTCTACTTGATGCGTTTTGGTGTTTTTGTCCTCCTCCCGGACTTAAAAACGAAGGACATCCCATCTACAAAAAAGTTTTAACGAATGTTGAACCCTATGCGACAATCTATAAGGAAGCAATAGAGGGATTTGAAAGCAATAGATTTAATACACAAGATGAAGTACGACTTTTCATTCTAAGTCAATATGCTATACACGGAATTAAGCGAACACTTTCATTAAATGGCACAAAAAACATACTGACTGAGTTGTTGTATACCGGTTACATTGAGTACGAACCATGGGAGATTCCTTTAACAAAGGGGAAACATGAGGGGTTTATTAGCCTTGATACCTATAAAGCGGTTCAGAATAAGCTCGCCGGGAGAGCAACTCCGAAATTAAGAAATGACTATAATCTTGATTTTCCCCTCCGACCTAATGTTTTGTGTAATGCTTGTGACCAACCATATACGGCAAGTTGGAATAAGGGAAGGAATCAAAAATACCCTAATTATTGGTGTAAAACCGATGGTTGTATTTACCGATATAAAACAATCGGCAAGAGTAAAATTGAGCCTGAATTTGAAAGCAAGCTAAGTACGATAAAGCCGGGACCGGGCGTAATTGAATTAGCGAAAGAGATATTTAGTGAAGTATGGGACAAAACCAAATCTGATGACGCCGGGATAAATAAAAGTAAAGAAAAAAGAATAATAGAGATAACTGAAGAAGCGGAGGGCTATGTCATAAGGAGTGGCAAAGCAAAAGATGAATCGGTAGCCAATCTGTTTGAGAATAAACTTATAGGACTTATGAAGGAAAAGGCTGAATTAGAAGAATCACTTGGACAAATACACTACACCGAGGATGAGTTTGGAACCGCCTACAACAAGGTCTTCTCAACCCTAAAAGAGCCTGTTAAGATGTGGAAAAGCGACAATATAGAAACAAAAAGAACGATACTTTATATGTACTTTGGAAAGAAACCGAGTTATGATTATGAAAAAGGGTTTGGAACCGATACTTTGTCCCTTCCTATCAGGCTAATGAACGATCATGGATCGTCTAAAAACCAACTTGTGGAGATGCCGGGAGTCGAACCCGGGTCCAGAATGGTCTTTAAAAAACGTTCTAGCAAGGGGTAGATTATTTTTACCACCAAGCTATAAACAAAAATAATCAAACGTTTATAGGTGGGCGAGTAAGGGTTTCAACAATAATCCACTCGCACGATCATTGTGATCTTTTTAATTGGTTACCTCAGAATTTAGGTTGAATCAAAAAGTAAAAAACCTAAAATGAGTGCTTGTGCGTTGCTGTTGGTTAAGCAACTGTGTAAGCAAACCGATTGTATCCAGCATTTCGTCTTACGATTAATGCCAAAACACGATCAGCGAGAGCGTTTATGTCGTTCTCAAGTATTTTTTTTCTATTTGACGCATAGGTGCGCCCTTGCCATTTATTAAAGTACCTATCATCCTGTCGAATCCGCTCATCCCCTGTATTTTTCTTTTATTTCTTTCTCGACGCGTCGCCTTTCACTCGTTTCTTTTTCAACCCGCTTTTTTTCCCAGGTCTTTTTGCCTTGGGCAAGCGCGATTTCACATTTGATTCGATGTCCCTTAGTATAGCAGGTCAGAGGCACAATTGTCAAGCTGGAGCGCTCTGATAATCTAATATTTAGTTTTAATATCTCTTTTTTATGCAACAGTAGACGCCGGGTGCGTTTATCGTCATAATCAGGACTCCCATCAAACTTGTAGGCATGAATCTGGGCGCCCACCAAACACGGCTCTCCTCCAATAAATCGAACATAAGAACCCGCCAAACTCATTCTTCCCCCACGAACTGACTTAACCTCTGCTCCAGTCAGCACAATACCAACCTCGAGTTTATCGAGGATAGAATATTCTCTATTAACGTTTTTATTGATAATTTTCATAAGAGTTTCTATTATTGTAGCAAACATTCATGCTCAACGTTAATTCTATAAGACAAAAATTCACACCATTACTTATCTTCTTGCTAGTGCTTTTTCTGCCGACTCAGCTAGGGAAACATTTTTTCTTTGATTTTTCTTACATCAACGGAATAAGGGTTGATTACTTGGCAACAAAGTTTTATTTAACGGATTTACTGGCCCTTTTACTTATAATCCTAAACATCAAGATAATTTTTGGGGTTTTGGCCAAATATAGAAAATATGTTTTGATTGTCTTAGCTTTCTCTGTAATTAATATTATACTGTCTCCTCAGTTAATGGTTGGGACCTATATATTCACAAAATATCTAGAAATCGTTTGTATTGGGATTATTTTTTATAGAGCACCAACCAACTTTAGAAGGGTTATCTTTGCTTTTGTTATTGGAGCGCTCGTTGAGTTATTTTTGTCAATCTCACAAATTAAGACTCAGTCGTCGCTCCAGGGGATTTTTTATTACTTAGGTGAGAGATATTTTTCAGTCAGCACTCCGGCAATTGCCAAAACTGCGCTAAATGGGGTTGAAATGTTGCGTCCCTATGGAACCTTCTCTCACCCAAATAGTTTAGGAGGGTTTTATGTCTTGGTCTACACTCTCGTTCTTTTTCAAAAATATCTAAAACTTGCTAAGAATTACTCGTTTTGGTCGTATATTTTGTTATTTTTATCAAGCCTCCTTGTGCTTTTCTCGTTTTCTAAAAATGCAATCTTGACTTGGATGGTTGTATCATCTTTCTATTTGTTTTTTTTTACTTTATCATCGTGCCGATTTTGCAAAGTGGCGAGATTTTTAAGTGTTGGGACATTGGGGGGATTGTTTTTAACATCGGTAAACAATACCGTGTCAATTACGGAGAGATTATTACTACTGCAAAACGGGATTGTTTTATTTTTTCAAAAACCACTATTTGGGTATGGGTTAGGACAGCATCTCTATGCTTTGTCTCGGCTCCCTACAAAATCTTTGTACCTTTTTAATCAACCAATCCATAATATTTTTTTGGTGGCGCTTGTTGAGTGGGGATTATTGCTTTTTGGAATTGTTGGGTTTTGTTTGTATGAGTTGGTCAAAAAAAATAAGAAGTCTTTAATATTTTTTGGGGTTATCGGATTAACAGGATTGTTTGATCACTACTCTATCACCTCACAACAGAACATACTTTTTGTTGGGGTTTTTATGGGAATCGTTTTTAACGAAACAAACCCATTCAAGAAGGAATGAGCCTGTCTCTTGTTAACAAGTATTACTTTGTAAGTCTCTTTAACGATTTTCCGGCGGTAAATCCCGGAGTTACCGTTGCTGGAATCTGAATCTCTGCTCCGGTTTGAGGATTGCGTCCCTTTCTGGATGCTCTTTTTCTAACCAAAAATGTTCCAAATCCCGTAACAACGACTTTTTCCCCTCGTTTTAGAGCCTCGGAAATTGTTCCAAATACTGCGCTCACTGCATCTTTGGCAGCCTTGTTTGTAAGATTTGCTTTTTTGGCAACTTGGGCAACTAAATCAGCTTTTGTCATTTTGCACTCACCCCCTTTTGTGTTTTTGTAATAGAAAAAAGAATTTAATAATTTTATTAAACCTTACAAGACATGGTAATAGGTTTGAAGCCTCTTGTCAATCCGGATTTAGAATAACTTACTGTAACAATCTGTATCAAGAATGACTTGTTGCAACAGTACGCACTTCTCTGATAATGGTAATTTTCACCTGGCCTGGAAATGTTGGAAACTTCTCCTCAATTTCAGCTCTTATATTAGCTCCCATTATTGTCATCTCATCTTCGGTGACTTCCTCGGGGCGAACTATTACCCTTAGCTCTCGTCCCGCCTGAAGCGCGTAAACTTCTGCCACTCCTTTTTGTAACTTTGCTGCTGCTTCAATTGTTTTAATTCTTTTTAAGTATTCTTCAAAATCCTCGTGTCGTGCCCCCGGTCTGCCACCTGACATTGCATCAGCTATGTAGACAATAACCGCCTCAACAGAGGAGAAGGGAACGTCCTCGTGGTGAGAAGCAACAGCATCGATCACTTTTTGGGGAAGTTTGTGTTTTTGCAGCAGATCAACCCCAAGTTGAATGTGTGAACCTTCTTTATCGGCGACAATCTTGCCAATATCATGAAGCAAGCAGCCAAGTTTAACAGTCATCACATCGGCACCAACCTCATTAGCAATAGCAATCCCAATTTTAGTCTCTTCAAGAGTGTGAAGAATCATGTTTTGGCCGTATGAATAGCGATATTTAAATCTCCCCAGCATTTTAATTAAATCAATGGGTAGGCTATACACGCCGACGCTATGGCACAAGTCCTCGCCGGCTTTTTGCATTACTTTTTCAATATCCTCACCTGTTTTTTTAACAATCTCCTCAATCCGAGGCGGTTGAATACGGCCGTCTTTAATAAGCCTCTCCATTGACACTCGAGCTATTTCTCGCCTGACCGCATCAAATGAGGACAGTTTAATAACTCCTTCTTCCTCCAGATCAACATCAACCCCCGTTGCCAGTTCAAATGACCTAATATTCCGACCTTCCTTACCAATTATTCTCCCCTTAAATTCGTCGTTTGGAATTGCGATGGTAGAGAGGGTGTATTCTGCCGTAAAATCAACCGCCCCAAAGCGCATAGTATCAACCAGAATTTCTCTAGCTACCTCTTCAGCTTTTGCCCGTATATCTTCTTCGCTCTCGCGGATTCTTCTGGCAATTTCTCCTTTTAGTTTTTCTTCCCAGCCTTTTAATATCAAGTCTTTGGCCTGATCTTTCGAGAGTCCCGAAACCTTCTCTAGTTTTTGAAGAATTTCTTCTCTTTTTTCTCTAACCGCTACTAGTTCTTTTTCAAGTTGGGCCTGTTTTTCATTAGTTCTTTTTTCGGCTGTGTCAAGTTCGGCCTGTTTGGCATTGATCCTTTTTTCTAGTTCAACAACTTCCCCAGTTATGCGTTTTGCAGTATCTTCCGCTCCTTTTTCAATTCGAAGCGCTTCCTCTTTTGCCTTAACAACAATTTCTTTGGCCTCGATCCTGGCCCTATCGAGAGATTCTCTGGTCTCCCGAGTTGCTCCAGCATCTTCTGGTAATTCACCTATTTGAACACCGTCAATTTTATTTCTTTTCAGGAAAGGAACCAGCTCCTCAAGTTTTATTACCTTCATAAAAAGCAGGTTATTTGTTTACAAATCTTTATAGAGCAAGGAGGATAAAAGAATGCGCCTGCCCGAAAGCAGCGTATTTGTGAAAAATTCTTTTATAAAAATGCATGGACTTTAAAGATTTGCTTAAAATGTATAATGATTAAACTCAACAAACAACTTGTTAATAAGCATTCTACTCCTTTGAAAGGAAATCTTCAACCGCATGTCTTGAAAGTGAATATGAGTAGCCACGGCGCATTAAGAAAACAATCAATTTCTGAGTCATTTCTTCTCCTGTGTATTTATGACTAAAACTGGGTATTTTCTTTTCAAGAAGGGCTTTAATTGTATCTTTATCATTGGCTCCACTTTCCTTTAAAACTTTCTCTATGATGTCTTTACTCACTCCTTTTTTGTAAAGTTCATGTTTTATTAGAAAAAAAGAGCGGGGACGTTTCAGTGTTCTTGCATCAACCCACCAACGAGTAAAGGCTAAATCATCAAGAATTCCTGAGGAAATGAGTTTTGTAATGTGTTTTTCCTGCTCATCCTCACTAAGCTGAAGTCGTTTTTCAAGAAAATCTTTCGTTTCTTCTATGGAGCGAGGGCGAAACCCAAGAAATCTATCTAGGCGGCGATCTGTTGGATGTGGTCTTCCCATTATTATTCAGTCTGTGGTGGAGGATCTTGTACGCTTGATGCTTTTTTTTGCACTTCTTTTTCTATTTGCGCTTTTAGTTTAGCGTCCTTGCGAAGAAGATCAGCAACTTGGGTTCGTCCTTGGCCCAGTGTTTTATCGTTGTATTTAATGAAAGAACCTGACGCTGACATGGCGCCCGTTTGCAGTGCTGCCTCAATCAGTGAATCTTCCTGATCAATCCCTTGGGCGGTAACTGAGAACATTGCGATCTTAAACGGAGGAGCAACTTTATTTTTAACAATTTTTACCTTATGTCGCGAGCCGATGACCATTTCTCCTTTCTTGATAACCTCACTTTTCCTAACGTCCATTCTTAAGGAGGAATAAAACTTCAATGCGAGTCCGCCGGGGGTTGTTTCGGGATTGCCAAACATTACGCCAATTTTGAGTCTGATTTGGTTAGTGAAAATCACAATTGTGTTTGATTTTGAAACAACGCTCGTCAGCTTTCTTAAGGCCTGCGACATTAGTCGCGCTTGCACTCCAATTGAGGAGTCGCCCATCTCCCCCTCAATCTCGGATCTTGGGACTAGCGCGGCAACGGAGTCAATAACCAAAACATCAATTCCGCCAGAACGAATTAGGGTTTCGGCAATTTCAAGTGCTTGTTCGCCGGTGTCAGGTTGGGAAATAAGCAAGTCATCAAGCTTTATTCCAAGCGTCCTTGCCCAGGCAGGGTCAAGAGCGTGCTCGGCATCAATAAACGCTGCCACTCCTCCCTCACGTTGAGATTGGGCAATAATGGCCAAACAAAGGGTTGTTTTCCCTGAGGCTTCTGGCCCGTAAACCTCAAGGATCCTACCTTTGGGTACGCCACCGACGCCAAGGGCAATATCAAGTGTTGGAATGCCGGTTTTTAAAACCTCAACTTCCATAGCTGACCTCTCTCCAAGTCGCATAATTGCTCCTTTACCAAATTGTTTTTGAATGGCTTCAAGAGCTGAAGTTACGGCTTTTTGTTTGTTTAGATCGAGTTTGTTTGAAGTAGCCATAAATAAAGAATTGGTTTAGTATAATGGGGTGGTTAGGAAAAAACAACACAAAATTCGGTAAGAGTCTTGTAAAAAAACAGGGTGTGGCGCAGAGGCTAGCGCGCTGTTCTGGGGGGACAGAGGCCGCGGGTTCAAGTCCCGCCACCCTGACTATAGGATTTATAATCTAAAGGGTCTAGGTTTAAATAGCACTACTATGTTGTATATTGATGATATATATAGTATCTAATATTAAGAATCATGGAGCAACAACTAATTCGCGCCCTTGCGGCACATTTTATTGGAGATTTTGCCTTTCAAACTGACTGGATGGCTCAAAATAAGGGTAAAAGTTATGAGGTTAACTTTTATCATGCTGCAACTTATACCGCAACATTTGTTTTATTGGGAGCCGGGCTTTCACCATTACAACTAATAATCATTCTTGTGTCGCACTTTTTTATCGATCTTCTAAAAGCTCGCTGGGGAATCGTTAAATATATTTGAGTTGACCAATTACTCCACGTTGGAGTAATTTTGTTGACAATACCCTTGAACATATGAAACTTTTGGATATTTACAACCGATTTTTTATTCCAGAAAATTTGCGTACCCATATGTTGCGTGTTGCTGGGCTTGGGAAAATCATAGCTGACAATCTGTCGAAGGATATTAAGATCGACCAAAATATCCTTATTAAAGCACTACTTGTCCATGACATGGGCAACATCGTAAAATTTGATTTTTCGGTGAAAACTATTCCTATCAGCCCTTCTAAGATTGCTGAACTAAGGGACGTTAAAGACAATTTTGTTCAAAAATATGGAGCAGACGCACACGTTGTGACTGAAAAGATTTTAAATAAGATCGACGTCAGCAATTCCATTATTGAGATTACTAATAGTAATTAGTATTGAGGAATTAGGGCTTATTTTATCGCAAAATGACTGGCCACTATTAATTGCCACCTATTGTGATTACCGCATTGCGCCCGGGGGAATTGTTGGATTTAACGAGCGTCTCGGTGATTTGGTAGCGCGACCTGGTCACAAACCAAATTCTCAATGGGCATCGTCTCAGATCGTACGAAAACATCGAAACAACCTCAGAAAATGCGAAAATCTTTTACAAAAACACCGTTCAATTGATCTGTCTGATGTTCAAGGGAGTACAATTAACGATGCTTTTCAAGATTTTCTGACTTGGGAAATAACTTAGATCTCGGCTAGATATTTTTCAACTTCAAGCGCAGCAGCCACGCCCATGCCAACCGCCGTTGCTGCCTGTCGGTATACATAATCAACGCAATCCCCAGCTGCAAATACCCCATGAATGTTGGTTTGATACCAGAACCCAGATTCAAATAGCTTTGGATCGGCTTTATAGCTTGAACATTGATGGTGAAATCCTTTTTTTGACTTTTCCTCCCACGCGCACCTGCCGGCAGTGAATAAATATCCTTTCTCATCAATCTCGACTCCTGAATCTTTTAAAAATCCCGTTGCCGGTTTGTGACCGATTGCTAGAAAAAGCCCTTGGGCATCAAGGTTTGATTCTTCTCCGTCAGTCTTAATTTTTATGCCCTCCACGCGATCTTCACCTAATACTTCCCCGACTGTTGTATTCCATAACACTTCAATCTTTTCGTGATTTAAAACTCTCCTTTGCATAATTTGTGAGGCTCTGAATTTATCACGACGATGAATTACATACACTTTTGTTGCAAATTTAGTTAATGTTAGCGCCTCCTCCATTGCCGTGTCTCCTCCACCCACAACAGCAACTTCTTTTCCTTTAAAAAAGAATCCATCGCACGTTGCACATGCTGAAACTCCTTTACCTCTTAAGCGCTGCTCTGACGGAAGATTTAGCCAGTCAGCGTCCGCCCCGGTTGCAATTAGAACCGATTGTGATTTTACGGCTTTACCCGATGAGAGAGTTAGAGTGAGGGGTCGTTTACTAAAATCAACCTTACTTACGTTTTCTTCAATAAAACGGGTCCCGAATTTTAGAGCGTGATCCTTATACTTCTTAATAAGATCGGGGCCCGATATTGACTCATATCCTGGGTAATTTTCAACGTCGGCCGTCAACATCAACTGCCCACCTGAGGGGGAGCCGGCAATAACAAGAGGGCTTAAAAATGCCCGGGCGTTATAAATTGCAGCTGCCAGCCCCGCCGGTCCTCCGCCAACGATAGTAATTTTTTCTATATCCATTAACGGGAACATTATACCCAAAAATCGCCCTGAAAATCCTGCTGGTTTTATTGGTATACTGGGTGCTAGTATGGAACCACATTCAATTCCCCGCCAAATCACCACTTTTGAGTTTAAATTAATAGGTTTTTTAACTATAAAACAATTTCTCTACATTATTTTTTTTGCCGGTCTTGGATTTTTAATTTTTCTTCTTATACAAATTCCTTATTTAAATTTAATACTAGGGGTTGTGGTTGGTAGTGTCGGGGTTGCTTTTGCTTTTATTAAAATAAACGAGCGACCTTTTGATGTTTGGGTAAGGAATTTGTTTATCCGCCTTACCACTCCCTCTCAATATTTTTATAAAAAAGACGTTGGTGTCCTAGGCGTATTTCAAGCCCCGCCCAATCCTGATCCTCAAGTTGTCAATACCCACATTGATGCTCAAGATAAGATTAATAAATATCTTAATATTGGTAAAAACAACATTCAAACACCAACCCCCCTCGTCATGCCCACAGAGACAATTCATGAAAATTCCCAAGCGCAAGATGTAACATTTGTAGAACCCATGCCAACGCAGGAGCCCCAGCAGGAAGCGGCTGTCCAAGACCAGCCGGACAAACTGCAACAAGAGCCTACAACCTCTCAAAAAGCTGCATCAGCGGGCAGTACAGAAGAGACGGCTTATATAAAAGGAACCATTGAAAATGGTAAAGGAATTAAATTACCAAATATCATGGTGTATGTGAAAGATAAACAATTAAACTCGGTAAGGATGCTTAAAACTGACGCTCGGGGAGCGTTTGCTCTATATCGCCCGCTGAATACGGGAGAATATATTCTTGAAGCGCGCGATTTGGGCAATAATTATTTTTTTGATACAATAAATTTTCACATTACGTCCCCAGATATTCCTGTTGATCTTAATTTACAATCAAAAGAAGTCGTATGAGCAAGCAAAATAATATCGTTGCCCCAGTTAAAGCAACCACACAACAGTTTGTTGAAATTGAGGCGGTTGATGACGATGTTCTTTTAATGAGCGATCGAAGGTGTTGTTGTATTATTGAGTCCAGTGGAGTTAATTTTCAATTACTGTCTCCTGACGAACAACAGGCAATTATCTTTTCATTTTCTCAGTTAATCAACTCTCTCTCGTTCCCCATTCAAATTCTCATTCTTTCAAAAAAAACCGATATTTTCTCCTATTTAAATTACCTCAACACTCTTAATCAGCAAAACGAAAAAATGATAACTTATTTAGAATCTTATAAAGAATTTATTAAAAACACAGTGAGACAAAACTCAATAATTGAAAAGAGTTTTTACATTGTAATCCCATTCTCCCCCCTTGAGATGGGAGCGGTTGCTTTGAAGAAAACCGACCCAGCTTATGTTTTTGCCCGGGCCAAAGCCTCCCTTTATCCTAAACGCGATCATATTGTTAAAATGCTTGAGAAAGGCGGGCTTGGAGGACGGGTTTTGAAACAACAAGAGATCGTTGAGTTGTTTTATAATCTATTTAATCCGTCACAAACCGGAAGACGATTGGCTCCAATCAATACCTATACAAATTTTGTTGTTACTAAATAACATGCTTTTTTTTTCACAAAAAAAAGAATCAAAGCAAGAAGTTTCTACGAAACCCTTTTCTCAACAAATGGGACGGGGGTCTGTTTCTGTTAAAGATTTAATTGCTCCCTCATTTGTTGAGGTTGATTTTAATCATTTGAAAATTGATGATAAATACTACCGAACCCTTTTTGTTGTTGGTTACCCTCGATATGTACAATCAAACTGGTTAAACCAATTAATTGCCTATGATCATCCTTTATACATTTCCTATTTTATCTATCCCACCGAGTCGGGAGAAATGCTTAAACAAATAAAGAGGAAAATCACCGAAATGGAGGCAACAATCGAGGGTGATATAAAAGCAGGAAAAGTCGTTGACCCATCGGTCCAAGTTGCACTAAACGACGCCCTGTCTATCCAGGCAGAGTTGGCCCAAGGGTCAGAGCGTTTTTTTCAGTTTGGCCTCTATATTACTATTCCTGCAGAAACTTTAGAAGAACTAGAAACCATCACCCGTGAGGTTGACTCTCTTTTGTCGTCACTGCTTGTTGTTGCTAAAAAGGCCACTCTTGAGATGGAGGAGGGGTTCAAGTCCACTCTTCCTTTATTCACCGACAGATTACAAGTTTGGCGGAATATGGATACTGCGTCTTTGGCTATGACATTTCCATTTTCAACTTCGTCATTAACTGATACAATGGGGATCCTATACGGGGTCAACCAGCTTGATGGAAGCTTAATTTTGTTTGATAGGTTCAAGCTTGAATCGGCAAACTCCGCGGTCCTTGGCAAGTCAGGCGGGGGAAAAAGTTTCTTGATAAAGCTCGAAACCATTAGAACGCTTATGTTGGGGATTGATGTTCTTGTTGTTGATCCTGAAAATGAATATGAACACATAGCTGACTCGCTTGGCGGGGAATTTTTATCTTTTTCACTGAAGTCTGAGTTTCGGGTTAATCCGTTTGATTTAAATACAATAAATCCTGAAGTTGATGAGCTATCAAACAAAATTCTCAACCTTCATTCGTTAATTGGGGTTATGGTGGGAGACTTAACCCCATCACAAGACGCAATTGTTGACAGGGCAATAGTTGCTTCCTATAAGCAGAAGGGGATAACCGACGATCCAAAAACGTTTTATAATGAGCCGCCACTTTTGGAAGATGTTTATAAAATAATGCTGGGGTATGAAACACAGGAGGGACAAGATATCGCCTATAGGTTGGAAAAATTTATTAAGGGATCAGCGTCTGGAATTTTCAACAGTCAATCAAACTTTAAAATCAACAACCCCTACACTGTGTTTGGGATAAGAGATTTAGAGGAAAATTTAAGACCAATTGCAATGTATGTTGTTTTAAACTTCATTTGGAACCTAATTCGAAATGACGACAAGCGCCGTATTCTTGTTGTTGATGAAGCTTGGTATTTAATCAAACACAAAGATTCCGCTGATTATTTATTTGACTTTGCCAAAAGGGCCAGGAAATATGACCTGGGATTAACAACGGTAACTCAGGATGTTGAGGATTTTTTGAGCACTCAACAGGGCCGGGCAATTTTAACCAACTCGTCTCTTCAAATACTACTCAAACAGTCCCCCGCAGCAATAGAATTATTATCGGGTGTTTTTAATCTAACGGCGGGAGAGAAACAGCTTTTGTTATCGGGCGGAATTGGGGAAGGGCTTTTTTTTGCCGGACGGTCCCACGTTGCAATACAAGTAATTGCATCAAACCAAGAAAAAGAAATCATTGAAACAAAAAAGTAATTAGCCTTCTATCTCTTCTGTCCTTAGCGGCATTATTATATGAAGATAGTTGGGATCCCCACTGTCTTCTTTAAAAACAACTGGGGACACAGATGTGGTTAACCCTACGGTTATTTTTTCAAATGGAATAATATTTAAAAAATCAAGAATAAAACGATAGTTAAAAGCAATTTTAATTGGTTCTCCATCAAAAGAAACTATCTCTTGCGTAGCGTATGAACTTTCTCCTTTTTGTCCTTTGGGCTTAATAGTAAGAAGGTTTTTCTGAATATCCAGAATAATAATATTAGATTGATCTCTTGCAAAAATAGAGACTGCTTTTATGTTTTTTGAAAGTTTTAAAACATCTAAAGTTATGTTCGTGGTTGATTTATCAGGAATTACCTTTTGATATGGCGGAAAATCTCCCTCGATTGTTCTGGATATAAGGCGGGTGTTCCCAAATTTGGAAATAAAAACCTTATTTTCTTTTGAATATTTAAGATGAAGTTCCTTGCCTTTGTATAAAACAATTAATTCTTGAAGGAACCTACTTGATGCGATAAACGACCAGTTGTTAGCATTGTCTGTTGTAAAGTTTGAAACCGAAAGTCTAAACCCGTCCGTTGTCACAAACCGGGCCACTTCGTCTTTGGATTCAATTAGAACCCCTGTTAATACTGGACGAGCATCATCGCGGGAGGATGAAAACAAAACAAGGGGTAAGGTGCTTACCATTTCTTCAGTCAATACAACTTCTTCTTGGCTGTCGGTTTCCGGAAAAGCGGGATAGTCATCTAATTGAAATAGATTAAACTCGCCTTGGAGTGAGGGCGATAATATTAACAACCCCGACGGTTTAAGGGATATTGTTATTTTTCCTTGCGGTAAAACATTTAAAAATTCCAGGACTTTTTTGGCATCAAAAATGGCCTTAAACGAGTCGCTGCTTTCTGTAGGTAGAGTAGTTTGGTAAAAGTCGTTTAAGTTTGTTGATTTTAGAGTAAAAGATTTGTTTACAAGCTCAATAAACACTCCCTGAAGAGAAGGGAGCGAAGATAGCTGGGAAGAAGTGAATTTTACGGCGTTGGTTATTTCTTTTTGAAAAACATCTTTATCAATTAAAAATTTCATATAAGTAATATGTATATATTAGAAGTGTTAGATGTGTGTATAAGTTTATAAAAACAGCCTGTTCTTTTCAATGGATTGAACTGGCACATAGGATATCAATTTCAAGTCTGTGGACAACGTGGTTGATATTATGTGTATTCATAAACTGTTAATAATTCGCTGAATCTCATCATTTATTCGATCGTTTGTCATTATTTCGTTTTTTATTTTGTCAACCCCATGCATAATTGTAGTGTGATCTTTTCTTTTAAGCAAGAATGCAATTTCTTCGTATTTCATTTTGAGTTCAATTCTAAGGATATACATAATGGTTTGTCGTGCCCGGGCAATTGAATCCTTACGAATAGGACTTTTAATATATGATTGTTTTATGTCATAAAAAACACAAACCGTCTTAATAACGTCCGATGCAGTTGTTTTTTTAATACGGGTTTCTTTTTGAGTTTTGATTTCATAAGTTGCAAGATCGTTAGTAATTTGGCTTGTATTATTTAAAAGGAGCGACTTAGAGTAGATATTAAGAATCATACCCTCAAGCTCTCTTGAATCTTCAATTTTTTCAGCTATTGTTTTAACCGCCATTATGTCAATTGGGATGTTTCTTTGTTTTGCTTTAATCATAACAATAGCACACCGGAGCTCAAAATCCGGCTTTTGAACATCGATCATTAACCCCCCCGAAAACCGAGAACGAAGGCGGTCCTCAAGCCCCGAAATTTCTTTAGGGGACTTGTCCGAAGTGAAGACTATTTGATGGTTAAGTCTAACCATAGTGTTAAACGTATGGTACAGTTCTTCTTGGATGTAAGTTTTACCAGCAATAAACTGAATATCATCGATTAAAAGAACATCTAGGGTTCTATATTTGTTTCTAAACTGCCCGGTGTTTTTGCGCCTAATAAGCTCAATAAGATCATTTGTAAACTCCTCAGAGGTACAATAAAGAACTTTTTTATCGGGCGAGTCAGCGAGTATCTTTTGCCCAATTGCGTGCATTAGGTGTGTTTTCCCTACTCCTACTCCACCATAAAGAAAAAGCGGATTGTATTGTTTCCCCGGATTTGTTGCAACAGCGTATGAAGCAGCGTGGGCAATCTGATTTGAATTTGAAACTGCAAAATTTTCAAAATTAAACAGTGGGTTAAGGTTTGCTTTTGAAAATGCAGCCTCGGGCGAATCTTGGTAGGAGATAAGAGGAAGACTTGAGACAGGCGCTTTCCTCTTTTTCTCTTTTAAAGTTATTACAAGCTTCGTTGGGTGGTTATTAAAAACAGATAAAAGCTCTTGGATAACCTCTTTCTTATTCTCTAAAAGGAGCCTAGACCCCTGGTTGTCAGCCTCAACCACTAGCATGTTTCCATCCTCCCTAATAGGATTTGTTTTTTTTAGGATCGAAGTTAGAACGGGCGACCCAAGCTCCCGTAATGCAAAGAATAAAAACTTGTCCCAGGCAATCATAATGTGTGTGGATAACTTATCCACAAATATTAGATAAACATTATCCACATTTCAACCACATTTTTATATAACAATCAACAACAATATCGGCGTTTCTATTTCAAATAGAGAAAGTGATATAATTTGTAAGATTTTTTTGGGCCGGTAGCTTAGTTGGTAGAGCGCCGCGCTGGCAGTGCGGAGGTCAGGGGTTCAAGTCCCCTCCGGTCCACCACTACTGAACATGTAGAAAAAAGCTCATAATGCCCGACCCGTGATCAATGTATTTTATCTTAATGATTGGGCCTCCACAGTTTTGACTTGAGGTATAAAGCGTGCCACCCTCAGGGGCGCGAATTACATCACTTGACCGGCTTACCATATCAATCCCAGTGTGGACTCCTCCGCTGTAAGCGTAGCGCCACGAATAGGGGGTATGGCCATATCCTTGCGTGATAATAATAGGAGATTGAAGTGGCCAGTCCCAAGATCCTCTTCCTCCCTCTCCTGCCGATAAAAACTCCAGAGGGTCGGTCCACTGACTACTTCTCCTAACCTCAAAATGTAGGTGTGCCCCCGTTGAACAGTTGGGATATCCGGTATTTCCCACAAGCGCAATAGGCTCTCCTTTCTTAACAGGACCCACAACAGAGCCTGTCGCAACAGCTCGTTCAATTGCTTGGAATTCAGCCAACGCCTGAGAGAGAAGTTGGGAATATTTTTTTTGGTCGTTTTGGGTTTGCTCAAGGAGGGTTTGTTTCTGTTTTTTTTGAGAATCAAGTTCTGTTTTTTGTTTATTAAGCTCGACGGTCAGATTTTCGAGTTCTTGCTTTTTCTTCTCCCGGAGTTCTTTTTGTTCTTCGTAGTTAAACTTAGCTTGCTGCAGCCGGTAAGCAACTTTCTGATCAGACCGTTGGGCTGCTTTCAGATATTGTGCCTTGCCAATAAACGTATGGGCACTATTTGAATCTAAAAAGATTTCAAATAAAGAAATGTCCTTACTTTTATAGCTCTCTGAAATTTTTTGAAGCAAGAGTTTTGAAAGATGGCTTAAAGATGCGTCAAGTGTTCCAATTTTAGAACCCAGCGACTCAATCTCATCGGTTGTTTGGGTAATTAAATGTTGAGTATTTTCAATTCGCGCCGATGTTAAATATATTTGAGTATCCATCCGGGCAAGCTCTGAAGAAAGATTGTTTTTTTGTTCTTTTAGCTCCCCAAGTTTTTTTTCATATTCTTCTATTTTCTTTTTGCACTCATTGGCGTTTATGCACTCCCCTGCCGATACGGGGACTATAAAACAGAACACCAACGTAGACAAAAGAATAATTCTTGGTAAAATTGAGGGGATGACTTTTAACAAGTGTCTCATTGTTTAATTATATACAAACACCCAATGAGGATAGGGGAGAGAATGTGCCGGCTGCTTTAAACGATCGTAGCAGTTAGTACGGTAATAATTCGGTAAATATGCGGTAAATATGAAAATAGCGATTTTAGGAGGGGGATTTTCTGGTTTGGCCTGTGCTTTTGATGCTTCAAACAAGCACGATGTTGTGGTTTATGAAAGATCGTCTGTTTTGGGTGGGCTGGCCTCAGGATTTTTTCAACCCCATTGGGAATGGCCAGTTGAACGTGCCTATCACCATTTGTTTGCCAACGACACGGATATTATTAATTTTGCAAGAGACACCGGCTTTAATGGAATTTACTTTTCAACCCCCACAACAGCATCTCTTTTTGAAGTAAGCGGAAAGTACGAAACAACCCCGTTTGACACCCCGGCAGATTTACTTCGATTTAGACACCTTGATGTTTTATCTAAACTGCGCACGGCAACCATATTAGCAGCACTTAAACTTGGCCCAAATATTCCAATTTATGAAAGAATGGGCGCCCATGAATTTATGACAAAAACAACAGGGGAGAGATCGTGGAATATATTATGGGAGCAGCTTTTTCGGAAAAAGTTCGGTAAATATGCGGAAAATATTTTAATGTCGTTTTTATGGGCGAGAATTCATAAGAGAACAAAACGGTTGGGCTATATTAGGGGGGGGTTCCAGACATTTATAAACCACATCGAAAAAGCGCTTAATGATAAAAAAGTTCATATTAATAAAAAAACACAAATACTGTCAATAAAGCAAAACAGAGGAGAGTACGAGGCATTTATTGACCAGAGTGGGCAAAGAACCAAAGAAAAATTTGACGCGATTGTCTCAACACTTCCTTCGCCGATACTGCCAAAGGTTACAAAGAGCCTTTTTGACGGCGATTATCTCGGGCGTTTTTCCAAACTAAGATACTTAAACGCACTGGCCTTATTACTTGAGACGAAACAACCCATTCTTGATGATATTTATTGGTTAAATATTTGTACGCCGTCAATTCCAATGATGCTTATTGGGCAACACACAAATTTTGTTGATAAAAAACATTATGGGGGCAACCATCTGAGTTATATTGGCTATTATCTTGAAGCGTCAGACCCGCTTGTTTCAATGAAAAAAGAGGAGCTTATTAAGGCGCTTTGGCCTTATTTGGAGAAAATTAACCCCAAAAATAAGGAAAACAAAATTCTCAAGAGCTTCTCTTTTTACGGACCTTACGCACAGCCCTTATTTGAAAAAGATTTTTTAAAGTATAAACCGGACTTTGTAACACCCAAGAAAAATTTTTATGTTGCTAATCTCGACATGACATATCCCTACGACAGGGGGACAAACTATGCCGTGAAGTTGGGGAGAATTGCAGCGAGCCTAGTTTAACAAGACAAACACCGTTGTTGACCAGCGCCCGCCCTGTTAGTTGTCAGGGTCTATTTTGTATACGTTTTTTCTTGCGTGTCATAAACATATCCACGATCTTTCATTGCTGCGTCAATGTTCCTTTGTGTTTCATCAGCGAGGGAGTGCGCTTGTAAGCGACGCGCGTCTTTAATATAGTCGAGCCATTCGGCTAAGCCCCCATCTTGATTGCCTCTGATTTTACCCGCCTCCTCAAGGGCTGACAATCCTTCACCTACGCTGATGTCCGACGTTGCAAGCGGAATTCTAGTTAACGCAAACCCCTCATACCAAACCGCAAGATCATCATCTGTCCAATCATGACTAAGCTCTTCTCTTCTTAAACGCGAAAGCTCCACAAAAGATAGGTCGCGCAATGCATCATCTATTCCTTGATTCAGTAGTCTATTAAGATGCTCTATTTGCTTTTGAGCCGTCACCAAGTTGTTATCAGAGCGTAAAAGAATTTTTCTGACACCGTCAGCCGCGGCGCGTTTGAACCCAGCATAAATAAGATTGGCCCTCGGCGCCTCTCTATCACCCTGAAGGCCACGAAGCCATCGCAAAAAGGTTCCTGCATCAATTCTCATTTTAGATTCAGCTTGTTGGGCGATGCGAACCTTTTCCGGATCTGTATCAAGTTCCGCGTAAAGAGCGTCAAAGCCCCACTTTGTAAGCGCTCTTTCTCGATCAGCCAGGGCTGATTTTTGAGCTCTTGTGAGATTGGGTCGTTTTCGATCTTCAACAAGACCCTCTTCTCCTCTCTTTTCTGCCTCAGCAACGGTTTGTGCTTGATCCGAAGTAAGGTCAAAATAGCGAGGATCCATTCCTTTTTGTTGTTCAACATCTCCTGCATCAGCCATAGCAAAATGGTACTACTACTACTTGTACTTGTCAATAGTGCTTATGTATTCCGGCGCTTCTTTTAAGGTTTGGCTTATTAATTATCTTATCTAATTGCTCAAACCGTTGTTTTTTAATAGGGTGAGGAACATCGTCATTCATAACACTGGAAGATGCCGTAAATGGCCGGGGAGAATACATGGCAATATATGCTTTGACAAAACCAATATCCTGACAAATTTTAACCGTGTTTTGAAACTGCTTGTCTGTTTCGCCACAAAATCCAACAATAATGTCAGTTGTAAATTGTGCCCCTGGGACACGACCTCGAATTTTTTGGATAAGTTTTTTATATTCACCCGACGTGTACCATCGATTCATCTTCTTTAGGATGCTGTTGTCGCCAGACTGGAGCGCCAAATGAAGAGTTCGTGTGATATTGGGGTATTTTGCAATTACGTCTACAAGCTTGTCAGAAAAATCCCAAGGGTTAGATGACAAGAAATCAATCTTTTCAAACCCCATTTTTGCAATTTCGGCAAGCAAGTGGGGGAAAAGGGTTGGGATTCTAAGTCTGCCTAGGTGTTTAATAAAAACCGGTTTAATTGTTCTACCTGCAATTTTGTATGTTTTTTTAATTGGAGTTTTAAAATAAGTGAACTTGGGCTTTAAATCACGCATTACTTGAATTGAGTCTGGCCCTAATATTAAATCGGCTCCGTAAGAATTGACATTCTGACCAAGCAGAACGATTTCTTTATACCCACTCTGTTTTAATTCTTGAGTTTCTTTAATAATGTCCTTAAAGGGTCGTGAAATTTCTCTTCCTCTGGTGAAGGGGACAATACAAAAAGTGCAAAAATTATTACATCCGTTTGATATTGGCACCCAAGCAGTGCGTATATTTGATCTTAGCGGGGTAAAATCAAAACCAACTTCTTCAATTGGCATAAATTCATCAACGGCGGGCATGACTCTTTTAAGTCTTTGTAAGTATTTTCCTGTCTTATCTCTAAAAGCAGCTCCCACCATGCAACCAGTAACGACAATTTTTAGGTTTTGTTTGTTCTTTTTTTGTTCTTCAAGGTTTTTAACCAAACCATAAAGCCGGTTCTCGGCGGATTCTCTTACCATGCAAGTATTAATAACAACATAATCGGCGTTTTTATACGATGAGGATGACCTCATCCCACGTGCGCGGAGAGCTGTTTTAATTCTTTCTGAGTCAGCAGCATTTTGCTGGCACCCAAATGTTTTCATGAAATAACGCATTGCAGTTATTGAATGAGATTGTTTACCACACTTACTATTCTTTGGGGTGACGCTCTATCCTTCAAGCTTGATACGGCCGTCCCAATAAACTGTTTTGGGTTAAAATTAGCATTTTGCTTTTTGGCCCCAAGTAGTTTTTTAATTTCTTGAGTTAACTCTTCATCTCCCAACTCCTTTGGCAGATAACGTAAATAAATATCAATTTGACTACTATACCCCCCAACAAGGTCGTCCCTGTTTTGTTGTTTAAAAAGGATGACCGATTCCTGAAGCTGCTTAACTTGGCGTCTAATGCAGGACACAACCTCTTCGTCGTTTAAGTCTCTTTTTAAATCAATAGAAACATTTTTAATCTGAGAAAGTAAGTATCTTAATGCTTCAACCTCTTTGACGGCGTGGGCAATGAGTGATTTATTAAGATTGTCTTGCAATAATTGAAGTAACATATTAATGTTTACAATTTTACCAAAACTTGGCTTATAATAAAGCAGCACAACGAATATGCAAAAGCTAAAAGCAATGGACGTTATTGACGAGATAATGACCACGATTGAACTGAAACAAGTTACCAAGTCTCAAATGTGGGTAGACATTCAACGCATGGGTTTTAAGATCAAGCCGGTCTCAGGAGACATTGCTCTTTTTGAAAGAATTCAGGCGTTTTTTTTAAAACCTTTGTGGAAAATGGGACGAGCTGATGAGATTGTTCAAAAATACTTATATAATTTGTCCGGCGAAGAACAAGAAGTTTTGTTTGATTTTTTGGAAGAGTTTGAATATAAAACTCAATTGGATTTTAATCATCAACTTATTAAGAAGAGTTTGCATCACTCAATACCCAAAACTCCGCTAAAACTTGAGGTTTTTAAAGACGGAGCCAATACCCCAAAATTGATAAATTAACCACGATGCACAATTTATGAGATTGCCTCTTGTTATTGATTTGGAGACGAAATATACATTTAGGCAATATTCCGACCCAAAGCAACTGAGAATAACCGTTGTTGGCGCATATGATTATGCAACCGATACAAGCCACACCTTTTTGGAAGAAGAGTTAGGAGAACTTTATTCTTTAATGGAGAAAGCTTCATACATTGTTGGATTTAATATTGTCGGGTTTGATTTGCCTGTTTTGTCAGCCTATTACCCCGGGGATGTGAAGCAATTTAAAACACTTGATTTGCTTGATGACATTAGAAATAAACTAGGGAGACGTCTGAGCTTAGACATGCTTCTTAAAGCAACGCTCGGGAAGCAGAAAACCGGTCACGGGCTGCAGGCGGTTGAATTTTATAAAGAAGGGAAAATTGAAGAGCTGAAATCATATTGTTTGCACGATGTTTTATTTACAAAAGATCTCTTTGAATATGGATGCGAGCACGCAACGGTTTATTTCCTTGAAGGAGTAGCTAAAACAGCAGTCCCAGTCTCTTGGAAAACCTATAGACGCCCGCTAGAAGAACAGCACGACATCAGCCTAACTCTTCCCTTTTAATATAGCATCGCAAACAGTATAATTGTTAACTATACCTCTTATGATAAATCGTCGAAAATTGCAATTGATTTTACAAACCGCCCGGCCCAACCAATGGATAAAGAATCTTATAATCTACACATCACTTGTTTTTTCAGGAAAATTGTTTGACCCGGTTTTGTTTGGCAAAACATTTATTGGTTTTGTTATTTTCTCAGTACTCTCGTCAACCTCATATCTTTTAAATGATATTATCGACTATCCCTATGACAAAAAACATCCAAGCAAAAGTAAACGGCCAATTGCAGCGGGGAAGCTAAGTGTGCAGGACGCAAGTTTTGTGGTTTTTTTGTTGTCCTTTATTGCCCTTCTTACATCGTTGTTTTTTTCAATCCCCTTTTTTGGCGTAGCTTTTGTCTTTTTACTCCTGCATTTTTTTTACTCACTTTACTTTAAATTCCGACCAATTCTGGATATTTTTGCAATTTCATTCTCATTTATGCTGCGTGCGTTTGCCGGACAAGTGATTTCCGGATATCACATTCAGATTTGGCTTTTGCTGACGATATTTTTTATCTCTCTTTTTATTGCCACCGTCAAACGCCACGCAGAGCTGGTGGCTCATGGATCATCGACAAGGAAATCCCTTTATTCATATAAGGAATATTTCTTAAATTTTTTAACCACTACGTTTGCAACGCTGACCATAACAACTTATTCTCTCTATTCTTTCTTGGAAAAGCCAATGTTTGCCCAAAGCGCCCTCTCAAGCTTATTTAGCCCTTTGGTAAGCTCGTTTGAGGCAAGAAAGTGGTTTATGGTAACGATACCAATGGTAGTTTATGGTATTTCGCGATATGCATATCTTCTTTACGAAAGAGCTGAAGGGGAAGCCCCAGAGCGTATAATTACCCGAGACAGGCCGTTGATTTTCACGATAATGCTCTGGATTGTTATTGTGGTTATGTTTTTATATGTGTTTTAAATATGATTAACTCATTTGCCCTTGATACTAATCTTTTTTTCAATCTACAGTCCGGGCTTCAATGGGGGGGATCATCAAAAGAAGTAATTGAGAAATTCAATCAATATGCAACGATTCTTGTCCAGCAAAAAAAAGCATTCTTCTATATGACGCCAAACATAGTTGATGAGATGAAAAGTTTTTTCACCGACGAGCCGGATTATTTAAATGCATTTTTTACCAACATCATCGTGAAGTCTCCAGACAGCGCCAAAGGGACAATTGGAGCAAATGTTTTAAGAGAATTTGTCGAAGAGACGAGAAATCGTGCCTATCGAGGTATGAAGGTAGCCGAGGAAGAGATTGATGTCGGAGCAAAACTCATGATGGGCAAGGACACAATGTCTGCGGTGGATTATCAAAAAGAAATAGGAGCCGTGATAACTAAGTTTAGAGAGCGTTTTAGGCAGGCGACTCGTTTTAACTTCATCGATAGCGCTGCTGACATCGATCTTATTTTACTTGCCCGCGAAGTTGACGGCGCATTAGTCTCTGCTGATGAAGGAGTGATGCGTTGGGGGAGGATGATAGGAATTAACGAGGTTTCTCCTTCTCAGTTTCATGCTTCTCTTGAGGCTCTACAATAATCTTTTCCTCAGGTAAGAGACTTGAGAGAACCGAAGCAAGTTTGTCAGTAAATGTTTTCTGGGGCTTTTCAACAAAGACAATATGATCAGACAAAACGTCAACTATTGTCTGTAAAGTTTCTTGACTGTTGGTAATTAGATATATGTGGTTGAAAAAGGGACTGTTTGAAACAGCCGTGATTACAAAATAGTCAAAGCGCTGGGTAATATAAAATCCAGCCAAACTTTCGTATCGATATGCTATTCCGCCAACCTCAATGCCAAAACGGGTGATTTTATAATCAACATTGCCCGGAGGAGTAATAGTAAGTGCGTAAAACAAAAAAACCGATGCAGCAATGGGGAGAATCAATATCCAATCTCCAAATAGAGCAACAACAACGGACAATAAGAGAGCTAGGGCAAAATAAAATCTTAAGATCCCCTCAGTTTTTTGTTTATATGCCCGTACTGGTGCCCTCCAAGAAAATAATACCTGTGGATTAGTTATTAAATGGGCCCCGTTGTTTTTTTCCTCCATAGTGTTATTGTCATCTAATTGTCTACGGTTGTCAATTACGAGGGTGTTTTCTTAAATTTAATCTGTTTTAGAAACGCAAACAAATATGTTTGTTCAATTTTTTTTGAGTATCAACATAATTTATTTATCTTTCACGTTTGGATAACTTTCTTGATCTATTTTGTATATATTTTGACTGCTTGCATTAGCACTTTTGGTGTACTAAATTGTGTCTTACCACAAGATATAGTGTGAAAAACGGATATGAGATGTATTTTTTGCAACAAATTCGACACAGACGTTGTTGAAACGCGCCCGTCAGATGAAAGCAGTGTAGTTAGGAGAAGACGAGAATGTGGCGGATGTTTGCGTCGATTCACAACCTACGAGAGAGTAGAACAGCTGCCGTTGATGGTAATAAAAAGAGATGGCAGACATGAGCGATTTGACAGAAATAAACTCTTAAAAGGGATATTAAAATCGACCGAAAAAACTAGGATAAGTCTCGAAATAGCCGAAGAAATAGTAACTAAAGTAGAGACCAAGCTGAAACAAGAAGATGGTACCGATGTAGAAAGTCAAAAAATTGGGGCAATCGTTGCTGACAAACTAAAGAAAATAGATAAAGTTGCCTATATTCGGTTTGCGAGTGTATTTCGAAGGTTTGTCGACGTTGAGGAGTTTAAACAGGAGATTAGAGCAATTGCGTAAAAGTAGCATTTAATAGTTGCCTTAAAAAAAGGAGACATAAGAAAAACATAATGAAGTTAACCGGAGTATCAGAAAAAGTTTTTTTGGACCGTTATTCTTTAAAGGATAAATCTGGTAGTCCAATAGAAAAATCTCCTGAAGAGATGTGGAAGAGGGTTTCCCATGCCGTTTCTCAGGTTGAAAAAGGTTATAAAAACAAAAAAACATGGGAGACAAGATTTTATGATGCTTTGATCGACTTTAAATATGTACCGGGGGGCAGGATACTGGCTGGAGCCGGGACAGGATATCAGGTTACCTATTATAACTGCTTTGTCATTCCCTCACCCAAAGACTCAAGAGGGGGCATTATGGAAACCCTGACACAAATGATTGAAATAATGGCCCACGGCGGGGGAGTTGGAATTAATCTTTCATCGCTTCGTCCGCGAGGAGCAAGAGTTAAGAAAGTTAACGGATTTTCTTCGGGACCATGTAATTGGGCAGAGATGTTTTCTCTTGCAACAAAAGACATCATCCAACAAGGAGGGTCGAGACGGGGAGCGTTAATGTTGATGATGTGGGATTGGCATCCCGATATCGAGGAATTTATTACTGTAAAGCAAGATTTAACTAGGATTAATGGTGCCAACCTATCAGTATGTGTTTCTGATAAGTTTATGACAGCCGTAAAGCGCGATGAGGATTGGGATTTGGTCTTTCCTGATAAGGACGACCCCGAATATGATGAGATTTGGAATGGGGACTTGGAAATATGGAAAAAGCTAGGTAAGAGCGTTATCGTCCATAAGACGGTTAAGGCCAGAAAAATTTGGGATCTGGTATCTGATGCAGCGTGGAGATCTGCTGAGCCCGGAGTTGTATTTATGGAGCGGGTGAATAAACTTTACAGCAATTGGTATTGGAATAGAGTTAACTGTGTCAACCCATGTGGCGAGGAGCCTCTACCTGAGTGGGGAGTTTGTAATCTTGGGTCAATCAATCTCTCGGCTTTTATCAATTCAAATTCAATTGACGAAGTAGGAGAGTTTGACTATGACATGCTTCGTCAAACAGTTCACACCGCAGTAAGATTTCAAGATAACGTCATTGACATGGATCCCTATATTTTCCAGGGCATCAAAGACACCCAACTTAATGGAGAGCGACGTATTGGGCTTGGGACCATGGGGCTTGGTGACACCTTGATTAAAATGCACATGAGGTACGGTTCTGAAGAAGCCTTAAAAATTGTTGAGAAAATCTACCGAATAATTCGTGATGAAGGATTTATCGCATCGGTTGAGATTGCAAAGGAAAAGGGGGCATTTCCAAAATTTGATAAGAAACTTTATCCACAAGGAAAATTTATAAAAAGACTTCCTCAAAACATTCAAGTTGATATTGCCAAACATGGAGTAAGAAATTCTTTGCTTTTTATGCAAGCGCCAACGGGGTCAACTTCACTTATGGCAACAGCCTCCTCGGGAATTGAGCCGGTGTATGAATTTGAATTTGTCCGTCGCGACAGACTTGGCAAACATATTATTCGCCATCATTTGTATGATGAGTGGTTTGCTAATCATAAAGCTGAGATTGAGACCGGCGAAGTAACCCGTCCCGAATGGTTCGTATCAGCTAACGACTTGATCCCTGAGGATCATGTCAAAATTCAGGCGACAATCCAGTATTATGTTGATGCTTCAATCTCAAAAACCGTCAATGCTCCCAAAAATCATACCGTTGATGATGTAAAGAAGTTATATAACCTAGCCTACGATCTTGGGTGTAAAGGGGTTGCTTATATGAGAGAAGGATCACGTCCTGGGGTACTGGAGCGGGAAGACTCCGATTCTAAGAAAAAAGAGGAGAAAACAAATGCCTCGGTTTATTTAGTAAAACCACGACCTATGGTAGTTAGCGGTTCAACTTATAAAATAAAAACACCCGTTGGAACTGCTTTCGTAACAGTTAATACCAATGGGAACCAAGAACCTTTAGAAGTGTTTATTAATGTCGGCAAGGCCGGTTCTGATGTTGGGGCAATGGCTGAAGGATTGGGACGAATGATCTCTGTTGCATTGAGGTTTTCATCTCACTTACCACCACACGCTCGTATTAAAGAAATTGTCCATCAACTTTCCCACATTGGAGGAGCTCAAGCTTACGGATTTGGCAAAGAAAGAGTTCGAAGCTTGCCCGATGCAATTGCCAAGGTTTTAGCGATTCATTACAATCTTGATAGCAAACTAATCGATGCGACAAGCGAAAGTGTTGCTGCTAATGGAAATGGGACCCATACTCCCACCCAACTTAAAGAGCCGATTGGCAGCATCCCTGTGTCAAACGTCAATCAACCACATTTATTTAGCGAAGAAAAGCAACACTTTGATATCTGTCCCGAATGCGGAGGAGCATCGTTAGTTTTTGAAGAAGGTTGTAAAAAATGTTATAGTTGCGGGTATTCTGCGTGCTAACAAAAAATGCCTGTTTACACAAGAACCGGAGATGATGGGACAACATCTCTTTTTGGAGGGAAGCGTTTGCTTAAAAATAACGCTCAAGTTAAAGCTTATGGAGCAGTTGACGAGGTAACAAGTTTCCTTGGTTTAGTTCTTTTACAAAATATCGATAGCAAAGATAGGTTACTTTTGACATCAATTCAAAAAAATCTTTACAACGTGATGGGCTTCTTATCTGGGGCAGGGAATAAGTTAATAAGAGATTTAAGTAAGGCAACAGTTTATCTTGAGGAGGAAATCGACAGAAAAGAAAAAGTATTACCAAAGCTAAACCGTTTTATTTTGCCTCAAGGAACGCCCCTTTGTGTGTTTTGTCACATTGCTCGTACAACGACACGACGGTGTGAAAGGCAACTTGTGGAGTTTTTTAAATTAAACGTTCTTGAAAAAAACAGCGTTTTAAATGTGATTGCTTATATTAATAGACTATCTGATTATCTGTTTGTTTTATCTCGGTGGTATAACAGAGAACAGGGCGATATGTTGACTTAGTTTTTAGTTTCTGTTTCATCCCCCAACATGATTGGGAGATGGTCACTGTCCCGATGTTACTTTGGGATGGGAAGGCCAGCGCATACGTGCGTGTGAATGGGAATGCTGTGTAATTCAGCAGCTGTGCCGCAGCGGTTAAAGCCCGAATACCAAAACAGATTAATTCCCCGAAGCAGGGAAAGTATTATGGCAAGTGAACTTAGTTTATATGGTTTTAACTCTCAAAATGAAGCGAGGCGTTTGAAAGAAGGCGGGCCAGCAAGCGTAAGCTTGCTTCGAGCAAACTTAGAAACTTTTGTAGATCATGGATTAACCGATACTGCCGTATCCAAAAAGTATAGTTTGAAACTTTATCCTGATGGAACACAAAGATTTGTATTAAGCAATGGACAAATAGGTGACATCATCGAAACAGACCCTTCTCAAAGGGGAGGCATAACCCAACCAGGAATGGCTGCGGTTTTTGAAGCCCTACGTAATTCACCATTAAGAACGATTGTTCTTCAATATAGTCCAATTGGCCCATCTTCTTTTGAAGAGACTCAACGGGGAGACTATAAAAGGGGATATTATCACAGTGGCCAATTGTATGTTTTCAGACATAATAACGACGGGGTTGCTGAGGCATCAGCTGTAACTATCTCCAATGAAGTGATCGCCCTGGGGATACTCAATAGTTTTGGATTGCCCCTACCAAAAGGGCTTAAACAGACAACAGAAGATTTTATTACCTACTACACACTATCTCCAGTAGCTACAAATTTAGACATTTGTGACTTAACCAATAGATTAAGAACGGCGTCGTGGAGGAATATGATGGTTCATAAAAACAAGCATGGTTCTGTTGTAACGCTATTAAACATTGCCAACCAAATTAATGTGGCGTTTGAGGGAACGCTTGAAGGCGAGGGTAAGATTCTTGCAGAGAAAATAATAGACAGATTTATAGAAGAAAAAGGCACCGTGAAGTTCACAAAGCAACAAGTGCGAGAAATTTATTTAACAACAACCGTTTGGTATGGAAGACGATATGGCTGGAGTGATATTGAGATTGCAACTGCCTGTGGAGGGTCAAAGCATGCCATGGGTAGCTTGATAAGAGAGCTTGCTTTGAGCACCTCATTTGGTGAGTTATTAACACCAAGTAGTCCGCTTTTTAGAAAAATGAGAGAATCACTATCATTAGCTGTAACGGGTGATCTTCGAGTCACAACGTGTCCTATATGTAATAATGAAGTACGATTCTTAGCCTCAAACGTACTTGCCAGAAGTTATTTAGAATGTAGCAATTGTGGAGCCTCAACCAACTGCGTTGAACCAATAGTTAAGGGCTCAAAAGCTGCATAGTTTTTTTAAAGGCAACTTAGATAAAAAACTGATACGATAGTAGTGGACATGCAAAACTACACTCCAATTGACCACCTACTTAGTACGGGAGCAACGCCTTCGTTAGGAGTTGAAAGACAAGAGGCTATTGTATCTCCAAAGACATTTGAGAATGCTCCAATGCACGAGATTGTTGAACATAAACCAGAACAAGAGGTACAAGAATTTGTCGAACATAGACCCGATGTTATCGAAATAAGCCCCGACCTTCAGTCGATGGGAGTTGAAAGCACCGGCGTTTCTCAATTTACAACTACCCAGTCAGTAACGCTGCCTCTCTCTGACAATGCAGTGATCACCGGTCTTAAGGCCCCCTATTCATCTTCTCTGAGGTGGCTTTCAGAGTTTTGTCTCTATCTACTTAGAAGAGCTCATATGCATCTTAAAATGATCCATGGAAGGATTATGAGGATAAACGACCCTATAAGGCCAGCTTGATTTCCCGCTCAAAAAATGCTTTATCACGAGCGCCAATAAATTGAGATACGACCCGGCCTTTTTTAAATATCATAAATGTTGGGATAGATAAAACATTATAACGGGCTGCAAGTTCGTTATGGGCGTCAACGTCGACTTTAACAAAGTTAACATCTTTGTAGTTTGGACTTTGGGAAAGCTCTTCGACAATCGGCTCGGTCATTTTACAGGGCCCGCACCAGTTAGCGTAAAAATCAACAAAAACTACTCCCTCCTTTTTAAGAACATCGGTATCAAACGTTGATGTTGATGTGAATGCTATTGCCATAAATTTTACCTAATCTGTCAACAAACAGGTAAGTATAGATCTTGAAAACTATTCTTGTCAATAATTTAATTTCGTTTAGTAATATCAAAAACTACATTTTTGCTTTTGTAGTCGACAATCGGTTCGCCATCAAAACGATACTCTGTTAGCAATCACATGTCAAGTCTGCTAGTCGTTACTTTCTCTCTGCATTAAAAAGTGGCCCAACGATTTGGAGATTGGCAGGAGCGCGCAGGTTAAAGTAGTTTTTGAATTCACCGCCATCAAACGATGTAGATCCGCCATCTCCAGAGAAGTTAACCGAGGTGGTTTTGCCTATTCCAAAATCGGCGCCAACTAACACTGATGAGATCGAAGAGTAAGGACTAATCCCGCGATTTTTAAGTTCCTGTTTAACTCGCTCTATATCCCACGTGTCAGTTCCGTCGGGGTTGGGTTTGTCAAGTTGGGAAAGATGAGGCTGCGTTGAGGAGTCAGCCTTAGCAAGAAGTATGGTATTTACAATATCAGCAACTTCTTGCGGTTTTAACCAGGCGGATTTATTAAACTCAGCCCTTGATCCTTGAGCTGCATAAAAACAAGGAGATTCTTTATCATAGGCACTATTATTTAGATCTGTAAAATTTGAGTAGTTTGCCGGAGAGTCGGACATGCGTTTTGTCCAAGGTCGTGTTCCCCAGCCCACATCTGATGAGGTATATGTATATCCTCCTGCCGTTGAGGCATACCATGCTGTAATTACCTGTCCGTCTCTTGTTAAAACCTCACCTTCAGTATCATGAACCGCCCTTTCCCAGTCACCCCCTTTGTTACCTCCCTTATATACCTGACATGATTGCGTAGTGCAAATTTCCTTTTGTCCGTTATTGGTGTATGATAAGGCGTACGACCTTGCTGCAACCACCTGAGCTTTAAGAGCTTCGATCGGCCAAGACCCGGGCATTTCATAAATCCCAAGTAAATATTGGTCAAGATCTATCTCGCCAAATCCTTGCACTTTTATTTTCATATGGGGATCTTTTTTTTCGAATGTTACGCCGTCAAAGTATGCATTCAATATGTCCTTGTAATTTTGGCCAGCTTTAGAACGCCCAAGTGCTCCGTACTGATTCATTCCCACGCGATGGGGAATGCCATAAGTAAAGAATGCAAAAGCTTGCCCAAAACCCGGATCAAGCTTGCGATCGTCGGTGCAAAACAAGGGACCGGCGCCAAGAGAAGTCGGAAGGTTAAGACTGGCAAGTTTTCGGGCGATAAGCTGTTGTTGCTGAGCTGAAAGTTGGGCAATTTTGCTTGATAACTCAGTTTGATATTGTTTAGCCTTTACAACTTCGTTGTTTAAGAATTTCCATTGTTCATCAACTGTCTTTTTGGTTGCTGAAAGTTTTGTTTTTTCATTATCCAACTGATCTTTTTGTTCCTCAACCAACTCAATGTGGGCGACAATTCTTAAGATAATTTGTTTATCATTGTCGGCTGCCTTTTTTTGATAAAAATAACCCTGGATTGATGTGGCAGCATTGTCTGTCACAAGAAGATTAAGAAAAGAATTTTGCACTTTTTTGATGTTTTTATAATGAGATTTAATTCGCTTGTCTAGAATATGTTTTTGGGCAACAAACGCACGTTCGGCTGTTTTTATTTGTTTTTCTTTAACAGAGATACTTGTTTCAATTGTTGTTAGGCGATTTTTAATTGAGACAAGCTGTTGGTTGATTTTGTTCAAGTCAATTTCAAGAGGTTTTGTCGCGTTTCGCGACACATCAAGAGAACTTTTTAATTTCGAAAGTTCTGTGTTAATATCATCAAGCTCATCAGCAAAAACACCACCAACAACTGTTGTCAATAAACAAATTATTATGATTCCACATAAAACACGTTTCATTTGTTAATTATATCAAGAGAGAACGAGGGAAGTAAAAATTCTTTTTAAGCTCTGGATCGCTTTATTAGGTAAATGCCAGTTCCCAGAACAAAGCCAATTAAAGGGAGAGTCTCTGCTCCTGTATCAGGAATAGACGACGGGGTTGACGTTGTGCTATAAGTCTCATTACCGGAGGTGTCCTTTTTTGGTCGTTTGTCATAAGAGACAGAATCGGTTGGGCTGGTGACAATTGTTATTCTATCAGGCTTGCGGGTTGGGGTGGGAGTTATCTTTGATGATGTAAAAATCTTTCCCAGACTGCCGGTGAATGGTTTTTTATTTTTGGCAAGACGAGATAATCCAACCCCAACAATTAAGATAACGACAAAGAGTCCCACGAACAAAGCTAACACCCTATTAGTACTATCCATACTAAAAAGATTCTATCATAAATACTATAAGTTATCAATAATTAAATTATCTTAACTCTTGACAAACGGATACGTGTTGTTCATACTCATGATATGCAGTTTCTTAAAAAAAGAATCTTCTCTTTGACCGATAAATTTAACTTGTTTTTAATTGGTGGTTTTTTTGTCAAAGCAGCAAGCGACACGGTTAGGGTTGACCCGGGCCCTCAAGGATTGGGGTTTGAAATTCCCAACCTGTCAATATTATTGACATTTTTAATCCGTTTCTTTTTTGTACTCGCGGGGCTTTCGGCACTGCTTTATTTGCTTTGGGGGTCTCTTGATTGGATTATTTCAGGAGGGGAGAAAGAAAAAGTCGAGAAAGCTCGCAGCAAAATTATGAACGCGCTAATTGGTGTAATTGTTATTGTTGCCACGCTCTCTCTTATTTGGACTCTGGAACAAGTCGTATTTAAAGAGGCGCTTTGTTTTGGCGTTTCATGTGATATGAAATTGCCCGTCTTGTTAAAAAAGACATAAGCTTCAACCTATAATGGTCTCAGGTGTTGTTCTAGCTGCAGTAAACGATTGGGGCGACTGTGTTGTTGACGGAGTTCCCACATTAAAATGTCTTGAGGTTGTTATTGGCAATATTATCTTTATCTCTTCAACGGTTGCCATACTGGTGCTTTTTGCCATGTTAATTGTCGGCGGAATCAGATTCATTTGGTCAGGAGGGAATGCTGACAAGTTAAAAGTAGCCCGAGGCACGCTTACTTATGCTTTTATTGGCCTATTATTCTTTGTCGGCGCCTATCTTCTTCTGAGCATCGTCGATGTTTTGTTCTTAGGAGGACAGGGAAGGATTTTCAGATTTGAAATTCCTGAATTATAGCTACTCGCTTGGAGAAATAAGAATGACCCTCACCCCTTCAGTGTCTGGGATAGGCGATATAAACCTTGACTGCTCCTTAATGTAGGAGTAAACAACAACGATGCACAGCGCAATCCCAATAATAATAAGTCCCATTCCGACTATTTTCATATACTCTTGTTCTCATCAACAAGATAAGATGGTCTTCCCTGAATTTCTTTATATATTTTGCCGATGTATTCGCCAATTATCCCAATCGTGACAAGCTGAACTCCTCCGAAAAACATAACGGAGACAAAAATTGCTGTCCAGCCCGTAACCCAATACTCCGATGGAAGAAACAGTCTTCGATATAAACCATACACTACCCCCGCCCCTCCTAAAAAAGACGATATGAAACCTAAGTAAGTAGCAAATTTTAAAGGCTTTGTTGATAGGGAAGTGATTCCATTTAAAGCAAAATTTAGCATTTTTATGAGGGGATAATGAGTATTGCCAATTTGACGTTGCTGGCGGACAAATTCGATATTGGTTGAGGGGTATCCGCTCCAGGCAACCAGCCCTCTGTAAAATAAATTTTGCTCAGGTAAATTATTCAAAAAATCAACAACCACTCGATCAAGAAGTCTAAAATCCCCAACATTTTCAGGCACAGGTGTGTCCGATAAGGCGTTGATTAATTTATAAAAAACTGACGCGGTTTGTTTTTTAAAGAATGACTCATGACGCTCGCTTCGTTTGGCGTAAACTATTTTGTATCCTCGCTGCCATTTTTTAATCATTTCATCAATTAGCTCGGGCGGATCTTGAAGGTCGGCGTCAATAGTGATAACACAATCTCCTTTGGACCTAAAATAACCAGCAGAAAGCGCGTATTGATGGCCAAAGTTGCGAATAAATGAGACAAGCTTAATATTATTGTTTGTTTCGGATTGTTTTTTAACTTCATCGATAGTTTTGTCGTTCGATCCGTCATTAACAAAAATTATTTCGTAGCTATATTTATTAATAACAGGTATGAGCTTAGACAGAAGGAGATTAATATTTCCTTCTTCGTTATATACAGGCACAACAATAGAAACAAGAAACCCTTTTTTCATATGAGTATTATACACCAACGATTTTCTAACAGAAAGCTTGTTGCGGGGCTGAGAATTGGACTCAGTCTAGGAGATTATGCACTGTTATCTTCGATTACTCGAAGTGTCGGACTATGTCTTCACCCCAATACAATATCGGGGGTCGGCGTGTAGTCTCTACGGGGTCAATCTCATCGAAAGACGGACGACTTCCCACGGCGTTGCCCAAATACATTAAGGATTTCACCGTTATAGCCGAATTCACATACATAATTACTCATGTAGTGGCCCACTCGAGCCTCCTGTGCTACCGTACACTACCCCGCGAAGAGTAGATACCTTATTATACATTTGATTTAGCTCTTGTCAATAAATCATGAAGATGATATCATAGTACTTGAATCGCTAGATACCACTTTAAAAATCTTATATGGCAAAAACAAAACTAATGATGCTGGCCCGAAAGCTTAGAAAGAATGGAAACAGCATAAAAGAGATAGCCTTAAAACTCCATGTTTCTTCAGGTTCTGTTAGTATATGGTGCAGGGATATAGAGCTTACACAAGAACAAATTGATAATTTACAACGTCGCATGAAAGACCCATATTATGGAAAAAGAGCAATATATCTTAAGACAGTAAAAGATAAAAAAGATCAAACTATCGCCAAGCTATTTTTAAAAGGTAAACAATCTATTTCGACATTATCTTTAAGATAGAAGTACCTCGTTGGTCTTTCATTATATTGGGCAGAGGGATTTAAAAAAGATAATCAAATCGGGTTTGCAAATACAGATCCTAGGATGATAAAAACGATTATCAATTGGTTTGTAAATGTTATGGGGTTTTCATATACAGACATACGATTGAGGCTAGTAATTAACAAACTACATGAAGACAGAATTAGGGAGATAGAAGAATACTGGTCCCAAACGGCTGGAATTCCTTTAAGTCAATTTCAAAAACCTACAGTTATTAAAACACCTCTTAAGAAAGTGTTTGACAAAAGATCTTCATATAGGGGAGTTTTAAGGATTAGAGTATCCAAAAGCCTATCTATTCTCAGAGAATCTTTAGGGGGATTTGAGGGACTATATGAATCCATGATAGCTTAATAAAAAAATAAATCCATCCATTGTCTATAGGTCGGTTTGGTATGTTGGGATATACTTTGAGCGACTTGTTTTGGCGGGGGCATGATAATAATGTATTCGTTGGGTTTTGTTTTGTTAAGTTTTTCCCGGATTATCTCCTCAATGATAAAATAATCACGACTTTGAGCTATCTTGCTTTTTAATTTTTTATTCGTGACACGCTCGTTTTGAAGCTGTTTTTCATAGGTGTTATAAAAATTTTGTTTTTTTCGATACTCATTTAAACTGTTAGTAAGAGAAGCAATCAAAGCTGCTGCAACAAAGAAAAAGGCAATATTTTTGATAGTTTGAATCATAGATAAATTGTGCTTGAAAAATGACTTTATCTGTGATATTATAGGTCAACAATGGAACCAACAAATACTCGCTCCCTGATAAACACATTTATAACATCACTTGAGGGTGCGGGCAAATCAAGACACACTATTATAGCATACAAAAAGGACATGGAGCAATTCGTAGGACATCTTGCCTCGGTTGAAAAAAACGATATTAGGGAAGTCAAAAAAGAAGACATTGAGGCATTTATTGCCAAACTTTTACATGACGGATACACCAAGAAATCAGCCTCACGCAAACTTAATTCAATCCGGACATTCTTTCGTTTTTTAAAAACAGAGTCGCTGCTTCAGGTAAATCCGTCTCTTGAAGTGTCTCATCCTAAATATACTCAAGCTCCGCCTCGAATTCTCTCAAAACTTGAATACAGAGCTTTAAGAGACGTTGCTAAAGAGGACCCAAGAACATACGCAATAGTTGAGATTTTACTTCAAACAGGACTTCGTATTGGTGAGCTGGCCCGAATCAAACTTGATGATGTAGTGAATGATTCATTAAGGGTTGGAGGGCGAGATATCCCGTTAAATCAGGCGGTGTCAAAGGCGATCTCAGACTATATAAAAGCTCGTTATGACTCTAACGATCCTCATCTTTTTGTGACTAAATCAGGCAAACCTCTGTTGGTTCGAAATATTAGAAGCATCATCGCTCGCTGTTTTCGCGAAGTGGGAATAGAGAACGCCAAAGTTCAGGACTTGCGAAATACATTCATTGCCTATCAACTCATGAATGGCGCCTCAATCTCTTATATTTCTAAAATCGTTGGCCACAAAAGACTCTCGTCAACGGAGAAATATTTGGAGCTTATTAAAGAACAAGGAACCTCACGTGAAAAGCTTGGAGAACTTTAGTAATATTTGAAATATGACTCTTTCTGTTTTTACCGATGGCGGATCTCGTGGTAACCCGGGGCCGGCATCAATTGGCTTTGTTGCCCACTTGGGAGATAAACAGATTTTTTCCCATCATGAAACCATTGGAATTGCCACAAATAATGTGGCTGAATACACGGCAATCATAAGGGCATTTGAGATGCTCTCCCCCAAACTGGGAGAGTGGGACGTTGATATTATTAATTTCAAAAGTGACTCAAGGCTTTTAGTTGAACAGTTATCTGGGAGATTTAAAGTTAAAACGCCCCACATTAAGGAACTCTTTAACCAAGCAAAAATACTTGAGAGGATAGTTAATATTCCCGTTTATTATAACTGGGTGAAACGATCAGACAACGTCCACGCCGACTCATTGGTTAATAAAGCTCATGACGAGACTGTTAATACCTCATTGGGTCGATTTGACGGGCGCGAGTAAGCAACTCTCTTGACTTTTTAAAATTACCTAAACGGCGATATTCACGTGATAAAAGATATAATATCTCGGGTTGATTGGGATTTTGTTTAAGAATTTCTTCAATTTGAGCAACTTTAGAATATACGGCCTGTTTTTTTTCAGAGAATATAAACTGATAATCAAAATTGGTAAACCAGGTTAAGAAAGATTGTTGATCGACAAAGGTTGGGTCATTCTGTAAATTGATAAGTAAAGACAAACTTTTAGCTCTATTCTTATAAAGCAAAATATCAAACATATCTTTCGGATATTGTTGGGAAGCAAATATGTTAGTGGCAACAAAGAAAAAAAGTAACATTAAAAATAACAATCCACGGGTTTCACCCGTGATATTGTTGTTACGCTTTGTTTGCGCTTCGCGCCAATTATGTCGTCTCCATCCACGGCTTACCAGGCCGTGGATTTCGCTATCTTGTAATAATTTTCTTTTATGTTTCATAAAATATTTGTTTAATCAGGATAATACGATAGAAGTATTCTATAATAATGGAGTATGGAATTCTTCCAAGAGTTAGCTTCAGGAGTTTTAATGCTTATATATTTGGTCCTATTTGTGGGAGCAAGCTTTTTATTTTCAGCATCGATATTTGCTGCTGTTATCTTTTTTGTTCGATATAAGAAAAGAGAAAAGAAGGCAGTCGACTCAGTTTCTCTTGAACTGAGACTGCCAAAGGATAATGAAATCAAAATTGATGGGGCAGAACAACTTTTCTCATCATTTTCCTGGCTTAAAAAATCTGGGCGTTTTGCACTTCTTGATGTTGATGATACTTTGGGGTTTGAGATTATTGCCAAACACGCCGAGATTAAATTTATTATAACTACCCCAAAGAAATTACAAGATTTAGTTGAAAAGCAGATTTATGCCTATTATCCAACAGCTGACATCCAGGTAATTGAGGAGCCAAACATATTCTCAGCCCAAGGCAAAGTGGCCTACGCTTCACTCCATACAAAACACGCCAACTACCAACCAATCAAAACATATAAAGAGTTGGCAACCGATTCAATATCATCAATAACTTCAGCCATGTCAAAGATGGGAGAAGGGGAAGGAGCGATGTTTCAAATGTTAATCCGAGGGGCTGACTCTTCATGGAAGAAGGCTGGCAAGGGATATATTTCCAAAACTAAAAAAGACGAATCTAATCCCGAAAAAGCAACTTTTAAGGTTGATCAGAAAACACTCGAAAAGATTGATGAGAAAGTTACTAAATCCGGATATGAGACGGTGATTAGAATTGTAATTTCTTCAGGAACTAAAGAAGAGGCCGAAGCCCACTTAAAGAACATCCAGTCCTCTCTTGCTCCACTAACATCTGACCTAAACAATTTTACCAAGGCAAAAATTGCCCTTCATTACGGATTTATGCTCAATTGTATCTATAAATATTTCCCATTATTTGAACTTCCCTTTTGGCGATCAATCTCAGTGCTCTCGTCTGACGAGCTCTCCACAATCTATCATTTTCCAAACAAAACAATTGAAACTCCCCACATTAAGTGGTTGCAGTCAAAATCAGCTCCAATTGCTGCAGAAGTTCCTCAAGAGGGGGGAACAGAGATAGGCTTTGGTTATCACCGGGGTGTTAAGAGAAAAGTGAACGTCTTACTTGAAGATAGACGTCGTCACGTCTACATAATTGGAAAAACCGGAATGGGTAAATCAGAGCTTCTTAAGGAGATGATAAAACAGGACATAAGGGAAGGTAAGGGAGTATGTGTTATTGATCCTCACGGAGATTTGGTTGAAGATGCACTGCGTTTTATTCCACCTGAGAGAGCTGAGGACGTGATTTATTTTGATCCATCTGATACCGAGCGACCGATGGGACTCAATCTCCTAGAGGCCTACACAGAGGAACAGAAGCATTTCATGACAACTGCCATTATTAACTTGATGTATAAACTGTACGATCCCCAGCGAACCGGCATTATTGGTCCTCGGTTTGAACATGCGGTTAGAAATGCCATGTTGACAGTCATGTCAGAGCCGGGAAGTACGTTCATTGAAATTGTTCGTGTGTTAACTGACGCCAAATATGTTCAAGAGTTACTCCCTAAAATTCAAGACCCAATAGTTAAAAGATACTGGACTGATCAGATTGCTCAAACCTCAGACTTTCACAAATCAGAAGTTCTAGATTATATCGTTTCAAAATTCGGTCGATTTGTTACTAATAAAACTATGCGTAATATCATCGGTCAGTCAAAGTCGGCCTTTGATTTTAGAAAAGTAATGGACGAAGGGAAAATCCTGCTTATCAACCTTTCCAAAGGAAGGTTGGGTGAGGAAAACTCAAACTTTTTGGGATTGGTTTTAATTCCTAAAATCTTGGTTGCTGCAATGAGCCGGCAAGAAATTCCTGAAGAGGACCGGCGCGATTTCTTTTTGTATGTTGATGAGTTTCAAAATTTTGCCACCCCTGACTTTGCAACAATATTGTCTGAGGCAAGAAAATACCGACTAGGACTTACCGTTGCCAATCAATTTATCGGGCAGATGGATGAGGAGATTAAAAATGCTATTTTTGGTAACGTCGGGACAATAATTTCATTTAGAGTTGGCGTTACTGACGCATCATACTTGGCGCGTGAGTTTCAACCGGTCTTTAGTGAGGCTGATCTTATTAATGTTGACAGATTTCACGCATTCATGAGAACGAGTGTCCGAAATGCCCCAATTCCACCATTTTCGGTTGATTTAACAAAAGACATGGCCGAGATTAAGGCGCAATCAAATGAAAAAATAGCCAAAACGATCATTCAACTGTCCCGTCTTAAATATGGTCGCGCAAGAGAAACAATCGAATCTGAAGTTATTCAGCGTGCTCGTCTTTAATCTTTAAGTATGGTACATGACTATACCGCCTCACTTGTTTCTCGAAAAGAAGTTGCTCCCAATATTTTTCATATAAGTTTCAAGTTGCAAGACGATGGCAACTTTGTATTTGCTCCCGGCCAGTACCTACTTTTAAAAGTAAAAGATCAATATCGTCAGTTTTCAATAAGCGTCTACAAGGAGTCTGTAAGAACATTTGATCTCATTATTGAATACTTTGAAAATGGGCTAGCGTCGGAATATTTGAAACATCTAAAAATTGGAGAACTGTCTGAATTTAAGGGCCCGGCGGGAATTTTTGTTCAACACGAAGTTGCTCGCTCGATTATTTATCTGGCAACCGGAACAGGAGTGGCTCCAATTTTAACAATGATAAACTCGGTTGTAATCAAAAATAGAACTCATCCAATGTTTTTGTTCTGGGGACTTCCAACAAAAAAGGACGTCTATTTAGAGGACCAATTGCGCAACTGGAGCGAAAAAAATCAATTATTTAGGTATGCAATTTGTCTTTCAAAAGAAAAAAGTATTATTACGAAGCCACTATACAAAGGACATATTCAAGATAATATTAAAGATATAATTGGAAACACAATGCTATCTAACTGTGATGTATATATTTGTGGTGGCAAAGACGCCGTTGTGGGATTGAAAGAATACGCACTAGACAACAGGGTTGACGCCCAGCGCCTTTACTTTGAAAGATTTAACTAAAATGTTTGTATGCTCTTAAAAAGATCGTCACTAGTACTTTTAACTATAGTCGTTCTTGCTTTGTTTTTGCGGGTATATGGGATTAATTGGGACCAAAATCAACACCTTCACCCCGATGAAAGATTTTTAACAATGACAACGGAAAAGTTAGAAGTTGACGAATCATTCACCAAATATCTTGATCCTAGAACCTCAACCATGAATCCTTACAATAAAGATGTCTCATTTTATGTTTACGGACTTTTGCCAATAACAATTGTCAAACTGGCAGCAATCTACACAAATAATCATTCATATGGTGGTATTGCCCTAATAGGACGCTTCATAAGCGCCCTTTTTGATATTGGAACGGTGTTGTTTATATACAAACTACTTCTTTTATTGAAAAAAAGAATAAAAATGCCGTGGTTTGTTGTTTTTTTGGGACCACTGTTTTATGCCATATTCGTGTTGGGAATTCAGCTTTCTCATTTCTTTACCGTTGATGTCTTTTTAAACTTCTTTACATTGGCAGCACTATATTTTTCACTGCGTTTTTTTAATGATCAAAACAAGTTCGACGTTATTTTGACAGCCATTTTTTTGGGAGTGGCACTTGCTTCAAAAATTAGTGCAGTTTACATATTGCCGCTCTTGCTATTTTTAGTTGTTGTGCCAAGAAAAAGGATGGGTTTCTTATCAAGAGAATATATACTTAAAAAATCAGTAGTACTTTTATTAATCGGAATTTTTTCCTATGGCACACTGCGCATTGCAGACCCCCATCTATTTGCCTCACACAACCTTTTCAATCCGTCAATTTCATCTCAGTTTATAAACAACATTAAGGAACTTTCACACTTTGCATCAAGTAGTGCCGGTTATTTTCCTCCCTCAATACAGTGGTATGGACGCATGCCATTTTTATTTGCCATCACTAATTTGGCAATTTTTGGAGTGGGGATACCCTTAACACTATTTGCTATTTTAGGAATAGCTTTACTCTTAAAAAGAGGAAAATTGGAAATAAGAGTAATTATATTTTGGAGTCTTCTATTTTTTCTGTTTCAGTCAGCTCGATTTAGCCCAAGCATGCGCTATTTTATTATTCTATATCCTCTGTTGGCGATTTTTGCTGCATATGGATTTTATGTATTTTTACAACGATTTAAATCACAAAGGATAAAAATGACAATTGCAATTACTATGATTTTACTATTTCTTAGCTGGCCAATTGGATTTATTAGTATTTATCGTAAACTTCACTCGAGAGTACAAGCTTCATATTGGATAAACCAAAATATTCCAGCAGGTTCCATCATCGCAACGGAACATTGGGACGACGGATTGCCTCTTCGACTTCCTGATATTGATAATAATTCATACAATCTTGTTTCTCTTCCTGTGTTTGGGGAAGACACCGAACAAAAGTGGCAGGAAATTAATACTGCGTTGGAAAAATCAAATTATATTATTTTTTCAAGTAATCGCGGTTATGGTAGCATCATGAGAGTCCCTACGATGTATCCTAAAATGGCACAATGGTACGAAGATTTATTCGCCGGTAAACTTTCATTTCAGCGTATAAAAGAATTTTCATCTTTTCCCACGTGGTGTATGCCATTCTCAGCTTATTGCATTTCATTTGACGACCAGTGGTCCGAGGAGGCGTTTACTGTGTACGATCATCCCAAAGTAACTATTTTTAAGAAATAAAATGAAACAAAAAAGATCAGTTGAAGCAATTTGGTACGATAGTAATTATTACAACAAAACTGAGAAAGCGGTGCCGCAGTGGTATCGAATGCTATATCCGCGAATCAAGGGAATCGTAAACAACAACAGCAAAATACTTGAGGTTGGTTGTGGCAAGTCATACGTGCTTAAAAAACTTGCAAAGGAAAAGTTGGTTGACCCCAAAAAAATATATGGAATTGAACAGAGCGATGTCGCGATACATTACATGAAGAAATACATAAGGGGGGGCAATTTTGTTTCTGCCGATGCAAACATTTTGCCCTATAAAAATAATGTTTTTGACTTCGTTTTATTATTGGAAGTCATAGAGCATTTAGAGAAGCCGAATAAAGTTTTGTCTGAAATTAGTCGAGTTGTCAAAAAAAGAGGGACCTTATTTTTATCTTTTCCTAACTTTTCTTTTTTTCCCTGGAGAATAGCACGCTTTTTTTCAGATGTGTTCAAACTTCCACAACTAATCAACAAACAGCCAATAGATGCTATTTATACAATTAACGAAGTTATTGAAATGGTAGAAAGTGTTGGGTTTGGGTGTAAGTCGATTACGGGAGTGACGTACCTAACCGCAGGCTTGTCATCAATAGAGTCCATTCGGGAGTATGCATTGACTAAAGCATTTAATAGACTGGGTGGCTCACGGTTTTCACTTCACCCATTATTTGAATTTGTAAAATTGTGATAGTTGACCGTATGTTATTTACGAAATAAATATGATATAAACACATATAGCTAGCGCAATTCAAACTGTCTAATTTGTCATCCTGAATCCCGAATCAAGTTCGGGACAAGTTTTATTTCGGGATCTCATTGTTGGGATGCTGAAACCCTCATTCGTACAAGACTACGGAAGGGCGCAGCGAGTTCAGCATGACAGTATAAAAAACCGACATTTTGTTTTACGGTTGCTATATGAGGATTTTATTTGATAGATTACAAGAAATTGTTCGAGGCATAACAAGAAGATTTGGTATAGACATTGTTAGGTTTTCACTTACTGAGCTTGAGGCAAGTGATAGAGAGATATATCTAAAAGTTGCTCCCTATACGATGACCAGCATAGAGCGGGTTATGACGGCAGTCGAAAGTGTGAATATATTATGAAAAACAACGTGAGTGGTCCTCTTGTAGAGCGTGGAGTATAGAGGGGGGGGAGTATGATGGCAGCAGCCCTAAAATTGATTAAAATAGGAGATGTTTCCCGGGATTTATATCTTTTTGATACTTTTGAAGGATTGGTATTCGTCCACAAAACATTGTATATACATTCTGTATCCAAAGCTTGCTCGGGGAGGAGTTTTGATCTTAGATGATTATGGTTTTTGGAAAGGTGCTAAACAGGCGGTAGTTGAATTTTTAAAAGAGACAAAGACAAAAATATTCTTATCAAGAATCGATCATACTGGTCGTATTGAAATAAAAATGTAAGTCGTCTAAAGAGGGGGTCCGTATTAATTCTGGGAGTGGAATATTAAGTCTTAATTCCAACGAGTGCGAGATTCATAAACCGTTTATCTTTTTTAATAATCCCATCCCACTTCTTGGACGGTAGTTTAAACAGCTTTACAAAGGGTGATGGTTTTTTAGTAATGTTAAAATTGAATCTGTCGAAGGTTGGGAGATTGAATTTTTCAATCAAATTTTTGCCAATTCCATAAAGCAAAAAATGAGCAAAGGGATAGCTATGAGCAACAATTCTCTTTGATCTTATGACTTTGAATTTCTTTTTTGATAATAAATCTTTAATTTCTTCTTCTTTATATAATTTTTTGTGATCTGCCCAAATACCAGCAAGCCACCAAATATGTTTGGGAACGTGAGTATTAAACAATTTCATTAAAATAAAATTAATTGGATCCCAAAAAAAAGGAAAATTTTTATGAGGAACCGTAATGATGAGTTGACCGTCTTTTTTCAATACACGAGAACATTCTTCAATGGCAGTCTGAGGATTATTTAAATGTTCAAATATTTCTGAGGCAACCACCGTATCGAAACTATTATCGTCAAATGGAAGATGATAAATTGATCCCTGCATCAAGCGTACTCGTTTGTCATTTTTTAAATCACAACCTGCCTTATTAAGATATATCTTATTTTGATCTACTCCAACAATCTTTTTAGGAAATTCAAGAAGACTAAAGAGTCGAACATAAAATCCCCTTCCGCAACCGACATCGAGAATATTTGCGGATTTATTCTTGACAATCGAGTCTAATATAAACCGTGCCCGCTCTTCAAAGGCAGGATCAGGCTCGCTTTGTAGAATAGACTCAATATAATTTGAATGTGTCATTGTTTTTGATAAACGTAGAAACATGAGTAGCATTCTGGTTGTATTTTTCCTTATTTTTGATTATTTTAACAACCCCATCCTCCAATGCCTTTATATTTTCACCTTCTACTATCTCTCCAAATCCAGTCGTTTTAACTAACATCCTAGCACCGGGAATATCGGTTACGACAATTGGCACGCCCTGTAATGCAGCCTCAATTTGTGTTGTGGGGAAGCAATCAGATCGAGATGAGATAACAAACACATCTAGCATTTTATAGAAATGCTTGAGGTCTGCTCTTGATAGAAGACCTAAGAAAACCAGATTATCTTTGTTCTTCTTAATAAGAAGATGATTTTCTTCAAAGAAGGATTCATACTCCATGTTTGTTGCTCCAGCAAAGACAAATCGAACATTTTTTATTTTTTTGGCTATACCAGGGATTGCTTTAAGCAACACATCATACCCCTTCTCTTCAACAAATCGCCCCGCAAGCCCAATTAGAATATATCTTCTAAGATGTGCCGTTTTCCTGATAAAATCCTGACTTGGTTTGGCGTTTGGCAACTTCAAAAAAGGAATATATGATTGAAATTTATCTAAAGAATACTTCATGACTCTTGAGTTGACCGCATAATCTCGCGTATACGTGACTGCTTTGTCTGCAAGTAAAAAAGAAGGTATAGTAAACACATCAAAAATTATTTCCATTACTCGATTATTAAGTTGGTTACCGGTTTGATGGGGAAGTTCTAGGTCACCCTGATGGTAGATTATCACTTTCTTACCAAAAAGCTTGGCAATAACCGTAAAAAAAAGAATATTACTATTTGGAGAATTGATGACTATTGTCTGAAAACGGGACAATATTTTTAAAAAAGTGAAAATAATTTCTATACTATAATGAGTCCGACTTAAACGGATGAAATAGGGAACTCTAATAATATTAACCCCATCGACAACTTCCTTATGTGGTATTTTATTGTCATATTTTGTGGTTAGGACGGTCATGTCATATCCTTGAAAAATTAAATTTTTAGCTATTTCATGAAAAGTGATAACGATACCCGTCCAGTGAGGGACATAATATTCTGAGATCATAAGAACCGCTGTTTTTTTCATCGTGATTTAGCAATAGTTGCGATAGTGGAGGCTGCTTGTTTAAGACTAGGATATTTTATAGGGTAAGAGATATTACGATCAATAATGTTATAAATCCAATATACTTTCGTGGGGACTTTATTATGTAGATAGGAGACGATATCCCAATTATCCTCAACAAAAATGTCAAGCTTGAGACGGTTTAGCATTTTCTCTTTGTAAAGATGTGGCTGTTGGTCGTCAACATTTGAAATAAGACTCTTAAAACTATGGTTCTTCTTAAGTCTTTTGAACCAAAACTGGGTGTTAGGTTGAAGGAAATTGTATCGTGCAGTAATAACATATGCCTCCACTTTATTTTGCTTGATCAGTGCATCAATAGGGGAGAGGCCATCAACAAGAAATATACTTGATAGATGAAGTAGAGACCAAATAGTTTCCTCCAGAAAGCCCTTGGGAATATGAAAGTGAGTTCTTTTCTCATGGAACAATTTTCTTTTGATATGAGTTACCGGCATTCTCCCGAGTCGCAGCGGGTTATATAAAAGTACCCCGTCCAGATCAAAACCAACACGAAGCGGAGTATTTTTTTTATTTCTACTTGCCATTAGATTGTATTTGGTGCATCAATTCCCAAGATGTTGAGTCCTCTTTTGAGGATTTTACCAGTTGCAATTGTTATTGCAAGGCGCAGGTGCAAAGTTTTCTCATCAGCTTTCAAAATCGGCAATTTTTCGTAGAACAGATTAAATTGTTTTGCAAGGCTATACAAATAATTACATAAAACGTTGGGGGCATATTGAGTTGCTGCAAGTTCAATAATTTCTTGGAAACGGACAAGTTCTTTAATGAGCATTTGTTCTTCCTTTCGTAGTTTAAAATCACAACTGTCAATTTTAGGTTTTATTAAGGCTTTGCTGATAACACTTTGAGTTCGGGCGTATGTATATTGCAAATAAGGACCAGAGTTACCTTTCATATTAAGAAGATCATCCCAATTAAAAACAACATCTTGAGAGGAAGTTTTTTTAAGATCGTTCCATTTAATTGCCCCTATCCCAACCTGTTTTGCAACATCACGACCTTGTGACTCAGATATTTTTGCTGCTCTTTTTTCAGCTTCACCCAACACGTCCTCAAGCCAAATGACATTGCCTGACCGGGTTGACATCTTCTGATCTTTAAAGCGATACATGCCATGTTTAATGTGGATTCTTTGTCCTTTTTTAAACCATCCTAACATCTCCTCAACCTTAAAGAGTTGCTGAAAATAAAGCGATTGCTCTGTCCCAACTTCGTTAATAATAACAATGTCGGGGCCGTATTTTTCTAACCTAAATTTATCAGTTGCCAGGTCTCGGGTAGAGTAGAGAGTGGAGTCGTCCTTCTTAAGAATCATAAGTGGGGGATACTCGTCTTTATCAAAATATACAAGTTTTGCCCCCTCATTTTCTTTAAGGAGTTTTTTTTGTTCAATCTCGTCAATGACGGGCTTCATTTTATCTTCAAAGTATGACTCTTCGTATCCGCGTCCTTTATTTTCCGTAAATATGACCCCAAGTGTTTTATAAATTTTGTCAAACTCTATCCAAGACCAATCAACGCATCTCTCCCAAATCCGTCGAGCTTCACTATCTCCCGTCTCGAGTTTACGAAACCACTCTCTTGCTTCACCATCCAATTTAGGATTTTCTTCTGCTTCTTGATGAAACTTGACGTACAGGTCAACCAACAACTTGACTGGCTTATCTGACTTTTCGATTGTCGTCTCATCCCCCCATTTCTTTAGAGCGCAAATCTGTTTTCCAAATTGGGTGCCCCAGTCGCCCACGTGGTTATCTCTAAAAACTTTGTATCCCACCGCCTCAAGCAGGTTCGCAATAGCGTCTCCAATTACAGTTGAGCGAAGGTGGCCAATAGTGAATGGTTTGGCGATGTTTGGAGAGGAGTATTCAACGATGATTTTTTTGCCTTTGCCGGCGCTTGATTTAATAATGTTATCACCTTTTGAAATTTGATTAAGATTTTCCAGCAAAATTTTATTGCTCAGCCAAAAGTTAATAAATTCTCGTGTTTCTTCAACCGATGAGAAAAGATCGATTTTTTTTAACTGATCTATGACACTTTTAATGTTAATTTTTGGATCAATAGATTGTAATTGTTTTATGTTGATGGCAAAATCGCCAAAAGAATCCTGTTTTGGCGTAAGAAGGGTAAAATCCTGGCCTCCAAAAGTTTTAGAAAGCGCCTTGATAATCTGATCTTTTATCATGACACTATTGTAGCATAGCGCACACTAGAAGCTTGGGACAAAAAGGCTTGCTGGGATTTGTGGGTATGATGAGACTAGGCGAATTTTTTTAATAACGCCAGTTGTTGTTTGTGCAGTTGAAACAATTGATCTGCCTTGGGCGGGCCAATCAGCGCTTGGATTTGAAACTGTGAGCCTGGCTCCGTTAAAACTAGCGTCAGCTCCCACTATTCGAAGAACAAGTGCGTTTGCCTCATCTGACAGTTGGGTTTGGGTATCAAACGACCACTCATCAAGAGTGTCTTCAATTAAACTACAGGGATCAATAAGTCTTCTAAAAATTGAGCGTGCTTCCGTGTTGATAAATGTTAATTCAACTGCAAAAGCAGTTGTTGCGCTGTCGCACATAGTATTTACGTCTAGGTCCGTTGGTAAAATTTCAACCAATTGGGTTTCCGGCAGAGGACTTCCGAACGTTGATGGGGGGTCAAAAGCATTCAAGTAAAACGTAAATTGTCGGTTGTTGTCAAGAGTCGGTGTTATGTAGTTTTGAGTTTGCGATGAAGTGTAGATGGCTGTTAAGCTTTTTATCCCCGGAAACTCTAGGTCGCCCTCTACAATATCAACTCCTCGTTTTAGCGCTGCCTCAATTCCAGCTTCAGCCGCCGAGAAAGCTCGCTTGGTCTGTTCTTCAAGTTGTGAAATTTGATTATCCTGAATTGTTGACTGAGCAATCGAGAGCCCAATTGTTGCCAAAATTGTTGAAAGCAATATCAAAATCAATAGCGTTTGCCCTTTTTGTGATTGCTTACTTTTTATCATTGTATTTCCTCCTGCTGAGCAGCGTTTTTTGTTGTTAACAGCGACCATAAGTCAAGATGGCGGTCAATATCAAAAATAACAAATATTCCGGGTTTGTTAACTGGAGAGTTAATTCTTTTGCTCATGGTGTCGGTTGAATGATATGAGATCATATTTCCCTTTATTTTTAGTGGATTTGGGAAAACAGGGGTATCAAGGGTAAAGTCGAGAGTATTAGAAAAGAAAATTCCATCAAGTTGAGAGACGTTTGTTGACAAACCTAAATTTTCAGTAATAATAAATGCTGCTGAAACTGATTCAAGAGAGTCAATATTGCTTTCCACTTTAACGTTGGCTTTAATAATTAACACGAACGGCTGTGTTTGTCCCTGAAACGAGTCTTCGTTTAGAGTTATTGTTGGATTGTCGGGATCATCAAAGATATATACTTTATCAGATGTTAGAGTGACGTCAGGAATAAAATTATCTAAATCAGTTTTGGTGATTACTTTATATGGTTTTTTAGCCTTAACATACTCTAAAAATTCGTCCGGGCTCATGTCAAGCGTAACGTTGCCGTTTTCCTGCTTCCAGCCTCGGTGAGAAACGGGGGCGCCGTTTAAATCAATGGACCCGGCAACGATCTCAGCACCCGCCTCGCGAGAAAGCATGCATCGATAATCTGGCATACGCGTGTCATGGCAGACTAAATCTTCAACCCCATTGTCAAACGACTGAGCCGGATCGGGGATAAGATTTACTAAATTAGTCTGCCGAGAGTACGATGCATCTTTTAGTTTAAACCATGGACCAAGTGTGGGGGATGGGGTGGGAGAGCCTGTGGGGTTCATATTTTGACAATCACACCCGACAACAATTTCTTTTTTACACACTTGTTCACCGTCGCCCGGCACCTGACAGGTGTAGGTTATGTCATAAAATCCGGCGTTCCCATACGTCATCTTTGGCGGGTTGCCCGGGCCACCGCACTGACGCTGGCCATTGCCAAAATCAACACATCCTGTTTGTGATAGTTGAAAGGAAATTTCGGCGCTGGAGCATGGGCACATAGCGCTGTTTCCTCCCACTTGAGTCTCAAAATCACACGCAGCGCAGCCATCTTCATATCCGGGTACAACTTTCGGTGGTTCACAATTTGGACAGCAAACCTGCTTGGTGCACCCGCAAGTTTGGCCAGATGATTGAACTTGGATGGTGTAGCTTTTGCACGACTGCCCGTCAGCTTGCTTAAACTCTTGAGGTTGGGGGGTGAGAAGCGTGTTGCAGTCATATTCTTTTCCGTTTATGTAATAGTGCTCACAGAGCGTACATTGGAGATTTGGGTTTGACGGGGGAGGAGCCGTTAGACGGGGAATGACGATAACTTTTCCCGGATTTGTGCTTAGATCGGTGC
>Ga0154980_122_pt3 | contig 61456 bp, 77 predicted proteins | sample RifCSPhighO2_01_FD_105948 | JGI IMG/M metagenome (GOLD analysis project Ga0154980, IMG submission 105948) | Candidatus Roizmanbacteria bacterium RIFCSPHIGHO2_01_FULL_39_12b | reverse complement strand
CTAAAAGGGAAGATTATATAAGATTTTCTTTTGGGTATCTAAGTCCCCTCTTTTGAATAAAAATGTCAGCATCCTCTGTCGCAAACGCTTTCTTTAGATAGTTAGTCACAGAATTAGTATCAAACTGTTTACACGAGTAAACATCAGCAGTGACAAATTTTCTTTTGACAAAAGTATGAACGCTAATATGTGACTCTTTGATAATCACAAATCCGGAAAGTCCCCCCGGGTCATGATGGTCGTTGCCTAAAGCTTTAACAACAACAGGTTTTGTAAGTTCTGTCATTCCAATATGTTCTCTTAGCCCGTCAATCACATTAAACACATACTCTCTATCGTCCAATTTGCCGGGGTCACAATTATATCCGTCAAACATTAAGTGAAGTCCAAATAATTCGATATTGCTATTATTCATATATAAAACGGTCTTACTGTTCTTGGATGATCATCCACTAGTAAGACTTCTGATGACATCTTCCGGAGGATGTACCGAAAGGTTGGTGATTTTATCAAATTCCTCATCGTATGAGATTAATATTATTCCTTTTTTCACCTGTGAGGCAATTAAACAATCGCCATATTTTATATTAAATTTTTGATATAGCCCCAGCGCAATCTTTGTATTTGTTTTCTCGATAACCGTCAGGTTGCGCAATAGATACAATCTTGCAATTGCGTCAGTAACTTTTGATTTTGGAAAATTGTAGTGGCGATCAAGAATAAAAATCAATTCCATTATAACTATATTGGAAATATAAGGCTTGATTTTACCCTCTGACACCAGCTGCAATAGCAGAAGACAATCCTCATATTTTTTCGGGTTGTCCTTAGTAAGGAAACGAATGAATACGCTCGTGTCAATAAAAATCTTTTTCATACTTCATTCCTGCCATCGCCGTAGTCAATATGTTGACGAATTTTTTCTACCGGAATGGGATTTTTAACCTTAAAGACACCGGCTAGAGACAAAAAATCGTCTGTTATGGACTCAATAATCACCTTCTTGCCTTCTGTATGTATGCGGGCCATACCGTGCCTGGTAATTCCGGCCTCTTTACGAATGTGAACCGGAATATGGACTTGAAATTTAGGCGTAATTGTTGTTACTGTTTGCATAGTAATAACTACTATAGCATATTGTATTATTCATGTCAATGAGACCGGATCGCTTGACATTAGACTCAAAGTTGCTTAAATTAAGAATATATGGCACAGAAAATTCTTATTATTGACGATGACCAGTATATTCGAGAACTTTATGTTGAAGTACTAACTGACGAGAAATATGACGTTGACTCAACCCAAGATGGGATTGAGGGGGTTGAGAAAATCATGAAAAACAAATATGATCTCATTTTGCTTGACATCATGATGCCACGCCTTGACGGCCTTGGAGTACTTCAAAAATTACATGACAAAAAGCATTCGGTTAGAAACATTGTTCTTCTTACAAACCTCTCCCACGGTCCGGTAATTGATGAAGGAACAAAGTTAGGAGCTGTCGGATATTTAATTAAGGCTGACATTACCCCCGATCAGTTGGTTGAAAAGGTCAAAGAATACTTAAAATAATTACTTGTTTCTTGTATGAACCAACTTCCTTCCTGTTGTAGAAGTTTCAAACGTTTCAAGTTGTATCAGCGCATTTTCAACCAACCCTTGCATCTTCTTTAAATACTTGACTGTTTTGGGGGTTGTCTCAGTTTTGCGCAGGAATGAAAGTGTTTGTTTAATGTCATTAACTGGTTGTTTTAAGTCAACAGCAACCCTTGTTATCCGATTTGCCAAGACCTCCTCGACCTTATTTTTATATTTCTGATTTTCCCTCTCCAAAATCAATACCTTTTTCTCTGACTCTTTCAGACGTAAGTATTCTCTTTGAAGATAAAATGTCAACGGCACCATTGAAAAAAGAGACAGAAGCGTAACAATGTCAAAACTCAAATCTATTGATCCGACATTTGGTAAAAACAGCAGACATAGCATCGAAACAAAGGCTAATGTTACAAACGGCGAGAAGATAAATGCATATAAAACTCCAATTAAATAAAGCAAGTAAAAGAATGGTGAAAAATACCACCCTGTTATCCCCACCCATAAAAGAGCGGTAATTGAGAGTAAGAAAACAAATTGATTGGTCGTGTGAGTTGGCGTTTTATGTTTATGCGACCACTGGTAATAAATAACCCCCCCCAAGGTAAACAGAAAATAAAAGATAAAAAATCTTGATACATAAATTTTTGTTGCCGGCAGAATTGTCATGAGGTACACAAAGGCAGTAGCAAAGGAAACGACAATAGCCGATATTTTCGTATTCATAACTATCATACTAACCAACTCAAAACAAGATTTCAATATATACTTAAAAGTGAGATGAAACAATATGGACTTACCCGCCAAAGATCAGAGAATGAAGACGGGTTTTCACTCTTGGAGTTACTGATTGTTATATCAATAATAAGTATTGTCCTAGTTTCTATCCCAATCACATTTAACTTCAGAACTCAGGTTGATAAAGGATACGACGTAACTCGCAAAAAAGATCTAAACTTTCTCTCAACCCGGCTTGAGGAATTTTATAGTGACCATACGCGCTACCCTAAACCCGATGAGATTTGCCATAACGAAACGGCCGAACTGGAAGATGTTTGTGACAGTGGAAGTGTTTGCTGCAATATCTGCGGAAAAGCTTCCACCCCAGCCGGAATGGCGTCCTATGTCAATCCCCTACCTTGTGACCCACAGTATTCAACAAGGGATTATTTATATGAAATTCTTAACAACGACAATCCCCAGTCATACAAAATTTACTCTCATATTTCCCTGCCCGACATTAATGCCTTTCCCGCTTCATGCGTCGATGGGTGCGGACCCGACAATCAATATTATTTTGGTATATCAAGTTCGAATAAGGTAATTGATTAAAGATATACTTTGACCTATTGACAAGTACCTCTTAAAAACTTTAGAATGAACTCCACATGAATGCTTTATCAAAAATACACAAAATTTTGCTTCCGGCAATAATTTTTTTGTTTCCATTATTTTTCCTACCAACCACTCAGGAGTATTTTCTAACTAATAAACTTTACTTATTGATTTTTGGCGGACTAATTTTACTTTTAATATCATCGCTGAGGCTCTTTATAACCAAAACAATAACATTCCATTGGGGTTCAATGTCGGCTTATATACTGACATTTATACTCCTTATTGGAGCGTCGGTCTTATTTTCGTCTCCAAATAAGGTTCAGGCAATTTTACAGGTTAATTTAGGCTTAGGCGCATTGATTGGCCTCTTCATTTTGTATTGGCATACCAGTAGATCCGAAATTAAACCATTGTCGATATTATTTTACAGCGCAATAATCTTAGCCGTTTTATCAATATTATTTTTCTTTAACCCATTTGGGAACACGGTTCTTCCTCAAGCACTTCAATTTCTGAAAAGTCAATATTTCACACCTCTTGGTTCTCAACTCGACTCAGTGATATTTTTGGGTTATTTTGCCGTTACGTCCCTCACTGCTCTTTTTATCATGACCGCGCGTAAAGATAAAAAAGCCAATCCCCTCTCTATTATTTTTGCCATTGTTATTACTGCCGGTTGTGTCTTGTCGGGAATAACAGTATACAAGCAGCTTAATATGCCCCAGGCCATAGGAAATACATTTAGAATTGAACTGCCTCCAGCCCGAAATTCCTATTTATCTGCTATCGAAACATTAAAAACCCCAAAAACCGCTTTGTTTGGAGTGGGAGTCGATAATTTCACCGTGGCATTCACTCAGTCGAAGCCGGCCGGTTACAATGCGACGAATAATTGGAGTCGTAATTTCAGATTTTCCCGATCCGGTTTTTTACATATTTTTACCGAGGCTGGACTTCCGGCAGCAATTGTTTTTGCTTTGATTTGTTTTTTTGCGCTTAAAACTCTAAAAAAATCAAGAAAGGTTGAGACTGATGGGGTAGAGATGTTAGAGCATGAGAGTGACCGGCAGATCATTACTGTCGGACTTGTCTACTTGATTTTAGCTTTATTATTGTTTCCGGTTTCCTCTCCTTTATTGTTCTTATTTTTTGCAACTCTTGCCCATATTGCCAAACTTGAAGGTAAAAGTGCTCAAAAAACATTTGATTTTGGCAACGCGAGATTTGTCGGAATCATTGGTGGGTTGGTACTGCTGCTTATAGTCGCCGGAGGCCTTTACCTGTCAACACGCGCCTACGCCTCAGAATATGAATTTAAAAAGGCCGTCAATGCCATCTCCGCAAACAAAGGCCAGGAGGTTTACCAGTCCCATCGACAGGCAATAATTAAGAATCCATATATCGAGCGTTTTCGTATTAACTTCTCTCAGCTTAATTTGCTTATTGCCAACAATATTGCCAGAAATAATAAGAAATTAGATAATCGAGAGCGCCAGACAATTGCTCAAGCAGTTCAAGTAGCTATCCAAGAAGCGAAAGCTGCGGTGACTCTTAATCCGCAACGCTCAGCCAACTGGGAAAATTTGGGAAATATTTACAGAAGTATTATTAATGTTGCTCAAAACGCCAATGTCTGGACAATTTCCTCTTACCAGAGGGCTATCGCTCTTGATCCGAACAATCCCCTACTCCGATTGACGCTTGGTGGAGTTTATTATGGTTTGGGAAGTTATGATGATGCAGCGACATTGTTTACCCAGGCAGTTGCTCTAAAACCAAACTTTGCCAACTTCAGATATAATCTTGCTTGGGGCTTTTATCAAAGTAAAAGATATGACCGGGCAGTAATTGAAATGCAAAATGCTCTGTCTTTATTGACTGATAAAAATTCTAAAGACTACAAGAAAGCAAGCGATGAGCTTGAAAAATTTAAAAAGATGCTTCCAAAGGCCCCTACTTCAACCGAATCCGGGAAGCTAAAAGAGTCGCCAAAGATCGAGCAGTCACCGTTAACGCTCCCTTTAACGCCTGAGGCATCGGTGTCACCAAAAATAAATCTACCCGAGAATTCTGAGCCACCGGCAACAGGATCTGCTAACACTCAGTTTTAAGAGTTAATTTACGACTAGATTTTATCTGTATATTTCTTTTCTGTGGCTAAGTGTGAGAATAATAATTCTGTAACAATTGTCAAGAGCTAGGTGTTAGCGATGTAAACAATTCAGCACTTGACCCAATATAACCATGAATTAGATTTTTACACGTTGCCCCACAACCAATGTTGCCTAAACGATCAATCATAATAATACCCCCCAGTCCCTTAACAGATTCTCTTAAATAATCCATTGCGATTCTACAAGCCCCAGGAGCTTGGCATATGTCACTTATTTGCATAGCTGCATAAAATGAGACGACACAGCGGATAAACTGTTCACCAAATCCTGTTGCTGAAACCCCTGCCAGCTTATTACTTGCATAAATTCCCGCACCAATTATCGGCGAGTCACCAACTCTTCCTTTTAGTTTATTTGCAATTCCTCCAGTTGAAGTTGCTGCTGCAATGTCGCCCTTAAGGTCATAGGCCACAGCGCCAACGGTTCCCATCTTTTTATTTTTATTCAAGTCGTCTATATCTAAAACCGTTTTCTTTCGTTTTTTTGCTTCTTCAGCTTGCCTGATTCTGGCTTCAGTTTTAAAAAAATTATTTTTAAAATATTTGAATCCGGATTTATTTGCAAACTCCTCGGCTCCCTCCCCTGCCAACATCACATGCTCGGTCCTCTCCATCACTGCTCGAGCAACAGATACTGGATTCTTATAATGTTTTAGGCCTATAACCGATCCTGACATTAAGTTGCTGCCATCCATAATTGATGCGTCCATTTCAATTTCCCCTTCCGCATTAATGACACTCCCGCGCCCGGCATTAAATATTTTGTTGTCCTCCATAATGTTTACGCAGCGCTCAACAACGTCAAGACTCTTTCGTCCAAGAGATAGCATTTTTTGCCCCTCACCTAAACACTCTTTTAGTCCGTCAAGATAGCTTTGTCGTTTTTCATCTGACAGATTCGTTATGTTGCCCGCTCCACCATGGATTATAAGTGAATATTTTTTCATACCTTTATTCTACTAAAGCGCTGTTCATTAATCTTATGACACCCTCCTCTAAATGCCCAAACCGATCGTTGATAAAGTCAAAACCAATTGGGTCGCCGGCAAACCGAGGAAATCGGGTTATTGCCAAAGCGGGCCTATCAGGCTGTCCGGGGTCATAAAAATACTGTCGTAATTCTTCCATAACCGAAATATTTTGTTTTGAGAGTTTTATTGTGTTGTTTGTAGTAATAACTGTATCATAAGGCAGGTAATCCCTGAGAATTCTCACCCTTGAGTTGCCATTAAGCCGTGGGTTGAATTCAATAAAATACAATTCTCCAGAATCACTAACCACAACATCAAGCCCCCCATGGCCACGCACTCCATTTTCAGCTAATGCGTTAAGCACTGCATACAACTCAAATTCATATTGGCTAACAAACCGCCTCTCGTATTCCGGGTCGATCACATTACCCACGTGATGAGTGCCATGATCAAGTCTTTGTTGGGCAACCTGTAGAATTCTTGGTCTGCATCCATTTTTATTGGTATCGATGACTGCAATAATACAGGGGGACTCAACAGTGCCATTTAGTTCTTTTGGGGATGGCACGCCAAGTTGAATATGAAAATCCCACTCTGTCGACCCTTTTTCCTTCTCCTTCCTCATTCTTTCAAGCCATTTATCGTATAAAACAGCAGCATTGTTCTTATCGTCTACTTGGGCTTTTTCAACTCCAAATCCACCGGCAGAAACGTTTTGTTTAAAATAAATAGCGTCTGATCCGTTAAGCCTTGCAAGATCAATCAAATCATCAACTGAGGGGAACCCAGATGGGTATTGATTCTCATTAAACGTAAATGTCACGGGTGTGCATAGTTTTAGCCCCCCTCCGGATAGATCGTCAACTAGTTGTAAAAAGTTAGGTTTATTGTTAAATTTGGCTGCAGCAACAGCTGCCTCATGGTCCCCGAACAATCGCGTCGAGGGAAATAGGGGCAAAATGGCCGTGGGATTATCGAGAGTGGCTGAAATTGCAAAATCGTGAGCGTTTGGAACAAATTCCACTACAACATCCCTGACTATTCCTAACTGTGCCAAACTAGATTTTGCAAGTTCAAACATACTCTGCGCAACCATTACTCCCTCTGGTGTCAAGGCGTCCTCTGGCATTTGCACAACAAGTGTTGCCCCATTAGGACAAAAAGGTAACATCTGTGAGCCGGAGTCAAATTGATCATATCGTGATGCAGGCGCTGGCGATATTGCTCCTTCTACCAGCGCTGCGCTTGAATTGCCGACAACTAATAATCTTTGCCCTATCTTTCCAAGAGGCCCATCACTACTGACTGCAAGAACATAATTTATGACTCTCGTCTCCCCAATCAAGAGTGGCCGTAGTCTCTCATCTTTACCCATAAAAACAAAAAAACCGCCTTTCGGCGGGTCGTAATGTATAAAAAACGGTTTATTACACATCACCCGCCGACCCAATAGATGGGCAGCGATGAAGATATGTAACAAACCATTTAGCTAACATAAAAACGAACTATACTACATGATTGTTTCTTTTGCAAGCGGTATTTTCTTGACAATCGATATATGATGTATTATGATTACATCATAATGTTACAGACAAAGATTCATTCCAGATCTGACGAAACAATACGAACGCAGATTACCCTTACTCGAGAGCTTAAGAAACTTGTCGATCAGCAAACCTCATTGACTGGGGAATCTATGTCGCAATATCTACGCCGGGCAGCGTTACTACGGCTTCACCTGGAACAATCAGAAAAAACATCCCTCAAAGAACTCGCAAGTAAAATTATTGGTTCCATTAACCTTAAAACTCATCCAAATTGGAAGAGCAAAGCTTCGGTGCAAACGTGGTCTAGAAAAATTCGTGAAAATTGGCAATGAAATATATTCTTCCGGACACAAATGTCATTATCTTAGCTTTTTCCGGTCAAGAGCTTATAGCTGACCACTTTAGAAAATGGATTATTGACAAACAGCTCATCTTTTCAACCATCGTTATCGCAGAATTTTTAGCTGGTGCAACTGATGAAGATGAGAAATATCTCAATGCCCTTCTCTCTCAATTTCCTATTGCTCCAGTTGATCTATTGGTTGCCCAATTTGGGGCCGGATATCGTAAAAAATATCATTATGAAAAAACGAGGGTATTACTCCCCGATTGCCTTATTGCCGCAACCGCCAAAGTCAACGGCGCAACGATCGCCACCCTTGATAAAAAAGACTATCCTATGAAAGATGTTTCAATTATTGATTTTAATGACAAAACATGAGTAATAGCCTTCTATTAAGTTAAGCACAAGATATCATTGGTTGAAGTTGCCGTACATCAGCTAGCTGCCGACAAGCATTTAGTATCATTTCTTTTTCTTCCGGCGTTAAGTTGTTTCCAAGTCTTGCTGCCAATTTATCCTGAGCATCAAGTTGGAAGTACATTATTGTATCCGTTGCGTTTAGTCTCCCCAGTTCATGCATACGCCGGGATATTTCTAGCAACACTTTTGGGCCGCTAGTTAGAGCAGCAACAGGATGTTCCGAGCTTTTCAGAACTTCTGCATACTCGTCTAACTTACCACCCACTCCCATCGGGGGAGACAGCCTAATATGCAATACCGGGATTGATGCTTTATCCCCGTCATAAGTAATTCCGTCAACAAGTCTTACATACGCCCCCGTTGCCAGACGATTTGCAAGTAACAAAGGGCCGGTATTTAACCTAATGACAGTATTGTCTCCCAGAGCATACCCAATATTTCTTAAGTTTAGTCCCACAAGTCTTGGCAACGATGTGTGATCTTTGTCGCGCCTGTATTCCGGCTTCACCACGCCAACAACAGCATTATAATTGGGATATAAATCCCACTGATGATATCGACAAGTCATGCCATTTGTTTGATATCTGGCAAACCTTGTGTCAGCCGAGCCTACTCCGCTACCTCCGTTTGTGTTGAATAAAAATGCCAGTTCGGCCGGTCCAACGGGAGAATCTAGCCGGGACTGTCTAACCTCACAAAGCCCAAAGTCAGACGCAAGCCATTGTTGTACCATTGTTCCGGTATCGGCAATAACGGACGAGCGTTGTGGCTCGTAAATTTTCCGCCAGGGAGACCAACCACGATGAATTTCATATCCGGGCATATCCGGCTGCCATTTCTCTTTAGTGCTCATAATATTGAAGGCAAGTATACTACAGGACACTGCAAAATCAATACTTGAAACAAAATTTGTGTTATATATGCTAAAATCAGTCTTAGCATGATCATAGAAGAGATTTATCAAAGTTATCTTAATTTTTTAAAAGAATTTACTGCTTTTAAAAGTATCTCAACAGACCCTGCATTTGCAACCGATATTGCCAATACCGCGCGATGGTTACAGGATCAGCTGGCAGCCAACGGGTTTAAAACCGAATTCATAACCGGATATGATAATCCCCTAGTTGTGGGAAGTTATATTGTTGATCCAAAACTAAAAACAATACTGATCTACGGTCATTATGACGTCCAACCCCCCTACGCCAAGGCTTCGGAGGGGCAAGCCCGCATGATTGAAGAAGATTTATGGAAAGCTGAAGGTTGGGAAAATGATCCTTTTGTCTTAACTGAAAAAAACGGCCGACTGGTGGCAAGAGGCGCAGTTGACAATAAAGGCCAAATCGCACTTCACTTAACCACTGTTTTTGAACTGATTAAACAAAAAAAGTTAAATTACAACATTAAATTTTTAATTGAAGGCAATGAAGAGACGGGCAGTCCAAACCTCAGGCACTTTATTGAAGATCATGCCGATCTACTCTCTTGTGACAGCGTACTCATCTCAGATGGCGAGATTGCCTCCGGGCACCCGGTGATTGAGGTTGGGTTTCGCGGAGTCATTAACACTGCCATAACTCTAACCACCTCTGACCGCGATCTGCATTCCGGATTATACGGCGGTTCAGTTCCAAACGCAGCGCGAGAGTTAATGAAACTTATTGAAAAACTATATCAGGGAACCACCACCATCGCCATTGACGACTTTTATGACGATGTCATTGCTCCAACTAAAGAAGAGTTAAAAAATCATGCCTCTTTTCCTTTTTCTATTGAACATCACCATCGGGTTACAGGGACAAAAAAACTGTTTTCTGAAAACAGTTTAGATTTCTATACTCAAACCGGCTTACGCCCTTCAATTGAAATAACTGGCTTTGAATCGGGATACAATGGAGTTGGGTTTAAAAATGCCGTACCTCATACTGCCTCGGCAAAACTTAACATTCGTATCGTCCCTAATCAAGATCCTAAAAAAACCGTTAAACAATTTGAGGCGTTTGTTAAAAACAATACCCCCTCATATGCAACGGTCACACTACAACTTGGGCAAGGGTGCAAGCCGATTCGCATCAATCCAAAAAGTGAGTTAGCAACTAAAGCTGCAAAATTATTAACCCAGGAATTTAATAAAAAAGTTCTCTATAAATATTGCGCTGCTACAATACCCATTGTGATTGACTTTAAAGAAATTCTTGGTGTGTCTCAAGTTCTGCTTCCGTTTGGGAATGAAGATTGCAATATGCATGGAGCCAATGAAAACTTTGAGATTGATTTGATTAAAAAGGATATTGGCGTTGCATGGGGTTTGCTATCGTGAATATAGTAGCCTATATAATGAATAACGTAATGTACAATAAAAATTAACAATTTTATATTCTGACGCTATCAAATTAACCCGCTTCATCTTGTATAATTAAGCTTATCGCGTTTATTACTCCCATACTCTGACCATTGTTAAGCAGTTTGTCTAATTTTTTCAGCAACTTCTGCCAACTCTTCATTAGATGAGGTTACTCCTGACTGTTGCAATAAATCTTGGGCCGTTGTTACGTCATCATATCGAGGTATTATGTGAATGTGTGCGTGAGGAATGGCCCCATGAACAAAATACTGTATCCATTGGGGATCAAGAGCCATGTCAAGTTTTCGCATGATAATCCGGGCTACTTCCCAATATTTATCAAATGGCTCAACATCATGCACCCATCGAATATGTTTCTTAGGAATCAACAAAGTGTGTCCTGGGGATGCTGGGTGAATATCCAAAAAAGCAAAGAAATTCTCATCTTTAAAAACCTTATATGATGAGATCTGCCCTTTTACAATTTTACAAAAAATACAGTTTTCCATACTCTATTTTACCTTAAGTACTGGGATGGATTTAGTAATGTTCCCCCTTGCCTAACTTCAAAATGCAAGTGTGGCCCGGTTGAGCGCCCTGTTGAGCCAACTACTCCAATCACTTGACCTTGCGAAACTTTTTGACCATTGGAAACGTTAATTTGGGATAAGTGGGCATAAAGTGTTCTAAACCCGTCCCCATGATCAATAATTATGTGATTTCCATATCCATATCTAAGTTGAGCAGTTAACACAACGGTACCGGAATCAGCTGCGACAACCGGCGGAAGCGAGCGATTAGAGATGTCAAGCGCCATGTGGTACCAAATTGGGTATTGGGAAATTGATCCGTTTGTTGGCCAGATAAATCGTCCTCCGCCCGGTCGAGTTGCATAAAATTTTGGTACTGCTCGTCGTCTTGGGCCGGCTGGAGCAGTTTCAATAACTCCCTCAGGTACCATCAGCACAGTTCCCGGCTCAAGCGCGAAAGTGTCAAGGTCGGCAAAATCATTGAATTGCCAGTTGACAATCACCTGCGCGTCAACTTTGTATCGTTTGGCAATTGCATAAATTGTGTCACCGGGTTTGACAGTGTGGGCAACTCCTGTAACCGGCAGAATTCGCAGTTTTTGTCCCGGCTTTATTGTGTCAGAACTTAAATTATTAGCCCATTTAATCGTGTCTATTGAAATATCGAATTTATCAGCTATTGTTGTCAGTGTCTCCCCGCCTTTTACTTCATAATCAAACATTTCCCTGGCTTTTTTGGAATATTCGGTTCGAAACGGCATTGAATAAATGTCTGCCTCAAACGTGGACTGTTGTTCTGCGGTATTTGAGAAATACTCACTTATAAATGGATTATTTTCGGCGATAATCGGCCCGCCGATCATTGTGGCTGAGACAAGTACCAAAAATGAAGTGTTTAGAAATGATTGAGAATATTTCCCCCGTTTAACAATTAAGAAGGCAACAATAATATCCTTGGTTTTCTCAAACCGCACCCCAACCCTAATGATTTTAGTTTTGATAAAATCCCAGAAAAATGCCAAAAATTCCTTGAACTCCTCAATGGAGCTTTGAGCGGTATTCATGTAGGGTGGTTCCTAGTCTAACAAAGGGGAATATAGAAGTCAAAAATCATGACTGTTGCAAAAAACCTTTTTTTGGATATACTATGGGCATGAGCAGAACGGAAGGATCGCCTGAAAGGAGACGTCGTGCGCATTACTTTCCCGAATTAAATGCTTCCACTTTTAAGGGCAGTGTTATTAGACTGCTTCATTCCCATGACAGAGTAATAAAATTTGGACACTCAACTGCTTGGGACATAGAGTCCCGCGCTCACGGAAGACCGCTGCGTGTTAGACGCTGTATGAGTAACACTGCAACCGTGGTCAGTCTCAGTATAAAGAGGGGCGGTTCCTCCGTTGTTGCAAAATGTGATCATTGCGCCATGGTGTGGCCGTCTCGCAGATATCTCAGACAATTGGGTAGTCGATGTATTTAAATCCTGAAGATTTTCTCTAGCATTGAGTCAATTTTTTTGTGGTGTTTTTCGGGCATTTTCGAGAGTCCCTCTTTTAAAACGACAAGTCCCAGTTTTGAGAGAGCTTGGCGCGCTGCTAAAATTTGTTGTGTCACCTCGTCGCTTGATCTCCCGGAATGGATCATTCGCCTTACTCCTTCAATTTGGCCAACAAGACGATTGATGCGGTTGTCAATGAAAGCAAGCTCGTTTTTTAATTTTGGTTTTGGCATTTATATTCGAATTGTTGTAATACTGGTATGGAGTATACTATGTTAAATATATATCCGCAAGTCTTTGTACACATCCCCTTGACAAGAAGAAGAAGAAGTAAACTGACTTGATGGATTTTTCTGGTGCTGAAATACCCGCAGGAGATACCCCGGAGATTGACGAACTTCATCGAGGTGCGATTAGTTCAGTTGTTGGCAGGCTAGAAAGAATGTCTCCGAATCATGTCGCTCTTATTGACGCAATACTTATGCACTGCAGACATCTAGGTGAAATGGGCATTAGCGGTACCCCAGCATCAATCGTTTTACTTGATACTCTTAACAAAATTGGATTTGCTGCAGTACAAGCAAGCAATGATGGAAAAAGTTCGAGGGCAATCGGAATGGGACTAAGAAATGCAGCTGACAGTTTACCATCTAATATTGCCCAATCTGAAGCAAACTTAAGTAGCAAAAAGTGAATTGACGCTGCGCCTGTGTTTCTACCTTAGAGATGGAATGCTATTTGCACTTTTGGCATATTTATCCTACACTCCAGCTCATCTCAATTTAACGATTATTTTAGATAGGCCAAAACCTCTTTTATAAAACGATGAAAGTCTTTAAGGTTTTCTTTGAGATATTGTGCTACCTTATGGTAATCAACATTAACATAATCATGAATAAGAATGTTTCGGAAGCTGACGGCGTTGGAAAACTGTTGCGCAAATTGGCGATCAATTACTCCAGAACTCCCAAGAATTTCAATTGTCTCTCGGTAGCTTCCAGGAGTTTTTAACGATTGGTCAACGATGATAAGTTCGGCGATGTCAATGCAGGCTTCGATGGCAAGATGAAGACGATGTTCGACGACTGCGGCCAAATCTTCATTTTTTATCAAAGTATTTGCGTCGGTTGTCCTTAGTTCTTCAAGTCGTCTCAGATACCGTTTCAACGCTTCTATGCGTAAGTTGATTTTATCGATGTTATTAGGTTGTGATTGCATATTCTTTTTGCAATTTTTCCAGTCCGAGTACGGTATGGCGCTTAATATAATAAAGCCTATCAAGGTAATCATCGATTGCTTGCTTTTCAAATTGCATTATCGTCGCTTCGGATTTTACATACAATAATTTTTTGTGTTTGACCACTTCGTATTTAAGAAAAACAGGCGCTTCAAATAAATCCACTACATCAAGCGCGTCTGTCTTGAACAATTTGGAAAAATAGCCTATGTATTGTAGTCTTTTTTTAAACCGCCTATCTGCGGTTAGAGTACTATCAAAAAGAATTCCAAGGTCAAAATCAGACATCGGACCGATTCTCCCTTTTGCTCGAGAACCAAATAAATATACAGCCTCGACTGGCTCTTTTTTAAAAAACTGCTGTATTTGCTTGTGTTTTTCTTCATTCATATTCATGAGTATACCTTTTGATAGCCCCCTTGACAAGAAGAAGAAGAAAAAGAATATGTATATGGCAAGGAAAAAAAGAAGTAATTCACAACTTTACGGAATTATTGCTTTGGTGTCTGTAGTTGTTGTCTTTGTTTGGGCGATGGTACAAATGTTAAATCAAAACAAAGTAAATACACAGAGTGAAGCAAAGATAAGAAATTCTACCAATCTATTTAATCAAATCGGTTCAAGTGGCGGCTGTAAGCCGTTTTCTGACGTGAACAAAAATATGATGGCTGCCGCGAATACGATCAAGAACAAAGCCGTTCTTCTTCAGAAATTTGCATAATACTTCAGCTTTTACCGGAGAAAATTTAGGCATAGGAGAGTTTATTTACACCTGCTGAAATAGTATTTACTTCGACCGATTCTAATGTCTCTAAAGTATCATCTACTGGAATGCTCCAAACTCGTGCGCTCGCGATTCTATCCATGCTCCGATTGCTTCACGTAGAAGTTTTCGTACCTCTTCGATATTCTTTCCATAGGTATGACAACCTAAAAGAGCGGGAACAAAACCATGATATCCTTTATCGTCTTTTTTGATAATAGTACGATACGTCAGAATTTGAGTCTTCATACTCTTAGTATACCCCCTGACAAGAAGAAATTCCCCCGTCTTAAGTAGGACTATTTGTCTATGCACCAATCCATTAATACAACGTGACGGTACAGGGTTCCATCTATCGATGAGGTCGCAAGCTCTTAGTTCGTGGAGACTTCACTTTTTAGGTTTTATCTTTTTGTATAGAGTATTTGAAAGATCGAGAAAATAGCTGATTAGGTCTTTTCTATCTATCGGTTTAAGCATTTTCGGAAACAGCGTTAAGTCGTCTATTTTAGTCATCATTTCCGCCAGATAAAATTCGTGAAGCCCGCTATCTTTCTGTTTGGCCAATTTGAATAATTTATCAAATGCAATTTTTTTATCAACTTTTAGCAAAAAATACAGATCAACAAAATCCTTAGCTTCGGCTCTACCGTAAAGAGCCAAGAGCTTGCCAACGGCAATATTTTCCAAAGAATCAACCGTGATATTGTTAACCTCTTGTGTCTTGCCAAAATGCACCGGCGTACCTTTAATCACGTCCACTTTGAGTTTTTCGCCGGCACAGATAAAAATAAACTGAATATAGGTTACGGTGCTAACCTGATTGTTAATTTTTCCTTCGAGACGATGAATAATCTTTAACACTTCAGCGGTAACCGCGTTCATTTCAACCGATTGACTGACGGTGAAAAGATCGATGTCATCACTAACACGATGTTGAAGATAAAAAGCAGACAAAGCGGTGCCGCCGCTTAAAAAAAAGTCTTTTTTAAGATAAGTTTGAAAAAAGGCTTGTAAAAATTTACTTTGCAGTCGCGTTAGGTTTTCCATATGAGTAATTGACTATGTGCCATGCTTTAAATGCCACTTCCCAAGCATTTTTTATCGGCGGTTTAAGTTTTAAACGGGGGAAAACCGCCAGTATTTCATTAAGAGTGAGATATCGCCAGATATCTTCATATTTGGCGCTTTCCAAAATCCGGGCAATTAAAAAGAGTCGGGTCGAATCGCTGCCAGATTTTAAACCAGCTTTCACCTCTTTCTCATTTAAATCATAATCCCACAAAAAATAAGGAACATTCACCTTTTTCATACCCACAGTATACCTTGCCTCATACCCCTTGACAAGAAGAAGAAGAAGTATAAGATATATATATGCTCGCACGGAAAGTAAAGAGTCAAAATAATCAATTGTATATCGTTCTTTCTGTGTTTGTTATTGTCGGCGTATTTATCTGGTGGCTGGCACAGACATTAAATGCTCAAAGAGTAACCACAGGCAGTGAAGCGAGAGTAAGGAATAATAGTAGATTCCCAACAATAGTTAGGCAGCCAACAATCCCCAATACTTTCACCTGCAATAAAAAATGTGATCCGGTTACTGATTCTGGCTGTCCTACAGGTTTTGTCTGCGTTGATGTTAACTCGGCAAAAAGAGATTTTCCACCAAATTATCGCTGTGTTCAATATTTAATCTGTCCAACTGAATGCACCTACGATCGTTATGGCTGCAATATTTGTTATGAAGTCTATGATCCGGTTTCTGGCTGTGTAGCAAAATGACGGTAATCTTTACATGTGATAAAATATTTTCATACTTTAATTTTATAATTTCGTGATTCCGACCTTCGAGGTCGGAAAGATTATTTTGACAATACAAACCGCTTCATTTCTCATACTACCCCACCCTCCCGCTCATTCCAAGTTGTTCTAGACTCATTTGCACCGAGGGATTATCGGTATGGGAAAAAAATATTTCTTTGCCGTAATGCTCTTTAATAGGACTAATAAACTCATCAAGCCATGACGGAGTGGCAACCTGCACCCCGGAAAAATCGATCTCGATTTTATCGATTTTCTCGGGCAGGATATATGCTTTTGCCGCCAAATATGCTTCGCGTCCTGATGGACGGGAAATTAACAATTTGCCAAATTGAGAAAGTTTGATATGAATAGTTGTCATATAATTAGTATAGCAAGACAGCCGTTAACTTTTGGCTCGATTTTTTTTGTTGAAGAAAATTGACCAGAGGTATAAACAATTTCCGCGTCTCCGCTGGCAAACGTCAGTGTTGAGCCGCACTCTGCCAGCGCTTTGACGACAAATTTCAGTCCGTTGCCGCGCCGCTCCGGAGATCTGCCCGATAAAATTTCTGTAAATGCAGTAGTGAGCGCTTCTTGATCATTCTTGATCTCCGGCTTAACGCGTGAAATGGTTTTTTTTATTCCCAATCCTCTATCGGCCAACACTACCAGTTTTTTATCAATGTCGTACGCAAAAAAGATTCCTGGCACATCGGGCCAATTGCCAAGATTGTGATCGAAAGAATTGTTGCCGATTTCACCGGCTATAGCAATTGCCAAATAGGCATTATCGCCAAGTTTTTTCTGCAGATGGACTAAAAAAGTTTCCAGTCGAGCATGAAAAACATCACGCGAAGCACAATACCAGTTATCTGAAATAAGCGGTGGGTTGGCGGTTATTACCCATTGGCGCGCTACTTGAATAATATCGGTGTTAATCATACCCCAGTATACCTTCTCGTTCTCCCCTTGACAAGAAGAAGAAGAAGTAAAATAGTTTAATGGAAACAGAAACCTCGATCGAACAAACAGCCCTAAAAAAAGTTCAGGAGCATATTAAAGCCGAACTAAAAGAACATTCTTCATTTCCTGAAAAATACAACGACGGTTCATTTGGTTTCCCTTATGAAGACGCAAGAAATGAAATTCGAAAGCTTTATCCGTTTCTTGACGTTGCTGAAATTTGGTTTTATAGTTCAAACCCAAAATTAACGGGATGTTCATTGGAAGTTTATCTTCCTATACCGGACGATCCGAAAAAAAGAGGATTGTTAGTATCAAGAGTGCCAAAATTTCACGAAGCTAATCACACAAAAGGCGACAATGTATATTGTGTTGATTTAAAATACATACCAACACAATTGGCATATGTTGGCAAGCAACTTGATGAATTAAGACATAATTCGATAGCCCACCTACTCGTCCATACCCAACCGACTATTGGCATTGGCGATCCTCTGCTTAGCGGAATGAGAGAGAATTACAGTGAAGTTGGCTTAATGGACAATTAGTGTTGGTAGATATGTCTGTTTAGACTGACACTGCAATCGAAACCCTTAACTATAGTGCCGCGTAGCGAGTATACTGTGGGGTATTATGAAAAAAACATCATCTTCGGTGTCCATTTTGCGGTGGAGAAAACGTCATTCGGTGGGGATTTAAAAATAATCATCAACGGTACCGATGTGTTGCTTGTCGGGCAACACATGAGATCACGATCCGGAAAGACATTACGCATGAGAAATACTTTATCCATTTCAAGCGATGGATAACTTCCAACACGTCGCTTTGCGTACTCAAAGACCTTGCACGTGTTTCATCTAAAACATTGTTACGGAAGTTTGACTACTTTCTACAGCAGGATGCTCCTTTACGAAAGTTATCTCATCAACAGACAGTCTGGCTTAAGATTGATGCCACCTACTTTGGTTCATGGGGATGTGTGCTGGTATACAAAACGGGGAAAGATATCCTGTATTGGCAGTTTGCGATGAGGGAATATTACGAGGAATATGTTGCGGGACTTGGATGGCTTGTGCAGGCTGGATATATGATTGCTGGCGTTACCTCTGACTGGCATGGGAGTATTGTTGGAGCAGTCCAATCCGTGATCCCGTCCGTTCCTCACCAACGATGCTTAGTTCACACACAACGGTTGTGCCAAATGCTCATTACGACTCGACCAAAAACAGAGGCGGGGTATATGCTCCTTCGTATTGTTCGTGAACTGAACTACCTCCACAATCACGGTGATGTTCGTATCTGGAACAACTGGTTGACTTTATGGGAAAGACGATATGGCGAGCTGATCAAAGAGCGTACACAAGCGACAAAAGAGAACGGTACTCGTACGTGGTGGTACACGCACAAAAACCTTCGTCGTGCATTTCGTACGCTTTCAGTATCTCAAACCCATTTGTTTCTCTACCTAGAGCACCTAGGTTTAGATAAAGACACAAATGGGTTGGAAGCAGAATTTACTCACTTAAAAGGCAAACTGGGAGCTCATCGAGGGCTTTCTCAAAAAAGAAGGCGGGCATATATTTCCTGGTATTTATTCTTCAAATCTACGTAAAAAAACAACACCTTTTGTCCATTAAGCCGTGAAGTTCGACGCGACGGGGATCTTAAATGGCAAACGGCAAACTAAGTCAGAACGTGTCTATTTTACTCCTTAAAAACTACCGTATGCTTTTTTGAAAACAAGGTTTCAAATGTTTCGATAAAACCAAGCCTACCCATTAGGGGCGGTACTTCATTGCTGTCTAAAAAAGCCAGCGGGATCATTCTCTCGAAGCGACCTATCTTTACCTTAATTCGTTGGCGTAAAAGATAAAGCGTCTGTCTGCCGCCAACGCCATGTGTTTCATCGACAACACAGTCATGTTCAAAAGAGATTCCCAAATCATCTGATAAATATTGAGGCAAAATGGTAAAATCAGCGCCGCTGTCAACAATGAGCCAAGTGGTAATATATAGATTGGTTTTTGGAGATAAAAAAGACACTTTGACGATCGGCCGATAAACTTTACCAAAAAAACAACTGCCAACACTCTCGAATGGAAATTTTACGTCCATAAAATCAGCGAGTGGGCTTTGGGCAAATAGGCCACTTCTGGGGTTTCTTTGGGAAATTTTTTTCTTACCTTGCGTAAAATTTCTGCCGCGCCTTCTCCAGTATTAGCGGCAAATACTTTGCCAGCGACTAAGATGATGTGTTTGCCCCGATAACGGGGATTTTTAAATATTTCCGGCATAGTAGGAGGTTTTTTCGCTTTCATACCCCCAGTATACCCCCTCACTTCCCCCTTGACAAGAAGAAGAAGAAGAAGAAGTAAGATTCTGATTATGCCAGAAGTAACAGACGCTGAAGTAGCAACTCCAAGCATTGTTAATGAGCTCTGTGTTCATAGAATGCCTTTATCCACAACCTCATTAGCGATGTGGTCGGATGGACTAATTACTTTACATATCAATGATAGAATACCAGGAAGGTCTGATTTCAGAGAAAGCCATGGACAAGTAAAAGGTCAGGTCGATAAAGCTATGGCTTATATAAGAGAAAAGGGCTTATCTGCAAGTGATTTATACGAGCTTTTTAGGAGGTATGCCACTGTTCCTTTGAGCTCGCTAACCCCAGATGATATAACAGATATCAGTAAAGCTAATGGGGTACTTGTTCAAATGAGTCGAATGGTTTCATTTCAAGGATCGGAATATCATAAGAAATAACTGTCAGAAAAGTAATTGTACTACATTATTTATAATCTAGAAAAATGGGAGTTAGTGACAAAGATAATAATCAAGCAAGTCTAACCGAAAATACGACGTTTAATTGGTCAGGTTATAATCCGCATGTAAAGCGGGCTATTCAGCTTACCAAGGACAATGGAATTGTAATAGAAGACTTCACCAAACCTCCGGCAGAGATTGTAGCGGTAGCACAGGCCCTTGACCACATCTGGAGAGGCGACTCTAAAGTTGGAGACGTCGCTTACCAAGCAGTTGCCAGTACTGTTTGGTCTCTTCGTCCAGGCCTTCATGCAAAAGATTCCCCCGGCTGTATTAACAAACTTGGTAGAATAGAAAGCCCCGATAATCCGCTCGCGTCAAGGGTGACTAATTTGGTTGTAAAAATACTTGCGGCCGGAAAGGAAATAAGTTTGGTGGATAGAATAGACGCACTTGAGGCTGCGGTTGTAACAGCTCTTGCAGTTGGAGATCCTGAGTCGGCCAGACAGATTCTTGATGAGGTCGTTAAAACAGATCCAAATGCTGCCAAGAACACAGAAGCAAGATTGACAAGTAGATTTGCACAGCTTCATGATCATAATACCGGAAAACCGATGACATCGGTTGATAAAGCAGGAGTTCTCTATGGTGCTCAATATAACCTCGTTACAGAGCTACATAAATACTTTCCTCCGCTTCAGACAGAAATGAAGGCAACCGCATAACCCACTCTAAAAGTCTTCAGCTGCTTTTCTACTCGAAAATTGTATACAATTTTTATATGGAGTTTGAGCTTTATGAGAAAGGATTAGCGTCGGCCAAAGCACAGCAATTAATTGCACGATTCGGATTGAATGAAATTCGGTGATTCTCTATTCCCAGAAATCCAACTGTAGGTGATACTATAGTTTGCAGTCGCTGTGATCCGGCCTATGACTCCGACTGTCCCACCAATTTTACTTGTGTTGATATGAATTCGGCTAAAAATAATTAGCCTCCTGATTATCGGTGCGTACAGGTTCTTGATTGTAGTTCATTTCCTAAAGAAGGCTGTGCTCCAGGGTATACTCCATATAAATATGGTTGTTGCCCAAATGATCACTGCATGGTTCGCGGTGGGACATTTTGCCAGTGCGGATATCCACCACCAACCCGCGCTTGTATTCCTCCATGTGAAAACGGGCTAACCTGCCGCGATGGTTTTCGTGCCGCTGACGTAATTTGGCTTCCCACTTACCCCACACTCCCGCTCGCCTCAAATTGAAAAAATAATCAGAGATACTTCTCTGCTAGTTTTTTTGTCTCTTCCTGCATAAATTGCTTTACATCTTCCCATGAGGTTTTAATTAGCATCTCGGGCATATCAGAGCCATCAGCATCAACAAAATATTGCATGCTTTTAAGAACCGTCAATTTATTCTGGGCAAATAAATGATATTTTTTGTCATAAAATTCAAACATTTTTTCAAATGAAAATGTTTTGGCGAGAAAAAACAAATCAATATAATCTTTCTTTGTACCTCTATCGGTAATGGCAACTAGTTTCATCGCTGCTATATCTTCACAGCTTGCCAACCTTACTTCGCTGAATACTTTTGTTGGCGCAATCAGGGGATAATTGTAGGGAAAAAGACTAAATTTTACTGTATTGAAAACACCTACCATGGTGTCATCTGTCTGTACTTGTACTTCATACTGGCCTAGTTTTTTAAGAGATTCTTCCTTTTTTTGCGGATTAAATTCTTTTTCATTGAAAAAATCAAAATCGAGAGATAAACGATGTCCTAATTGTAACGCTAAAGACGAGCCGCCTGCCAGATAAGCATCATATAGAACGTCGCTTTTGCCTAATATGGCCAGAGCGTTTTGCGTGTTGTCAGATAGGGTTCCTGGAAACATTTTATTTGAGATAAAGGAACTTGGTAAAGCAAGCCCCAAAAAGAGGCACTTCTTAACGAAAAATCACGATAATTTTTTAAGGTTTTTTGAATAACAGACGGCTCGAAATTCCCTCTTACAAATCGTACCGCCTCAATGTCTCCTTTGTCCAAAAGTCGCTGAATCACAAAATACGGCTTTTCCCGCGGATTGACTTTTTCTGGGTTCACATCCCAAAAAAATTTATATAAACTTTTTGGAATCTTTATTGGAGGCAACATAAATATATTATCCCACTTTTGCTCCCTCTTGACAAGAAGAAGAAGAAGAAGTATAACGAGGTATGGACAAACTGCCAAAAATAAATAAGATATATTTACTTGCAGCAAGTCTTATTATTGTCCTCCTTGTTTTTACCTATCTTTCCCTGTTGAAAACTCAGAAAACACAAAGAGCAGCCTCCGCTAAAAATACCATTAATAGCAATTCCAATTTCAGCCAGTCTGAGGGCTGCAAAGTCACCACATTTGCTCAAATAGTTGATGACAAAAACCAACCCATCCCTGAGCCTTACCTTGAACAGATGCTGCGTTATCGACCTCTACACATAGACTGTACCGGCAAAAAATGCCTTGACAAATTTATCCAAGGGTACCGGTCTAATCAATACTTCACCTCAAATGCTGACGTTAAAGGTGTTGGTCCGTATCGCATTGGAGATGAGGTCGTCTGGACAATCTCCCATGATAATTTCTACGACAGGAATAATAACCTTTATTCTCTTGCCGGAAACAATGTTCGCGTCTGTGATTTTGACAGAGAAAAATCAACCAACTGCACCAACAAAAAAGATCATTATCGACAGGCCAAAGGCAGTGATGCCACAAATACAAACGCTATTACCCTTGAGTGTGACAAAAAAATCATCGTGGGTTGGGTCTTTAAAAAAGTTCCTATCGCATCCGATTCTCTCTCCTCCTGCTCCACCCCGGCAACCGGTGATTACGCTGAGCTTTACACAAGCGTTTCTGTAGGAAGCGACGGCACACGCACTCCGTCCGGGGCATGTATGCGTATTAATTTTAATAAATTTCGAGAATCCGGTTATTGGGAAAATAGATTTTCTCTAAAAGATACCCTCACCGAATTTGGCGTTGGTCCTAATGACATCGAGTATGAAAAAATCTGCGTTGACGGTCAAGAACGGGGGCCAACAGGCATGGAATATGTTGCTTTCCTGCGGGATGTTGATGTTGGCTCGGGTTCAGGTTATACCGGTTGGCCCATATTTGACTTCCCCAACAGTTCGCCCGATTGTCGGCATATAGATCTGGGTGATAGCAATGGCGAGTTATATCAACCGGAACTGGTTAATGCTGCTGACGAAGTGGCAATACAAGTGGTTCCATTGCCAATAATACCATTAAGCGGAATCAGCAAAGACAAAAAATATGATAACAAAGACGTTCAACGTCTTGACATGACGGGCAAACAAATTCAACCCCTACTCGAAAACACTTCTGATATCAAGATGTAGGCCGTCTTAATTTTTCTGCAGTTAATATTCTGTTGACCGCAACAATGTAAGCAGCCTGGCGAAAAGTTACATTTTTAAGGCGTTGATATTCTTGCCATAAAGCCTCAAAGGCCTTTTTAAGCAGTTTGTCCAGCCTCTCGTCAACCTCTTCCTCTTTCCAATACCAACCCGATATATTTTGCACCCATTCAAAGTATGAAACGGTCACGCCCCCGGCATTAGCAAAAATATCGGGAAGAACTAAGATCTTATTTTTGTGAAGTATGGCGTCCGCCTCAGGTGTAACTGGTCCGTTGGCCATTTCAACAACAACCCTTGCCTTTATCTTCTTAGCATTTTGACTGTTTATTACACTCTATAAGGCTGAAGGAACCAAAATATCAACATCAAGTTCTAAAAGCTCGTCATTTGATAATGGTTTTCCTTTTTTCAAGTCACAGACCCCCCCAACACAATAACACCCGGCTAAACTTCCTTTTTCTCGCTTACAATCCAACGTTGCCTTAGGGTCAAGGCCGTCATGCACGTAAATTGCTCCTTTTGAGTCGGACACCGCAATAACTTTATACCCCAAGTCGGACGCTATTTGGGCAAACCAATAACCAACATTTCCAAAGCCCTGAATTGCAATTGTAATCTGGGATTTAGGCTTCCCTGCCCACTCATATTTTTTATCTTGTGCTAATGTGTTGAGTAAGTATTGCATTGCAAGTACCCCCCCAAATCCTGTCGCTTTAGTTCGTCCCTGTGACCCGCCAATTTCTAAGGGTTTGCCAGTAAACGTACCCAGGGCATGATGACCGACTATTTTTTCATATTCGTCAAGCATCCAGGCCATAATTTGGGGATTGGTGTTCACGTCGGGCGCTGGCACATCAACGTGTTCACCAATATGAGGCGCTACGAATCGCGCGTAAGCTCGTGACACCTCCTCAAGTTCTTTGACATTCACTTTTTTAGGATCGATAACAACCCCACCCTTACCACCCCCCAGTGGAATTCCGGCGATTGAACATTTCAAGCTCATCCACAATGACAGCGCTTTAACTTCAGATTCTGTCACCTGCGAGTGAAACCTAATCCCTCCTTTGTAAGGCCCCAAAGCATTATTATGCTGAGACCTGAAAGCGAGATAGGAATTTTTACCGACTTTAAGAGTGGTTTTGTAAACATTATGAGGGGTTTTTAACCGATCGAGATACTTAACCAGATCAGGATTAATATATTTACGAATTGACTCTAGAAAAAGAATAGCATTTTGAAACGGATCCATAGCAACTATGCAGTATAGTGATCAGTCTATGAAGTTGTCAATACGAATTTTTTACTTTCCGTTGGTTCCAAAACTTTCCAAAAATTCGGCGTTGTTTTTTGTTTTAGATAATTTTTCAATTAACGCAGTGAGACGCTCTTCATCATCAAGAAGAGCCAACATACGTCGCAGTGTTGTTACTTTGTTCATCGTCGCCTCATCAATTAAAAGCGCGTCCTGACGAGTGCCTGATTTTTGCACATCAATTGCCGGATAAATTCTTTTATCAGCGTACTTTCGATCTAAATGAACTTCGGCATTTCCAGTTCCCTTAAACTCCTCATAAATAAGGTCGTCCATGCGAGACTCGGTGTTTATAAGAGCTGTTCCAATTATTGTTAAGCTCCCCCCCTCCTCACAATTTCTGGCAGCTCCCAAGAATTTTTTAGCCGGGTAAAGCGCCGCCGGGTCAAAACCACCTGACAGAGTTCTACCTGAGGACGACACTGACAAATTGTAAGCTCGAGCCAGTCTTGTAATTGAGTCAAGTAAAATGACAACGTGTTGGCCCATCTCAACCAAGCGTTTTGCCCGGGCAAGCCCGATCTCAGCAGCTCTGATTTGATCTCTTGGCGACTGGTCAAAGTGAGATGAGACAATTTCAGCTTTGATTGATCGTCTTAAATCGGTCACTTCCTCCGGTCTCTCCCCTATCAAAATTCCCATCAAATGAACATCGGAATGATTAGTGGTTATGGCGTTGGCAATATTTTTAAGTAATGTCGTCTTCCCTGCTTTAGGAGGAGAGACAATTAGTGCCCGTTGGCCAAAGCCAATCGGCGAGAGCAAATCCATAATTCGTGTTGACAACACCTCAGGTGTTGTCTCCAGTTTGATTGTCTTATCGGGATACATCGAGGTTAAATCATTAAATCGAGATCTTTTTCTACTGTCATCAGCAGAAAATGTTGTGCCGTTAATCTTCTCAATTTTAAGAAGACCATGAAATTTCTCATTTTCTTTTGGAGGCCGAATGAGCCCTTCAACTTCATCTCCAACTCTTAACCAAAATTTTCTGATTTGAGATTGGGAAACATAAATATCGTCAGGTGACTGGGTAAATTTGGGTCTCAAAAATCCAAATCCTGATGGCGTCACTTCAAGAATTCCCTTACCCGGAAAAGCTACTTTTAAGTCTTCAGCAATGCGCTCTTCTAAATTTTCCTCGCGGTGGGTAACGGGGGTAGATGTGTGTTTTATTGCTTCAGGTTTAATAATACCTTCCCGAGTGTTAGTTTCAACGGGTTCTGATACTTCAATCTTTTCGTCTTCAACAAGTTCTTGTTTAGACTCTTTCTTAGGCGTATCAACTGTAGATATTTTTGACGAATCATCGTCCAGCAACAGATCGTCAGCGGTTAAGTCAAGTGAGTCGTTGTCGCTCATAAGTATTTAAAAAGACGGGTATAAAAAGTAATTTTTAAATAATAATATGTAACCCGTCTTTAGTTTTCATTTAATAACTTGTGCTAAAGCAGCCATAATACTGGTGGTTAGTGCAAAAGTTACAAAGAGGTTTTTAACAATAGAAGATCCTCCTATATCTTGGGACTCCTTCAAAGTTTTTCCCGTATGAAAGCGGTGACCGACGCCTGATGTCCCGCCAAGGCGGGATCACCGGGACAATCGCTTCCTCGCCAATTTGGCAAGGGTGCCCTCACTTAATGGATTGTTAGAAAAACTTTCAAAGTTCGGTCCTCAAAACCAGGAGGATCAGCATAAGTATAATCCCAACCCATTTTTTTGTCAATATAGCGATTTTTGGCCTACTTGAAATGAATCTGCTATAGTAGCATATCTACAAATCATTATTTTATGAGCTGTTTAAGGAGATGATAAATATCTCTTCTGTGACCAATAAGAACAATGTGAATACGATCTTTAAAATGTTTGTAGACAATTCGATAACTTCCAACCCTTACTCTAAAAACATCTAAGTAGCCTTGAAGTTTTTCAGCTTTTATGTGTTTATTTAATACTATTGAGCGGATTTTTTTAGCAACTGCAATTTGGTCAATTTTAGTAATTTTTCGAAGTTGTTTTTCAGCAAGAGGAGACAAAATAATTTTCATATACCAAGTTCTTCGGCTACATCTTCAAAGTCAACCCCGTCGTCAAAATCTGTTTCTTTAACAGCTTTTCTGTCAATAAAATTCTCAATATAGACCATCAGCTTTTCGTAGAGGTCTTTGCCAATTACATATCCTTCAATCTCATTTCTCTTTTTAATAGCAACGGGAAAATCCTGTGCAGCTTTAAGCACACGGGAGGGGTTCACCTTGATTTGTGAAATTGAAACACTGGTCATATAAGGACATATTAATGTTAATCTGGTCATTTGTCAAGACCTATAAATAGGTCGTTTATTTTCATGTATACTTAAAGCGTATGCAATATTCTGGGAAAACATTTCTTTTTATAACTGCCCTCATCGGACTTGCCTTATTTTTAGGCGGGTTTAGACTGGGTAAAAAAGTTGAGATGATTGATAAAAGTTACGTTTCTCCAACTCCAATTGCCCCAACACGAACTCCCACCGTTATCCCAACAGATGCAATCATCACATTTAAATCATTTGCTCATGCCGGCTGTGGCGTTGAATTTCTTTACCCCAGCGATCTAAAACATGACAAGAACAGCTCGACGTCAGCAACTTTTACAAGCGGTGTGTCTGGAATTATGTTCGATTGTGATAAAAATATCGCATCAAAAACAGCAGGACTTTTGCTCTCGCCGACAATTGTTCAGATAAATAACAAAAAAATCAGTTTTTATCCTAATTCAGCCAAAACCGATAACTGGACGGTCCGTAACCCACTAACGGGAAGAATAATTTCATTTACAACACTAAAGAATTTAACTGATTTGGTGATGAAAACGCTAGAGTTTACTCGAAAAACACCTCAATAAAACGCACGATACACCGCGTTCAATTCTACCTATTGCCCGTGGTATACTTGAAATATGACTATTGATGAAAAGATAGTTCTCATAAAACAAGTCGGAGAAGAGGTTGTAACTGAGGATGATTTAAAAAAACTTCTTGAGACTGAGCCTAATATCATCGCTTACGACGGTTTTGAACCATCTGGACAGATGCATATTGCCCAAGGGTTACTTCGGGCAATAAACATAAATAAAGTCATTTCAACTGGAGTTAAATTCAAAATGTTAGTTGCCGACTGGCACGCGCTAGCTAACAACAAAATGGGGGGGAATTTGGAAAAAATTCAAACAGTGGGAAGATATTTCATTGAAACATGGAAAGCGTGCGGCATGAATATGGACAAAGTTGAGTTTGTTTGGGTATCAGACTTAGCTAAAGATCCAAACTACTGGATGCTTGTTTTGAAAATTGCCAAAACAAACTCAATTAGGCGTTTCGTTAGAACCGCCGAGATCATGGGGCGAGCAGAGTCATTAGATGACTTAACTGCTGCTCAAATACTTTATCCTTGCATGCAGGCCGCTGATATTTTTTATCTAAACGCTCAAATTGCCCAACTTGGCATGGATCAGCGAAAGGTTAACATGCTGGCCCGCGAAATCGCAGCTCAATTGGGGTATAAAAAACCCATTTCTGTTTCTCACCATATGCTCATGGGACTAATGCAACCACCAGTGACAACGGATGACAAAACATCGCGAACTATTGAACTTAAAATGTCAAAGTCAAAGCCTGACTCGGCCATTTTTATGACTGATATTAAAGAGGATATTGAAAGAAAAATCACCAAAGCCTGGTGTCCTGAAGGAATAGTTGAAGAAAATCCAATCTTAGAGTATTTCAAATACATTATTTTTGAGTCACTCGACAGGCTTAACATAGACAAACTTACAATTGAAAGACCTGAAAAATTTGGCGGTCCTGTCATTCTGAACTCGTTTCAAGATCTTGAACAAAAATTTGGCGCAAAAGAAATTCACCCAACTGACCTAAAAAATACACTTATTCCGCTACTTGATAAATTAATTGAGCCGGTAAGACTCCATTTCGAAACTGACAAAAACGCACGAAAACTTCTTGAACGAGTACGCTCTTTTGCAGTAACAAGATAAAAATCTTATTGCTTTGGTTTTTTCTTGATAATTTCTTTAATACCTGTTCTATTAGCAGAGTAGACTGTATTAGAATTTTCCATTCTTAGCTCTTTAAGTGCTTGCCTAAATTTGTCAACGTGAGGAATTGGCCGGCCTTGTTCGTCATATTCCCTGCCAGGCTCATGTTGGTGTTTTTTTATAAGTTTGTTTTTATAATATCTATCGTGTGGATTGTATCCGCTAACAGCTTCTTTTCTAACACCAGCAACTCCTAAGCGGTTTGGATTGTTTAAAGAACTACTAATAACTTCAGCAACGTCGGGATCATTCAATAAACGGTCAAATTCTCCTTGTGTTACATCATATCCAAAATGATCTCTTATGAAAGCTCTCAATTTCTGGGTCTTATCTATACTCGACTCCCCTTCATTCATGAGTAAAGTATAATATATGTGAGAATATGAGACAATCAAAGGTTGGCTTTTTTGGGACTCCTGAGTTTGCAGCAGATCTACTTGAAAAGATAATAGCAACCCTTCCTGTTGATATTTCCTTTGTCGTGACTCAGCCCGACGCACCGATTGGCAGAAAAAAGATTATTACTCCCTCCCCCGTTAAACAAATCGCCCAAAAACACGGGATTAAAATCTATGAATCTCTCGAAATCCCTGAAAGCGAATTTAAAAAAATAGACTTGGCAATCATTTACTATTACGGGAAAATAATCCCAAGAAGATTTTTAGACTTTCCCAAATACGGCTTCTGGAATATTCATTTTTCTCGCCTTCCACAATACCGAGGCCCGACTCCGGCAACATTCTCTCTTATTATGGGAGACACACAAACTGCCGTATCGCTCGTTTTGACTCATGCAAAGATGGATTATGGCCCTCTAATTAGCCAAGATATTGTTTCGATAGATGATCAAACTACTCGACTTGAACTTGAGAAGAAATTACACGACATGTTACCTGGGATTTTGGAAAGGGAATTTAACAATATTAAGATTAATACACAAAAATTATCGGAACAAGATCATGATAAGGCTACCTATACCCTCTTCCCTACTCGGGATCATGGATTTGTCTCAATCGAAACCCTGAAAAAAGCCATGAATAATGAGCCGCTTACTACCAACGAAATTCCCTCATTAATTAAAGACTATCTTGAGAAGAATAAAATAGATGATGGTAGCATAGACCTTCAAAACTCAGGTAAAGTAATTTTCAATTATTATCGTGGGCTCCACTTTTGGCCAGGAATCTGGACTAAAGTTTATGGTAAAAGAATGAAAATACTTGACGCGGGATTTGAAAATAGTCGATTCGCGATAAAAATGTCTCAGTTTGAAGGAAAAACACCAGAGCCATTCCGAAGTATAATAGAAATATGAATATATCAGTCGCCATAGCTACTTATTCTGGGGATGAGGTTAATGTTATTCTTGAGTGCCTCAAATCTGTTTATGACTGGGTGACGGACATTGTTATTGTTTACGGCTCACCTGAGGATGAGACAACAAAAAAAATAAAGTCTTTTGATAGAGAAAAGAAAATAAAAATAATATTTACCGACAATCCCCCAATTTTTCATATCAACAAACAGAAAGCAATTGACGCATGTACTTCTGACTGGATTTTACAGCTTGACACCGATGAGATTGTCTCTCACGAGCTTAAAAAAGAGATACTTGAAACGATTGAAAGTAATCCAACAGAGAATGGTTTTTGGATTTTCCGGCTAAACCATTTTTTAGGCAGACCGTTAACGAAAGGTGGTCAATATCCTGATCCAACCATAAGGTTGTACCGACGAGGTAAGGGTCATTTGCCTTGTGAAACCGTTCATGAACAAGCGGAAATTGCCGGTACGGTGGGACAGCTTAAGCATAATCTTCTTCACTACCCCTGGCCGACAATTGAAGATTATTTTAATAAAGCCCTAGTTCGTTATGCTCTTATTGAAGCTGAGTCCATGAAGAAACAGGGAGTTAAACCATCGCTCATTAACGGAATAAAATATTTCAAACTATTACCGTTATGGTGGTTTTTAAAAACATACTTTAGACATCGGGGCTATGTTGACGGGTACGCAGGATTTCTTTTTTCACTGTTCTCATCACTGAGATATTGGATTGCCTACGCGACACTCATTGAGCTTCATCAAAAGAGTTAGCCTTAGTCTCTTCTTCAATCACCTTAAGATAGAAGTTCAAGAAATGGTATTCCATGTCGCGCAAGTCAAAAATTGACCCTCTGTCAACAACATAATGCATGGCAACTTCGGCTCCATAATACCCGGGCAGGCCTATTTTTAGATCAAAATGATGCCGGTAAAGTGTAAAAATCAAACCCAAGTTAAGATTGCGAGAATGAACAGCGAGGATATCAAGTCGAACACGATCGGCCACTCCTTCGTCCTGGTTAATAGTCGTTGGTATCAAAGCACTAACAACATCGTTATAGTCCACATAAACATCAACGCCAATAGGTTTTAGTTTGCTTGATTCAGCCCCGGCAACAGATACGCCGTATTTTCTGACCCACGGTATCACTGCCTCCAGCCTGCGACGTAAATCTACAATTGTTGCCGATTCAACATGTTTTTGCAAATTACGATACCTTCTTGAATCACGAATTGGCTGAGTTTCCGTCATTCCATCTAGGAGCTTATAGTATTCCCGAAGTTGGACGCTCATGTCAGGTGTTAGTCTTACTTTGCCGGCATGGGCTCTTTGAGCCAAATGTTCCATTTCCCTCCAGTGTCTTATCTGTCTGCTTTCTTCCTCTTTTGTCCTTGGACCAGTCCAATACTCGCTAAAGTCACCGGCAATAAGCTCGTATAAGGCTTCGTATTTTGGCCGTTCAGGTTCATCTGTCATGACCGGCCGATCATTGGCGTCCTGAATGTCAGCAGTACTCATAAAAATGAGAAATAATACTGACAAGTATACAGCAGTTTTTAATTGAAGGAAAATGCCCTACCCCCTAAAAACAATCGTCCCCCACATTAGATACAGGGGATACAAAAACAAAGACAGTACTGACAAAAACTCTAATATCACCGAGTCCTCCGTCACAAATTGTTCACCCCCTCTCATTGAGTCTTTCATGTTAACCCAATAATAATTAAGAGCAAAAGGAGCTGCTTGACGGGTAAATGAGGATAATCTAACGGTTATCTAACATCATAAATCCCTGGCCACGTTTGGTTTTGATGGTGTATGGCAATTTTGCCTGTGATATCCTAAGACGAAGCCGGTACATTAACTGGTCTATTGCCCAATCGGAGTACTCATCCTCGGCATTTGCTCCCCACATCCCGTTGGCAATCATGTCCCGACTCACAATAGAGTTTAAGTTTTTCAAAAATATTCCAAAAACCCGCTGTTCCCTAAATGTAAAAATCTCTGCAAATAACTGTTGAAATGGTTTTTGCTCACCAGGCGTTTCCTCAGAAAGTTTGATGGAACGCATAAACGGCGGAAATAGTTGGTATTTTCCGTCAATTTTCTTCACCCAGCCAATTTTGATTAGATAATCAATAATCGGATTATCTTCTCCACTGTCTTTATAATCACCGCCTGCAATTTCGTACACCACCGGCAAAACTTGCTTGTCAAGCGCTTGAAGCGTCACAATTCCTCTGGTTTTGATTTGGTCAGAATCAAGCAGACTGTCTAAATCAATCTTTGGGTTGTCGCGAACCATTCTCATCGCTCCTTTAATAACACCCAGTTTGCCGGAAAAATTTTCAAGAATAAATCTGCGTTGTGCTGGCGTTACTTTCATTCCCCATTGTTCTTCCATAAAGGAGATGAAATAGTCACTATCCTCACGAGAGTAGATAGGAATATAGACGATATTGGCAGTTAACACCATCTCCTCCCGTAGTGCCTGACCAATTTCACCACCAAGATAAATACGAATAAAGTTTAAAACTGAAATATTAGAAAATAACTTATAGATTAAAGCAATGTCTTTTAAAATAGAAACATCAACTCTTGTTAACATCCGGTCCAGTCCAAACACCCACAGTACTATTGTGTACCCTTCAATTTCCAAACGCTTAAGAAGAGTTATAGCATCAGTCTCGACAACTTCCCTTCCCTTCTCTCTTAATTCTCTGGATAATTCAGATAAAATGTCGGCATAAAGTTCACCTTTTTGGACGTGTGGTTCACCCTTAAAATCCAAAATCGCGTGAATTGTTTTTTCAGTGTCTAGCTTTAACTTTTGCTGAAGTTGAGAGTCGTGTAAAAATTCAACCACCCGCCTTATCGGATCAGCGCGAGGCGGATAGATAAAACTGGTAAATTCCTTGCATCTGATCAGAGTCGCCCACTTATTGTGTAGTTTTTCGATGGTTTTTGGAGATATTGGAGTTTGTGTCATAAGTAGTACTGTATCGCACTAGAATTATAACTACTTGATACTAAGTTGATACTTTTCTAACAACTAATCAACAGACAGCAAGACAAATCCCTGGCCACGTTTGGTTTTGATTGTCAGAGGAACTTTTCCTTGGCTAAGGCGCTGTCTCAGCCTGTACATCAACTGGTCAATTGCCCAGTCGGAATATCTCTCATCAACGTCAGATTCCCACATTTTCTCAGCCACCTTATCCCGCGCGACAATATCCCCTTCATTTTGCATCAATAGTTCAAGAACTCTCTGCTCATGAAAGGTTAGTAGGCTATTTAGTTTTTTCATATCAATTTTTCCTATTGGAGCGCCGCGCTCAACGTCATCATCTTCCAGATTGATATCATTTAAAAACTCCGGATAAAGTGTGTAAGATCCCCCGTTTACCTCAATCATTCCTATATTTTTCAGGTACTCTAAGACTTCTTTCTCAGCGTTCATTTGGACGTAATTGCCTTTTTGTATTTTTTTTACAACTTTCAAAACATCGGGGTGAAAAGCGTCTAATGTTAACTTGCCTCTATCAATAATTGATGGGTTGGTTTTCAAGGATTGAAGCGACATTTTGGGATTCCCCCGAAGCATCCGAAGAGTATTTTTGATTGTCCCGAGTTTTCCGGCAAAATGTTTTAAGATAAATTCTCTTTGAGTTTTGGTTGCTGACATCCCCCATTGCTCCTCTATAAAGGAGATAAACTGATTGCTGTCGGCTCGAGAGTAAACCGGATTATAGAACACATTCGTGTTGGTAAATGCGATTTCTTCAGTTAATGTTTTTTTAATATTTTCATCAGGATAGATCCTTAAAAAACAAAGAGCTGAAATGTTGTTAAACCTTTTATAAACCAAAGCAACTTCCTTTACCAGTGAGCCCTCCCCTTTCAAAAGCGTCCTATCAAGACCAAAAACAAATAAAACCACCCGATAGCCCTCTTTCTCCAGATGTTTTAGTAAGGCTAACGCATCAAATTCTTCCACCAGTCTTCCTTTTTCTCTGAGTTCTCGTGAAAGCTCCCATAAAATATCAGCATACAGCTCTCCCTTAGGGACGGTTGGTTCGTCTTTAAAATCAAGAATTGCAAAAATTGTTTTGTCAGTGTTTAACCCAACGTCTTTTTGTAAATCTTCATCCCTAATAAATTCAATCACCCGTCTAATTGGTTCAGACCGCGGGGGCCAAATAAATGTAGCAAATTCAAGATCATTAATCAGCCGTGCCCAATGAGTTGCAAGTGATGAAGAAGTTTTTTTGGTTATTGGAGTCTTACTCATTCCTACTCTTCTAGTATACTAGAATAGTAAATAAATACAAACGATAAATTGGTAATCATTTGTTAGTATTAACAATAATGCGAAGTATGAAACTGTTCATGTCTGCCGATCATCGCTTGGGAGAAATAAGCGCGTTATTGGCTTTTGCAATATTACTTGTTACCTCAGTGGGATTGATTGTTGGGTATCGCAACATTCCAACTATTAAAAAATACACTGGCTCTGCCCAAACAAACTGTCTATATTCTGCCAAGAGTGTTGTTGTCAAAAACAACAAAAATGGCGAACTTTTAACATCTGTTGAAAATGGAATCACTCCATGGGGAGTGTCGAATAATAAAGAAAGCCAGACCATCCCAGCCGGCAAATTTAGCAGTGTCGCCTCATTTAGGCATACCAATCCAAATTATAATTTTCATCAATATTACGACGGAGAAAGGGCATCTGTTAGATTGATGGGACTAAATCAAAACAAGTATCGTATTATCAGCTCATTTTGCGACTCGTTAACCCCCAACGCCAAGGGTTGTGATTATGGAGTTGTTCAATCTGCGGATCGGCTAAGCCTTAATAATTTTCATGTCACCTGCGGGGTTGATATTAAATATGGTTGGGTTGTTGAAGAAGTAGAAAGCGCCCCAACGCCAACACCTGAGACCATAAGCTGCAATGGTGTCAATTTTAACAACAATGGAGGCTATGGGGTTGACACTAAAGAATGGGAAATGGGGAAAACTCACGGAGCTTTTTCACTATCATATAATATGTTCACTGTCCCTGACTTATTGGAAATATTTTATGAAGACAAGCTCATCTTCTCAACAAATGGTCCTGTAAGCGGGGAAATTATTAACAATCAGATTTCATTTGGCCCGGGCACCTCAACCAAAATAAAGGTTGTTGTTACCGGTAATATTGGCGGAACCATCTGGGTATACAAAATTTCCTGCCCCGATATCAACCCAACCCCGACTCCAAGTTGTCAGGAGACAACCGGCAACGTCTCAGGAAAATTGGAGATTGCACCGGGCATTATGCCAGTTGAATGTCGGCAGCACGGCGGATGTGGGTTTTATGTTCAGGCACTGAATTTTGTTGGTTTCGGCTCATGCTCTGAGACAATTGACCAGAAAATATTTGTCAGCGAGTCAAATCCTGTATATAATTTTACTAACCTCCCTGCCAATTGTGCAGTTCTTGTTGGTGTTGACAGACTGATCAGAACCGTTGATGACACCAATAATACACTCGGGTTTGTTCTTCCGTTTGCAGCCAACTGTTTTTCTCCTCGTAAATTTGGAGGCTCATTCAATACATGTGTGACGACACTTAATAATGAACCCAGTTGTAAAGCTGAAAATTTTGATTTTTCGATTTCTGCACTACCGCCAGTAATGAACAAAGATCTTAATAATGACAATATAGTTAATGTCATTGACTACGTTATCATGCTAAAACAATATGGTCGGCGGGGGATCGAGATTACTGCTGACATTAATGTTGATGGCCGTGTTGATGCTCAGGACGCTTCATTAATGCTCAGATCGCTGGGAGAGAAAAAATGAAGAGTGACTCCGTTTCATCATTCTGCCCGTGTCAACAAGCAAGAACAAAGTTTTCACCCGTGTTTACCTTTCACGAAAAAAAAGCTTTTCCTAATTATGAGGACGCTGTCATTGGCAAATGCAACCACTGTGGCGTTTTAAAAACGGTTGTCTTCCCAAAAAATTTTAACTCTGCGTCAAGTCGGCCAGAGATGTATGGAAAAAATAAAGAGGTGTTGATCAGAGAGCTCTATCCAATCATTAAAACTATCCAAAAGTCAGACAGGAGGAATGTTCTTGATGTTGGCTTCTCATCAGGGATTTTAATCAACGAACTTCAAAAGCAAGGTATTGACACCTGGGGAATTGAGCTAAATAAACGAGCTTTTAAAATTGCAAAGAATAAAAAAATTGCAAATATTTTCAACGGGACTTTAAAAGATTTCATTAAAAAATATCCTAGGAGAAAGTTTGACGCGGTCATTTATAACCACGTTTTGGAACATATTGAAAATCTTAAACTAGAAATTGATTTGATTAAGCAGATTATTAATGAGAATGGACTTTTGATTGTTGGAGTACCCAATAGACGAAATGTTGTATTCTATCTTCGAGGAATATTTTGGGAGTCTTTAATGCCGGGAGAGCACATTTGGCATTTTACCGATCACTATCTTATTAATTTTCTTGAAAAGAATGGTTTTTATATAAAAGATAAATTTTATGCTAACCATAATCGCTCTAGTCTCCCCCTCCTAAAAAGGATATATTTCAATATACTCGTCTTTTTAAATTCTTTGTTTGGTACCGGAGAGGCAGTAACAGTTATCGCCCAAATGAGATAAAATAAGATATGGGAAAAGTTTATCTTCTTGATCCGACAAAAAAAGATTCTCTCTCTGCCTTTCGAGGAGGCGGGAGAGTCATACAGTTAATTGCCGATTATCTCCCTGAAATTGAATTTATTAATGACCCGCAGCTTATCCCCTCTGATGGGACATTAATTGTTCCCTATTGGTTCCCATTTCACCCTCCTCAAATTATAAAAACCAAAGCAAACAAGAAAGTACTCATCATCTTTGATGTTATCCCACTTAAATACCCCGAACACTTCCCCATTGGGTTAAAGGGAATGATTTTTAAATGGATTAACACTCAAATTGCCAAGTCTTACGATAAAATTATTACTATTTCCCAGTCATCTAAAAAAGACATAAAGAAATACCTACATATCGACGAATCAAAAATCTCCGTCTGCTACCTAACAATTCCAAAAACGTTGCTTAAGGAGAGAGAGTCAAAACCCAATATTGACATTCCTAAAACATTTTGCCTGTATGTAGGAGACGTTAACTGGAACAAGAATCTTCCAACGATTGCCAAAGCAATAAAAGAAAACAAGGTCCCTTGCGTATTTGCTGGAGGTAAATTTAGCAAAGAAAGCGTCAATTCTCCAGAGCTAAAACATCTTTGGCAAGAATCGTTTGCAGAATTTGTAAGTCTTGCAAAAGATGACCCAAGATTTATTTTTCAAGAGAGAGTAACTGATTCAGAGTTGAAATGGTTATATAAAAATGCATTATGTAATATCTTAGTTTCCCACGATGAAGGATTCGGGTTGTCATATCTTGAGGCTGCAACATTTTCTACTCCTTCAATTTTATCTGACATCCTAGTTTTTCATGAAATTGCCGGCGATGCTGCTATCTTTGTAAATCCTAACGACCCAATTCGACTAACTCAAGAAATTGATGCTCTTTCTAAAAATCCAGATAAAAGAAATCTCTTGGGAGAAAAAGCAAATGCCAGAAGTAAGCAATTATCACCCAACAATTTTGCCCGCCAATTTCGATCTGCTTTAGGCCTATAACACGATAAATAGATTGTATAATTTTATTGATCAAATACTTATTATAAAACTTATAAGGCAGTTAAAACATTATTGTGTTTTTTGTGGTTTCATCTTCATGATACAGCTTTGATATACTCAATGTATGTCAATATCTTTAAAACCGTTAGTCAACTACCTTTTTGGGCCAGGTAAGGGACTTGTTGCTGCTGATGACAAACCAGATTCAACTAACAAACGCCTTGAGGAATTTAACATTCCGGAAACTTTAGAAAAACGAACAAGATATCGAGAAATTGTTGTAACTACTACCAATATTGAAAAATATATCTCAGGAATTATTTTTCATGAGGAGACACTTTCAAATACACTTTCTGACGGGCGATCGTTCCATGAAGTTCTTCGCTCACGAGGTATCATTACCGGCATTAAAGTTGACCAGGGCTTGACACTTCTTTCCAGAAGCTCGATTGAACAAAAAACAAATGGCCTTGAAACTCTAGCGGACAGATTGTTGGATTATAAAAAGTTTGGAGCACAATTTTGCAAATGGCGCTCTGTCTTTACGATCGGTAAAGATATGCCAACAGACGAGTGTATCAACGAAAATATCAAGATATTCGCCAAATATACGCAAATTGCACTACAAAATAACTACCTGCCCATTCTCGAGCCGGAGGTGTTAACGCTCGGTGATCACCCAATTGAAGTATGCAAAAAAACAACCCAGCAGATTCTATTGTCTTTGTTTGCCTTGCTTGATAAAGAAAATGTTGACATGTCCCAAGTTATCTTAAAAACCAACATGGTGTTGCCCGGAACTGACGCCAAGATAAAGGCAAGCCCCAGTGAAGTAGCAGAAAAAACGATCGGTTGTCTTACTGGCTCTGTCCCCCATAACACGGGCGGAATTGTTTTTCTGTCAGGAGGGCAATCGACGCTCGAGGCTAATCTGCATTTAAATGCTATTTGCCAGGTTAAATCGCTACCTTGGCCAATCTCATTTTCCTTTGATCGTGCTTTTATGTATCCGGTACTGAAAGCCTGGCAAGGAAGAAAGGAAAATATTGTCCGTGCTCAAAACGAGCTTCTTGAGGTAACAAAAGATAGTAGCCAGGCACTTCAGGGAGTATTTAAACCGTAAGTATTCACAAATATCACTCTCATTAACTCTAAAAAAAACTATAGGATCTATTTGATATAATATGTCTGATTCATTTTCAATAAAACTTTATTATTATGAGCCGCTTATCTGTAGAAAATATAACAACAACAGGTGCCGTCGTCGGTAGTTTTTTCCTGCCGCCTCGTTCACGCTATCTAGAAATATTTGAGCCTTTCATTATCGACCCAGAAAGATTAAAACAACGTGATCAACTTAATCAAAGAGGACATATCTTTTGTAACCTTGCAAATGAATTAAGACGAAGAGATATTAAACCTCTTTCTCGTATAGCTAGCGCAATTCAAACTGTCTAATTTGTCATCCTGAATCCCGAATCAAGTTCGGGACAAGTTTTATTTCAGGATCTTATTGTTGGGATGCTGAAACCCTCCTTCGTACAAGACTACGGAAGGGCGCAGCGAGTTCAGCATGACAGTATAAAAAACCGACATTTTGTTTTGCGGTTGCTATAGCGTCACGCCTGATGGCAAGGGGATATGACTCAAGAGCATATCCTGAAATACCTCTTAGTATTGGAGATCTAAGGAGATGGGATAGTACCGTTGCTCAATTTGAAGCAAAAGATCCTAACAAATCAGATGGTCCAGGAGATACGTATTACTTTTGGACTCATTGTTACGTGGCCTTAATTACTAGTTTGTCAAAAAATTTTTCTGCCAAAGCCATACGTCTACTCTTTTCTCAGGGTATCCCGATTATGAGAGTTGTACGTAAATTAGTCGGTGACGAAATGGTGACAACTCACAAAGAAGCCTCCACGATGGGAAGAAAAGCAGGTTTTATGCTGGCAAAACTCCTTGACGAAAAACCAATATCATAATAAATCTTCAAGCAACACGAGTCCGTTCATTGCATAAAATTGATCAAATGAAAAAACATAACGAATGTTATTTTGTTTGGCCAGTGCTAAGACGTAATGATCAAAAGGTGTGTGTTTTGCTGAAGCTTGTGGATTGTAGAGCTTTGACACTGTAATTCCGACATTTAAATCGAAATGGCTCGGTTCTGATGCTTGTTGAAATGTAACCAATAGCTTGTGGGCTAATATAGGCTTCTTTGGATCCTCAGCTCGAGCAACAGCCGTTGACGCCTCTAGAACAATTCCGTAAGGGATAAGCAGTCTAAAACCTTGCGCATTTAAAAAATTGTTGATCTCTATGCATTTTGAATGATGTTTGTCATCCTTACTCATCAATCCAATAAGCCCATCAGCATCAACTATAGCCAATTTACTCTCCTCCCCATGCATATTTATCATGATTTTGAGCCAAATCTTTTGGTAAGCCTTTGGCATTATATTGGCTTAACTTTTTCAAAAGCATTAAACCTTGATCTGGCTCATTTTTAGTAATCGTTTCTTTTTGTTTTTCCTCAATCATTACAATTCGGGCGACCGGCTTTCCCTTTTTTTCAATAATAAATTGTTCGCCACGATAGACTACTCGATTGATAATATCAGCAAATTGTTCTCGTGCCTGTGTGGCAGTTACCGTACTTGTCATATAGATACAGTGTCTCACCAACTATACAAAATGTCAATATGACGTTTTGTATAATATAATGTAAGGTATCGACAAAATTAATGAGAATAGCTATAATTAATGTATTAAGACACAAATAGTATCAATCAACAGCCAAGGACAAATCAGTATCCCCGCACAGATGCGAAGGAATTTGAACCTTAAAAAATATAAAAGCCTTTATTCGACAGGAGAATAATACAATGATCATTGAACCAATTGAAGATATTCTGTCTTTATCTGGTTCATTGAAGAGCTATGCTCTTAAAGGGAAAAGCGCCAAGAAAATTGCCAAAATCGAAAAAAAAGCTTGGGGAAGGGCCGCAGTTTCCCGATATAAAAAAACAACACAGTGGTAACTGCCTATTTTGCTGATACTAATTTCTATCTACGTTTTTTGCTTCAGGATGTCATGTCCCAAGCGACAAAGACAGAAAAACTACTAAAGAAAGTACGTGACAAAAACATTATTATTATTTTTCTACCAGAGGTAATTCTGGAGATGGTATTTGTGCTGGAAAGTTTTTATAAAGCACCACGAAGCGATATTGCGGAAAAATTAACTACGCTCATCAAAACCGAATATCTAAATATCCAACACCGCAGCTTATGGATCAAAGCCTTTGAAATTTTTGAAAAAAGCGCCGTCAGTATGTTTGATATATATTTGTTTCTGCGAGCAAAAGATGATAATTCAAAGATATTATCATACGATAAAGATTTTGTTAAGTTAAACAGAATTATTAAAACAACTACCTAACCCCAAAAACAATTTTTCTTTCACTACGCAAGATTCGTATTAACGTCAGGACTCTGGAGACCAATCACTCTGTCCATACTTGGTTCATTTTTCTTTGTCATTTTGGAACATCCTCTATGTCATCATGGAGGCCGTTAGACCGATAGGATCCTATTTAGATTCTATCAGCCATTCCATGGCTTCCAGAATGACGGGAAAATTTTCCAGAATGGGAACCTGCATTTTTTAATGCGAAACTCGTATATACTACGCTCAAGTTTTATATACTTCTAAGGCAGCCTGTATTAATTTTCCGAAACTTCCGGCAGATGTACCGTATGCGTTATTTCCAGATTTACTATCAAGAGGCTTACCTTGATACATTTTAAGTAAAGACTGCGCAGATTGTACTTGATTTTGAAGTCTATGTAAACGAAACGTATTAGGTGGGACTTTTATCTTTGGGCCTGCGACTGTTTGAACAACCGTAGGAGCATTCACAGAGCTATCTTCTAAAATAGCCGTACCAAAACCTAGAGAAATACCAAATGCCGTATCACCCCTATATTGATCTATTATATTTTCTAATTGTCTTAACTCCGGACTTGATACGAGTTTAGCATGTGCGCTACTTAATAATTGCTCTACCTGCACTAGTTCTTCTGGAGTAAATTGAACTTCGATTCCCAGCCTTCCCTTCATTCCAGCATTTTGTATTTTATCAAGTACAGGCTGCATCGTTTGAGTAATTGAATCTTGTCGTCCAGTATTTGCTTGAGCTTGATCAGCCCGAGGCTCTTGCTTCTCAGCCGACCGCCGTGTTTCAGTAATACTTACAACTCCCGTATATTCTCCCCGACCGCCAACTCTCGGTACCATACTTACTCTATTTTCTCTTCCCGAAGCATGAATCCCGCTCTCCAAACGAGAATCGTATAAATCTCCATTTAATGCAAGCGGTTGTCCATCTAAAGTTAACCATTGAGGTTGTCCATCTTCTCCTAATTTAAAAAACATTATTAGCTCCTCACTTACCTCTTCACCTTGATCTGATCTATAAATCATTCTAAATCTACGTTCCTGATAACCTCTTGAGTCGATTATTAATTCTTCTAATCCACTTTTTTTATCACCTTTTCCTTGTTGCGATCTTGTTTCAATATCTCTTAATTCCTCAACTCTCTGATGACTATATGGAGTATCATCTTGAGGTTTAAGATCATGCCTAATTCTTCGACATTTTTCAACCCTAATTTTAGCCTGACCAAAAGGGGCAGCTTCTAGATTCTGTAGTGGCAGCGCTTCAATTGACATCCCAAGCATATCCTTATCTTAACATACAAGCCATATTTAGCTCTATCTTTTGTTATAATTCCTTCATGCTTAAAGTCGGAATTGTCGGGTTGCCAAATGTTGGTAAATCAACATTATTTAATACTCTTTTGAAAAAGAAAGTTGCTGACGTTGCTAACTATCCTTTTTGTACTATTGAACCAAATGTCGGGGTTATTGAAGTTCCCGATGCTCGATTGCCCGTTTTGGCTGACATTGTCAAAACTAATACTATTATTCCTGCTGCTATTGAGTTTTATGACATTGCCGGACTCGTCAAAGGAGCATCTGTTGGGGAGGGACTGGGAAATAAATTTTTATCTCACATTAGAGAAGTCGACACGATTGTACATGTTGTACGTTTATTTGAAGACAATCAAATTATTCATGTGGGAGACTTACATGAACCAGTTAATGACATTTCAACAATTGACACCGAGTTAACCTTGGCTGATGTTGAGGTTGTCACCCGCCAAAAAACACCTAAAGGAACCCTTTCAAAAGAAGAGAAGATGTTGGTTGTAACGCTTGAAAAACTAAGGAAACATCTTGATGAGGGAAAACAGGCAAGACTCTTGTCATTTATCAATGAAGAGCTTGAATCAATTAAATATCTTAATTTACTAACTCTAAAACCGGTTATTTTCGTATTTAATCTATCTGAACAACAACTGGAAAACTTGAACGAAACTGAAAATAAGATACAAACAATTTTATCTCAAGTTGGCTCAACTACTGAATATATTGCCCTATCGGCAAAACTTGAAACAGACTTACTTGAATTACCCGAAACAGAACGCGCAGAATATTTGTCGCAATTTGGGCTAAAAAGTTCAGGGCTTGATCGATTAATCCAAATTGCTTACTCGACACTTGGGTTAATTTCTTATTTAACTGCCGGAGCAAAGGAGGTAAGAGCATGGACCATTAAGAAAGGAACCTTGGCACCACAAGCTGCAGGAGTTATCCACACCGATTTTGAGCGTCTTTTTATAAAGGCTGAAATTGTCCCATACAAACAGTTTGTTGAAGTTGGCGGATGGGCTCAGGCGAAAGAAAAAGGTGTAGCTAAAATCGTCGGGCGAGATTATGAAATACAAGACGGAGATGTAGTTGACTTCAAAGTGGGGGTATGATAATGTTGTTGTATGCCCACGAATCCGATAATTGCTCAAACTGAGAAAGTGTTCCTGCAAAAACTTGTTGAGCTTATTGAAACTGAGGCAGTATCTCCTATTGATGGGCAGACAATAACAAAGGAATTTTTAAAATGTGTTGATTTGGAAGATGTTGCCAAATTTAAAGAAGCGCTTAACAACTTAACTCTCAAGTATGCCGATTTTAAACCGGTTTATAGCGAATTTTTGCGTCTTGAAGAACAAAATAAGGTCGATAACGTGTTGAATAAGATGCAAGGGCTTATGCAAAATAATAGTAACCCATTACCAGTTTCAGAACCGACAGCAGCTCAAATTACTTAAAATGGCAGAAGCGCAAGAAGGAAGACCACCTTTAGTTTCGGTCAAAGTCGAACCAAAAACAGATCCAACATTGCAATTTGGGATGTATAGCCCTAAAGGTGGAGGCGTAGAACTCCATGCAAATATCAGAGGAGAGGGGAGAAAATTTATTGGCCTAACATGGTTTAGGGGCTTAAAAGAAGCGGCCGAACCTTCCACTGAACCTACCCAAGCTGAGGAAGCTCTTCGCCAGCTTGCAGCTACTGAACCAGCTCAACTTGCTTTAACCTCTTCTGGAGGAAGTGTGGACGGAGCTGGAATTTTATCAAATGCCGGTGTTCCCGTTTCAGCTGACAGACCTGACGCCGGGGTAGTAGTACCACGAGCCACCGATAATAATGTTATTGAGGGAACATTTAGAGATATAACTGATGATAGCGAAGTTGCAGAACCCGCAATAATGCCACGCCTTACAGACGCCGACAGGTCATCTGCCAAACCAAACACTTCCGGCGAACAAAATGCACAAGCAAGAAGAGGAGAAAGTCGAGAAACCTCTCGGCCTACTCCCCTTCTGATTCTCGAACAAAGAAGAGCCGAGGCGGGACTTTTGGCCATGAACATTTTACTTGATCCCTTGTACCAAAAAATGGTTGAGCAAGCACTTCTGGCTTTAAAAAATACAGGTAAAACTAACGAGGATCCCGAACTTCAAAAAGATGCTCAGGAAACCGCGCTTGAACAATTTAAGGAAGCTGAGCCTGATCAATATAAAGCTTACATGGACTATGGTGTTCATCTTACGGAAGACGGGTCTATTGATCCCAAACAGGATCTTCTCATGCAACAGGCTGACCGAGACTTACAAGGTGAGCTTACCAAAGTTCATGGTGAGCTTCCGGCAGAAACCACAACCGATCAAGCACTTGACGTACCGTTGCTTGAGGCATCAAATAGGTTCTGGGATGGATTTGTGGGAGAACACGCTGAAAAAGCAGCGCTTTATGCCCCAAAACACCCCGGAATTTCAGCAGCTCTGAGTCGAAGGCAGCCCCCGGAAGATCATCCCCAACCGGCGGGGAATGAGACTGCAACAGCCGAAGCAACTGCCGATACTGGTCAACCCGAAAGCCCTCAAATGGATGAACTATTGGCAAGACTCGATGCTCAGGACGAGCTAATTGCTAAATTAACCGAGCAAAATCAGGCATTGGGTGAAGCAATGCAAAAAATGGTTGAGGCACTGGACCCACAAAAAGCTAATAAACTTCTGCAGGCCGTCCTTGCCATTCTTGTAGTTGCCGGACTGGCAACAGCAACATCGGCTGTCACCGGAGCTAAACAGGGGATGGCCGAACCGGCTCAAGCTCGTGGTTAGTGCAGATTAAACAATCTTTTCCCATTATTTGTTGTTTCTTGGGCTATTTTATCTACTGATTCTTTCATTAGTCTTGCAACATATTCGATGATATAAATTAAATTCGCCGGCACATTTGGGTACTTTTTTTGACTTTTTAGTGGTTCAGGCAGCAAGAAGGGAGAGTCTGTTTCTAAAACAAGCAAATCTAGTGGAACTTTTTTTATAAACTCTTGCTTTGATTTGCTAAATGTCACATCTCCATCAACTCCAATAAAGATTTCATGCTTAATGGCAAAATCCAAAAGATTATCATCCGCCTCACAACAGTGAAGTACCATTCTACCTCTAAAATATTCCTCCCAGTTTTCGTTGATGACTTTTAAAAACTCGTCTTTTGCTTCTCGATTATGAAGAATTACTGATTTATTGTGTTTTCTAGCCAGATCAAGTTGTTTTATTAAGAAAAATTTCTGGATATTAATAAAATCGTTATATGTATGATATGCTTCATATTTTGTCGTAGCATAATGATGCTTATCAAGGCCTATCTCCCCGATAGCGACCACCTTTCCACTAGCCATAAGTGTTTTTATTTCCTTAATTATTATTTTCAAGTTGTCATTCTGATTTTTGATTTTTGATTCTTGATTTTGCATCACGTCAAAGACGTGATGCGGGTGAATTCCTACTGCTGCGTAAACTTGTCCGTATTGTTGAGCAATCTCAACCGCTTTCTTTGATGTTTTAATATCCGTTCCCGGGACAACAAAATGAGTCATCCCGACACTTTGGGCACTTTTAATAACCGCATCAATATTATCTTTGAAGATCTTAAAATTGAGATGACAGTGGGTGTCAAACATATGCATATAACGCATAACTTGTAACACAAAACGCAAAAGAATTATAACTTAACTATTATTCCCCAAAGTAATTTGCTAATTTGGTCTATTTCTTGACTTAATGTTTTATATTCGACATCGGAGATATATCCTCGTTTATTTGCAAAATATGTAAGATATTTAGCTTCTTTCGCAGATCCATACGAAATTTCAAGAAAGTTCTTTAAAACCAATTTCCTTCTTCTGGCGTAACCTTCGATGTAGTTAAGCACAATCGACAAAGCACAGCGTCTGTCCTGTGACACAACGCCAAATATCTCAGCTTTGGGAAATCTCTGAGTTTTATCATAAACCTGATTAACAAAATTGTCCATTAATTTTTTTAGCTTGTCGTGATATTTTTCGTTTTTTATTTCCATGTCGGATTTTTTTAAATCACAAGATGCGTGTCACATGTATTATACTTTTCTTGAGTTATACGTTATAAGTATTGCGTTGTATGGTGATCTATATTGGCGCTGACCATCGGGGATTTAACTTAAAACAAAAACTAATTCCCTGGCTGCAAAACGAGGGACATGAAGTTTTTGATTGTGGAAATGATCATCTTGACCCTCTGGATGATGCTGTTGATTTTGCCAAACTTGTTACTCAAAATATTCAAAACGACTCCCAAGCTTATGGTCTGCTTCTTTGTGGGTCGGGAATTGATATGGCAATTGCTGCTAACCGTTTTAAGGGGATCAGATGTGCTCTTGGAATAAATCCCAACCACGTTAAACATGGAAGAGGAAACGATCACATCAATTGTCTTTCGATGCCCGCTGAGTATATTGATGAAAATATCGCTCACGAAATGATAACAACATTTATAAACACTTACCCAAAACAGGATGAGAAATATTTAAGACGAGTAGCTAAGTTAGACTCTTGATATGCAAATTATCCCCAGCATTCTTGAATATGATGAAGAATCTTTTCTATCCATTTTTAATAGCTTTACTCAAATAGCAAATAGACTACAAATTGATATTGTCGACAAGACTTTTGACCTCGATTCTACCCTTCCTCTCCAAGAGGCGGTCACCGTTGCCTCTGATAATAATTTTGGCAGTTCACTTGAGTTTCACTTAATGACGAAAAATCCAAAAGAAGACACCATCCTTTTGGAAAACTCGTCTCTTCCTATTCATTTGGTGCTTTTGCATTTTGACTTTCTAAAAAATAACTCCGTAATGAGCAATCTTCCTCTTGGAGTTGTCGTTAATCCGGAAGATGATATTAATGAAGTGGTTAGATTATACAAAGACTCTCAAGTTATACAGTTCATGACAATAAAGCCAGGGAGACAGGGCAATCCCTTTCTACCTGAACAGCTTAAAAAAATTAAACACCTTAGAGAAAAAGGGTTTCGGGGACAAATTTCATTAGACGGCGGAATTGGTGAAAAAGAAGCTGAGCAAATTGCAAGATTAGAGTTTAAACCTGATTCAATTGTGGTTGGGTCATATCTAAAAACTAATCCAAAACAATCTTTTGAGAAACTTAGTCAGATCTTAAATCCTTGAAAATAAACTTCCTAAAGCCGGTCTAAACAAAAGTGGTAAAAAGGATCTATATAACTTTTTGTTTGTTGGCATTAAAAATATATCTTCAACTGAGAATTTCCCATCATGGTTGGCGTCTCCCGGTATCAACATTTCAAAAGTGACTTCGTTTTTTTGTTCAACTATCAAACTGGCCTGTCGGGGCAAGTAAAAATCAACCAAAGCAACAACTCGATATTGTTGTCCAATCGTAACTCCTTTGACCCCAGAAATATATCCATTCCCTTTTACAAAAGAGACGTCGACAGCCTCATACACTAATTTATTTCGAGAATCAAATATCTGGATTGTCGCCTTCCCCTCATAGGGACGCCCGGGAAAAACTGATAAGTTAACGCTTATTGGGGGCGGTTCCATTACTTTTACAATCCAAGGGAAAAGCACCGTCTTTAGTTGTCCGTCTTTAAAAAGTCCGATTGATAAATCTTTTGCACCAGCTTGACTATCCGTTTCTAAGTTTAGATTAATTATTGTCGAGTCATTTGGCTCAACGTTATAAAGAGCCGAAAATGCATAATCTGAGATGGGTTTTTTAACAAAGTCAATTGAAAATCCATCGGGCTTGTGCCAAATCGACTGGCCTTGATTCCTGAGCCACAATTGAAAGCTATAAGATGAGTTTTTAATAAGAGTTGCCGGCAGAGGAGATAGCACATTGACCCGCTCATTTTGGGGTGGGTTGCCCTTAATTTTTGCAATATTTGAAACGGTGTAATATTGATCAAAGAATGGAGTGTTGGTTGAATTAGGCTTCATTATCGCCTCGCTCCTCTTCCATGAAAACTGCTCAAATGGGGCTCCTGCGTAGCTTAAAATAAACGGCGTCACTGCCCGAACCCGAAAGTCCTTAAGCCATAGATCTTCGTATGCAACTCGATAATTTTCAGCTAAATTACCACCATTACTGTGCCACCCTGTTTCAGTTATGAAAACCGGGAGCTCTTTAGATATTCCCAAATTCGACAGGATGGATAATTCCCATTCGTAACACCCTATAGAATTCCTGCCTCGTTTATGAGGGCTGGCAGAAAAACCGGGATTTGGGTAACAATGGGAGACAAGTCCATCAATGTGATCAAAAATATATGGTTGGACAGCTAAAACATCTTTCCAAAACTGTCCGGCATCGTAGTAATTGGGAGGTCGTTGGGGTGCAGCCTGATCAAGACCGGCCAACATTACAAAAAAATTGGAATTGGTGTTTTTAAGTGTTTTGGCAAAAAAGAGAGCGGTGTCAGCATAATCTTTCGGGTCAACTAACCCACCCCACTCTGGGGCATGGTTGGGTTCGTTAAATAAAACAATATAAAGATCCTTAGTAGTGCAATTGAGCTTGTTTAAGAAGCTCGCCCACTCAATAGCGTCTCGATTTCCTGGACGCACCCAACTTCCCCCATCCAGATGGGTTGCCAGTCTAAATATTGGAATAAGGCGGGCAGTACGCAATTTATTGCACACCCCTTGCCACTTTGAAAAATCCCGATCATTATCTTGAATAATTAATGTGGTATATCCCCACTCTCCCCCATTACCATTAACTAAATTCGCAGCATCTTTAATATCATTCTCGTCAGGCACCGCCAGGCCGATTCCCACTTTATTATTTGGTTCAAATAAAGCAGCCTCTGTTTTGGGAGTTACAAAAAAGTTAATAATAAAAACCAATACAGCACACCACAAAGCTATTTTTTGCATATCAAAGTATATCACATATATATAATGCGCCGAGTACGTAAATTGATATATACTATACTACCCATGAATAGGAAGCTTCCCCCTTTCACTAAGGAATTCTCATCAATCAACTTCAAAAATGAGTCAATTGGCGACTGGTTAGTAAGAGTTGTTGTAATCCCTCTTTTTATGCTCGTTGGCTTTGGAGTTCTTATTTTGAGACTTTTCCACCTTACTGTTGTAAAGGGTACCTATTTTAGCAATCTTGCTCAAAGCAATCGAATTAAAGAGGTTCAAATTGATGCTCCGCGAGGCAAGCTTTATGATCGAAAAGGGCTTCTCCTTGCCTCATCCCAAGAAATTATCAAAGATGGCAAAATATCTGGATATAAAAGAATCTATTTAGGCAATGAGACGACTGCCCATATTATCGGATTTAGGCAAATTGCAGCGCGCGTTGATATCGAGCGCGATGCGTGCTCATCGCTTCTTGAACCTAATGATTGGGTGGGGAAGGCAGGAATCGAGAAATTATTTGACTGCCGGTTGAGAGGAAAACGAGGTAAAGAACTGATTGAGGTTAACGCGAAAGGTAAGCATAGGAAAACGTTAGCAACCGTCTCTCCCCGGCAGGGGGAACAGATTAACCTATCGCTTGACAGTGAGTTGCAGCAAAAAGCTTACGATACTATTATTAATAATGCAATCCGCACTAATGTTAGCCTAGATCTGACCAAACACCACATTGCAATTATTGCAACTATCCCAAAAACTGGAGAAGTACTACTTTCTCTTTCCTACCCTTCATTTAATCCTAACGCATTTGAGGAGCAAAACAAAAAACTTGTAAAAAGCTACCTTAATGATCCCATGCAACCTTTATTTAACCGAGTGTTCCAGGGAGAATATCCCCCGGGATCGGTTTTTAAGCCCGTTATTGCTGTTGGGGCACTTGAGGATGGGAAAATTGATAAAGATTTTGAAGTTGAAGACACAGGAGTCGTCCAAGCTGGCCCGCAAACATTCGGGAACTGGTATTTTCTGCAGTACGGTAGAAAAGAGGGGTTGGTTGATATAGTCAAAGGAATTAGACGGTCAAATGATATTTTTTTCTACAAAACTGGGGAAAAACTGGGAGTTGACGGGATCAAAAAATGGGCAACCACTTTCGGGTTTGGTCGTCCCACAAAAAGCGGGTTTCCTGAGGGAGAAGGACTCATTCCAACCAATTTCTGGAAACGAGAGACACTGAGCGAAAGATGGTATTTGGGTGACACATACAACTTGTCAATTGGTCAGGGGTATTTACTTGTTACCCCAATTCAAATTAACCAAGCAATGGCAGCAATTGCCGAGAACGGCACGTATTGCCAGCCAATATTTGAAAAAATAACTGATAAAAACAAGGATAGATTAGTTAAATGTAAAAGTCTTCATTTAAAAAATGAAACTCTAGATCTTGTACATCTTGGAATGCTTGAGGCCTGCAAAACAGGAGGTACCGGCTGGCCATTTTTTACATTTGGGCAAACAGGATCGGCAACTGACAGCGCTCGCCTTGCCAAACCAGTTTCAGTAGGTTGCAAAACAGGAACCGCTCAAAATCACAAATCATCCGGTCTCCCCCATGCCTGGTTTACCGCTTTTGCGCCGTATGAGAATCCTGAAATTGTGATAACTGTTCTAGTTGATGGGGCAGGTGAGGGATCGTCAGTAGCAGCGCCTATTGCTAAAGAGATTTTAGAGTTTTATTTCTCTCGGACTCAATAATTAAAGGATGTATCCGCCCTCGTCCCCGGTATTTTCTACGTGTGAGTGGCGGTTGAGTTTTATCATCACTTCATACTTTAAAATTGCATCCATTACTTCATCCGGTGTTGTTACTACTGTCAGCACTTTGTACTCATTAGGAATTGTGATCATATGTTTCTGCAACACCCTTATAATGTCGTGCCAAAATTCGCCGTACAAAATTAGTGGTTTGTGATGGCCAAAATAAAGCTTTGCTAGGCCCCAAGCCATCCCAAACTCAGAGATAGTCCCTGATCCGCCCCTAAAAATTACATAGGCGTCTCCAAGTTCAAGAAGCTTTTTGGTACGCAGAATGTAGTTTGACTCTTCAAACTCCTCGTCTCCGGCGTTTAATTTATTTTTGCCCTCAAAAGTTGTGGCGTGTTGCGGAGTGTAGTAGACGACTTTAACTTTACCGCCGGCTGATTTTGCCCCAAACGTTGCTGCCAACATCTCCCCCGGTCCTCCGCCATTGACAACCGTCAATTTGTGCTCGGCTAACTTAGCTGCAGTTTCATACGCATCTTGAAAAACACTATTTTCTTCTCTGGTTCTTGCCGAGCCAAAAAATGTTAGGCTTTTAATCAAACTCATCGTCTTTATGATACAAAACAAAATCACAGACTACAAAGATTTAAGGAAGACGGGCAAAAAGAGGAGGTTGTGGGATTATTTTTTCGGCAGAATACTGTTTTTGAATTTTTTCAGCAGTATTCGGCATAAAAAGCTGCAAATTGTAGGCAATTGAGCGAATGTGATCAACTGTTACAGCTAAAATTTTTTGTTTTTGATTAACATCTTTAATATTCCAAGGAGCTTTTTCATTTATGTATTTATTCTCATCAACTATAAAACTCCAGATTCTCTTAAGTGCCTCGTCAAATTTAAATTTTTCAAGCAACTGACAAACTTCATCATCGGCTCCTGAACCTTTATCTGGCAAAAATCTAAGTCCCTCACATAATTTAGCAACCCTTGACATTAGATTCCCCAAATCATTGGCAAGATCGGCATTATATAGTTCTTTGAAACGACTTTCAGAAAAGTCCCCGTCATCATATGAGGGAATTTCTCTAAGCAGGTAATATCTCACAGCGTCAGTCCCATACTTTTTGACAATATCGTAAGGATCAACAACATTCCCCAGACTTTTGCTCATTTTGACTCCCTCCGATGTTATAAATCCCTGAATAAAAACCTGCTTAGAATTAGGAAGACCTGCAGACATCAGCATCGCCTGCCAAATTGCACATTGCTGGCGCAAGTTATCTTTTCCGGCAATTTGAACCACCGGCCACCATTTTTTAAAATTCTCCTCGTCATCCGGCCAGCTAAGTATCGAAATATAATTAACCAGAGCGTCAAACCACACATACATCACGTGGTCCGGGTCATCTGGCACATCAACCCCCCAAGGCATTTTTGATTTAAGACGGGAGATACTAAAGTCATGCAGTCCATTTTTTACAAATTGTTTTATTTCGTTTAATCTAAAGTCGGGGACAACAAATCTGGGGTTATTTTCATATAGATCAATTAATTTCTGTTGATACTTGCTGAATCTGAAGAAATAGTTCTCTTCCTCAATTATTTCCAGTTCCATTGTGGGGTGAATGGGACATTGACCGTCAACAAGCTCTGAATCAGTTTTCTCTAACTCGCAGCCAACACAATATTTTGTTTTATACATTTTCTTATAAATATCATCGTTGCGCCCGCAACGACGCCAGAATTCTTGAGCAGCTTTCATGTGTTTTGGATCTGTTGTCCTGATAAAATTGGTATAGCTTAAATTAAGAGCTTTTTTGAGATTTTCGAATTTTGAAGCATATTCGTCGCAATATTTTTGAGGATTCTCGCTTTTCTTTTGAGCCTCTCTATAGATCTTAAGGCCATGCTCATCAGTGCCTGTGTTAAACATGACTTCTTCTCCCATTAATCTTCTAAATCTGGCAATCACGTCAGCCCTTATAAGCTCCATCGCAAATCCCACATGTGGATCGGAATTCACATATGGAAGAGTTGTAGTTATATAAAACCTATTCATGCCTACAATTATACACTGCCAACTTGAGAATACTAAAGATATAATTAATCTATGGATGCCTTATCTGCTACCCATTTCTTATTTTCCTACTTCAGGAAAATCCCTCCGTTGAAGTTTTCAGAAATTATTGAAGAGTTGAGTCACCCTGAAGAACTTTTGTCTGCGGGCGATAATGTTTTGAAAAAATATATCCGAAATCCTTTACTTGATGAGTTTTTATCATTTAGAAAATCTTATTCCATCGAAGAGAAACTTTACAGTTTGAAACAAAAACAAATAAATTATGTTCCTAAAAATTCCCCCCAATTCCCTCCCCAACTTTCTATTTGTCCAGATTGTCCAATTGGACTTTTTGTTAAGGGGAATGTATCCCTTTTAACCCAAAATAAATTGTTTATTGCGATTGTTGGGACAAGACACCCAACTCCATACGGTAAGATGTTAACCACTTCATTTATTGATGATTTTCCGTCGGACAGAACAGTTGTCGTATCCGGAATGGCACTGGGTATTGACGGATTAGCGCACTTTGAAGCTTTAAAAAATAAAATCCCAACGATTGCTGTTTTGGCTTGCGGAGTTGATCGGCCATACCCATCCTCTCACAGATCGCTTTATGAAAAGATAATTACTTCCGGGGGCGCAATCGTAAGCGAAATGCCACCCGGAACAGAACTGTTTCCTTCATCTTTTCTTGAGCGAAACCGCATTGTTGCCGGGCTCTCCTCAGCTGTTATTGTTATTGAAGGATCGTCTCGTTCTGGAACATTATCAACCGCCCGGTGGGCAGCCGAGTATGACCGACCCGTCTTTGCTCCGCCCCACCCGATAACGTCAAGGGGTGCCCCGGCTCCTCATCAACTGCTAAAACAAGGCGCCAACTTAATCACAAACTCATCTGATATCTTCATGTATTTTAATCTGCCCGTCAAAGACAACAACGTACCTGAATCAGTTTTTACTTCCAATCAAAATATTTTGCTTGAAAGTCTAAAAGAACACGATCGGCTGTCGGTTGATGAGATTTTAATGGCAACAAAAATTAGCCCGTCAATATTATTTAGCACATTGTCAGAGCTTGAACTTTTGGGTGTTATTGCAAAAGCGCCCGACGGCACTTATTATCAAAGTACATCATGAAAAAATTCTCCTCATACAAAAAGATAACTAGACTGATAATTTTTTACCTTGTCATCCTCAACAGTTTAATTTTGACAAAATTAATTTTTTACAGAATTCCTGCCGGCTATCCCCAAAAGTCGGTTCTAGGATTCACCTATCCCCCAACAATTCCTGACTTTAGCGCCAATTCCGGCGGGGTTAAGACACTTGGGGAGGTAACCGCAATCGTTGAGGAGAACACTTTCCCCCATGACACATATTTCTGGGTTAATCCAAGAACCAAAACAACCCCGGTTTTTGTATCTGGTTACTTTCAGATTTCCGATATGTATGAAGCATGGATGAGAAAGCAATCAGATAACAGTAAAATCGTCTACCCTCCCAAAAAATATATTTTATCCTTTGCTTATCAGGAAGCATGGTTAATTACTGACCAGGGCGTTCTTTTTCCGGAAACCTCAATTCATATTGCTCATGCAAATATTTATGACTCTACGTGGACGCTGCTGTCAACCGCCGTTAACACTTTACAAAACACAGCAGCAACAATTACCGACAAAGGGGGATTTTTTATGCTGACGTCTGGTTTTGGAACATTACTTCCAACGTCAACACCAACTCCAACATTAACTCCAACACCGACTGTTACTCCAACTCAAGGACCCTCGAAAACTCCAACGCCGACTGTGTTTCCAACTACAGCTCGACCAACCGACGCCCCAACAATCACTCCGCCAAAAGTAAGCGTTGTCCCAACTGTTGTTCCTCAGAAGATAACTTTTCAGAGTCCGTCTGTTAAAAGAAAAGATTTTCTTGATAGAATTATTGATGCTGTGTTTTTAATATTTTTTGATAAATAATTTATGAGGCAAGCTTTATCAATATTCTCAACCATTGACGACTATTTAAACCCAATTTTTTCGCGCTTACCCTCCCTTCCACCCAAAACTAAACAAACAATCATCACACATCTTCCTTTCATTGCGTTAATCATTGGAATAATAAATACCCTGCAAGGGTTAATAAGCGTTGTGTTTAAGGTGTTAAGAGTACTTTTTTCGTCACCGGATTTACTTGAGGGAAGAATTTTAACAAACACAACGGTTGATCTTTTAACCGGCCTTTTGTTAGTTATGAGCTATTCACTCCTAAAGAAAAATTATACAAATGGCTGGCAATTTATTTTTGGGGCAACTCTCATAATCGGTATTTTAAATATTATGTCCAGTCAGTTCGGTTTAATTTCGACTCTTTTATTTCTCTATGTCCTATATCAAGTAAAAAATCATTATCATTCATGAGGCGAGCAATACTGAGTTTTATTTTGGTTGTTTTAGTTTTGTTGCTCATTAAAAGACCATTTAATAATCCTAAAAACTTATACGTCGCTCCGACTCGACAACAAAATAATCCCGTCGTCGTCGACAGAAAATCAACATATGGCGTATTTGTTCCTTATTGGAGGACAAAAAGAGACAATAATTACTCACTAAACCCAGTTAGTAAAACACCAATATCAAAAACATATTACTTTGGGATAACATTCAACCAAGACGGAGAGATCAACACCGATGAGGCGGGATATGTTCAACTTGCAAATTTTAATGTCAGCAAACTCACCAATTCGTTTTTAGTTGTAAGACTTATTGACCAAAAGGTTATTGATTCCCTTCTTGAAAACCCACAAATTTCGTCAAAGATTGCAAAACAATCGATTGAAATTGCCAAAACCAAAAGATTTGACGGCATTACCGTTGATCTTGAATATTCGACTCTTCCTACATCCAAAACCAAGGATCAAATAACCCGCACTATCTCAATCTTTGCCGAAGAATCAAAAAATAATAATCTTCTAGTTGGAATGACAGTATTTGGAGATACTTTTTTCAGAGGACGACCTTATGACGTTGTCCCCCTTTCTAAAATTGTTGATGAGATGATTGTGATGGCTTATGACTTTCACAAATCCCGCTCACTTCCCGGCCCACTTTTTCCCTACGAGAAAAAACAATATGGATACTCATATCAGGAAATGATTCGTGACTTTATAAGGTTTGTGCCAGCTGGAAAATTAACAGTTGCATATGGCTTGTATGGATATTCATGGAGAGTTGATAATAGAAATAGACCGATAAAACCCGGAGTTGCCAAACCCTATAAAACAATTATTGAAGAAAAAAATAAATGTTTCCCTCCGATTTGTAAAGTGGATATTGACAGCAATTCAAATGAGTTAAAAATGAAAACAAATAATATGAATGATAGCTGGTCAATAATTTATAGTGAGACGCCTGATTCAATTAAAATCAAGACTGATTTCGCAAGAGAAAAATTTGTCAACAACTTCATTATCTGGGCATATGGTTACTACTAATTAACGTTTGAAAACGACCCAAATTAACATACTCCATAAGTTGTAAATAGGGGTTGCATTGATGTTAATTTGTGCGTTATACTGAATCAAAATATGTATTTTTCATGGATAATTCACTAAATGGCTCTGGTGTAGAGACTGGCACAATGCCAAAAATCTCTACAAATGTTGTTTTATATGTTGCTGCCGGCGTTTTTTTGTTAGTGGCTTTGCTTGCCGGGCTCTATTTAACCTCACAAACACAAAATGTTGGCAAAAAAGCCCAAACGCCCGATAGCTGCCAGGGAGATGACAAAATTATAGCCGGAGAGTGTCCTAGTGGGTACGTGCCCATTGGGACTGTCGGAGGCAGAACACAGGACGGAAGTGGAGCGGGTGGAGACACCCAGGTGATCAGTGGGAAAACTCAGCTTTGCTGCCAAAGACAAGAGCAGCCAACGAGTATTCCCCCAACAAGCGCTCTTCCAACAGATGTTCCCCCGACTCAATCCGAACCGACAAAATCAGAGGTACCAACCGAAGTTCCGCCAACAAGTGTTCCTCCAACAGAGACCCCGTCGTGCAAACAGGCACCGCAATTTAGCGTTGATATTATTATCAATAATTGCCCGGGTTGTTTAGGAGGCTCACAACAATAATATGATGGATTTAAACCAAAACATGCTAAAAAAAATAGTCATCCTTTCGGTTATTGGGGCAGGCGCAGTTGCCGGATTACTACTTTTAAAATACAGTCTCGACTCAAGAAGCCAAGCGACACAAATTGCTTGTCGGGGAAAAACCACCGTTACGTGTGTAATTAGACCTCAGAGAAACACTAACCTTGATGATTATTTGTTTGATGTTCAGGTTATTGAAACCTCAACCGGGTTAAACGTCACGACCGGATCAATCAATTCTACCGAGGGAACTCCAACTGCAGATGGGTCAAGAAACGTTCCAATTTCATTTGAAGCTGGCGCCGGAGATTATATATGTCGCGTTACGGCACGACCAAAGTTGGGTCAATATTGTCCAGATCAGGAATCTGCTGCAACAATCCAGTCGGGTACTAAAGTTTGCCGACCACCAAATGACGAGAGACCAACACCAACACCAAAGATACCCACAGATGAGCCAACTGAGACGCCTCCCGGTGACGGAGGCTTAACAAAAACACCCCCATCGCCAACGCCGGGGGGGTGTTTTATCATTAATCCGGAGATAAAATTTGAGTGCCGTGATTGCGTTCCCACCCCTACATGTAATCCGAATATTGACGGAGAGGGTGGATGCGGAGTCATTCCTATTGACCAATAAGGTACACCATAATAAACAAACATGAACCTAGAAAATAATACACAACAGAAAAAAATATTAGCAATAATTATCCTACTTATTGCTGTTGTCATTGGAGTGTTTGCGGTGTTACGAATGGTTAAATTACAAAATAGGGCTGCTACTGAGTCTCCTCAAGGAGAAGCTTGCCGACAACTGACAGGCACCTGCACTATTCCCAGTACGCAGCTTCAAAATATGCCCGGAGCTGTCTTAAACGATTTAATTGCTAACAATCGCCTTGTGATTAAAGATGAAAACGGCACTATCATAGCATCGGGTGAATCCGGCGACCTAACGATAGAGTTTCCTGCTCAAAACGGACAAGCCTATACATGTACATTGGAAAACAATAATGGCGGAGAGTATGCTGGTATTTGTTTGACCCCAGCCATCGGCACTGGCTCATCATGTGATGGTCCAACTCCAACAATCACCGTTGTTCCAACGGGCAACATCATGCCATCAGTTACACCACCAACTACTCCAACCGTAACTCCGGAGGTTGACGAGTGTGTCGACTGCCGTGACGGTAAATTTGAATGCAAGGAGCCACGAATTATTCAAGCCAGCACTAATCCGTCCTGTCCGGCTTTGGCAATTCACAGAGTTTCCTATGTTGAGCCCGATTTAGTATCTTGCCCCGTTAGTCCAAAAGATCCCCCTCCAACAAAACTCGACTGCAGCAAGCATAAGATCGTTATTGAAACAATACCAGGTCCCAATCGAGAGCTAACTCCAAAAGAATGTCAAGAGTTAAAAGACTCCGGCTTTGATTTAAGACTTCATACCGGGCTAACTGGTGACGGATGCAGGACTTATGAAATTAAAGCTTATGATGAGAAAGGTGATCCACTTAAGGTTTGTGAGACGTGCGAGCTTAAGTCAGGCTGCCCGTTAAAATGTACCGTTGAAGATCTTAATCCGGCAGAATTAATTGATATTCCCGATCTTCCCGAGAACAACGGAGAGTGCGTAAAAGATGTTTGCGAACTGGAAGTAAGCAACGCCTGCGGGCAAGTTACGATAAATACTTTTGTCAAAAGTCCAGACGGGGGAAAATTGTATTTTGACGATCACTATAATAACCCTCCAAGAATCTGGGAAGATGTCCCAACCGGAAGAACTTCACGTCAGCACGCCTATAAAAATTCTGGGTATTATGACATTGTTCTTGTGTGTAAAAACCCACAAAGCACGGGGGGTCAGCCAAATCAGAATTTTATTTGCGCCAAAAGAATCAGCAAAGCTTGTAGGGACGACAATCCCCCATCGCCAACACCGGCCCGATCTTGCCCGGCGTTACAAGTTGAGTTACATTTAGAATGTCCTGGAGAAAGTTGTCCCACGCCAACGCAACAGCCACCATGTAAAAACCCTGAGGACTGTATTACACCACCAGAATAACTATGGAACCAACAGTACAAAGCACAATTCAGCAACAACCGGTAGAAGGAAACAAAACACTAAGGTTCATGACTCTTTTGGTTATTGGCGTAGTTGGGTTAATCGGAGCCTTTTTTGTGGTTCGAAATACGTTTAACTTACAAAACAGAGCAGCAACTCAACCTCCTGCCTTAAGTTGTATTGACAATTCAACCGGATCTGGATATTGTGAAATTAAAGATATTCCAGAGGGAGTCGACTTAAATGATTTATACCTTACTGTAGTTCAAACTTGCACTGAGAAAGAGGCCTCATCAACAACCATTGTTTACCGGCAAAAAGTTCAGAGTCGGGGCGACAAATATTCAACCCGGTTTGATGTTCTACCTGGGTGCACATATAAATGCCAGATTGAAATTGGCGAGTCAGGATCTAAGGTTTGCCCCGGGGGCGACGAAAAATCCCTCGCCTGTCTGCCTACTCCCACCCCAAAATGTGAGGAGGAATGTCTTGATGGGTCGTTTAAATGCACCGAGCAAAAAGATTTTACAAAACCGGGACTGAGTGCCTCGTGTCCAGCTCTTAATGTCCAGTTGATTAATTATCTTGATCCCAAACAAAACTCCTGCCCAAATTCTAGGCCCGGGGAACAGCTTGACTGTGAAAATGACAAAGTCGTTGTTGAAACTAACGAACCCGGGAAAAAGCGGGAATTGACTAAAGAAGAATGTTTAGAGCTTAAGAAGTCCCCACCTGATGGATTTTTAATGAGATTACACACTGCCTATCTTGAAGGTTGTCGAACATATAATATAATTGCTTACCATAAAGACGGGTCAAAACTTAAAGTATGTGAAAACTGCCAACTTAAGTCGGGCTGCCCAGCTTCTTGTGCCCCTCCTGTAGAACTCGACAAAGATCAACTCATTGATATCACCATCAACTCCAAGAAAGACAAGCTCCCTAAAGGATTCTCTCCTGTCAAATGTGGGATTATTCCAAATACTGATATTAACTGTGATGTTGACATTAACCAAAATGCCTGCGGTAAAACAATGACATTTATTCCACGAGCGGACGGAACGTTGTATTTAGATGATCATTATAACGACAAGCCTAAGGTTGTAATTACGGCAAAAAAGAATGTTCCAATTCAATTCACTTACGACAATGCCGGACATTACGACGTTGTGTTGTCTTGCGGTGATCCTGAAAATAACAAGGTCGAGGCTGTCTGTGCTAAAAGAGTTACAGTTGCTTGTGGAAAAGATGGAGGCGGAACAGGTACGCCCACCCCGCCGACACCAACTCTAACTCCAACGCCTGGGCTTTGTCCAATTTTAAAACTTGAAGGAGTATGTATTTAGAAAATAACAAATCAAATCTTCCAATAATCGCCCTTTTGGGACTACTTATTGGCGCAATTATTTTAGGCATTTTATTTCTTAATCAGCCTCAAACATACAGAACTCCCGCCTCCACAAGACTGGGGCCAAGAAGTGTTGTTTGTAGATGGGACACAACAAGCTTGCCCTTCGGGTTTAGACTTGTGA